>Ga0208218_1000024_pt1 | contig 100269 bp, 73 predicted proteins | sample HotLakmasection3_FD_184726 | JGI IMG/M metagenome (GOLD analysis project Ga0208218, IMG submission 184726) | Hypersaline microbial mat communities from Hot Lake, Washington, USA - Section #3 (SPAdes) | ecosystem: Environmental > Aquatic > Non-marine Saline and Alkaline > Hypersaline > Microbial... | reverse complement strand
TGTCGGAGAACTCAATTATTCCACCACAATGATGGCGGTTGGACGGCATTGGCGATAACAGTGCTTACCATCCCTTATGTTCTATTTGTCAAGTACGATTGATACAAAACAATGTGCGATGCCCCTGGCTCCCAAACTGCTCAAAATGTTTCTGATCAACAAATTTTGAGCATTGCCAATAGCATTACCACGATACCGACTATTGGCTCGTTTTGACGGAGATTTTCGTTTAGGTACAGCATCAACTGCCGCCAACGTCATCTCTTCAGCATCAATTTCAATGCCTTTTGACTCAAGATATTTCAGGAATAATAAGCGGCTTGGCTCAAACCATTGGCTCGTCACTCGCACTTGCCGTCCTCGCACCAAATAAATATCTGTCCAATAGCGTTTGGATTGGGACGGTTCGAGTTGAGCAATTTCTATACAAAATGGGAAATTCGTATCAAATGTTTGTTTTGAATAAGCCGGATCAAGTAAGGAAAATATTTCATCATGATCGACTTGATCACAGTGAAGGAAGATTTTTCTGAGGTTTCGCTTAACCAGTTGACCAATTTTCATAACAAATCTAGCAACGGACATAACAGCTATCTCGCGATTATATCCGTCACTTTTTTCTTTGCTGGATTATTTGCCTGAGTAAACGAGCATTTTTCAGCCGCAATTAATGCGTGTTTAGGGACTTGCAAGAAAATAAAATCCCAATTTTTGAGAGAGGAGGCTGGCAGAGCCAGCCTCCTCTCTCAAAAATTGGGATTTTATTAATCCGCAGATCCCTTACAACAACTTACCCAACGCTTCAATTAGCTGGTCAATCTCAGATTCGAGGGTGAGGTAGTGGACGGAGGCGCGGATGCAGTCGGGGTCGCGGAGGGTGCGGAGGAAGTAGTTTTGGGCTTCGAGCGATCGCACCACATCCCCATGCTTTTTGCCTTCAATGGTGAACGATACCAGCCCTGCTTCCGGTGGGGTTTCCCGCAAACAGCGAACACCGGGGAGGGTCTGCAACTGCTCCCAGAGGCGCTGGCTGAGGTGGCGGATGCGGGTATAGCGATCGCTCGCCGAACCCCATGCCTGGTGCAGCTTCAGCGACTCCTGGATCGCCGCAAACAGGGTGAAGTCTGAAGACGCCACCTCAAACCGCCGACAGTCCGGCTTCCAGCCCTTGGGATTGCCCGCCGCATCCTGCACCAGACCACGCCAGCCAATGTAGGTCGGCTGAATCGACTCCAGCGCCGCCGGATGCACATACAGCCCGCCAAAGCCCGATGCCCCACACAGCCACTTGTGCCCGGTAAAGGCGTAATAATCTGCCCCCAGGTCATCCAGATGCAGGGGCAACACCCCGACGGATTGCGCCGCATCCACCAGCACCCGCACCGGGGCACGGTCTGCCGGGAAGTTGTGGCACATTTCCACCATTTCCTTCAGGGGCAAGACCTGTCCGGTGTTCCAAAAAATATGGCTGAGGACAACCAGGCGCGCGTTGGGTTGCAGGTAGCCGCGCAACCGCTCCACCGGATCACCGCCATTCAGCGTATCTTGCAACGGACAAACCGTTGTCTCAATGCCGTAGCGTCGCTGAATTTCCTGGATGGTGGCAATCACGCTGGGGTGTTCGCAGTCCGACAGCACCAGATGGTCGCCCGCCTGCCAATCTAGCCCCCACAGCGGAATGTTGCAGCCCCAGGAAACATTTTCGGTAAAGGCAAGGGAACTGGGCGCAACGTTGAGTTCCTGGGCGATCGCCTGCCGCGTTGCGTCCGACAATTCCCCAATCCACTCATTCACCGCTACCCCAAACGGTCCCTGCTCCTGCATCTTGGCATGGGCGGCTTGAATGGCAGCGATCGCCTCCTGGGGCATCGGTCCCTGCCCGCCATAGTTGAAGTACGCTTTATTTTGCAGGGCAGGAAAATGTTGCCGCTGGGCGACAACGGCATCCGGATGAAGAAGGGTAGAAGTCATAGGGAGGGAAGCAATTTAGATAACAGCGGAACTTGACATCGCGATGGGTCTGGACAGTGGCATAGAAGCCACTCTGCGCATTTTCCTGGCGCTGACGCCATGCTTCTTTAGCGTAACCCCAGTTTGTGTCAAGCTGGGCGATCGCTCAACGCATACCATATAAGCAACGTCAGAGGTTACAATATCCACAAATTAGGGTAAATCTGTTAATAAATAGGAGTAAGGGCTTGACACCCGGATTGTACTCTTCCCTGATTCGCTGACAAGCCTTTGAACCCGGTTTAACCGATCATCAACAATCACGTTTCAACTTTTGTAATGGTGCATGGTCTTTCCAAACAGACGCTTTTGAGTCTGCATCTGCGGCAGATGCAGCTTTGTGCTGTGCTGCCCATTTGCCGCCGAAAGGAGGTCTGTGTCTGCTAGCCCCTACCCGCTAGAACGTCGGTGGGGTGAGGAGAATGACTCAGCCCACTCGGTTGCCCTGCCCATGCCCCTGCGATCGCGCCAGTCTGAAGGACATCCACCCATTCCGCTGCACCCCAACCCCAATGGCATTCCCCCGGTTCCCCAGGGGAGCGACCAGGATTTATGGGTCACTGATGAACTCCTCTTCGACTATCAGCGGTGCAGTCGGCGGGCGTTTTTAGATGTGTATGGTGATGCCGATCGCCGTGACCCGCCCAGCGACTATCTGAAAAAGCTGCGTCAAGATAGCCTTGCCCACCAACTGGATGTGCTGGGGGAAGGGCAGGTGCATCGTCCCCACTATCCCCATCAGGACTGGCAGGCAGGGGCGATCGCCACCCTGGAACTGATGCAGCAGGGGGTCGATCGCATCACCAAAGGGGTTGTCGTCATTCAGCATGAGCCGGGGATCTGGCTCGTTAGTTGCCCAGATTTGTTGGTGAAGCAGTCCGGCGTATCTGCCTTTGGGGATTGGTACTACGTGCCCGTCGATGTGCGCCTGGGCAAGCGCCCCAAGCTGGATTATCAGATCACCGCTGCCTTCCATGCCTATGTGCTGGCACAGGTGCAAAATGCCTGGTCGGCGGAGAGCTGGCTGATGTTGCGCCAGCGGGGAGCCTACGCGGTGTATGTTGCCGAAATGGTGCCCCGAATGCGCGACATCCTCAACGAATGCGTGGATATGTTGCGCTTGCAGCAGGAACCGGAAGTCTTCATTGCCCACAACCGCTGCGACCTCTGCCACTGGTTCAGCCATTGCTACGAACTGGCGCAACAGGATGATCACCTGTCGCTGCTGCCCGGTGTCACGCCCAATCGCTACCATTATCTGCGCAACCTCAATCTTCTCTCTCTGGATGCCCTGGCAGTCACCCATCCCCGCTTGCTAGAGTACCTTCCCGGCTTTGGCAGCCATGTCGCCTATCGCCTGGTGCAACAAGCCCGCGCCACCCTCTCCAACGCCGCCCTGCCGCGCCCCCTGATGCCCGAGGAAGCGCCCCGTCCCCTCCTGCATCCCCACGAACTGCCCACCTCCCCCGTTGAACTTTATTTCGACATCGAAGCGGCTCCAGAACAAAACCTGGTCTACCTCCACGGCGTGCTGGTGGTCGATCGCCATGCCCAAAGCGAAGTTTTCTATCCCTTCCTCGCCTCCGATCCAGATGACGAAGCTGCCGTCTGGTATGAGTTCCTGGATCTGGTCACGCAATTTCCCGCCGCTCCGGTCTACCACTTCTGCCCCTTCGAGGTGCAGACCGTTCGCCGCCTGGGGCAAAAGTTCAACTCCTCCAGCCAGGTGGTTGAGGCGCTAATCGAACGGTTTGTGGACTTGCATGAGCGGGTGACGCGGGTGGCGGTGCTCCCGGTCGAAAGCTATGCCCTGAAGGCGATCGCCCGCTGGCTGGGGTTCAACTGGCGCGATGCCGATGCCAATGGCGCACAATCCATCTTCTGGTACGCCGAATGGCGGCGAACGGGCGATCGGACCTACCTCGACACCATCCTCCGCTACAACGAAGACGACTGCCGCGCCACCTACCATGTGAAAGAATGGCTCACCCAATTTCTCCAAGAAAATCCCTATCCGGCGTTCGAAGTGTCCAAAGAGCGCTAAGATAAGGAAACCGCAATTTTGTGGCTTGTCCAATGCTGGAAATCCAGCCAAGGCAAAACACCAAAGTTTGAACGACAGGTTCGAACCAAAGTTCAACCAAAGTTCAAAAAAGTGTTTGACAAGACATCCACTCGTTGCACATAATAGAGATTGCGCGTTAAGCGCGAACTCACCTGGGACCGTAGTTCAATTGGTTAGAGCACCGCCCTGTCACGGCGGAAGTTGCGGGTTCGAGCCCCGTCGGTCCCGTCCGAGATAAAATGGACAAATGATTTTAGGAAGGCGGCGCAGTGTGCTGCCTTCCTAAAATCATTGCTCTGGTTCTGGATATGTAGCACTATGGAAAGCGCATCGGAAAGCGCATCAAAGAGCAGCAACAAAAACGTGCGCTATGGCTTTGCCTAACGCACGCTATGGGGTAGATGAGCTTGCTTTCGTAATTGGATACTACAAACCACTTATTGCCGTTGCCGATTTTGATGTTGGAATGACTGTGACAGAATGCCGAAATTCTCGATTCTGCCCTTCCCAATCAATGCCAATGACGGCATAGTTTTGCGTAGAATCAGCCTGTAGAGTATCGCCGATCGCCAGTGCCGTCGTAGAGTGAAATGTTCCCACAAAACGATGGTGAATATCCATCAAAAGATATTGCATAGTTTCTCCTTATTCGACTCAGAATTCGACTCAGAAAATAACTGAAGTTGAAAATTAGATTGGCATCAAATTGAAAGCGCAGAAATTCCTTTCAAGCTCATGCTCTGGCTTGATTTCAGATCCCGTTTATCGCATTGACCAGAGAGGTTTGTAGTGTTTTCTCAGGTCGGCTTGTGTAAACAATCAGGCAAGTATTAGAGCCTAAACCAACGCTTGAATTATCTTGAATACGGCATCTCCAAGCTTGAGTTTTTTTGAAGAACTTTGACGAACCAAGAGGCGTTTACCAAGAGGCGTTTACCAAGAGGCGTTTACCAAGAGGCGTTTATAAGCTAGCGTATTTCATCTCTCTATCGCCTTCCTTCTTCGCCTTCCTTCTTCACTTATATATCAGCAAGATTGCGAATGGACCTATTGCGTCATGCTTCGAATTAGAGCTTGGAAAAGCTTTATATTAACTGCATATTTCTTTACATAATTCCCTGGTTATTGAAAAAGAATGCTGCACAATTCTGACATCCGTTTTTGAAAACCCGTACATGAGCCCGATGAAAGCAGGGTGAGGTAGGTTACTCTAGTTAATAACTCTTTACATATCTATTTGTATCTCAGGCTTATGCAAACGGCGATCGCCACCCCCACGGGACAAACCTGGAACTGGAACGGGCACTCCATCTACTATGTGCGAGCCGGAGAGCGGCGCGATGGGCGTCCACCCCTGCTGTTGGTGCATGGGTTTGGAGCCTCCACCGACCACTGGCGCAAGAACATCACCGAGCTTCAGCAAGACTTTGAGGTATGGGCAATCGACCTGTTGGGCTTTGGGCGATCGGCAAAGCCCGACCTGCAATACAGCGGCAACCTTTGGCGAGATCAGCTGCGAGACTTCATCGCCGAAAACATTGGTGTGCCCGTGGTGCTGGCAGGAAACTCCCTGGGAGGCTACACCTCGCTCTGCGTAGCAGCCCAATGCCCAGAGTGGGCGGCAGGGTTGGTGTTGCTAAATTGTGCCGGACCCTTCAGCGACCCCGCTGAGCAACAAGCGTCCAAGAACCCGCTGCAAGAAGCGTTTGGGAAAGCAGTGCGATCGCTCCTCCTGCAACCGCTCCCCAGCTTCCTCCTGTTTCAGTATGTGCGCCGCAAGTCCATCATTCGCCGCACGCTGGAGAAGGTCTACCTCGACCAAACCGCCATTACCGACCAACTGGTGGAGGATATCTACCGTCCTTCCTGTGATCCCGGTGCGGCGCAGGTGTTTGCCTCGGTATTCAAAACCCCCCAGGGCGATCGCAATGATACCCTGCTCCAGCAGATGACCTGTCCGTTGCTCATGCTGTGGGGCGAAGGCGATCCCTGGATGAGTGCCCGCAGTCGGGGCGCAAAGTTTCGCGAACATTACCCCACCCTCACCGAACACTACCTGCAAGCAGGGCACTGTCCCCATGATGAGGTGCCGGGGCAGGTGGATAGCCTGTTGCGGGATTGGGTCTTTTCGACCGTGATGGCGATGGGATAATGAAAGGTTAGGCGATCGCAAACCATTCCTGTAGGGGCGGGTTTTGGAGAATCGTTGTCATCACAAAATGAATTGATTGCGAAACCATTCCTGTAGGGGCGGGTTTTGGAGAATCGTTGTCATCACAAAATGAATTGATCGCGAAACCCGCCCCTACGGGGTTGAGGCATTTCAAAATCGGTAGGGTATGGGCACACAGGATCGTCGTTGATAAAGGGGATGGCAGGGTTGTCCCTGTTTTGTGATGCCCAGGCATTCGGGCGATCGCCCCATCTCTTCCAGTTTTTGCAGAAACCGATGATGATGCCCCCGCCAACAGCCCCGATTCCCCCAGGCAAGAATTAGGCGATCGCTCTGTTGGCTTGCGGTCATGAGATAGCGATCGTTTTCCTGCCCAACGGGAGCCGTAGCACTGAAGAGGTCGTGGGGATGAGTGGCGCGGAAGGCGAAGAGATTCACGACTTCCAGGGAGCCGTAGCCCCAGGTTTGGGCAAACCCCATGCAACGCCGAATCGTGGGGTCATCTCGCTCGGCATTGGCAGTGCTGGGGTTGAGCATGATGAAGGCGATCGCCGGAGCCGACTGCTCCCACCGCCGCCACAGACGATAGCGGTACTGCCCCGATGGGTCAAACTCTGCCCCCCGCTCGATGGAGAGCATGGAGAAAGGAGGGCGATCGCGGCAAATGGACATAAATCAGGGAGCGACATCGTTCTCAAACTTTAACGTGAGGCGGGTGTAAGGGATCTGCGGATTAATAAAATCCCACTTTTTGAGAGAGAAGGCTGGCTCTGCCAGCCTTCTCTCTCAAAAAGTGGGATTTTATTTTCTTGCAAGTCCCTAACCAGGGAGAAGGTTTATTTCTATTTCACAACCTGTTTCCAAAATTGAAACTCTCCAGGTCGAGCAAAATCTGGCATCCATACTGGCAGTAATCGTCAAGCGGAAGGAGCAACACCCATGCGCCGTCATTCCAGTTTGTTTGTGTCGATTGTGCTGAGTAGCTGCGTGGGCATTGCCACGGTTGGCTGCAGCAGTGGCTATTCCCCGTCGGAGTCGATGTCGGCTGATCGTGCCGCTGCCCCCACTGCCGTTGATGGAGGTGCCTCTACCGAAGTGGGCGGGGAAGACCTGTCTGCCGAAGATGTGGCAGAGGTTCCCGCAGCATTGCCGCAATTGGTGAAAACGGCAGCCCTGCGGTTAGAGGTGGAGTCTGTGCCGACAACGCTGGATGCGATCGCCACCATTGCCCGTCAGCAACAAGGGGATGTAGTGGAGCTGAATGAGCGCACCCCAGCCGATGGGCTGCTGCATACGGCAGGGGTGACGATCCGCGTACCCCAGGCAAATCTGGATGCCACCCTGACCGACCTGGAAAAACTGGGAGTTTTGCTCGACCAGAACATCACAGCGGAGGATGTATCGAACCAACTGGTGGATTTTGAAGCGCGTCTCAAGAACTTGCGGCAGACGGAGGAAATGTTGCTCGACATCATGAACCGTGCTGGGAGTATGGCGGATGTGCTGCGGGTTGCCCAGGAAGTAAGCCAGGTACGCCAATCTATCGAGCAATTAGACGCACAGTTGGCGAGTTTGCGATCGCGCGTAGCCTTTTCCACCATCACCATCGACCTGCAATCCTTTGCTGCCGCAACGGTTGAAGGGCGTCCGGTAGCGCAGGAACTCCGCGACAACTGGACAGATGCCACCCACAGTTTGGGAGACTTTACCGTGGGAATGCTCAAGCTACTGACCTGGCTGGCAGTCTACAGTCCTTACCTCTTCATCCTCTTTGTGTTGCCCTGGTGGCTCTGGCGAAAAGTGCGGAGCAGTGAGGCGATCGCCCCGATAGCTGGTTCTGGCGATGCGGGTGATGGAGCCTGAAGGAAACCTGGCATCCCAGAGTCATCGTGATTGTCAGGCGATCTCCAGAAAAGAATATCCCCATTTTTTGAGAGAGGGCGCGGCTTAGCCGCGCCCTCTCTCAAAAAATGGGGATATTCTTTCTCAGCAATCTCCTTGAAGCTGACGATTACTTAATGAACAGCATTTCCTGATAGGTCGGCAGGGGCCAGAAACTGTCGGCAATTTCCCCTTCCAGGGCGTCTCCAGACTCGCGCACCTGATCCATCAACGGACGCAGCGTAAAGGCGCAGTACTTCATATGATCTTCCGTTGAAGCAAAGTCATGCTTTTCCAGGGCATCGCTTAACTCATTGGTGGTTTTCATCATAGCGCCAGCGAGGTCGGCTACTTTTTGCGCATTGCCCTTCTCAAAGCTCACCCCCAGACTCGCCAGGCTTGTCATGGTCGTCGCCAGCTTTGATAGGTATTCCACCGCTGCGGGATAAATCATCGTCTTCGCCATTTGAACGACGAGCTTCGCTTCCACCTCAATGGAGAGGATGTACTGCTCTGCGTAGACTTCAAAGCGGCTTTCTAGCTCCACGGGGGTGAGCACGCCCGTCTTCTTAAACAAGTCCTCGATGTACTCTTCTTTGAGGACAGGCAAAGCATCCGCCGTTGTGGGCAGGTTGGCTAAGCCCCGCTCCTGCACCGCCATGGTGTGCCACTCTTCGGAGTAGCCGTTGCCGCCGAAGATCACGTTGCCATGCAGTTCCATGACTTCCTTGAGCACGGTGATGATGGCGCTATCAAGATCTTTACCGTTGTTTAGTTCGCTCTCCAGGCGATTGCCGACCCACTCCAGGGAGTCAGCCAGCATGGTGTTGAGCACGATCAGCGGTCCAGCCACCGACTGACAGGAGCCGACGGCACGAAACTCGAAGCGGTTTCCGGTGAAAGCGAAGGGTGAGGTGCGGTTGCGATCGCCCGCATCTTTGCTGAGGGGCGGTACACTATGTAGCCCCAAGTCCATCACACCTTTGTGCTTGGATTCAGACACAGAGCCACTCTTGATCTGTTCAAAGACTTCTTCGAGCTGGGTGCCCAAATAAACGGACATGATCGCTGGGGGCGCTTCGTTGGCTCCAAGACGATGGTCATTGCTGGCGGTGGCGATCGCCGCCCGCATCAGCGGACCATACTTGTGGACCCCGCGAATCACCGCCCCGCAAAATACCAGGAACTGAGCATTGTCATGGGGAGAATCGCCGGGGTCGAGCAGGTTGCCCTGGGTGGCGTTGCCCACCGACCAGTTGACATGCTTCCCAGAACCATTGATGCCCGCAAAAGGCTTTTCATGCAGCAGACACACAAAACCATGCTTTTTCGCCATGTGCTTGAGCACCGTCATGATCATTTGTTGGTGATCGCTGGCGACGTTTGCCGCTTCAAAGAAGGGCGCAATTTCGAACTGTCCGGGAGCCACCTCGTTGTGACGGGTTTTAGCCGGAATTCCGAGCTTGTAGAGGGTTTCCTCCACATCCTGCATGTAAACCTGCACCCGTTCTGGAATCGCCCCAAAGTAGTGATCGTCAAATTCTTGCCCTTTCGCCGGAGCTTTGCCAAACAGCGTCCGCCCTGCCAGCAGCAAGTCAGGACGCTGGCTTGCAAAGTTGGCATCCACCAAAAAGTATTCCTGTTCGGCACCACAGCTAGAGTTGACGGGGGCAACTTCTTCATTGCCGAGCAGCTTCAAGACCTTCCTTGCCGCTTTATCCATCGCTGCGATTGAGCGCAGCAGGGGCACCTTCTTGTCCAGGGCTTCCCCCGTCCATGAGACGAATACGGTGGGAATGCAGAGGGTAGAGCCGTTATCGGTCTCCATGATGTAAGCCGGGCTGGTGACATCCCAGGCGGTATAGCCACGCGCCTCAAACGTGTCGCGGATGCCGCCATTCGGGAAGGATGAGCCGTCTGGCTCACCCTGCACCAGCACCTTGCCCGAAAATTCTGAGATGATGGTGCCATCGCCCTGCACCGAAATAAAGCCGTCATGCTTTTCGGCGGTGAGGTTCGTCATGGGGTAAAACACGTGGGCATAGTAAAGCGCCCCTTTCGCCGTCGCCCAGTCGCGCATGGCGGTCGCCACAGAGTCCGCCACGGATATGTCCAGCTTTTCGCCAGTCATGATGGTCTTCTGGATCGACCTGAAGACGGGCTTTGACAAGCATGCCTGCATCTTTTTAAGGTCAAACACATTCTCAGCCCAGATCTTTTCTAACCGCTCGGGCGCTTTAGGCGTCATCGGTTTGCGATTAGTAATGTGATGAATCGCCTGAACTCGAGCTGCATTTCCACTCATACTTGTTTTCCTTAAAAAGGGCAATTGCCTGATAGTACGCAACTAAATGCTTCAAAATAGACTGCATGGATACCAAACAGATCAAAATTAAGTAAAATTTCTCTCAGCTTTGCAAAATGCTTGAGCAGATTTAGGCACTTGCAAGAAAATAAAATCTCAATTTTTGAGAGAGAAGGCTGGCAGAGCCAGCCTTCTCTCTCAAAAATTGAGATTTTATTAATCCGCAGATCCCTAAAGTTCTTTGGCAAGGGCTAAGACCCGTTGATATAGCTGAGTGCTGACACGAAAACCAGCCTTATTGATCAAGGCATCCATAACAGGCTGAACTTGGGGGATGAGGCTTCTTTGTTTAGCAACGAGCAGAATACCCAAGATGCCAATGATCGACAGCCCCAGCCGAACAGCTTCTTGTCGTCCCAATCGTTCATCAATCAGCAGATCATCCGCTTGTAACTCAAGCGCCAAGGCTATAGCATTTGCTTCCCCAACATCAAGTCCCCGTTCTTGTTGCAGGTTGTCAGCAAGTTGAGTGTTGGTAAGGGGTTGAGTTTGAATCCAGTCCAATTGGGGAATGGCTAGAATGGCAGGTTTGCTGGCGGCGGCGAGTTCGCTTGCAACAACCTCTGGAATAATGACGGTTTGGTAGATGGCTTTTAATAACCAAAGATGATCGACAAGGGCAAGATTGGAAAGAGCAGAGGTGTCGCTGACGACAATCATAGCCAGCCCCGATCTCGCAAGTGCTGAACATCCTGTTCAAGGTCTTCCACGTCGTAGTGGATGCAGATGTTGCGATCGCCCAGCAGCTTTTGAAAGGTCATAATTTCCATGCCAGCAATTTTGCTGGCGCGGCTGAGGGAAATCCGTTCTTGCTGAAACAGAGCAATGGCAATCTCTCGGAGCCAATCGCTCTGGTTAAAGGTTTCGGTTTGGCTAAGGTTATCCGGTAAGTTCAGGGTAATTTGCATCGGGATGCCCTCACGCACTTACTTTTAATTTTAGAGTTTTGGTGGCGGGGTTTGTCTAACTCCTGAAGTTTCCAGAGAGTTGGTGAGTTTCCTTCGTCACCTCAAGCGATGAGCGATCGCCCAACGCCACATCAAAGCAGCTTCCACCCTTGTACTACAAAGATTAACTGTCCGTTTGTTGTGTGAAAGGGGTGGGGGGCGATCGCTCCCTAAAATTGTGTGATTATGGCAACAAGCATGGAGTGACATTATCTAGCAACAATTCAATTTGGTAGACTCAAGGTATTGATGAGGCTAAGTTGACCTATGGCTCTTGTGATCAACCAGCTAATACAACAAAAGCCGCTCAGCTTTGATGAATTCCTTGCCCAATATGGTGGCGACAACCGCTACGAACTGATTGATGGAGAGGTGTTCGACTTGGAGCCAACAGGTCAGCATGAAGAAGTTGCCGCCTTCATCACTACAAAAATCTGCGTCCAGATCGAGGGGACAGGCTTACCTTGGTTTGTGCTTCAACGAGGACTATTGCGCCCTCCTAATGCGGGTATGACAGCGTTTCGACCTGATGTTGCCGTTGTCGATCGCGATGCATTAATGAAAGAACCATTTTGGTCTGAGCAGTCAGTTCTAACGTTAGGCGGTTCGATTAAATTTGTAGTGGAAGTTGTGAGTAGCAACTGGCAAAATGACTATGCTCGCAAGATCGAAGACTATGCAGATTTAGGTATCCCAGAGTATTGGATTGCTGACTACGCGGGATTGGGGGGGACTCGATACATTGGGAAGCCCAAACAGCCGACCCTTTCCATCTGTACGCTATTAGATGGAGAGTATGAAATTCAGCCGCTTCGAGGCAGTGAAATGATCGTCTCTCCAACGTTCCCAGAGTTGAGACTAACGGCTGAACAAGTTTTGAGGGCTAACAGGTAGTGATGCAGTGCGATCGCCCACCCACACCTAACACTTGAAAAAGAACCCAAGCATTCGCCGAGCGATCGCCCAACGCCACATCAAAGCAGCTTCCACTTAAGCGGCGGGCGATCGCATAGCACCGCTTGCGTGACTTTTAGGAGCCTTCAATTTCGATGACTTCCCCTGGTGCGATAGTGCTCAGCACGCTACGAACACCAGGTATCAGTGGCAATAAATCCGGCAATCGATTGCTGCGTGCTACGAGAACAACAATTGCTACTCCGGCTTGCTCTAAGTTCTGCTGATACCGCAAATTCTGATCGGTTGTCAGTAGAACGGTGAAACCTGCTTGATTCATAAGCTGGAGCAATTCACCATTCTTTTTCCCTGCCCATCCCATCTCACCAACTGTCCGGATCTCGTAAGCCCTCAGCTCGCGCTTTAGGGGACGTGGGGCGCATTCATCAAGCAGAATTCGCATAGGCTGTCAGCATTTCCTTTGCTAACTCAAGCACTGCGATCGCCTGCTCCCGCCGAACACTTGGGAAATGATCTAAAAATTCATCGAGTGGATCACCCGCTTCAAGATAATCAAGCAATGTTTTCACTGGCACACGGGTTCCAACAAAAACAGGGGTTCCTCCCAAAATGTCAGGGTCACTATGAATAACGCGGGCTACGCTCGTCATATCAGCTATCCAATAGCAGGAATCTCTTTGATTTTAGCCCACAGTTCCTACTCAAAAGGGGCAATGAGGGGCGATCGCCCAATGCTACACCAAGCCAGCCTCCAACCTCATACCACGGAGATTAACCGTCTGCTTTGTGGAAGGAGTGAGGGGCGATCGCTGAAGCAAATTACATAAGTTTCCAAAGAGTTATCGGGTATCCTTTGTCAACTCAGTCTATATATTGTGTGAATCTAAAGCTATCCGTCCGCTAGCAGTTACACGAATGGATCCCTTAGGATACCGCTTTAAGAAACCACGTTGGATAAGATCATCAATTGACTGTTCGAAAGATTCATCAGCATACTTTTTTTGAATGGTTTCTAGCCTACCTTTTCGGTATTTTGAAATAATACTTGTATAAGTATAAAGTACTTCACATTGCAGAGGAGTTAATGAAACAGATATAGTTCGAAATTTCTCTGCAAGACTTGGGTGGAGATAAACATAAGCATATGTTCCGTTATTTGCATTACTCCCCTTTATGACAGCTATTGACTGATCTAGCTGAATAGTTGGATTAGATGGGAAAGGATCATCTCGTTCAGCATCATCAAAAACAGACCATTGAATTTTGGATTTACCAGATATCAAATCAATAGTTCCTGCGAATGATCGGGCAAAGTCATTTGCAGGGTTTGATAGACCTACTGATTCAGATGCAGTAATGTTAACTGTGCTACTCTGATAGCCTAATTTAGATAGTACCTGCCTCAGTGCAGGTGGTAAGTTCTCAACACGAGCCAGCATATATATCTCCAGCTACACTAATTGGTTTTTTAGTATGAGGCTTATACCTTAATCTACCCATAATTCACCTTTAAGTAACTGCTTAACAAATATTTTTGAGCCCACAAATTCATGGAAAAAGCTTAGGATGCAATGTAGAAACTTTAGACAAAGAAGTCTAATGACTTGGATTGGTAGTTATCAAGATCCTTGCTCCTATCCAAAAAAGCTTTGATAAAGCTGCTGTATATCCTTACGACAGATATGCTTATATCGAGCAAGACTTAAAAGGAATAATATAGCTTTTTGTAAAGCTGGCAGGATTCACATACGTCTCGAAATTTAGTCATTTGGCTCTTTGGCAATGAACTTTACAGACAGAAAGTAATTGAATTTGCAAATTATTTATGGCTATGGCTATATCTACGAACAATATATCGTAGTTTTACTTTGGTGAAATCCATGTACACCTCAGACCCATTTTTATTTCCGGTTGCACTAAGTCTTGTTATTTCATCAATATGGTTTGCATATATTTTGCATGCTTACAAATTTATACCTCGTATAAATGATAAGTATGGAGTTCTTTTTCCATCTCTATTTTTACTGGGTTCTCCTTTTTTGCTTACGTATCTATTCACATATTTTGAACAGCAGCTTATAGAATCCTTCAAGATAATCTTGCCGATTTTTACATTCATTCTGGGGCAATCAGTCTCAAAACTTGAGAAGAAGCAAGAAAACAAAAAGAAGCTAAAAAAAATGGTACGGGTTTTAGTTCAATTCATGGAAATTGAACTAATTGAGGGATTGTCAACCCTTGAGCAAAAAATAGGACAGTATATTTCTAAAGGAGGTGACTCCAAGTCCAATGATATAGATAACTATCGCCGAAAGCTTCTTAAAAAGATAGAGCAAGAGTATCAAAGTCTTGTCAACAAAGAGGAGTTACTTGAAAATGATGTGAGTATGGTTAGTACTTTATATCTTAAGAAAGTACAAAATTTTCTAGACAACTTTTCTGTTGAAGATATCTCAACTGAAGATATCTCAACTTTCAACTTAACCATACCTGAGATTGTTCGTCTTAAGCTAGAAGGGTACTCTTTTGTTTCTGCATTAATCAAAGATTTTCTTATGGCGGATAAACTACGGGTAAATACTTGGTTTTCTTTTCTTGAAAACGAACGAATAACTTTGAAAAGAAAGCTTGATAGAGTAAGTTTTCAGGAGGGAAAAAATGAGAATTCTTATCAGAAGAGTTTTGCAGACTTACCAGATATTAGTATTCTCAAGTATTCGGAAAAATACATTGATAGACTACTTCAATCCCTTCCAGTCAAGAGGAACTTCCCTTGAAAAATAGAAGATAATCTAGCATTATTTTTGGTACTAAGTAGGCAGACATAGATAAACCAAGCTATGTAACAGAATGTAAAGTCACCAAGATCCCTGCCATTCAATAGCTTTGACGCTGTTTGCAAAATGAGACATACGTGGTTATTTCAAGCCCGGTCTACTTAAATTTTAAGGTTAGACATTGATTCACCATATGAAGCCAATACTAAGAAGTCTTATGATCAGTATCAATAGTTTGGTTTTCTATATGGTGTCAGAGTTTTGATTGTTAATGGATGAGGAACGATCGCCCCCCACCCATAAACAACCCGATCGCCAAAACTACAGATAGTGATATACCGCCCAGATTGCCATGGCTCGGAGGTAGTGGCTAGCGCGGAAGGTGCCTGTGGCGGTGATGGCTTCGGGGGTGCGGAATTGGAGACCGTTTTCGTAGATTTGGTGGACGACGGCGTGGGTGAGGCGGAGGGCGGCGTCGCGATCGCCCATCTGGAGCAGGAAGGCGGCGATGCCGAAGTTGATGCCCGTCCAGACCTCCAGGGGGTGGGTGTCGTTGGGGTTGACGGGGGAGCCGTCGGGGCGCAAGCCGTTGGCGGCTCCAAACTGGCCGTCGTGGAACTTGAGGAAGCAGGTGTCGTACACGGTTTTGAGTGCCGATCGCGCGGCGGCTTCGGGCACCACATCCGGTAGCCCCAGCAGGCGGGCGTAGAACTGCCCACAGAGTTGATCTGCCATCACCACATCAGAGCCGCTGCCCGTGTCGAGGCGGTAATATTGCCCATTCCACAGGGCATCGTGGTAGAGGGCGCGGGATTGCTCCAGACAGTGCTTCCAGCGGGGGAGGGCGTCCGTTGCCAGGGCTTTGAGGGGGGCGGAGTCCAGGGCGAGGATGGGGCGAGTGAGGGCGATCGCCGCTTCCAGGGCGGCAATCCACAGCCCACCGCAGTAGGCGCTGATGCCCTGCATCCGCCAGTCATCGAAGGTTTGGTCGGGGGCACCGGAGTTTTCGGGGATGCCGTCGCCATCCAGGTCAAAGGTTTTGAGATAGTCGAGGGCGGCGACCACAGCGGGGAAGCAGTCTGCCAGGAAGGCGGTGTCGCTGCTCCCGGTCATCACATAGTCGCGATAGACTTGCAGCACAAAGTCGCTGCCCAGGTCTTTCCAGAGGTTGCAGTCCTGGTAGCTGGTGTAGTTGGTGCGCTCCCAGGGGTGCTCGTTGGGTGCGCCCAGGTCGTGGGGGGTGGCGTTGGCGACTTTGCGCGGCACATCGGGGCTGGCTTGCCCCTGGGTAAAGTAGTAGCCGATCTTGCGGAGGCGGCTGTCTGCGGCGGGGATGGCGCGGGCAAAGGCGCGCAGCACCGCCTTGTCGAGTTCGGGGAACAGCAGCAGGGGCGCAAAGGAACCATAGAGCCGCACATCCAGGCTTTCGTACCAGCGATAGTCGAGGCATTCCACCACGGCAAACTGCCCCACGGGGTCGTGCTCCGTCGCCGCACTCCACAGGGTTGCCCCATCGGTAAGGTCGTAGAGTTCGTTGAACAGCGCCATTTTGAACCAGTCGGGCAGGTCGGAGCGATCGCAAATTGGCTGTTGCCATGCCTGAATCTGCCGCTGCCAGTCGGTGTATTGCTTCAGCGCGGTGGTGGCGATCGCCCAGCCATTCCAACCACTGCGGTCAAAAAAGTCCGTATAGCGGCGATGGTACACCACCCCTTTGGCAAACTCCGTCACCGGAAAATCCCATGCCAGCACAAAGGGAAGCTGCCGGGTTTCTCCCGGTGCCAGGGTAAAGCGCAGGGCGATCGCACTTCCCACCTGCTCCCCTGCCCCAGCGGGACGGGCATCCGCCACATTCGGCAGCGCCCCCTCCGCCGCAAAGGACTGCCACAGATCCGCCCCATCCCCCGCCGGATTCCAGCGGGTGTGGAAAAACACCTCACAGCCCTCAGCGGCTTCAGCGGCGATCGCCCATTCCCCCTCGCCCTCTTTCGGCTCTGCTCCATACCGTTGTCGCTGCATCACACAGCCCGCAAAGCTACCCTCCTGCCGCCATTCCCCAAAGTTGCCGCGACTGTCGCCCAGGGGTGGCTGATACTCATAAACCGGGCTACCATCATCCCGCACCCGCACCTCCGGCGACGCCAGGTCATTGGTAAACCACCCCACCAAATTTTGCCAGCTCAGCATAAGGCTCAGGGTCAGCGGCGCATCCGTCGGATTATGCGCCGTCCACAAAAACACCGCCACGGGGTAGCTGCTCTCCTGATAGTTGTGCGCCCAAATCGGCGAAAACTGCTCACAGGTCAACTGCGCCTGCAACACCCGCTCATAGGCAAACCAACTCCGGGGATACAGCGCATGGTAAGTCCCCGTTGCAGGGCTGAGATCTCCAACTTCTTGAAGAAGTTGGAGATCTGGGGCTGTGGCGGGGTACCAATCCCACGCCCCCAAACTGCCATCAGCCGGAGGTTCTGTAGACAGGGCATAGGCTTGGCGGCGATCGCCCCTCTGCTCAAACACGCTGAACTGGCATCCGGGAATTGTCTGGAAAACATGCTCGCCCCCGTCGATATGCCACAGGTTGAAGTCGCCCCGGTGCGATCGCCCCACACATCCCGCCCCAAAGCCCCCCAGGGGCATCCCGTGAAAGGGTCCGTCATCCAGGTTGCTGGCGTAGCGCACGGTATAGGGAGCCTCCCAGCCCAGACCAATGGGGCGTGACCAGGCGCAGGTGGGGATAGCAGGGGGAATAGCAGGCAATGGCGAAGCAGTCATGGGCGGGGTAAACGCGGCATACAAAAGAATCGTCTCTCACTCATACCCCATCTTGGCGATCTCCAGAAGAGAATAATCCAATTTTTTGGAAAGAGGGTGCGGCTAAGCCGCACCCTCTTTCCAAAAAATTGGATTATTCCTTCTCAGAAATCTCCTTGGGCATCTGGAATAGCCTGTACTGGGCGGGATTTTGCAGAAATGGCAAAGGTATTGTGATGGATTCAGATCTAAGGCTGTGCAAGAATGGGTGCCCCAGCAGCGTTTCCTATCCGCCCGCAAATAAATTGAGGGCTAGTCTAGAAAGCCCACTGGAAGTGGGCTGTACTCGTGCGGAAGTACCCAGTCCGTTTCAACGGACTTCCAATTGATAGCCCGCAATTCATTTGCGGGTGTTTTGAGCTAGAGTTCCAGAATTCCTCACCCTACTCTTGGCACGAATCTAAAATCCATAGCTCTAAAATCCATAGCGCTGTACGCCCAGAACCAGGATGATGATTGTTGGGAAAGCAGAGCACTATTCTGCTTTCCCAACAATCATTTGCCCTGATTTGGATGGTATCCAGCCATAATCTCCCTATGCCTTATCTCTCCAAAATCTTGCTCTATCCCATCAAATCCCTTGACGGCGTGGAGGTTTCCTCTGCCACGGTGCTGGAAGGCGGAGCACTGAGCCACGATCGCGAGTTTGCCCTGTTCGATGCTGAGGGCAAAGTGATGAATGCCAAGCGCACTGACACCATTCACCAGATCCGCGCGGAGTTTGACCTGGCGGCACGGGGGGTAACGTTATGGACAGAGGAGCGATCGCCCCAGTCCTTTCATCTGGATGGCGATCGCCCCGCCCTTAATGCCTGGTTCAGCGCGTTTTTCGGTCAGCCCGTCACCCTGGCGCAGGATCTCCACATGGGCTTTCCCGATGATACGCAGGCTTCCGGTCCCACCCTCGTTAGCACAGCTTCCCTGGAAGCGGTTGCGGCATGGTTTCCGGCGTTTTCGCTGGATGAAACTCGCCGCCGCTTTCGTGCCAACCTGGAAATAGCTGAGACAGAGCCGTTTTGGGAAGACCAGTTGATGGCGGAACCAGGAACAACCCTGCCCTTTCAGATTGGGGAACTGACCATTCTGGGGAGCCATCCCTGCCAGCGGTGCATTGTGCCGACGCGGGATTCGCAGACGGGCGATCGCACGCCTCAGTTTCAGGGGGCGTTCAGCAAACAGCGTCAGGCGACGTTGCCAGAATGGGCGATCGCCAGCCACTTCAACCACTTCTATCGGCTAACCCTAAATACAAACGTGCTTCCCAGCGAGGCTGGGAAGCACATTCATGTCGGTGATCCAATCACCGTTACTGTTCCGCAGTGAGCATTAACGGAACATGCTGCTGACGGAGCTTTCTTCGTGAATCCGCCAGATGGTTTCGCCAATGATATTGGCGACAGAAATGGTGGTGAGTTGAGGGAACTGGCGATCTTCAGGAACCGGAATCGTGTTCGTGGCGATCACTTCCTCAAACAAACCTGACGACAGCCGTTGCGTTGCAGGCGGCGAGAAGACGGGGTGCGTCACACAGGCATAGACTTGCCGTGCTCCACTTTCCCGCAACAGGCGAGCGCCCTCGCAGATGGTTCCAGCCGTGTCGATCATGTCGTCGATCATGACGGCGGTTTTTCCTGCCACATCCCCGATCACGTTCATCACTTCGGCAACGTTGTGCGCCTGGCGGCGCTTGTCGATGATGGCGAGGGGGGCGTCATCCAACTTCTTGGCAAATGCCCGTGCCCGTGCAACACCACCCACGTCTGGGGAAACGACCACAATATCTGTCAGGTTCTTGCTGTTGAGGTAGTCCAGCAAAACAGGCGAGGAGTAAACATGGTCGAAGGGAATATCGAAATATCCCTGAATCTGAGCGGAGTGCAAGTCCATTGCCAGAACCCGGTTTGCCCCTGCCTGGGTAATCAGGTTGGCGACCAGTTTAGCGGTGATGGATTCGCGCCCAGCGGTTTTGCGATCCGCACGGGCATAGCCGTAGTAGGGGATAACTGCTGTAATCTGCCGTGCCGATGCCCGACGGCAGGCATCAATCATAATCAGCAGTTCCATCAGATGGTCGTTCACCGGATGGCAGTTGGGCTGCATCAGGTAAACATCACATCCACGAATCGATTCTTGAATCTGAACATATAACTCCCCATCAGCGAAGCGCTTGCGCACCATCGGGGAAAGGTCCATCCCCAGGTAGCGGGCGACTTCTTCAGAGAGCGCTGTATTGGCAGAACCAGACAGCAGTCGCAGACGGCTGTTGTCAGATAGAGACGGGAGCGGTGGAATGGCTAAAGTTGCAGTGCGAGTCACGACAGATCCTTGGCGAGAGTCGTCAACGCAATCTTACCATTTTCAAAATAATCAGTTGTCCAGAGATATTCGTAGAATTCTGAGAATTCTGAAACTCGAAATGAGGAAAGACGATTTGCTGTAAATGGAGGAGTTTTTCAGGCTTTTAGCCTAATCCCCTAGATAAAAGTCTATGAGAATCGCCTCATCCATAGAAAACGGAATCTGGCGATTTTACGATACTGTGAAGCCAAATTATGTGCTCTCTAATCGGCTGATTTTGCCCTCTACCGTCTCGTGATGTTCACAAAGAATTAAGGGAAGACATCGAGGGCGATCGCCATGCCAATGTTGTCGCAGATTTCCAGTTTGCTCTCGTCTTCAATTCCTGACTCCACGGCAAGACCGAAGGATCACGTACCAAATAAAACCCGGAATTTTTGATGAGAAGCGCGGCTAAGCCGCGCCCTCTCCCAAAAATGGGGATATTCTTTCTCAGAAATCTCATCTGTGTTGTTGTGGAAGGGATGGCAGCCGTCCCTTTCAAATTGCGAAATTACAGATTATTTGAGCGGCAGTTCTAAGCCCGTGCCTGTTGTTTCTGGTAGCGCTTGATGCGTAGAGATATCCAGCGTTTCCAGGTGTCAAAGGACTCAGTATTGGGTTCGGTCTGTTGCCAGGAGGGGCGGGAAGTAATGCGTTCATGCCATGCTGCCAGTGCCGGGTAGCCCGCCAGCGAAACGCCCAGCCGCACCATCAGTCCGATGGTTGTGCCTGCGGTGATGTCTGCCAGGGAAAGGCGATCGCCCCCAAAGTAATCCGCATCTCCCAGTTGCTCTTGCAAGCAGGTGAAGCCTGTGGCGAGGTGCTGAAGCAGCGCTTCATCGGGCACTTCGGACTCTTGCGCTAGCACGATGGCAGGTAACTTGGTGGTCAGTTCGTTTGTGGTCACCATTTGCACCATGCGGGTTTGGGCGATCGCCTCTGGACTTTGGGGCATCAGCGCGGGGTTGGGATACTTCGCTTCGAGGTAGTCCAAAATCGCCAGGGATTCCAGCACCCGCAAGTCACCGTCCACCAGTACGGGAACATGGTGGAAGGGGTTGAGTGCCAGGAATTCTGGCTTCAGTTGCTCGCCTGCCAGGTTCACCAGGAGAAGTTCGAAGGGCAGCTCTTTTTCGAGCAGGGCAATCCAGACCCGGCGGGCAATGGGCGAGAGGGGATGGTAGTAAAACTTCAGCATGGGTATCTCCAAAAAAGGGAAGAAGAAACATTGAGATCTTCAGGCCGATCGGTCTTTTTGCGGTCAAAAAAAGAGGTTTTACTCAAACAGCTTGCATGTCGTCCAGGGATTGCGATCGCCCTTTTCAAAACAACTCCTTACTTGAGCGAATCACGTTTCAGGCTATCCACATACTGTTCCAGGTGCTCTTGCGCCCGTTGGAGGTGGATGCGATCGCCATACAGCTTCGTCAGCATCAGCGCCCCTTCCAGGGTGGCAATGAGAATCGTGGCAACCGCATCGGGATTAACAGCAGGTTGGAGTTCTCCCGCCTCAATCCCGCTCTGTATGGCTGCATGAATCATCCGCCGCCAGCGATACATCGCCTGCTGCGTCCGTTCCCGCAAGGCAGGATGGGTATCATCACTTTCGATCGCCGTGTTGAGCAACGGACAACCGCCTTTCAGCGCCACCTCATCAGGAGCCGTCACAAAGGTGTGCAGGATGGCTTTGAGGCGGGCGATCGCCCCCCGCTTGCCCTTGATCGCCTGGACATAGCGCCGCCCCACCTGCTCAACAGCAAAGTCGAAAGCGGCGATCGCCAACTCGTCTTTACTGGAAAAGTGGTTGTAAATCCCACCTTTCTTCAACCCCGTCACGGTCATGATGTCGGACATGGACGAACCAGCGTAGCCCTGCTGGTTAAACAGGTCTGCCGCTTGTTGAATGATTCGGGCTTTGGTTTCCTCGGCTTTGGACATTATCTTTGGACATTACCTTTGAACATTACCTTTGGACATTAATTAGATGCTATTTAGAGACCGATTGGTCTTTAATCTAAAAGTAGCGGATAGTTCCTGGAACGGCAATAATTCCGGTGTTGCCCGTGCTCTTCCTCTGGTCAAAAAGCTTTGGAGTTGAGGGTGCTCCAACCCATTACAGCGCTTCGCGCTTGACTCAGCCACAGTTGTTTTTGTGAGAGCCGCGCTCTGCGCGGCTCTCACAAAAACAACCCGGTTTTAAGCGATTGAAAAGCGCTGTAAAAAACCATTTTTGGGAAAGCAGGTGCGGTGAAATTGCACCTGCTTTCCCAAAAATGGTTTTTATTGGTTGCTTAGCTCAAAGTCCGTCTCCCGTTGGGAGAGGGACTTTGAGGGGTTGCTTCCTGGCTTTGGCTCTCACGGAGCTGGGTTATCAGGCAATCCCGAAGTCGGCTTCGCTGATTTGGGCGACGTTGGTGTTTTGCAGCAGGAGTAACTGCTCATTGTTAAAGGAGATCAGCACATCGGCGTTTTGTTGCTCAATGGACAGGTCGCCAAACTGAACGCCACCGCCCAGGACGATGAGATCTAGCTCGTCGGCAAAGTCGTTGACGCGGTCGAAGCCTTCGCCGGGGGAGATGACGATGCGATCGCGCCCATCTCCGGTGAAGAGGAAGTCGTTGCCTGCGCCGCCAATCAGGCGATCGTCGCCAACGCCACCTCGCAGAACATCCTGACCGTCGCCGCCACGCAAGACATCATCACCACCCTGTCCGTTGAGGCGATCGTTGCCGGGTCCGCCAAACAGGCGATCGTTGTCAGCGCCGCCGTTGAGCAGGTCATCGCCCAGGTTGCCGCGCATCAGGTCTCTGCCGCCTGCACCCAGGAGGCGATCGTCATCTTCGCCGCCAATCATAATGTCGTTGCCTACCCCACCAAGGAGGTCGTCTTCGCCTGCACCACCAACCAGGCGTTCGTTTCCGGCATTACCAACAAGGCGATCGTTGCCATCGCCACCCAGGATGCGATCATCACCGGGTCCACCAATCAGAGTGTCGTTGTCTGCCAGTCCCAGGAGACGATCGTTGCCTTCGCCGCCGAGGAGACGGTCGTTTCCATCCTCTCCGGCAAGGCGATCGTTTCCACCCTGCCCCTGCACAATATCATCTCCTGCACCAGCGAAGATCACATCGCGATCGTCCGTTCCGGTGATATCATCATCGGCTTCGGTTGGGTCTCCACCCGGTAAGACATCAGAAATCGTAAAAGTAAGGGGTTCTGAAAGCTCACTGGTATTGCCCAAGGAATCAGTCGCGCGGAGTGTAAGGTTGTAATCTCCTTCCGGAAGAGGTTCGGCTGGCGTAAATTCAAAATTACCGGATCCATCAACTTCTACCGTACCCAGGACCTCATCGCCCCTCAAAATCTCGACGGTAGTACCAGGAATTGCCGTTCCGCTAATAGTAGGCGGATTCGTATCAAGATCGAGATCGGCACCAAATTGAGGTACAGGCAGCAGTACATCATCATCATCATCAGTTGTTGTAACGGTTACCCCTTGAGGGCTTAAGGCGTCGAATGCATCGTCGCTTTGCGCGGGAATAACGCTGACAGTGACCTGACTCGTAACTGAACCATCGGAAATATCATCATCAACCCCGGTTACCGTTACGGTCTGCGGCTGGTTCCAATCAACGGGGGTAAAGGTGAGGGCAACCGGACTGGTAGTAGCTTCGGTAGTATCCTGGCTTTCCACTTGCAGCACCACATCCGTCGTGGGCTGGCTATCCAACACCACCGTAAAGGTATCGCTAGTGCCCTGTTCACTGACGGTCAATTCCGTTGGACTGAGGGTAAAACCCCCTTCAATCGGTTCTACAGGAGATTCATCATCCGTCACCGTAGCCGTCACATCCGGAGGGTTATTAATGATGCCGTTATAGCTGGGGTCATCGCTGACGGGGTCGCCTGTGACGATGGTGATGAGTTGGTCCCCATCACTTACATCATCATCTAAGCCAGTAATGGTAACGGTTTGTGGCACGTCCCAGTTGGTTGCGTCGAAGATCAACTCCGTTAGGTCAATTGATGCCTCGGAGCCATCACTAACGGACAGGGGCAGGGTGACGGGATCGGAAGGCACTGCCGTGAGAACGACCTCGAATGTAGCGGTGCCGCCTGCTTCGGAAAGGGTAAGCCCGCTGGTGGGAGTCACTACAAACCCTGCCGTGTCATCGTCCAGCACCGTAACGCTGACATCGACAGGATTAGCCGTCGCGCCATTGTAGGCTGGATCTGTACTGGTCGGATCGCCCGTTTCGACGGTGATGGTCTGGTCGCCATCCTGAAGCTCGTCATCTAAGCCCGTCACGGTGACCGTTTGCGGTTGATCCCAATCTGTACTGTTAAAGGTGAGCGAGGTTGGGGTCAGTTCTGCTTGTGCTGGGTCAGACAGGGACAGTGGCAGGGTTACCTCACCCGTTGGCTGGGTATTAAGGTCAACGGTGAAGGTCGCTGTTTCGCCTGCTTCATCGACTTCCAGGCTGGTTGGGGTAATGGTGAAACCTGGGGAATCGTTGTCTGTTGTGGTCACGGTAAAGGTGTCTGACAAGCCAGCGAATGCCTCGTCGCTGGTAGCATCGACCACGCTCACCGTCACAACAACGTCCTGGTTCCCATCCGCAACCTCGTCATCAACTGCTGTAACAGTGATCGACTGATCGGTTTCCCAGTTAGCGGCAGTGAAGGTGAGTTCTGCTGGAGTCGCCGTTGCCTCATCGGGATTGTCGCTTTCAACGCTGACGACAACACTGGTGGTTGGCTGACTTTCGAGGGAAACGGTGACGGTTTCTGTGAAACCTTCGCCAAGACTGACGGTGTCGCGGCTGACCACTAAGCCTGCTGCATCGTTGTCGGTAATGGTGGTGGTTGCGGTGGTGGCAGTGGTATCGAGGCTGGCTTCAAACCCCGTTTCAGCGGTGGGATCGCTCAGCGTCAGGATAATGGTTTCTTCCGCTTCAACGGCAGAATCATCCTGCACATTCACCGTGATGGTTTTAGAGGTTTCATCGGCTGCAAAGCTTAGGGTTCCGGTGAGGTCGGTGGCGTCGCTGGTGGGGGCGATCGCAAAATCTGTTCCCAGTTCTGCCTCCCCGGTGATGGCATAGCTCACTTCACTGCTGCCTGCGATCGCCCCACTACGGGTAATGGTAAAGGTAGCAGTCTGTTCCCCCGGTGCACCTTCGCTCACAGACGCATTATCCAGAGCAAGACTATAGGTAATGTCATTGTCGGTTGTGGTTACTTCAACCGTCTGGTCTTCTACCATGCCAAAAGCAGCATCACTGCTGGCATCCTCTACACTAACAGTAATCGTCCCCGTCTCATCCTCATCCACAACAAGGTCATTTGCCCCAGTAACCGTAACGGTTTGAGGGACATCCCAGTCCGTTTCATCAAACGTTAGAGTTTCGGGGGCAACCGTTGCGGCATCGAGATTCGTACTCGTCACAGACAACTCTACTGGAGCCGTGGGTTGCACATTGAGTTCTACGGTAAAGGTTGCGGTTTCCGATTCCTGCACCGTTATGGCATCGGGTGGAAGGATGGTAAATCCAGGCATATCGTTGTCGGTCGTTGTTACCGTTACGGTGTCCGACAAGTCAGCAAAAGCAGGGTCACTGCTGGCATTTACCACACTGACGGTCACTGCAGTCTCCTGAGGACCATCGGCAATTTCGTCATCCACTCCCGTCACGGTCACCGTTTGGGGCTCATCCCAATTAGCGGACGTGAAGACGAGTGGCAGGGGAGGAACAGCAGAAACCGTTGCCTCTTCAAGATCTGCACTGACCACGCTGACTACCACATCTTCGGTAGGCTGGCTGGTGAGACTGACATTGAAGGTGTCTGTGGTCAGGGCTTCACTGACTGTAATAGTTTCAGCACTGACGGTTAAACCTCCTATGTCGTTGTCCTCAATCGTCGTTGTTGCAGTTGTTGCTGTCGCGTCAAGGGTTGCCTCAAAGCCTTCTCCGGCGGTTGGTTCGCTCAGGGTCAGGATGATGGTTTCTGCCTCTTCTACCGTCAGGTCGTCCTGGATGTCGAGGGTGATGGTTTTGGAGAGTTCGTCGGTGGCAAAGTTGAGGGTGCCTGTAAGTTCTGTAATGCCGCTGGTGGGGGCGATCGCAAAGTCTGTTCCCAGTTCTGCATCTCCCGCAATGGCATAGTTCACCGAACTACTGCCCGTCGTCGCTCCGGTGCGTGTAATGGTGAAGGTCACACTCTGTTCGCCAGCCGCACCCTCCGTTACAGTCTCTGGAGTGACAGCCACACTGTAGACAATATCGTTATCTGTCGTCGTCACATTGACCAGTTGATTTTCCACCGAGTCAAAGGCATCATCACTGTTAGCAGGCACAACGCTAACGGTAATGTCTGCGGTTTCAGGAGCCGCATCGACGGTACTATCGTTCGTCCCGGTGATGGTGACGGTTTGGGGCACATCCCAATCAGTCGCGTCAAATGTTAGGGTCTCCGGGGCAACCGTTGCCGCAGTGGGATTGCTGCTGGCAACAGACAACTCCACTGGCGTTGCAGGTTGAACACTGAGTTCAACCGTGAAATCTGCCGTTTCTGACTCTTGCAAGATGACGGCGTCGGGTGGGGTGAGGATAAATTCTGCGGTGTCGTTGTCGGCTACGTTCACAGTGACCGTTTCTGATAGCTCAGCAAAGGCGGCATCGCTACTACCTTCTACCACGCTGACGGTAATATCCGTGTCTTGGGCACCATCAGCAATCTCGTCGTCTATACCCGCGATCGCCACGGTTTGCCCCACATCCCAATTAGCAGGGGTGAAAGTGAGCGGCAGCGATGGAACAGCGGAGACCGTTGCCTCAGCGGGATTGGTGCTGACAACATCCACCACCACATTCTCGGTAGGCTGGGTAGCGAGGGAAACGGTTAGCGTTCCTGTCTCGCCTTCGTTAACCGTAGGAGTGTCGAGGGTAACGGTCAAAGCTGCCGTGTCGTCATCGGTAATGGTGGTGGTTGCCGCCACTGCCATATCATCGAGACTCGCCTCAAATCCCTCTTCAGCCGTCGGGTCGCTTAACGTCAGGATGATAGTTTCTGCCGCTTCAACCGCTAAATCGCCCAGTACATCGAGGGTAACGGTTTTTGAGTCTTCATCGGCGGCAAAGGTAACCGTGCCTGTGAGTCCCGTTGCTCCACTGGTTCCGGCGATCGCCCCAAAATCAGCATCTAACTCAGCCTCCCCAGTAATGGCATAGTTGACCGAGCTACTTCCCGTCGTCGCTCCGGTGCGTGTAATGGTGAAAGTCACAGGCTGGCTTCCGGCATCACCTTCCGGCACAGTGGCTAAATCGACTGCCACACTATGGACAATATCGTTGTCCGTCGTCGTCACATTGACCAGTTGATTTTCCACCGAGTCAAAGGCATCATCGCTATTGGCAGGCACCACGCTAACGGTAATGTCTGCGGTTTCAGGAGCCGCATTGACAATACTATCGTTCGTCCCGGTGATGGTGACGGTTTGGGGCACATCCCAATCAGTCGCGTCAAACGTTAGGGTTGCGGGGGCAACCGTCGCCGCAGTCGGATTACTGCTGATCACAGACAACTCCACTGACGTTGCGGGCTGAACACTCAGCTCAATTGAAAAATCCACTGTTTCCGATTCTTGCAGGGTTGTCGTCTCAGGAGGGGTAATGGTAAACCCTGCGGTGTCGTCATCGGTAATGGTTGTTGTGGCACCTGATACGGCATCCAGCACTGCATCAAACCCTGGGTCAGCCGTCGGGTTTTCCAGGGTTACTATAATCGTTTCATCACTTTCGACCGCGACATCTCCTAACACGCGCAATTCAATTGTTTTGGAGGGTTCATCGGCGGCAAATGGAACCGTACCTGTTAGCTCCGTTGCACCACTGCTACCGCCGATACCTTCAAAGTCTTCCATCAAGGTTGCATCCCCGGTGATGGTGTAACCTACCTGGCTGCTTCCGGCGATCGCCCCAGTACGGGTAATTGTGAAGGTAACATCCTGAAACCCTGTATCCCCTTCCACCACCGTCGCCTGGTCAACCGCAATGCTATGAACAATCTCGGCATCAGGGGCGGTAGCCGTAAAGGTTTGTCCGGCATTAACGCTTCCAAAAGTAGATGTTACAGGTCCCGTCCAGGTAAAATCTTGCGCGGTTGAACCCGTTCCCGTCAGTTGAAGGGATGATCCGACAAGGGTTGTTTCATCCTCAGCTACGCCAATGTCTGTACTGGTTAGCCCATCGGCAGGTCCACCAACAGCCGTTAAAACACCTTCATAACTGAGAAACTGAATGACACCGCTCTCATCATCCACTAAAGCAATACCATCTGCCTGGGTATCAGCAGTAGTAGCACCGTCTTGCAGTCCCTCGGACGGAAAGTTAATGACGCTCTTGCCGAAACCATCTCCCTGATCAGAAACTACGCCACTTAATGCTTCTGTGTCATAGACGGTGCCATCGCTGCCGTCATAAAGAACAAGGCTCCAACCTGTGAGGTCAGTCCCCGCAGGGGCGGCAATTTCAATGGCTTCGCCAGCATCCGCGCCAACATTGTCATAGTGAATTTCGTTGATAAAGATAGATGTCATTGATGTCGATTCTCCGAGATTATTGGTAGCTGCGATAGAACCTGGGATGAATAGAAATCGGGGTGAAAAAATGGCCCTGATTTACCATAAGTAGCCCGATGAAGTGAAGCAGACGCTTGATAGCATTGGGCAATTTATGGAGTTTAGAAATGGGGTGTGAGTAGAGGGTGAAAACGGATGGAAAATGCAATTTCCGTGATCCCCGCCAGTTGAAATCTACTTTTTCCTCAAGATGTTGTTGGATTCCTTATCCATGAGCCTGTGAAAAGAGAGGTATTGCAGTTGGATTTTGACAGCTTTTGTTCTTTTGAGAACTGACCCAAAGGCGGATGATGGCATTAGAAAATGCGATCGCTCAACGAAATAAGGAGTAAGTATTTCAAAAGCTTTTACCCCGTTGCCTAAAGTTTTTGTAATACGTGCGATCGCTCCCCTCTGCGAAAGCTGAAAGCTCTCAAACAAAGAATTTACACGCGAAACCATGATGCACCTAGCCAAAAGGAAGGAGCATTTAGCTGTGGTACATCACATCTTTTACATTTCCACACAGGCAGAAATGCTGTTACCAAATGAATGCCTGGGATGATTACTGGAAAGCGGTGGACAGGTAATTTTCAAACACCAAGATCAATCCACTCAACAGAGACGCTGCTATTTTATCCGAATATTGGAAATGATCAAGCGACTTTCTGGAATCGCTGGAATTCTTGATAGATCAATATTCAGATTTTGAGAAGGAATATCATAATCTAATTGATTAACCAGGAAATTTAACGCACGTTTTACCAACCGGATGGTCACCCATTCTCCGGCACAACGATGGTTTGTGTAATAATTGCCACCTCCCTGAGGAATGAAGTCAAAACTGTTTTCTTCCCAATGCACAAAGCGTTCTGGGAAAAATGTCTCAGGGTTTTCCCAGAGGTCTGGATCGCGATTGGTTCCATATAAATCCAACAGTACGCGAACGCCTTCGGGGAAGTGGTATCCCTGCCAATCAAAATCATGGCTTACACAGGCTGCCGCAAATGGAAAAAAAGGGAAAAATCGGCGTACTTCCTGAGTGAAAAGCTCCTGGTAATTAGCTTCGTTGGATTGGAGCTGGGAGCGATATTCAGGATGCTGGTGAAGTGCCAGGGCAGCGAAGGTGATGTAGCGGGCGATCGCCACTGTCGGGCGCAACACATTCAACAAATCTACTGCGGCGGCATGGAGATCCATCAGGTTGCCCTGCTCGTCGCGATGCCATGCAAAAGTGTGAGCCGCAGTATTTTCGGGTACTTCCAATTGACGGTTGCGGATCTGGGTGAGCACATCCTTCATCCAGTCTTCGGCGCGGTTTCTTGCCCAAACACCCTGCCAGTTGCGTAGCCCTACCCCACCCGAGCCATCAATCATGGCAGACATATCCTGGGTGCGCTGGACCACTTCCGACTCTGGCAGTGGCACTCCTGACCAGGTGCAAACAGCCTGGCACAAAAGCTTTTCTAGTTCATGAAACAGCACAACCTGCTCTTGCTGTTCCCACTTACGGGCGTATTCGTACCATTGCTGTTCTGTCAGGTCGCCGAGGTATTCCATGTGCTCTGGCGTCATCAGCAACATAAAAATTTCTTTCCGCTGACGATGTTTTTGCCCATCCAACCCCTGAACGCCACCCTCTCCTAATAAAGTTTTTTTGACGTGCTTGGGGGCTGCCTTTTTACGCGAAAACTTTTCGGTATCGTAGAAAACTTGGGCGGCTTCTTTACCCCGAAAGCAAATCGTTTCCTTAAGGAGAAAGCGGGTCTGAAAAACATCAGATTGGAGGCGATCGCACCGTTTTGGGATGAACTCATAGCCATCGACTAACAGTGCTAAAGTGCTGTCAAATCCTAAAGTGCTGGGAATTTTTGGCATAGGTATTCCACTTAGCCACACAGAAACAGGTCAGTCGCTAATCACCCATGGGCATTACCCGATGGGTGATTAAATGAACGAGGGCGATCGCCCCTGTTTTAGTAGTCACACGGGTAATGACTACATGACTTTAAAGGGGAGTGAAAAAGATGTCATACGCCTTTTGAGGGATTTAATACGCAGAATTAAAAACCTGAGTATTGGGATAGCATTCTCACCCAATTTTTCTCAAACCCTTGATTTGGCTTGTTTGAAGCGTAAGTCAAATTATTTGTGATTCACTTTTATTTGTGATTCACGGGGTTCATTGGTAAGGTGGGCAGTGCCCACCCTACGTTTACTGATCGTCCTTGGGGCGCTGAGTTGCGGCTTCGATGGTTGGGTTGCCGTCGTCGCGCTCGGAGTTAGTATTCTCCTGGGCGATCGCCTCCGCATCTACTGGATCTGTCGCCGTATCCAGAGAACCTTCCGCATTGGTGTTGGCTTTTGCAGATAGCCCATTCCGTCCTAAATTTTCCTTCGGCATAAACCTTTCTCCTAATCTATCTACCCGACTTTATTCCTGATCTCCATTTCTGGGATGAATCCATTTCTGGGATGAATGAATTTGAGGTGAATGAAGCATTCGTTGAATTTACTTGTTGTTCCTAATTGAGGCTAATTATTGATGCTAATTTATCATCGACAAATCAGCATCAACAAATCCTTAGCCTATCTTTTGATGGAGGGATGATAGAGGGAGTTTATCAAGAACTCCCGACAGCAAATTCTTCAATAAATTGGCAAAAACAAGAAATAATCGGGTATTTTTCCACTTTGATCGAAGTTAACTTCTTTTGTTTTTTGTGCCATTAAACTTGGGGTTGATTATTTCTCTAACTATTGAGAGAGATGAGATTTCACCCTTGGAGTGAGTTGCATGTCTGGCTAACGAATGAGGCTTTTTAATTGCACATTTGTGAAGATAGGGACAGGTAAAAGCTATGGTGATTTGCCACAGCCGATGCCAGTTACTACCCCATCGGAGGAAACTTTATGAGAACCACAGATACGCATGACCATCGACGCGCTGTTGGGCTATTCTCTTCCCGGCAGGAAGCTGAACAAGCCATGCATCAATTGCGGGATTCCGGGTTCAATATGGATCGCATCTCCATCGTGGCGAAGTCTGGCGACGGTTTGAGAGACTTGACCCACGATGACGAACGCTACGAACCGGGTAAGTCTAACGCAGAGCAAGCGAAAGGCGGAGCCGGAGCCGGAGCTACCGCAGGTGCCGTAACAGGTGGCGCAATCGGGTTGATTGGTAGCCTGGGTGTACTGGCTATTCCTGGTATTGGAGCCGCAGCAGAAGTGGGCTTCTTGCTAGCGAACACCCTGCTGGGTGGCGGTATTGGTGCTGCCAGCGGTGGTCTGATTGGTGCATTGGTCGGTTGGGGCGTTCCCGAAGACCGTGCTAAGTACTACAACGATCGCGTTTACAACGACAACGACTATCTGGTAATGGTTGAAGGTTCGGAAGCGGAAATTCGCACTGCCGAATCTATCCTGAGCCGTGGTGGTATCCGTGATTGGGGCGTTTACAACACAACCGGAGAACCCACCTACACGCGTCGGTAATCTATAAACTGACTCCAGCCTTTAAGCTTGCGCGATCGCAGGTAAATAGGCTTTGAGATTAACCCCTGCACTTTTCCATTAAAAGTGTGGGGGTTCGTGTATGGACACAACTTGAAAGGGTAGCGCCCCGCAAGTGCGCTACCCTTTCACATCCTGTGTTGAAGCAGGTTGCCAGAAGTGGAGGATACCATCAGCATTGCCGCTGATCAGCGTATCGGCATGGAGCCAGACGATCGCCCCTCCCACCTCGTCCTCGTTTTGCGGCTGAATCTGCGTGCGCAAGCCCTTGTGCAAATCCCAGACGCAGAGGGTGCGATCGCCACTGCTACTGGCAAAGGTCTGCCCGTCGGGGGCGATCGCCAGTTCCACAATGGCAGCGGTATGTTGCTCGAAGATATGGATGGGTTGCCCCTCTGCCGTTGACCAAACCTGAATTTGCCCGGACTGGTCACCTGTGACCAAAAACTCGCCGTTGGGGGTGAGGGCGATCGCCGTTACCCCCATGTCCTGATGTCCGAAGCGTCGCAGCAACTCGCGGGTGTCGAGGTGATGCACCAGGATTGTGCCTGTCATGTCGGCGGAATAGAGCAAATGCCCATCGGGGCTGAGGGCGATCGCCGTGACCGGAGCTTCGTGGCTGGCTATGGTGAGACAGTGGTTGCCAATCGCCAGATCCCAGCGTTTAACCGTGCCGTCTGGGCTGGCAGTGACCAGGATGCGGCTGTTGGGGGCAAAGGCGATCGCGGAAATGCTGGCTCCATGTCCATTCAATGGACGGATGAGATTGCCCGATTGCAGATGCCAGAGCTTCACCACCTGGTCATCGCCGCCGCTGGCAAGGAGGCGCTTGTCGGGGCTGAGGGCGATCGCCCGCACCGCTCCCTCATGGGCTTTGAAGGAACTGAACCGTAGCCCCTTCGCCACATTCCACAGCTCAATCTGCTGCTCAGCGGTGGCAACCGCCAACAACTTCCGATCCACGCTCAGTTCCATTTTTGTGATGGTTTCTGCCTGCTCGGTCAGCGCACGCGCCAGGTGCCAGGTTTCCAGTGCGGCAGGCGAAGGGGTTGGGGTGGGCGGCGTAGTGGTGGATGGCGCATCGGCAGGTTCTTCCGCAAAGGGGTTCTCAACGGGCGGGGGGGCTTCGTACTGGCGCTCGATCTCCAATGCTTTGGCTTTGCGCAAATCTGCTTCTGCCCCCAGTTCCAGTCCCATCACCGAGTAGACAAATCCCCGGTGGCGGTAAGCATCGACATATTTAGGATCTAACCGAATGGCACGCCCAAAATATTCGATCGCCTCTTCATAACGTCCGGCTTTAACCGCCTCTGCACCCCACTGATATGCCATTTCAGCGGTAACTGGACGGCGTGTGATCTTGGGACGGGCGGGCGATCGCCGCGCTGTTTGGGTTGAGGATGGAGCGGATCGGGATGCGCCTGGAGACTGAGTTGCAGTAGAACCTTCGGATGGAGAAGCTGATGGTTTACCGGGTGGCGCATGGGTTTGTAAGTGCTGCCGCAAAAACTCATAGGCATGGTTGATTGCCTTAATCTTCTCCTCTGCCTGCTGCTTCAGCCCTGGGTCATGGGTAAAGCGATCGGGATGCCAGGTTTTTGCCAGGGTGCGATACGCCCGCTTCACCTCCTCCAGAGAGGCATCGGGTTGCAGTCCCAGGGTTTCGTAATGATGGCGGGCAATGCTCATGGTTAGGCGGATTCGCAAGGGACAGGAGCGATCGCAATCCAAATCTTCCGCAATGACAGATTCGCTCACCTGTCTTTCCAGTGTTCCCCAAAAATTAAATTTCTGTCGGGTTGTCTTTTACCGTTTTCTAACGACCGTTTTCTAACGACCAGCCTAGCCAGCTTGAAAATCAGCGAACGATAGGCAAAACGGGACGCACTAGATCACGGATACGCAGCAATAAGAGGAATTGCCGAATCTGAGGCGATATGATTTCACCCGATTGGTCGAGGGTAGCAGCAATGGCAGCTTGCTCCTCAGCAAATTTCTCAGCGGTCAGTAACTCCCCTGTTACGGGCGATCGCCCTTGAACAATTATCTCGGTTCGCAACACTTCTTCCGGAATATCCTCTGGGGGAGGGAGCGCAACGCCAATAGTAGCCATACCCAGGTTGAGCAACAGCCCCGGAACGAGCAGGGCAGAAAGCTTGAGACCATGCCAGCAAGAAGGTTTCATACTAAATCCGAATTGCAAAACACTATACCTGCCATTTTTCCAAAACCCCTGATTTTGCGTACGCTTCGCGCACACAAAATCAGGGGTTTTGGAAAAATGGCGAAGGTATTGCAGAACCCATAGGTATTTTTCTGTAGAACGCTTGCTCTGCAAGCGTTCTACAGAAAAATACCTATGGGTTTTACAGTCGGGATTCGGTTTCATGGGGAAGAGGTGGAAACAACAGTTGGGGCATCGGCATCGCTCAAACCGGGAGGCAGGGGCTCGCGGCAAGCTTGATGTACTTCGATGATACGCGCAAATAACCAGGGATGGAGGTTACGATAGTGGGGCAGCCGCGCCAGGGGGCTGAGCAGTGCCGCTGCGCTGAGGTCAGCGATAGACAGGCGATCGCCCACCAGAAAGGATTGGTCGTGCCAGCGCGATCGTAAAAACACCAGCCCCTCCTCCAACCGCTCCGCCGCCAGGGCAACCCGCGCTGGGGTCATGCCATACTGCCGCCGCACAATCTGAATCACCGCCTGACTCATCAGTGACGGGTCGATCGCCTTCCCTTCCCCCGCCCGATAGTCGTAATACACAAATCGGGTAGCAACGCCAATGCTCTCATCCAGCCAGTCTTCCAGTTGCTTTGCCTCCATGCGTTGCACCGGATCAGCAGGAAACAGCGGTGGTTCTGGCTGATGCTGTTCTAGAAACGCGAAGATATGGCTGGAGTCGGCGATCGCCTCTTTCCCTAACGACTCCGGCGACTCCGGTAACTCGGGCAGCAGCACAGGCACCGTCGTCAGCCCCGTCAGCGGCTTCAGCCGAAAGACATGGGCACCCGGCGTCAGGTTTTCCACACGGTATTCCAGCCCTTTGTAACCTAGCGCCAGTCGGGCTTTGCGGCAATAATGGGATGTACTGAACTGCAAAAGCAACATATCAAATAGTCAACCTACCGTTTCATCGCTAGCGTAACGCCATCGGCTATTGGTAGCATCGTCAGGCTCACCCGCTCATCTTGATGGAGTGCCTCGTTGAACTGGCGCAACGCCTGGGTGCTGGATTCCTGGTTGCTGGGGTCTGCGACGCTGCCTGACCACAGCACATTATCCACCGCCATCAGCCCACCGGGACGCAGGAGTTGGAGCGATCGCTCAAAGTAATTCAGATAATTCTCCTTATCCGCATCGATGAACGCAAAGTCAAAACTGCCACTTTCCCCCTCCGCAATCAACCGATCCAGGGTTTCTAATGCCGGGGCAATGCGCAAGTCCACTTTCTCTGCCACCCCCGCCTTTTCCCAATAGCGACGGGCGATCGCCGTGTACTCCTCACTTACATCGCACGCCACCAACCGCCCCTCCGGCGGCAACGCCAGCGCCACCGAAAGGGAGCTATAGCCCGTAAACACCCCAATTTCCAGCGCCTTTTTCGCCCCAATCAGCTGCGTCAAAAAGCCCAAAAACTGTCCCTGATCCGGCGCAACCTGCATTACCCGGCGGGGATGCTGTGCCGTCTCCGCCCGCAACGCCCGCAACACCTCCGGCTCCCGCAAAGATACCGACAGCAAGTAGTCGTGGAGAGAAGGAGCCAAACCGATCGCTTTAGGAGTCATGGATAAACTACGCCTCGTTAGCTGTTAGGGGAGATCAGAAGGAATTCGCTAGAAAGCCGATGTGTAGTAGGGTTGAGACAGGATAGAAAAGTGGTAACAGAAAAATCCACTCTGCTTGACCACCAAGTGGGTAGTCATAAATAAACGAAGCTATTGTAGGTTGTGCCCCTTGCCAGGGACGAACCCCACTGGCTTGATTTATGACCCTGTACTTGTAACTTTTCGCTCTAACAAACACCCTACTCCATCACGGTTTTGATGGACATTCACTGGGGAAAGATAAGGGATATGAAGAGATTGGGTGTTCCCATCGTGCTAAAACAAGCCGTTCGCCGTCTTTCGAGAGTCGTGCTCATTGGTCTCATTGCCCTCTCGCTCACCGCCTGTGGGGGCAATTTGCCCAATCGCACGCTGGTGGAAAAGGCGATCGCCCTCCAGTTCAGCCAAACCCAAACTGAACTCTCCCGACAACTCTCCGTCCCCTCCTCCGTCCAACCCTCCTTCCGCATTGACGACATCAAAGTCAAATCCCGCCAATTCCTCAAAATCGACGGTCTGCAATCCTACCGCGTTCGCGGCACCTACACCCTGACCCTCAGTTACCCCAAACGCCAGGTCGTCCAAAAGCAAAACCCCTTCGAAGTCTACCTGCAACGCCAAAGCGAAGGCAAAACCTGGCGACTCGCCCGCCTGGAATCCCTCCAAAACGCCGCCCAAGAAGAAACTACCCGCTGGGTCACCCAACTGCTCCAGTAATCCCAATCGTTCATGGTGATGAGCGCAGGCGTTGCCTGCGCTCATCACCATGAACGATTGGGATAAACAATGACTGGAATACCATTACTCCAGCACAAAATCACTCGCCACCACCGTCGGATTGCCCTGGAGATTGGCAAACTTGCCCCCATCCCCAAAACCACCAGCGGCTCCATTGGCGTTGTAATACAAACCACCAGAGGCACGGCTATAAACAATCACCCCGCTACTCTCCGCTACCTCGCGATCGCCCTCCACCAATGCAAACTCTAGCCCCGCACTGCCCAACGCCGCAAACGTCGTCCGGCTGAGGGCAATGCGATCGCTCCCCGACACAAAATCAAAAATTTGATCAATCCCCAGATCCTGTGGCGCAAACACTTTTCCTGTGGCAAACCGGAAGATATCAGAGCCACCCCGCCCATACAAGAGATCATCACCCCGTCCCCCCGTCAGCCGATCAGCGCCGCCGCCGCCGACCAGGGTATCATCCCCCGCTCCACCCACCAGTTCATCTCTGCCGCCCTTTGCCCGCAGCCAATCATGCCCTGCCATCCCCAGCAGGCGATCGCCCCCCTGCCCGCCATCCAGCAAGTCATCTCCCCCTGCGCCACGAAGCTGATCATTCTGGCGATCGCCAAACAGCCGATCATCGCCTGCCAGTCCTCGCAAGTCATCCCGCCCCCGCCCACCGTATAGGGTGTTGTCCAGCCGATTCCCGGACAGGCGATCGTCACCATCGCCCCCAAAGGCATCCTCAATCCAGGTTTGCGCATCCAGTGTGAGACTGCGACCCGCTAAAAGAGACGTTTGGCTACCCGGCAAGAGGTCAATGATGAGATCCGAGGTCATCGCCGCCGCATTCAGCCCGTCCTTTCCCGCTGCATCTGCCAGGGTCGTTCGGGTTACCCCCTCTGCCGTAGCAAACTCATCCGTGTAGATATAGAGATCATCCCCCGTATCTGGGCTACCAAAAGCCCGTAGCCGCCAGCGCTCTAGAGTTCCTACATCCTCCGCCGCACCATCCCGCACCGTCAATTTCCAGGTGCCCTCGCTCGATTCGCCCCAAAACTCAGTGCTGGTGAACACAAAGGGCACCATATCGGTGCCAATGCCATAGCCAACGCCTGCCCGCCCCGGACGCGCCGCCAACACACTACTCGTGCCGCTAGGGGAAGTCAGTACAATCTGTAGATCCCCAGCCCAGGTATGTTCAAGATTGAGGACAACCTCCACCTGCTCCAGCACAATACCGGGTTTGAGTGTGATTTTAGAGGTTACTTTTCCCTCATCGGGAATTGGCAGATTGGGCGATCGCCTCCCCTGCACCACTGCCTGATTGTGGAACGTTTGCCGCTTTGTCCAGCTTTCTGCCAGTCGCACCGCTGCATGGGCATCTACCAGCCCAAAACCATAGTTACGACTGGTATGCAGCCCCCCTCCATTCCAGTTAAATGCGCCGTTGGTTCGCCAACTGCCATCTTGGGGCCTATTCTGCCGCGCCGAATAGGCAAGGATCTCCTGCACATCGCGATAACCCAGGCGAGGATTGGCTTCCAGCATCAGAGCAACAACTCCCGACACCATCGGTGCAGACGCAGAAGTTCCCCCAAAATCGCGCATGTAATTGGTGAGGGTGTAGCCGGGGCGCAGCCGCCGATCGACCGTGAGAATGCCATCCTCAGAGCCATCTCCACCAAACGCGGAGACCAGCAAACTCGCACCCGGCGAACTGTACCAGGTACTCTGACCCAGGTGATTAAGCGCGGCTACCGAAATGGTATGCCGCGAGTTTTGCAGGTTGTGATAATCCGGGCTGTCGCCATCGGTGCGAGAGTTACCGCCCGCAAAAATAACCACGGTTCCCAGCCCATCTCGCCCCTTTCGAACCACCCGTTGCAGCCCAGATTGAAATCGCCCAAATAACTCGCGGTTCGCCTTGAAATTATCGTAGAAGGGGAAAACATAACCCCAACTATTATTGACGACATCAAACTTTTCCATTGCTCGAAACGCCCGTGCCGTTTCCGTTTCGAATACAACTTCACTGGCATAAAAATCAATGCGCAGGGCTGACAGTGTTACCGCTGGAGCCACCCCTATCATGCCAACTCCATTCCAGGCAGCACCAATGATTCCGGCAACAGAAGTACCGTGGTTGTCTTCAAAGTAGCTGGGTCTGGCGTCTCTATCGCCCTCTCCCACATCCAGGTCGAGCTGGCGATCGTAGTTGGTTTTCAGGTCGGGGTGTCGCCAGTCGATGCCATCGTCCAACACCCCAACGCGAATGCCGCGCCCGGTGTAGTCTTGCCACACAGACTCTACGTTTAAATCCACGCCTGGTGTGCCACCTGTTTGTCCGGTGTTGCGCAAGTACCATTGTTGTGCGAACAGTGGATCTACAGATTGAGGTGTATTTGCCATAAAGTTTCTTCTCGCCCTACATAGCGGTCGATTAAACGAAGCGTCGGATGATGGAGGGGGGTAAATGAGGTTAAACATGACTGGGCGATCGCGATCGCTCAGTTTGCACCCAATACGCTACTTAACAAGATACAAATCAGAAAACCATTACCGCATACCCGAGGGTCAAACGTTTCCAATCAGCCACTGCCCAGACCAGGTATGCAAAGCGGTGAAGGAGCGTGGCAAACCTTCGAAACATCCAGGCAACACGCCTGAGGGAAGTCAACCCCATTACTTTGTAGAGACTACGCAGATTCCAGGGTTGTTTCCGTAAAAACCGATTGTTCTGCTTCTATGCTTCCCCAGTGAGCGGACTCCAGAAACTCTCATAAGTATTCTTAATTTCTCTATGGAGATGCGCCGCTCCTCCCACCCAAAAGGGTCAGCCATACCAACGCTCTGAAAGCCTGATCCAGATATTTCTTGAAACGCCTGCGCAGCAAGTATTTCACAAAATATCTGGTCAGGACTTATGCAAATGAGCGATTTTTTGCGCACGGAGCCCGCAAAAAATCGCTCATCTGCCTGGGATTGGTAGGAGCCATTCTTAGGATCATGTATGAAATAAAGTACAGAATTTTTGATGAGCAGCACGGCAATCCCGCGCTACTCATCAAAAATTCTGGGCTTTGTTTTATTTTCAATCCTTAGTAAGAACGGCTCAGCACATAATCCTTAAGGCTGGTCAGCACATTCAGCGAGGGCGAGGGCGGTAAATCCACAAGCTGCTGGACGGCAAGCTGAGCATGGTAATTTGCCAATTCTCGCGATCGCTCCATACCCTTGCTTTCGAGCACCAGGGCGATCGCCTGCTCCAGGTCGCCTTCCTGCGCAAACTCCCGCTCGATCAACACCTCCAGCACTGGCTTTTCCTCCAGGGCATAAAGCACAGGAGCCGTCAGGTTGCCGCTACTCAAGTCAGAGCCAGCGGGCTTACCCAACGTATCTGCGGAACTCGTAAAGTCGAGCAAATCATCAACAATTTGGAACGCCAGTCCTAAATGACGACCATAGTTATACAGCTTGATCGCCAGCTCCTCAGAAACCTCGCTCAGCACCCCTGCCGCTTTGCAACTATTAGCAATCAGTGAGGCAGTTTTGTAATAGCTCTTTTCTAGATAGGCGTCGATGGTCAAGCCAGCATCAAATCGGTTCAAGCCTTGCTGAATTTCGCCCTCTGCCAGATCCATGATGACCTGGGACAACAGCTTGACGACCTCCAGATTGTCCAAATTCGCCAGGTACCAGGACGACTGGGCAAACAAGAAATCCCCTGCCAGCACAGCTACCCGATTGCCAAAACTAGCATGAACGGTAGGCACACCGCGCCGCAGCTCAGATTCGTCTACTACATCGTCGTGAACCAGGCTAGCGGTATGAATCATCTCTGTAATTTCTGCCAGCCGCCGATGCAAAGCCGTAATCTCGTGATTAGCCGTCGTTGCCCTGGAAATAAGTAGGACGATTGCAGGTCTGAGACGCTTTCCACCTGCCCCAAAGAGGTGTTCGGCGGCAGCGAATAAAATCGGGTGGCGAGCGCCGACTAAACGCTTGAGATTCTCTGTTAGCTGCTGGAGGTCAGCGTCGACTGGAGAAAAGAGAGAGGTGACTGAAGTCATGAAGCGGCGGTTCAAAGGTTACGAAATTTTACATAATATTCTAAGCTAACCCTTGAATCTATGGGGAACTGCCGCAATAAACTCCTGGATCAACGCTTGAATCAATATCGAGGAGAGAAGACGGGCAGTTTAGCGACAAAACCGCGAACCATCGAAAAGATATATAAATGATTCATTACTTTTATATTTATTTTAAGTTTTTCAGTGTTTTTTCGCGATGAACGGCGATCGCCCACCTTCCCAAAAACAGCGAACCCCCTGCCAGGAAAGCATTTGGAGCGCCTCTGCCGAGAGAGTCATTTTGTAAACAAAATTTTATAATCCAATGAGTTCTATGTTAGGATTTCAAGTAAAGCTATTCAAAAAACTGATTGGTTGATACCTCCATAGGTGTGGCGTGGCGTTGATGGCGACACCGATCGCTTCAAGGCGTGTAAGCGCTAGCTGGCAGGTATTTGGTTTAAAGCAATAGATTTTGCCGAGGGACAGTAGATCTCTTCTGGCGAAGTCTAGATATCTAGCATTTCCGTTCAGCTTTTGAAGGATAGCAGGTGAGTTTGTGAGGAACAGACTTCGCCTCAATTCTTGTATGCTGCAATTTTTTTCATCTTCCTGAAGATCAGCTTGCCTGGATAGCTTTATCTGCGAGACCAACTTATTTTCTTAGAGCTAATCAAAATGTCTTATCTATTCGATGCCCCAATCATTATTCCAGTGCTAGCGGCTCTCTATCTTCTGACCATTTACGTTGTGCTGGTTCTTGTGCAGCGAAAGCAAGCATAGCAAATTTTGCGCGTTTGCAAATTTTCTTCTCTCAATCTTCACGATTTAACTGGGGTGTGCCACCGATTCGGCAGCGTTCGCGCTAGTTCGAAGGCATTGGCAATGCTCGGCTTCCCTGCGCCCGTTTGGGGTACCTATCCAGGGTTCCCAATGTTGAAGGCGCGTGGGACCTGGCACTTTGCGTGCGCTTCGCATAGGCAAGATCAAGGGCTTTAGCCAATTCGGCAAACCTGTTGCTGGATGGGAAATATATCTTGAAGAAAAGTTAAAGAAATTGTGGGCGATCGCGCTGAGTTTCTTGCAAAAAAGCTTCGATGGCTGCCCAGTCTGACTGCTCAATGGCGTGGATGTAGCGGTCGAGGGTCTGGCGGTATGCCGTGAGGGACGCCAGAAGGGCGCTCTGGTTGTAGCGTGCCATCATGGTGCCGAGTTCAGGATTACCACCTCCTACGCGGCTGGTATCCCGAAAACCAGAACTGGCAAAGGCTTGCGCAAGCTCTACCAGGTCGGGGGTGGGAGCCGTGGTGCAGGCTTGGATGAGGCTGGCGCTGATCATGACCGGAAGGTGTGAGATCCAGGCAACTGCCTGGTCGTGGGCGGCAGGGTCGCAAATATGGAGATGGGCGCGGAGCGATCGCACCAACTCACTAACCCGCTCGACAGCGATCACTGGCGTTGTCTCCGTGGGTGTGAGTACATAGGGGCGATCGACAAACAAATCCGGTTGCGCCGCATCCAGCCCCTGGGCTTCGGTTCCTGCCATGGGGTGTCCGCCCACAAAATTGGTCCACAGGGAGCCGATCGACTCAACAATGGGCTGTTTGACCGAGCCAACATCAGTCAACACGGTGTCCTGTGAGAGGTGGGGAATGAGTTGCTGCGCCAGGGGAGCGATCGCCCCAATTGGTGGACATAGAAACACCACATCCATGTCTCCCAGGCTCTTGAGTTCTGGACTGGCGGCATCTACAACACCCCGCTCGACCGCCTGCTGGCAGGTCTGCTCGCGGCGGCTCACCCCAAACAGGGTGTGCCCCTGCTTGCGCAGGTCGATCGCCAGCGACCCACCAATCAAACCCAGTCCCACAACCCCAACTTTCACCGTTGCGCCTCCTTAACCTATGAAGTTTCTGAACCTATGAAGTTTTGCGGATGCACGAGAGCGTAACCGGGGCGATCGCCCCATGCTTTCCCCGACAATCCCTGATTTCAATGCCCGTAAGATTATGCCCCAACTTCTGCAACCCTGTGCGGAGCAATCATCAGGTGTGGAAATTGCCCTGGTGAAATGCCGCAATTCTCATTTGGGAATCAAGGCTGAAAGCTCGCGTCCGATGGCGCGAACTTTCGGCTTTCAAGCCCATGATTGAGCGTTGCAGGATACGGATTCCTGCAATGATTCCAACGATTCCTTGTCATGGGGGATTAGAGGTTTGTGTCACAATGAATTGCAACTGTTTATTCGCGAAGTGCCTGTGATTGAGGTCGAGGTTCACCAGCAACTCAGAGCGTTCTTGCGGCAGCAGGGCGAACCCTACTGGCACCATCATCTGACGATGGCGCGGTTGGTTGCCCGTGGCTTGCGCCTGGGGCGAAGTACGTTGGTTCAGGCGGGTGCGCCATCGGGCTATCACGGGTACTATCGCCTTAGCTATCTGGTGCCTGCGTTGCTGTGGCAAGAGCCAACAGTTCTGGTGCTGCCAGAGCCGTTGCAACAGCGGCTGTTGATGGTTGAAATTCCCCGACTGCGAGAATGGCTGCCCTCTGCCAAAGCCATTCGCACGGGCGATCGCTTCCCTGAGGCTGGTTTTAACGGCTTGCTGATCACTACGCCAGAGGCATGGCTGAGCGATCGCCTGAGACAAGAAGGACGCTTCCCCGACAACATTCCAACCATTCTGGATGGGGTAGAAGACCTGGAAGCCTGGGTGCGCGACCTGACCTCCATCCACTTGCTGTCAGAACATTGGGATGCACTGATGCTGGCTTATCCCAGTCGGGTGGAACAGATTCGGGATGTGCGCGTGCGGCTCACCCACGGCATTTTTCAGCATCCTGCCAACCCCTACGACTGCTATGTACTTGAACCAGAGCAGCGATCGCTCCTCCACCAGCTTTTGCATCGCCTCGTCGAGCCATCCGAGCCGCCAGCCCCCAGTCCCACGGTACTGCCCGCCCCCTGGGATGAATGGGAAAGACGACTCCAATCCACCGACTTCCTGAACTGGGTCACCATCAACCGCCAACAGGGAAATTTTGCTCTCCACAGCAATGTAGTCGATCTCGCCCCGCTGCTGGCTCCCGTTTGGGCAAAGCAGCCCGTCGTACTAATCGGGGGAGCGCTCGACCCCGATCGCAGCGCTCCCACCTTTCGGCAACAGTTGGGCTTAGATGACATCACCTGCATCCAGTTTCACCCCGACCGCCATCAAGAATTTGTGCAGCTCTACCTGCCCGAGGGCTTGCCCATGCCCAACACCCCACAGTTTCAGCCCGTGGTGATGCGCGAATTGCGGGCATTGCTCTCCACCAATACGGCACGACAGGGCTTGACGGTGATTTTGGTGAGTGATGTGCCCCTGCGGGCGCAGCTAGCTGCCGAGCTTGCCGCCGAGTATGGGTCGCGGGTGCAAATGGAGAAAACTTGTCTGGACGACATGGGCATTTTGGTTGCTGGCTGGGAATTTTGGCGATCGCACCAGTCCGTCTTACCAACTCCCACCCTGCTCGTTGTGCCCACGCTGCCCATTCCTTCCCTGGAAGATCCGAGGGTAGAAGGACGGGTCGCCTTTTACAAACGCCAGCGTCAGGATTGGTTCCGGCTGTACTTGCTGCCCACGGCACTGCGCGAGTTGCAACGGGCGATCGCCCCCCTGCGGGACAACCGGGGCGTTGTTGCCCTGCTCGACAATCGCGTTAACCATCGCAGCTATGGGCAGCAGGTGCTAGAAGCGCTGGAACCCATGGCACAGATTAACTATTTAGATGCCAGCCTGTTTTCTGCTCCAGACTTTTCCGCTGTGGATTAAAGCGATCTCCAGCAACAATACCTTCGCCCATTTTTTCAAGCGCTTGATTTTGCGTGCGCGAAGCACACGCAAATCAAGTGCTTGAAAAAAATGGCGGGTAGCCCTCAAAGGGTCATGGTTGTTGGGTGTGGGCGGTGCCCACACACCCAACAACCATGACCCTTTGAGGATTACCCAATGGCGATCATGTTGCAGAAAAGCACATCTCGATTCTTCTGATTTTTTTAAGGAGGGCACAGCTAAGCCGCACCCTCCTACACCAGGGGCGCAAGTCAAACGCTATTATCAGGAATGTCAGGTATCTGGCGGCATTGTTGTAGCCGCTTCAAACCATTTGCAATTACGCATCGGAAGTAGAGCAATAGAGCTATGGGTGACTCAAAACGCAGGAAGGAGATGCTGGGTGAAAAATACGGGCAGGAGCAAAACATCCTCCCCTGGCTACCATTTAAAAAGTCGCAAGCCCAACAGTTTGTTAGCCTGAGCACACGCGGAGCCTGGATTGGTATTGGTGTGCTCATCGCATACTGGGTACTGGTTCGCTTCATCGGACCTAGCCTGGGCTGGTGGGAAGTGAATTAATCCGTAGTGTCTCAAACGCCAGGGTCGAAGGGGCAGTTTTGTCAGTGAGTCTGTATGGTGAATCTGCATGATGAATCTGCATGGTGAGTCTGCATTATGGTTCATGCGGTTGCATCCAAGCTGCCCCACTGCCTGCGGTTAGTGGCTTAGTTGAGTGGTTAGTTGAGTGGCTGACAGAGATGGCTTAGGCGTTTTTATAAATTTGTCCAGATGGTTTAGGTGTTCCACTGAAAAAACTGGACAGATCAGGGGCTGGGCTTGCGTAAATTTCACCTGCACAACTGTAGGTTATGCGTGGAATATTTCAAACATATGCTCCTTTATAGAGGGGCGATCGCACTCAAAAGTAAGATCAATACACGCAAAAAAATCATAAGCGTTAATATTGATACGGAACTTCACACTCAGATTGATTACTCTGGGCGCGTCTAAGTCTGAGTAAATTTCTATGTTTTTCATAGAATTTATTCCGTATTTTTCTCTGAACAACTTTGCCAAAGATGGCTGTACCCCTTTATCTTCAAGCCTTCTAGTCCTCACTATTGGCGCACCTGACAAGAAGCGATAGAATTGGGTTTAGCTGATTGTTAAAAAAACATTAAATTGTCACAACATGGTTCAGTGATTGGAGGTCAAGGATGTTCGTAAGACTTGCAAAGCAGCACCAACAACTTGTGCAGGATCTTGTAATGAATTTGCAGGCACTCGCTACGGTGCTGGAGCGGCAAGGCTATTTGGCTTCCTGCTACACCTGCGGAGGGCAGATGAATAGTGCCTCCTTCATGGTGAGTCTTGGAGAAAATCACCTGATTCGGTTCCTGGTTTCTGACTATGGGATTACCTGGACAGAAATGCGCGATGACCGTGAGCTGATGAAGCTCGAAGGAGCCGAGGCTATCAGCCAGCTTCAAGAATTGGCTAATCTCGTTAAGTTCCGCATCAAGCCGTCGGAACAGCCCCTCGTACTGGCTCACACTGCCGAGAACGTTGCCTAGTGTCTTTGTGACCCATACTTGTCTCGAATTTGTCAGGTATTAGTTTGCTGAGATTGACCGCCTTTCAGCGCTACGCACCCAAAAGTCATCTGTCCTAACATCCCCTTAAGGAGATTTCTACCTAAAAATTTACTGTTTGAGATAACGGGTAAATTTATTGTTGGAGATCGCCTAAGGATCACGTATGAAATAAAACCCGGAAATTTTGATGAGAAGCGCGGCAGTGCCGCGCTTCTCATCAAAATTTCCGGGTTTTATTTTCAATCCTGAGGGGTTTGTTCCCGATCCAGATCGAGCAGGTTGCGCCCCGTGGCGAAGGTGGCGATCGCCGCATCCGTTCCGATGTATCGCCAGTGCCAGGGTTCGTAGCTAATGCCCTGGGCATTTTCTGGAGGGAAGGAAAGTTCAAAGCCAAAGCGCCGGGCATTACGGCTCAGCCAGCGATAGGCGTCGGTTTCACCAAAGGCAAGGCTGAGGTCGAGGGCACGGGCTAAGCCATCTGCCAGGTCTACAGCCATCCCTGTGTGGTGTTCGCTGTAGCCTGGGGGAGCCACGGTGTAAGCCGCCCGTTCTGGGGAGCCCACCTGGTCAATTTTGCTTTCAAATATTAGATGTTGCCGATCGTAGGTGCGAAAACCCGAGATGGGGACAATCCAAATGCCATCGTAACGGGCAGCATCGATCATCTCCAGCAATGACAGCCCAGCCGCTTCCTGCATATGCTCAAAGCGCTGCTCGTTGCCAGCGGTGTAGCTACTCACGATCATCAGCTCAGAAGGTGGGCTTTCGGCATAGGGAAGATGCCCGTATTTCTGGCGGCGAGGGCGATCGCCCTCCTCTGTTAGTGACGCATTGGCTTCTAGTGACGCATTTGCTTCTAGTGACGCATTGGCTTCCCAGGCGTAGATGCCATGAAAGGCACTTTCAACCACCGGAGCCACCTGGTGCAAGACCGTTTGTGCCGACTGTACCGGGGCAGGGGCAGGGAGTTGGGCGATCGCCAGATGGGTGAGAATGCCCCATCCCGCTGCCAAAAACGCCAACCCCAACAGTTGCAGCCCTGCCTTCAAGCGTCGCCAGCCCTCACCCCCCGGTGGCGCGTTCACAGTGACTTTGATGGCAGAGGTAGCTGCCTTTTCCTCCGACGCTGTTTGAGCGGCGGCTGTCCGTTTATTGGCATCCTGCGGGGTATTGGAAGCCTGCGGGTTATTGGCAGCCTGCGGGGTTGGCGCAGTCGCAGATTTAGCGGGTGCGGGTTTAGGGGATGCGGCTTTTGCCGTTTCTTTGGTTGCCCCTGGAGAATTTGGCTCAGGGGAAGACGTCCCCTGAGCATCCACCGCTTTCGCAGTTGTGGACTTGGAGTTTGTCGCCTTAGCACTGGTCTGCGTGGGCTTTTGGGTTGATTTTTTTGAAGACGCGGAAGACTTTTGAACCATAGTCCTTATTTCGCAATCTGGTTTGCCCAACGTAGCCATTCCCCAATCAGGCGGCTGCGCATCGGTTCAGTGCAGGGTTGCTCTGCCGATGCGGGAACGGTTACTGCTAAAGGAGGAGGAGGGGCAGCGGGGGGATAGAGCGCTACAACGTGGGGAACCGGGCGCGGAGTGTAGTAGACCAAAGACTCCCCTTGATAGGAAAGGGAAGTGCTGGCTCCCGAATCGAGCATCACCGCTTCCTGCAACCCTGCCCGTGCCAACATCTGCCCCAGGGGAACAGAGCCAATGCGGCTGCGGGTGATCCCAATAACGGGTTGCCCGGCATGGTTGATGCCCCAAAATGCCCGGTGGCGGTTGGCATCGTAGTCAAACAAACTGCCAAAGTCAGCGGGCGATCGCCCCACCCCATCCTTTACTAACCATGCTGCCGCGACGAAAACATCTGTCACCTGGGGCATTTCTGCCTGCACCCCTGCGAGGGTATTGTGACGAGCCGCATCAAAGGGCACAAATCGCACCTCTGTATCGCTCAGCAATACCAGAGGACGCCCACTGAGTAGCCTATTTTCACTGTTATTGCCGGGAATAAAGGTACCCGTGTTGCGCCCCATTACGGGACCAATCATGGTGTTGGAATCCAGGTATTTGAGGGAGAAGAAGCCTCCATCTACAGCGGCGATCGCCTCGGTTCCGGCAATAATTTCGGGCACCTGGTAGCGACTATCGGCATGGAGGGTTTTGGGTTGCCCCCCGGTAATCAGCACCAGTTCCGTTTCGTCAAAGGTGACGATTTGCTTTGAAATGGGCGTGCTAAAGGAGAAGGCATTGTCCCCCGTCGGCAGTGGGGGTCCCCCATAGGCTTGCTGAATAACCTGCTCTAACTGCGACTGTCCAACACGCTCGATGGTAAACAGGTCAGCAGATTCCCCCGCCATCTTGTTCACCTTGTCATCCATCGTCAGGGCGGAAACATACCCTGCTTCCTGCACCATGCGCTTCACCTCGTCGTTGTATTTGCCCACAGGATAGACGAAATGATCGATGGGGATATTTAATTCGGCTTCGAGAATCTGTTTCGACTCCGCAACCTCCTGGTGCAAGTCGCCATCAAAGGCGGTCAGGTCGCTGGGGTGGCTGACGCTATGGGAGGCGATGGTGACCAGGGGGTCTTGCGCCATTTCTCGCAATTCTTCCCAAGTCAGGCTCGATCGCCCAAAATTTTGCCCCACCTTGGAGGTGTAGATGGAGAACAAACCCGGATAGCCATACTGCTTTAGCAACGGGTAAACATAGGTGTAGTGCCCCGCATAGCCATCGTCGAAGGTGAGCAGGATGGGCTTTTCGGGGAGCGGTAATCCGGTACGGAGGTGGGTGATGAGTTGATCCAGACTGATGGGGGTCAAGCCGCTATCCCGAATCAGTTGTAAATCTGCCTCAAATTCTTCTGGGGTGAGATCAAAAAACACCTCTTTTTGAGCGAGGATGTCGTGATACATGATGATGGGAACCTGCGCCACCCTTGCCCGACTGTGGATTTGAGGATGGGGGGGAGCGCTGAGATAACTCGCCATCAACGGTGCGAGGCTTTCGGAAAGGGACTCAGGAGGAATCGCCTCAGCGCCATCGCTCACTGCCATACAGAGTGGCACATCTACAGCGGCACTCTCTACTGCTGCCACATCCGTCGCGTTTACCGAGGAATCTTGCGATCGCACGGCGATCGCTGAACTACAGCCACTCAAGACCAGTGGCAAAAAGAGTATTGGAAAGAGACGCTGTCGCCAACTCCATTCTGTCTGAACCTGTATCATGCCAGCCCTCTTTCTTCTCCCAGACTCGGATTTTTTGGCATCTCCCCTCCATCTACAAAAGCTACCCACACGGATAGGCGCACCTACCCGCGATGGAAGAGGCTTACTCGCAAACTTCACAAGATGTTGAGAATTCAACCACGCTAGATTTAGCGAACTTTGGGCAAAAATCCTGGTGCTTTAGCTGACATTCACCCGATTTTTTTTGTCACCCTTTCAAAGCAGTTTTTTAAGGCATCAAGCTAGATATCAAGCCTGGCATCAAGCACCCCTTCTGCCCTCCCTATTCCACCACGAAACTCTAAAATCCGGTCAATAGAATTTGGGTATTTCAGAAGCTCTTAAGCAGTCTCCAGAAAAGAATATTCCCATTTTTTGAGAGAGGGCGCGGCTTAGCCGCGCCCTCTCTCTGGGATCTTATTTTTTGCTAACCCCTTACTGCATTTGCTGAAGTGGAAGTCCCAAACAGATCGCCGCAGCGGTAGCTGGCGCAGTCACATCCGAGAACACCGCCGCCGGATTAATGAGGACTTGCAAGACTCCCTCAGCCTGGTTCCTTAATTATTTGCCAAATTGAAGGAACCTGGATAAGCAACCCAGAACAAAGACTGTGCCAGATGAAAGACTGTGCCATTTATGAGTCTTGAGACAGATAAGTGGACGAAAGTCCGGCAGTCTTCAGGCAGTCAATGGTACATTTTCATAAAGTGTTTGTTAAGTTCTGCACGGCGGTCTATGGTTTCTCAGCGTCCCGATATTGTCTTTTTGGTGCTCGATACGCAACGGCGCGATCGCCTCTCTTGCTATGGGTACTCGCGCCCCACCTCCCCTCACATCGATGCCTTTGCCGAAGAGGGAACGTTGTTTCACCATGCGATCGCCCCTGCCCAATGGACAGTTCCTTCCCACGCCTCCATGTTTACCGGGTTATATCCTTCAGCCCATGGCGTGTTGCAGTCCTACTCGGTGTTGCCCAGCGAGATTCCGACCCTGGCAGAGCGTCTGAGCGCCGGGGGGTACTACACGGCAGGTTTTTGCAACAATCCGCTGGTGGGTGTCATTAATAATGGCTTGCGACGGGGATTTTACAGCTTTTTGAATTACAGTGGGTTGCTGCGATCGCACCCCAACCAGGCAGGTATTCCCTCGGGTTTGTGGGATCGCTACCGTCAGTTCTTTAAGCGAATGCTGGCGGGGGCGCTGGGTTCGGTGCAGGATTCCTTTGCCCGCTCGGAGTTGCTGTTGGCGCTGTCCTTCACGCCGCTGATGGTTCCCCTGTGGCAGACCGCCCTTAGCTTTAAGGGCAACACTGCCAAGTCCCTGCAAGATGCCGCACAGCTTTTGACCCGCCGCAAAGGGGTGGATGCGGATCAGCCCATCTTCTCCTTCATTAACTTGATGGGGACGCACATGCCCTATCACGCGCCCCGGAACTATGTGGAGCGATTTGCGCCTCATGTCATCCGCGATCAGGCAGCACAGCGCTATCTGCGGCAGTTCAACGGCGATGTGTATGGCTGGCTGGCTCCCCTGGCAAGCGGGCTGGAGATGAACCAGAAACATACTCTGGATGGCATGTATGACGCGGAAGTGGCTTACCAGGACGAACAACTGGGGTTATTTTTCCGCCATCTCAAAGAAAGCGGTCGGTTGGATAACACCCTGGTCATCATCTGCTCGGATCATGGGGAGCACCTGGGCGAAAAGCAGTTCATTGGGCATTCCATTACCCTCTACAACGAGCTGGTGAGTGTGCCGCTGATTGTGCGCGATCCCCTGGGGAACTTTAGCCAGGGGTCTGAGCGGTGGGATGTGGTTTCGACCCGTCGCCTGTTCCATTCGGTGCTGGCGGCAGCGGGACAAGCCAACGAGAGGGAAGAAGCCATGACCCTGGCGCAAGATCCCGAAAGCCAGGATCGGCAAGTCTTTGCGGAGGCGATCCCGCCGCAGAATGTGGTGAATTTGCTCTACAAGCGACAGCCGGATCTGGTGATGGCGCATGCCTGCGACCAACCCCGCCGTGCCGTGTGGATGGGCAAGCACAAGCTGATCGAAACGGGGGGCGATCGCCTGGAACTGTTCGATCCCTTCAGCGACCCCCACGAAAGCCTCAACCTCACCGACATCCTGCCGGAGAATGTGGAGTTCTTGCAGGAATGCTTGCAACAGTTTGCGGGCGAGGTGACGCCAACGTTATCCAGCGAACGTGCGCCCGGATTCGATGACCCGGAGGTGCAGCGTCGTCTGCGGGATCTGGGTTATCTGGAAGATTAGGGATCTGCGGATTAATAAAATCCAGAATTTTTGAAGAGAAGCGCGGCATTGCCGCGCTTCTCTTCAAAAATTCTGGGTTTTATTTTATTTTCGATCCTAAACCTGTCTCCGCCAAAACCAAACCAACGATAACACCGTCCCTACAGCGATTCGCCCGTCAATACCATTTCGGCAGTTTCGGGTTCCTGAGATCCCGCTGATTCAATATTAATGACGACAGAATTTGCTCCTTCCCACCCTTCAAGGGGAACTTGCAAAAAGACCTGACCGGAGGCATCGGGTACAAAGTCGGTGCAGTCTACCTTTTCGCCATCAACAAATGCCCACATCCGGTAAACCATTCCCTCTGGCGGCATTTCCAGGTTTTGCAGGGTGAGAATAGCCGCATCTTGCTCCGGGGCAATCACCAGGCTACCCATGCCTTCGGAAGACATGGTGTCGCTGACGGATTGAATGCTGAGGAGGCGGTTTTGGGGTTGTTGCAGCAGGGCGATCGCATCTTGATACTCAGCAAACTCCTGCTCCACCGATGCCAGTCGTTGTTGCATCTGAAAGTTGCTGATGCCCAGCAGTGCCAGGGCAATAGCCGCCGCCCCGGTCAGCAACTCGCGAGCACCAAAGCGGAAGGGCAGGATGTTGCCCCGGATGGCAGGATCGGAAACCTTCGTTGGGGAAGGAATCGGCTCCGTTACCTGGGCAAGAATGCGATCGCGTAACCCCGGTGGCGGCGCAACGGCGGGGGTTTCCAGTGCCATCAGCGACATGGTGGCTTGCAGTTGCTCCACCTCTGCCGCCAGATCAGGGTCGTCCTGCAGTTGTTGTTCAACGGCGGCAGACTCCTCTGGACTGAGGTCGCCCAGCACATAACCCGCTAACAGTTCATTTTGGGATTCGATAGATTCAGGGACGTTCATGATACTTCGACTAGACCACTCAAGAGTTGACGGAGTTTGAGCAAACCCTGGCGGTTTCGGGTTTTAACCGTGCCAAGGGGAATGTTGAGTTGCTGGGCAATATCGGTCTGGCTCATGCCTTCAAAGTAGGCGAGTTGGAGGACCTGTTGTTGGGCTGCGGGCAACTGGCTGATAGCCTGGTGAACTTGCTGGGAAAGTTCGGAAACAGAGAGGGTTTCGAGCCAGGAATGATGAATTTCTGCGGAAACATGGTGGGTGCAGTGCTGAATCAGGTTGCGCTGGGACTGGACCTTGCGGAGGCGATTGAGCGCGAGCGATCGCGTCATCACCAGCAAGACCACCAGCAGCGACCCCCGTTGTGGGTCATAGCTCCCCCTTCGCCAAAACGAGAGAAACACCTCCTGGGTAATATCCTCCGCGTCGGTGGGGTTCTTCAGCATGCGCAGGGCCAGTCGATAAACCGCTTCTCCATACCGATCATAAAGAATTTGAAGGGCTTCGGAGTTGCCGCCCCGCAGGGCATCAAAAATCGCGAGATCATCTTGCTCTGCCCGCACCATTTGCACTTAACCGCTGGATTTGCTGAACGCTCGGACGAGGAACATTCCTATCACCATCCTATCGAGAGTTAGGCGGCTCGTTGGCAGGCGGATCTAACCCCTGAGGTGGCTAAATGTCCTGTCCCACCGTATCCAATGCGGCATCGTCCGATCGCCCTTCCAGTGAATAAGCCCCGTGATGCAGGATGCGCCCTGTTTGGGGATCAAGAATGGCGATCGCCACCTTGTCCGATGCCGGGGCAGATGCGTCTTGCAACACAACGACCTCGACGGGATCACGCCCCTCATTGAGACGCACCAGGAGGGAGGCGATCGCCCGCTGCGCATCTGCGCTCAACCGTTCGGGTGATTCGGTGACTAATTCGGTCGCCTGCCACGAACAGTTATGTTCCAGGTCGGCTGTCAGTAAATTGGCTTCTGCCAGGTCTTCAAACGTCCTTGTGTCGAGCACCACGACCGCAGGCTCAGTCCCCGTCCATTGTGCGTGCCAGCTCTCTGGCACCTCCCACGCCGAAACGGCAATCAGCCCCAGGAAGGCAAGCCCAGCCCATTTCATCATGTCCTCATCCTCCTTGGTTACAAATCCGAACCCCTATTGAGTGTTTGAAAATTGAGTGCTTGAAAATTGAGTGTTTGAAAATGAATGCTCATACATTCAACCGCTCAAACAAACCCTACAACGGTTCTACAAATTGGGTTTTAACCCATCTTCTGAACCACCCAGGTCATCTCCCATCATTTCCCATTCATTAGAAGTACACATCGAAGGGCAAAAACGGTTTTAAATTACAGCGACTTTCTGATCCAGATCACTGTGAAACGATACATTTCCCGATCGCCCTAATTACGGTTTGCCGAAATCTAGCGGTAGAACCTCAGTCCCATCCCAATCACCATGCCCCATCCTTTGGGCTGAAAACCTGTCGCTATGAAGATGTCACAGCTTGGGCGATCGCTTCACACTACTTCCAGTCTGAGGCAAAACCTACCTGGGAGAAGCCCTCGCGGTGAGTCGCCTAAACGGGCGGGTAAACCTGAAGGCAAACCTGTGCCCCTGCACCTTTCCCATCTCTCCCATTGGTAATGCTTGGGTGATAATTGGGTGATGATTGGGTGATGCAGTATGCAAAAACGCGCCATCATTCTGCTCCATCATTCTATAGATCACCTAAAGTTCGCCTTGGTTCCCTAAATGCCTCTCTAAGATAGAAGGCGGACTGCCTGATTTTTGTAGACAAATTTGGCAAACCCTGCTCTCCGTCCTGCCAACATCCAGATACCCAGGCAAACTACCTGGGCGATGTGGATCGCTGGAAAGGGAATGGGAGGGCGATCGCTGCAAAGGATCCTCATGCTGGAACTTGATCACAAACATGCCATTGACCGCGACTGCACCACGCTATCGCGCCATGTATTGCAACAACTCCAAAGCTTTTCTGCCGACGCCCAGGATGTGAGCGCGTTGATGAACCGCATTGCCCTGGCAGGCAAACTCATCGCCCGCCGCCTCACCCGCTCTGGCTTGGTGGAAGAAGCCCTCGGCTTTACAGGCGGCACCAACGTGCAGGGCGAAGCCGTCAAAAAGATGGACCTGTATGCCAACCAGGTCTTCATCTCCGCCTTCGAGCAAAGCGGCTTGGTTTGCCGCCTAGCCTCCGAAGAAATGGAAAAGCCCTACTACATTCCCGAAAACTGCCCCATCGGGCGCTACACCCTGCTCTACGACCCCATCGACGGCTCCTCTAACCTCGACATCAACATTAACGTTGGCTCCATCTTCGCGGTGCGGCGGCAGGAAGGCGACGACCTGGACGAAGCCGCCAGCGACCTGCTGCAACCCGGACGCAAACAAATTGCCGCAGGCTACATCCTCTATGGTCCCAGCACGCTGTTGGTCTACTCCATTGGGCGCGGCGTCCACGCCTTCACCCTCGATCCCAACCTGGGCGAATTTATCCTGTCTCAAGAAAATATCCGCGTCCCCGACCACGGACCCGTCTACAGCGTGAACGAAGGCAACTTCTGGCAATGGGACGAATCCATCCGCGAATACACCCGCTATGTGCATCAGCACCAGGGCTATACTGCCCGCTACAGCGGCGCACTGGTGGGCGACTTCCACCGCATCCTGTTTCAGGGCGGGGTCTTCCTCTACCCCGGCACCACCAAAAAGCCAGAGGGCAAGCTGCGGTTGCTATACGAAAGCGCGCCCCTCGCCTATCTGATTGAGCAAGCCGGAGGACGTGCCAGCACGGGTACGCAGGACATCCTGGATGTGGTGCCCGTCGAAATCCATCAACGCACCCCGCTCATTATCGGCAGCCGAGATAATGTCGCTCTGGTCGAATCCTTCATCCAGCAACAAGCGCCCTAACCCACGTCCTAACCCCTCCGCTACGGCTCCAAATCCGCTACGGCAAAAAATCCGCTACGGCTCCAAATCCGCTACGGCAATAAGGTTTACTTCAACATCCTGATACCGTCGTCTGTCGGCTACTCTTCTGCCTTCTGCCTTTTTGCCTTCTACCTTCTACCTTCTGCTTTTTGCCGTCTGCCTTTCTACCTTCTGCCTTTACTGAACCCCCTCCAGGAGAGAGTGAATGGTTATCTTTGCTGAAAACCCCTTGCGCATTGGTCTGCAACAGGATCGCATCCCAGAACCCCAGATTTTGGTCATTTTTGGGGGAACGGGTGACCTGACCCAGCGAAAATTAGTTCCCGCCCTTTATCAAATGAATTTGGAACGCCGCCTGCCACCCGAACTCACCATCGTCGGGGTAGCACGGCGCGATTGGAGCACCGAATTCTTCCGCGAACACCTCCGCAAAGGGATCGAAGACTATGGGGGGGGGTTGCAAAAGGAAGAAGTTTGGGAAAGTTTTGCCAAAGGGCTGTTCTATAAGTCTGCCAATATCGACATCCCCGAAGATTACAAAGATCTCAAGGAGTTTTTGGCAGAGTTGGATGACAAGCGGGGCACACGGGGCAATCGCGTGTTTTACCTCTCCGTTGCGCCCCGGTTCTTTGGGGAAGCGACCCAACAACTGGGATCGGCGGGCATGTTGGAGGATCCGCGCAAGCATCGGCTGATCATCGAAAAGCCCTTTGGGCGTGACCTGACCTCCGCTCAGGTGTTGAACCATGTGGTGCAGAATGTCTGCCATGAGTCGCAGATTTATCGCATTGACCATTACCTGGGCAAAGAAACCGTTCAAAACCTGCTGGTGTTCCGCTTTGCCAACGCCATCTTCGAGCCGCTGTGGAATCGGCAGTTTGTGGATCACGTGCAGATTACCGTGGCAGAAACCGTGGGGCTGGAAGGACGGGCAGGCTACTACGAAACCGCTGGAGCCTTGCGCGACATGGTGCAGAACCACCTGATGCAGTTGTTCTGCCTGACGGCGATGGAACCCCCCAACTCCCTGGGAGCCGATGGCATTCGGAACGAGAAGGTGAAGGTGTTGCAGGCAACCCGGCTGGCGGATCTGGAGAACATTGACGCGGCAGCGATTCGGGGGCAATACACCTCTGGCTGGATGCGGGGGCAGCAGGTGCCGGGGTATCGCAGTGAAGAGGGAGCCACCGACACCTCGACCACCCCGACCTATGCAGCGCTCAAGATGTATGTGGACAACTGGCGCTGGAAGGGGGTGCCGTTCTACATGCGCACGGGCAAGCGGATGCCGAAGAAGGTGTCAGAAATCGCGATCCAGTTTCGAGAAGTGCCGTTTTTGATGTTCCAATCGGCATCGAAGCAGGCAAACCCGAATGTGCTGGCGTTGCGGATTCAGCCAGACGAGGGCATTTCCATGCGGTTTGAGGTGAAAACGCCGGGAACCTCGCTGCGGACGCGAACGGTGGATATGAGCTTTCGGTATGACACCGCCTTTGGGCAACCCAACACGGATGCCTACAGCCGCTTGCTGGTGGATGCAATGCTGGGAGACCAGACGCTGTTTACGCGGGCGGATGAAGTGGAAGCGGCATGGCGCATTTTGACCCCGCTGCTGGAGGTCTGGGATGCCCCTGCACCGCCGGATGCCGTTCCTTTCTACGAAGCCGGGAGTTGGGGTCCGGTGGAAGCAGAGTTATTGCTAAATCGCGATAATCGAAAATGGCGGCGGTTGTAAGCTCCCTTATCCCTCCCTTCCCCACCGAGAGACCTTCCTGTAAACCCTACCGATTCAACCCATCACTATGGCTACTCCACTCGTTGCATTACAAAAACCCAAAGACATTTCCATTGAAGAAATTGAAGCGGAACTTTCTCAAATTTGGCTAAACCAGGGGGGCGATAACCTGTCGCCCGTCGCCACCCGCGCCACCACCTTCAGCATGGTGATCTATGAGCCAGAAGAGTTTCAGCAATTGCTGGCAATTTTGGGCTTTTACGATGGTCCTATCGACGGTGTGCATGGAGAAAAGACGAAACAAGCGGTTATCCAGGCACAAAAAGCCTACAGCCTGCCAATGACAGGTCGAGTCGATACCGAAACCCTGAAACGCCTGCGGGAAGAGGTGGACAAGTTGCCAGAGCAGCGGATCGAAGTCTCGAATATGAACCAGCGGGGCTTTAGCGTGAGTGATGCGATCGCCTCCCAAAATCCCTGCCGCATCATCACCCTCTGCCCTGAGCTGGGCGGCACCGAAAACGTGACGGCTCAGGTATCTGCCTACTGCCCCATCCAAAAAAGCGGTATGTCGGGAATGGTGTGCTGCGAGTACATCACCCTGCGCGGCTCGAAAGAGGCAGTGCATCGCACCGGAGAACTGGTCTCCAGCCTGATGATTCCCGAACTGCCCCGCTTCGTCTGGTGGAAAGCGACCCCCAACCCAGAACAGGAGCTATTTCGCTCCCTGGCGGAAACGGCCCACTGCATGATTATGGATTCCAGCTACTTCAGTGATCCGGAGGCAGAATTCCTGAAGATGCAGGATTTGATTGATGTCGAAACCTATGTGGCGGACTTGAACTGGCATCGCTTGTCGATCTGGCAGGAGTTGACGGCAGCCGCCTATGACCCACCCGAGCGGCGAGACTCCCTCAGCGAGGTCGATCGCGTCACCATCGACTATGAGAAGGGCAATGCGGCACAGGCGCTCTTGTTCCTGGGTTGGCTGGCCAGCCGTCTGGGCTGGGAACCCCTCTCCTACGAAGAAACGAAGGGCGATTACGAACTCAAGCATATCCGCTTCAAGGGGATCAATAATCGGGTGGTGGAAGCCGAGCTAGCGGCGATTCCAGTGGGTGATCCGGGCGAAATCATTGGAGACTTGATTGGGGTGCAGCTTTCGTCCACCAACTCCTGCGCCAACTGCGCCACCATTCTCTGTTCAGAAACCACAGGCTGTATGCGGATGGAGTCGGGTGGCAGCGCTCAGTTTAGCCGCACCGAGCAAGTGACCGCAATGCCCGACCAGAAGGCAGAGTACCTGATGGGGCAGCAACTCCAGCGTTGGGGACGGGATGTATTGTTTGAGGAAAGCCTGGCAGTGGTCGCCGATGTGGTGCGGCTGCGATAGGGCAGAAAAGGCGAGGGGTGACTTCGTTCAATTTCCGTCCCTTAAAATAAACCACAGAGGCACAGAGGGACAGAGGGACAGAGGGACAGAGGGACAGAGGGACAGAGGGACAGAGGACACGGAGGGGGTTTCTTCTCTTGCTCTCTGTCCCTCTGTGGATCACGTACGAAATAAAACCCGGAATTTTTGAAGAGAAGCGCGGCAATGCCGCGCTTCTCTTCAAAAATTCCGGGTTTTATTTTATAGCGGTGCGCAAGTTGCTTCAGCATATGGGAGGGGCAGCGCGCCGCGCCGCCCCTCCCATATGCTGTACTTAAAACGCTTGCAAAACGCTATATTTTCGATCCGGTGTCTCTGTGGTTTTATCAAACCCGTGCTGCGATCAGGTGATGCGGTAGCGGAGGCGGAGGGTTGCCCAGTCCTGCACATTGAGCGCGTAGGCATCGTTGGCGGCGCTGGGGGCACTCAGGTCTTGCAGGATGGTTTGGACCCGTTGCAGGGAAACCTCGACGGGGTCGGAGTTTCTGCCATTGCTTTGCTGGTTGGCGATGAGGTTGGCGGTTTTTTGGAAGGGTTTGGGGCTGGCGATCAGGAAAATCTCCACCAGACCACTGCCAAAGGCGGCTTGGGGAAAGGTGAAGGTGTCTCCGGGGGCGATCGCCGTTGCCGAGGCATCCATCTGATCCCCTGGCAACATCGACACGCTGATGGGACGGCTGGCTTCGGGGAGCAACACCCACAGCAAGTGCAACGGCACGTTATCCAGGTTTTGGATGTGGCATTCCAACGAGGTGGCGGTGGCGACGACGGGAATTGAGGCGTCGAGCTGTTCCGCCGCTTTGCCCACCATTGCGGTGCGGGTGCCGATGCGGGTAATCACCTGGGGATTGGACTCTGCCGTTTTAAGGGTGGCGCGGAGGGTCAGCTTGGAAGAGGTGACGTTTTCGGTGAGTTGCAGGTACTTGATCGCCAACAACCGGGGCAGCTTTGAAAGCAGGCGGTTGACCGCTGTTTTCACCGCTTCTTCCCCAGAGGCGACGGTGCCAGGAACGGCGACATGGGGCGGATAGAACAAGCCATAGCTACTCTGGGCGGCTCCGTTTGCCAAGCCCGAATGGTTAAGAGAAGCGGTCACGGTGTTGAGGCTGGCTTTGCCAAACACCAGATCCGCTGACTGTTCCCCGGCGGCGACGACGTTGACCTTAGCGGCGGCAAAGGCGCTGGTGGCATCAACGCGCTCGATCCGCTCCAGGCTGGGGTCGAGGGCGATGGTCAGGTTGAGGTTGCAGGGAATCAGCCGCACCGATTCAAACACGGGTTGCCCCACCAGGGAATTAGCAGAAACGTCGGAGGTGGGGGCGATCGCCGCTTTCACCATCAGCCCTGTGCGCGATCGCCCCACCAGTTCCACCTGCTGCCCTGCCACCCCTGCTTGCAGCCGAGAGCCACTGCCGTAGCATTCCAGCACCTGGGCAGGCAAACCGCCCAGCCAGATCTGCAACAGCCCATCCTCATCAACCCGCTTGATAAAGCCTTCGCTGGCGGGCAGTTCTGGCTTGAGGGAATACAGGCTTTCGGTGCTGCGTTCCTTTTCCAGGCAGGGTTGCTGGGAACCGCCCACCCGCTGGTATACCCGGTTCACCAATTTGGGAAACACCACTTGCAACTTCTTCGGCGGCATCATTTCCCACATATACTGCGTCAGCGCATAGGTCAGAAACCCGGCACTAAAGCCGCTCCAGTGCCCCTCCAGGGCAGGCTGGTGGGGTTTGGCGGCAAACAGCGCCAGCCCCGCCAGCGCTTCATCGCCCCGCCGGACATTTTGGCTCAGGGCTGCCAGCGCTTCGGGGGGCTGCAACTGCCCCATCGGGATGCTGGGGCGCGAACGGATGCGAAAGTTCCCTTGCAAAGGCATGCCCTGATTCACGAACGCCACATCCAGCACCGTGGTGACATTGGGTGTGGGCAATGCCTGGGTCAGGGTGCGCAAGTCACCGAGGCTGAGGTCGCGGATGAAGGGTTTGTCTTCGGTGGGCAACGTGCCATCAACGGGAACCAGGGTTGAAATCTCTTCCCCGGCGGCTGTTGCTTCATCGGGATTGTCGGAAGGGGCAGGAAGCGATCGCACCCGACTGCCCAGCCCACTGAAGTGGAACAGCACCTTATCCGCCGGACGCGCCCCGGCAATCAGGTGTTCTTGAAAGGCGTTGATGATGCCGCTGCGGGTTGCCTGGGCATCGGTCAGCGTCAAAACTTCAGACGGGGCGAAGCCAAAGCGCGACAGCAGCAGTTCCTTTTGCAGGGCAACATCGGTGAGGCAACCTGCCAGGGCAGTGCCTTTGATGGGAGCAAAGTCGCAAACCGATTCGGGATACTGGTTAATGCCCACGAGCAGGGCGAGGCGACCGCGAGTAGACTGGGCGAGGGCTTGTTGGTGGCGGTCGGCGATCGCAAAAAAGCTAGACTGACTCAATCCCAGGGCAGCGATCGCCCAGCCCGTTCGTTCTAAAAATGCCCGTCGCGTTAATGCCATATTCTTGCTCGCAGATCTGTCAGTACTCTCGGACGGCTCTTATCTATACCGAATCCGTCCCAAAGCCCAAGCTTCAGGAACATCCAGCCCAGAGTCCGTGCAAAAAAAGCGCATCAACTCGTACCAGACGATCTGAAACAGAAGCTGAACTAGAAGACCGCAAATGATCGACCAGAGTTGCCGCTTGCCACGCTTCCCTTGCTCTGCTTCTATTTCACCATCAAACTGAGTGCCGTGGGGAAGATTTTTTCAACATTTCCTGGTCTTTTCCGGGTCTTTTTTGCGTCATCTGCGGCAGGTGGAATACTCTATCTTCCTTTTGGCTGATCCCAAAGAATGTGCAATGCCTCCGCATGTTCTGATACCAAATCGGCACAGAAAACCGCATTGTATTTTTTGTGAAACGCCCGCTGCTTGGGCATTTCACAAAAAATACAATGCGGTTTTCTGCGCTAAGACCTGCGCCATTTTCCTCAACCCCTGATTTTGCGTGCGCTCAGCGCGAGCAAAATCAGGGGCTTTAAAAAAATGGCGAGCTTGTTGTCTGCGCTGGATTCGGTATTACCGGGGAGAGATGACCAGAACGACACCAGCGATGATCAGCCCCAAGCCAAATAGCCGCGTCAGGGGGATTACTTCTTGAAAGACAAAATACCCCACAAGTACGGAAAACACGTAACTCAAAGCGACGCTTGGAGCCACAATGCTGAGGTTGACCCGCGTTAGGATGAGGATGTAGGCGATCGCCGCAATTCCATAAAATGCCAGCCCAATCAACAACTCTGGCGTCAGGGCAATGCGCAAAATCTGGCTGATAAAATTTGCCGCATTTGCCTCTCCTAGCCGCAACGCCCCTAACTTCAGGAAAAACTGCCCAGTCGTCCCCATCAAAATTGAAGACAGCAATATCAGAAATTCCTGTGGGTTCACAGCATGTTCCTTTTCTTTCTAAAAACTTTTCAATTTTCTAAGCTTTTACCAATTTTCTGGTAAAAACCTGGGTTTAATGATCCCAAAGACCCATCAAACGGTCATCCTCAGTCTACATTGTGTAGATCCGTACAGGGAAATCAAAAATCCCTCGTTAAAATTGGACTGGTAGATGATTGGGATCTATTGCGATCGCCCACCCCCACTTTGCACTGCCAGGTGCTACCAGGTACTGCCAATTTTTTGTATTGCCAAGACTTTGTACTGCCTGGGCTTTGTGCTGCCAAAATGTACTGCCAAAAATTCCTCAAAGAATTCTGACCTTTTCCAAAATCTTTTGCCAAAACCTTTTGCCAAAACCTTTTGTCCAAAAGAATGCCGAAAAGGAGAACGTTTGATTTGAGGTTTGATATCAGGATGCTTCTCGAATGCTCTCAGCCCCACCCTCAGCATTCATTGCCATATTTACTTCCATCATTGTTGTGACGAAATTCTAATTTTAGCTATGACTGGCACGATTCAATCGCCTTATACATCCGAAGAAATGTCGGTGTGGCTGCAAGGGCTACTGGCGATCGCCTGGGCAGATGGTCACTTTGACGAAGAAGAAAAAAACCTGATCACCAGCCTTTCCGAACTGGAAGCTGCACCCAACGTTAGCCTGGATTCCACCAGCACCCTGTCTCCCCAGGATGTGGCAGCCGTGCTCGAAAAGAACTCCCTGGTAGCCGAAAACTTCCTGCGCACCGCCGTGATGGTTGCCATTTCTGATGGGGTCTATTCCGAGCCAGAGGACGCACTGCTGCACCAGTATTGTGAGCTGATGCACCTGGACGAAACGGTGCTGGAGTCTCTGCGGGCAACGCTACCGAAAAATCAGCAAACGTCCGGCGCGGCTTATTCCAGCTCAGCCGAAGATGCCAGCTTCTATGATGACCCCCAGTACAAGCCTGTGCTGAAGCCGGTGCAAAAGTGGCTGGATGGGCTGGAAATTCATGACCCACGGCTAGCACGCTTCCTCTGCAAGATGATTCCGCCCCAATGCCCCTTCGAGCGGGATGTGGTGGTGTTCGGGCACAAGGTGGTTCACATTCCGGCAATGTGTAAGATTAACCCGCTGTATGAGCAGTTGGTGGGGCTGCGGTTTCGGGCGCTCTCCTTCCTGGCGGATGAATGCCGGGAAGATGTGTCGAAGTACTGCTAAGGCGATCTTCCGAAAAGAATATCCCGATTTTTTGAAATAGGGCGCGGCTAAGCCGCACCCTATTTCAAAAAATCAGGATATTCTTTCTTGGATATCGCCTTGGTCCATGAGGCATACCTCTTAAGATAGAGAGGCTTCCCCTTGTATACCCCCTATTCTTAGAAAAGGGGTGCTCCTTTATGGAAACGTAACCGCCAATAGAAGATTCTGGTATGGACTGCCCTTAATAAGCCTGCCAAAAGTTTTTCTAAAAAAAGTTTTAGAAATAGTCTTTAACCTTTAAGCCACTTTAAAAGTTATTTGCCTATTGCCTATCCCATTCTTTTACTCGCTCTGAATTAATGTCTTCTGAGAATTCAGCTGCATTGCAACGCATGAACAGATCTGCTCCATCTTCTCCCTTGTCTCTTCAAGCATCCAAACAGGGATATATTCTTTATCTGGCAGATGGGAGCATTCAAGCCTGTAACCAAATAGCTCAAGATATTTTGGGGCTGACTCTGGATCAGCTTCGGGATTGGGATATGGTCAATCCGCCCTGGCAAACGCTCTATCCCGATGATGCACCCTTTTCCAGGGAGGCGCATCCGGCAATGGTCACGCTACAAACAGGGCAGCCCTGCATAGATGTGGTGATGGGCTTCAATAAGCCCTGCGGCGAACTGGTTTGGCTATCTGTTACGACAGAACCCATGTGGGGTGTGGGCAATACGATCTATGGAGTGGCGACGACCTTTACCGCTATTCCTGATGAAGCGCGATCGCCCATGGATTCACCATCCACAGCCCCAACACCTACCCAGCGCATGGGAGATTTGGAACTGATTGCAGAATCCGCCTTCTTTTTCGAGCGTTCCCTTGATTTATTGGCGGTGATTGACCTGAATGGATACTTCAGGCGCGTTAATAACCAATTTTCTGAAACCCTGGGCTACTCCGAAGCCGAACTGCTCTCTCGTCCCTTCGTCGAGTTTGTGCATCCGGGCGATCGCCCTGCCACCATTGCCGAATTGGAAGCACTGCGCGAGGGTTCCCCCACCTTCCAATTTGAAAACCGCTATCGCACCAAGGATGGAAGCTATCGCTACCTCGCCTGGACCGCATCGCCCCAACCCGAGCGTGGGGTCATTTATGGCATTGCCCGCGATGTAACCCAACAAAAGGAAATGGAAGCGGCACTGCAAACCAGCGAAGAGCGGTGGCAGTTGGCACTGCATGGGAGCAATGACGGCATCTGGGACTGGAATGTGCAGACCCATGAAGTGTTCTTCTCTACCCGCTGGAAAACCATGCTGGGCTTTGAGGAGGATGAAATTGACAACCACCTGGCTGAATGGAGAAAACGGGTGCATCCCGATGATCTGGAAGGGGTGATGCAAACCGTTCAGGATCACTTCGATCGCAAAACCCAGTTCTACACCTCCGAACATCGGGTGCAGTGCAAAGACGGCACCTATAAATGGATTCTTGCCCGGGGGCAAGCCGTTTGGGATGAGGCGGGCAATGTTTTACGAATGGTTGGGGCACACACGGATATAACGAAGCGGCGGGAGTTGGAAGCGGCACTGACCGTTGCCAATGCCACCCTGGAACAGCGGGTCGCAGAACGCACAGCAGAGTTAGAAGCCGTCAACCGCAGCTTGCAGGAAAGCGAGACGCGCTTTCGCACAGCGGTGGACTACATCCCTGATGCATTTGTGATTTACGATGCCGAGCGGCGAATTCAGTTCATCAACGCGGCGGGCATGGAACTGACCAAACGCCCGATAGAAGATTTTTTGGGACGGCGCGATGAAGAGATTCAGCCACCCGAAGCTACCGAGGTCTATTTGCCCCTGCTTAAGCGGGCAGTCGCAACCAAGAGCTACCAGACAGGGGAATGCACGATCGCCCTTCCCAACCGCGCCCCGTATACCATCGTGGTGCAATATGTGCCGTTGCTGGATGAGCAGGGAGAGATCCGGCAAATTCTCGGCATCACCTACAACATCACCGAGCGCAAGCAAGTTGAACAAACCATTGGTCACAGTGAGCAACAGATGCGGCGGGTGATCGACAGCTTGTTTAGCTTTGTGGGGGTCTTGACGCCCGATGGCGTGTTAGTCGAAGCAAACCGCACTGCCCTGGAAGCGGCAGATTTGCATCCCGACGATGTGCTGGGCAAGCCCTTTGAGGAGGCGTTCTGGTGGTCTTACTCGCCAGAGGTGCAAGCCCAACTGCGGCAGGCGATCGCCCGTGCCGCCAGCGGCGAAATCGTGCGCTACGACGCCACCGTGCAGATCAAAAATGACCAGCTTATCACCATCGACTTTACCCTGGTGCCGCTCTTCGACGAAGCCGGACAGGTTGAATATCTCATTCCTTCTGGCATCGACATTTCCGACCGCAAGCAGGCAGAGATGGCGCTTTACGAAAGCCAGAAAACCCTGCAACGGCAGTTGGCAGAAATCGAAACCATCTATCAGTCGGCTCCCGTTGGGCTAAATGTGCTGGACCCCGACCTGCGCTTTGTGCGGATCAATGAACAACTCGCCGAAATCAATGGGTTTCCTGTGGAAGAACATATCGGTCGCACGATCCGAGAGTTGCTGCCCGATCTTGCCGACACCGCCGAAGCCCTGCTGCGCCCAATATTTGAGACGGGTGAGCCGCTGTTGAATGTGGAAATTCGGGGGCAAACCCCAGCCCAGCCAGGGGTAGACCGCATCTGGATGGAAAACTTTTTGCCGTTGAAGGATGGCGATCGCGTCATCGGCATCAACACGGTTTGCGAAGAGATTACCGAACAGAAGAAAGTGGAGGCAGAACTGCGCCAGAGCCGTGCTCGCCTGGAGTTGGTGCTGGCATCTGCGGAATTTGGCACCTGGGAAGTGAGTTTGGCTTCCGAGCCATTTATAGCGCAGCCGCGATCGCTCAAACACGACCAGATCTACGGCTACGACACTCTGCTGCCGGAGTGGACCTACGACACCTTCATCGCCCACATTCACCCCGACGATCGCCCCTTTGTTGAAACATCGTTCCAACACACCCTGGCAACCCATGACGATTGGAGTTTTGAATGCCGCATTATTCGTGTCGATGGTGCGGTGCGTTGGGTGTGGATCTGCGGCAGTGTTTATCGGGATACATTAAACCAATCCGCTCGGCTAATGGGGATGATCGCTGACATCACCGACCGCAAGCAGTCGGAAGAAGCCCTGATCGAGTCCGAAGACTTTTTGCGCCTGGGGATGCAGGTAGCAGGGTTTGCGCTGGCAAAGTTTGACTACGCCACCAATACCGTGGAGCTATCGCCCGAAGCGGCTGAACTGTATGGCTTGCCCCCCGAAGAGTTGGTGGTTTCCCGCGATCGCATCCATGCCACCTTCCACCCCGACGAGCGCGATGCCCTGTTGCACACCGTCGAGCAGGTACTCGACCCGGCAGGACCCGGCTACTTTACCCAGGATCATCGAGTGGTGTGGGGCAATGGCGAAGTGAAATGGCTGACGGTTCGCAAACAGGTGTTTTTTGATTATGTAGGGGAAACGCCCAAACCCAGCCATGCCATTTTGGTGGCGATCGACATTACCCATCGCAAACGGGCAGAGGAAGCCCTGCGACGCTCAGAAGAGCGTTATCGCACCCTATTCGAGATGATGGAAGATGGCTTCTGCATCATCCAGATCATCTTCGATGAAGCCGACATCCCCATTGATTACCGCTTTATGGAACTGAACCCGGCTTTTGCGCGGCATACGGGCTTGCAAAATGCGATCGGGCATACCGCCCGAGAACTCATTCCCGACCTGGAGGAACATTGGTTCGAAACCTACGGCAATGTGGCACTGACGGGGGAACCCATCCGCTTTGAAAATGGCTCTGAGGCGATGCAGCGCTGGTTCGATGTCTATGCTTTCCCCATCGGGCAACCCGAAAATCGACAGGTGGCACTGCTGTTTAAGGATATCAGCGATCGCAAAATCATCGAAATCCAACGCGAACAACTCCTCCAGCGCGAGCAAACCGCACGGGAAACCGCCGAACGCGCCAACCGCATGAAGGATGAGTTTCTAGCGATGCTCTCCCACGAACTGCGAACACCGCTCAACCCCATTTTGGGCTGGTCAAAGCTGTTGCAAGCCCCCAAGGTCGATACCGAACGGCTCCAGCAAGGGTTAAGCGCCATCCAGCGGAACGCCAAGCAACAGGCGCAACTGGTAGACGATCTCCTCGACATTTCCCGCATCATTCGGGGCACGATCTCGCTGAACCTGTCGGTCATATCCCTGGATGAGCCAATTCGCGCTGCCCTGGAAACCGTTCGCCTTGCCGCCGAAGCCAAAGCCATCGACATTGAGCTTTCTCTGACGCCCAATATTGGCTATGTCCGGGGCGATGCCAGCCGCTTGCAGCAGGTCGTCTGGAATCTGCTGTCCAATTCCATCAAATTCACACCTAATGAGGGGCAGGTGACGGTGCAGTTGACCGCAGACGACCGCTATGCCCAAATCCAGGTGTCGGATACTGGCAAGGGCATTCATCCCGATTTTCTGCCCTATGTGTTTGAGTTGTTCAACCAGCAAGACAGTTCTACCACCCGCTCGTTTGGCGGCTTGGGGCTGGGGCTGGCGATCGCCAAACGAGTCGTCGAAGCCCACGGGGGCACCATCAATGCAGCCAGCGCTGGCGAGGGGAAGGGAGCCACCTTCACGGTGTGCCTCCCGCTCATGCCTGCCCCCCGCCCATCCACTCCCACGCCCCAGGAACAGCCCGCATCCGACCTGGCAAACCTGCGCATTTTGGCTGTGGATGATGAGGTAGACTCGCTTCAACTGGTTCAGGTGCTTTTGGAATCTGAAGGGGCGATCGTGTCTACCGCTCCCTCGGCAACAAAAGCCCTTCAGCTTTTGCAGCAGTCACCCTTTGACCTGCTGATCAGCGATCTGGGCATGCCCCGCATGGATGGCTATGAGTTCATCCAACAGGTACGCACCCAGCCTTCTGCCAATCAGGAGGTTCTGGCGATCGCCCTCACTGCCTATGCCGGGGAAGCCGACCAGCGCCGCGTGCTGGCGGCGGGCTTCCAGTCCCACCTGGCAAAACCCCTCGACCCCGAAAATCTGCTAGAGGCGATCGCCGCCCTCATTTCCCGCTAGAGCTAAGGGACTTGCAAGAAAATAAAATCCCAATTTTTGAGAGAGGGCGCGGCTAAGGATTGAAAATTAGACAGAACCCGGAATTTTTGATGAGAAGCGCGGCACTGCCGCGCTTCTCATCAAAAATTCCGGGTTTTATTTCGTACGTGATCCTGAGCAAGAAACAGGACTCGGAGTGCTGGCACTGGCATGAGCGATTGGGATGAGGACGTTCAACCCTGATTTACCTGATAGGAGCACCAATCGCTCCAACTCCCCGCATACAAGCGCCCCTGGGGCAGCCCTGCCAGGTGCATGGAAAGCAGATTGACACAGGCAGTAACCCCAGAACCGCAATAGACAATTACCTCATCCGCCGATCGCACCGCTGACCACCGCTCCGCCTGGTCACTGGGCGATCGCACCTGTCCCGTCTCCTCCGTCGTATCCAGCCAGGGATAGTTCAGCGCACCGGGGATATGTCCGGCGATCGGGTCGATGGGTTCATACTCGCCCCGATAGCGATCGCCCGTTCGCGCGTCGATTAGCACGCTTTGGGGAGAGGGTTGGTGCGATCGCACCACTTCGTAGTCAACCACCATCTCCGCCTGAGGACGCGGGACAAACATCCCAGGTTGCGGCGCAGGCACCTCCTGGCTCTGGGGATACCCCGCCGCCTGCCACCCCTGCCAGCCCCCATCCAACACAGAGACGCGGGTATGCCCCAAATAGCGCAACAGCCACCACAGCCGGGCAGCAAAGGCACACCGTGAAGCATCGTAGGCAATAACCCAGGTGGGTTGCCCCGTAGTGCCCGACGGCTCCGAAGCAATGCCCGCTGCCGCCAGGGTTTGCGCCAGTGCCTCTGGTGCGGGCAGCGGATGCCGCCCCCCGTGGCGCTGCGGCATAGCCGAAAGGTCGTCATTCAAATCGAAATGCACCGCACCGGGGATATGCCCCGCCTGATATTGGCGCTTACCCAACTGGGGATCTTCCAGCGCAAACCGACAATCGGCGATCGCCACATCTGGGTTGCCCAGGTTTTCATGCAACCACTCAGAAAAAACGACTGCCGGAGTAAATAAAGATTGCGAACGAGCAGAATCCAAGTTCATAAATGCAGAATAGTTTTCTATAGCGTTTCCCAGCCTGGTGAGGGGTGAACAAGAAGCTTCAGCCCTTTATTTATTTCCAATATCCACCTCAAAGCCATCTGGGTTGAACTATGGACATTACAAGGCAATGACAACACGAAAAGTTGCATCATTTTGTACCCAATCAAACTACCACCTGTTAGCTCACCCCAAAAATGGGGCAAACTCAACCATAAGTACAAATGCAACTCCCAGTGCAGCGCAAACCAGGTAAGTCCCGCCAACAATTTGCCCTTCTTGCCACACCTTTCATCTCGTCCATCCGACAAACTGCATCATTTCCCCAAAATTTGGATTTCAAAAACTTGGAATGATTTCGGTGAAGATTCGCAAACAGTTGGGCTTTGTCCTCGCAATCTATCCAACATTTCTCTGTTGTTCTGACGGGATTTGAATACGAGAAACTGCACCATCGCCTGGGTTACCCCATTCCTCCTTCACCAGCGATGCCACCTTGCTACGAAAACACAAATCTCATCAAAGCCTGTAATGTAAATATCTGTAGAGGCTGGCTAGAGCCTCTTCTGAGACTGATGCAGTCATATTTTCAGGAATCTGTGATTGATAGGGGATAAGACCCCCCTCTTTAGATCAAGCCCTATCTTCGAGAATAAATAAGGAGGTCAAAACATCTCAAGCAAATGCAGCAGCAATGGGTTAGCCTTCTTCCCCTTTGCATCCGTCGTCTTGTTCAAGAACTATCCGAAAACCCAATGAAAGACTTCAGGATCTCAAAGTTCAGCCATTTTTTTGCAGCAATACTCCATGAAGTACGTTTTGGAAAAAGCAAAAGTTTACACAATCATTGTTTCGCCATTTATATCACCCCCAACTATTTGGGAACATTAACGGTATAGTCCAAGATCGCTTCGACTCAAGCACGAGACGCTAAGAGCTATAACACACTTCAAGTGAGTAGTGTGCAAGCCAGTTGCCCATAGTTGCCAATACATGAATCTACGGACAGGTCTTCCCTTCACTCCTTGGTTAAGCAAGGTCATGCGCGTTATACAACAGCCAAATTCGATCTCCGTATAAAGCCTGATTTCGCTGCCCCACCATTGCTGATACTAAGGAGAAATCCTCCGTTACTGCCCTGGACTCGCAAGAATCCATAGCGAAATCTCTAGCAAAACAGTCCATTTTGCCGTTTTTAACATTCGCCATTTTTAGTATTTGCCGTTTTTAACATTTGCCGTTTTTAACATTTGCCATTTTTAACATTCGCCGTTTTTAACACTTTTGCCGTTTTTAATACATAGAGAGTAAGTTCCCAGTGAATGGTAGAGACTCCGAAAATCCTAAAATCTTGGTTGTCGATGACCATCCTTCGAGTCGTATGACTGCCGTTGCCCTACTCTCTGTGGAAGGCTACGACGTGCTGGAAGCAGAGAATGGCATGGCAGCACTCGATTGTGTTATCGACCTCAATCCCGATCTGATCTTGCTAGATGTGATGATGCCGGGGATGGATGGTTATGAAGTTTGCCGCCGCCTCAAGCAAGACGAACAAACCCGCCTTATTCCCATCGTGTTTGTGACAGCCCTGAATGATCGGCGGGCGAGGCTCAAGGGGATTGAAGCCGGCGGAGATGATTTTCTATCCAAACCGTTTGACCAGCTAGAGTTGTCGGCGCGGGTGAAGTCGCTGATTCGGCAGAAGCGGCTGAACGAAGACCTGGACCATGCGGGGCAGGTGCTTTTTTCGATCGCCCGCACCATCGAAAGCCGCGATCCCAACACCGGAGATCACTGCGAACGCCTGGTATCTCTGGGCGAGGCGTTTGGTGAATTTCTCAACCTCTCCCGTGCGGAAGTGCGGGATCTGGTGTGGGGCAGTTATCTCCATGACGTTGGCAAGGTGGGCATTCCTGACAATGTACTGCTCAAAACCGGGAAACTATCGCCCGAAGAGTGGGAGATTATGCGCCAGCATGTGCTGATTGGGGAGCGCATTTGCCAACCCCTACGAACGATGCGGGGCGTTGTGCCCATCATTCGCCATCACCACGAGCGCTGGGATGGGTCGGGCTATCCCGATGGACTGTCTGGCAACGACATTCCCCTACTAGCGCAGGTGTTCCAGGTGATTGATATTTACGATGCGCTGACTAGCGAGCGTCCCTACAAAAAAGCGCTGACCCCTGAAAAAGCCCTGGAAATCATGCAAGAGGAAACTCAACGGGGCTGGCGCAATCCTGATCTGATGGAAAAGTTTGTAGAGTTTATTCGGATGCGGACATCAAGCAACGGGCATCACCCGCATCCAGAATTGGAAGAAAATCTACTCCCCAGTCATATCCCCAGCCATATTACTTAGGAGATTTCTGAGAAAGCATATCCCCATTTTTTGAGAGAGGGCGCGGCTAAGGAGCACGTACAAAATAAAACCTGGAATTTTTGATGAGAAGCGCGGCAATGCCGCGCTTCTCATCAAAAATTCCAGGTTTTATTTTCACTCAATACTTTCGCCATTTTTCCAAAACCCAGGAGTTGGTGCCTGAAGGGTCAAGAAGCGCGATATACTCCCATGTGACGTTTGAGCGGTGAGCGGGATTGAGCTATGGTTGCGGTGGCGCTGTTGGCGGCGGGGAAAGGAACCCGCATGAAGTCGAGTTTGCCCAAGGTGTTGCATCCTCTGGGGGGGCGATCGCTCATTGAGCGGGTGCTAGACAGTGTTTCCAAACTGCCGCTCGATCGCCGTCTGATTGTGGTGGGGTTTGCGGCAGACCAGGTGAAGACATCGCTGGCAAAGGAACCAGACCTGGAGTTTGTCGAGCAAACGGAGCAACTGGGCACAGGTCATGCGGTGCAGCAACTTCTTCCAGCATTGCAGGGGTACGAGGGCGATTTGCTGGTGCTGAACGGCGATGTGCCGTTGCTGCGTCCTGAAACCCTGGAAAAATTGGTGAGAACTCACCGGGAAGCGCAAAACGAGGTGACATTGCTGACGGCGTATTTGCCCGACCCGACGGGCTATGGTCGGGTGTTTTGTGATGCGAACAATGGCGTGAAGGAGATTGTGGAGCATCGCGACTGCACGGAGGCACAGCGGCAGAATCCTCGAATCAATGCTGGCGTGTATTGCTTCCGCTGGTCGTCGCTGGCACAGGTGCTACCCACGCTGAGCAACGATAACGATCAGAAGGAATATTACCTGACGGATGTGGTGCGGTTTATGCAGCCTGTGCAAGCCGTGGATGTGGAGGACTACCAGGAAATTTTGGGGGTGAACGATCGCCTCCAACTCGCTACCGCCTACGACATTCTGCAAATGCGCATTAAGGACAACTGGATGCGGGCAGGGGTCACGCTGATTGATCCGTCTAGCATCACCATCGACAGTGAGGTGGTGCTGGAGCCCGATGTGATTATTGAGCCGCAGACGCACCTGCGGGGGCGATCGCTCATCCGCTCGGGCTGTCGCATTGGTCCCGGTAGCCTGATCGAGGATAGCGAGTTGGGGGAAGGCGTTACGGTATCTTTCTCCGTCATCAGCGACAGCACCGTGGCAGCGGGCAGCCGGGTGGGTCCCTATGCCCATCTGCGGGGGCAGGCGAAGGTCGGGGCGGGATGCCGCATCGGCAACTTTGTGGAGTTGAAGAAGGCGCAGTTGGGCGATCGCACCAATGTGGCGCACCTGTCTTACCTGGGCGATGCTCAACTGGGTGAGCGGGTGAATGTGGGTGCTGGCACCATCACCGCGAATTACGACGGGTATGAGAAGCATCAGACCGTAATTGGCGATCGCACGAAAACCGGATCAAACTGCGTCCTGGTCGCACCGCTAACGGTGGGTTCCGATGTCACCATTGCAGCCGGGTCTACGATTACCGAAGATGTCCCCGACGAGACGCTGGCGATCGCCCGTGCCCGACAAACCAATAAGACAGGCTGGCAGCTCAAGTCGGCACAATCCTCCCAAAGCTAGGTCAATTTTGAAAGCAGGTGCAGCTTAGCCGCACCTGCTTTCAAAAAAATCTCGTCATTTTCTAAGACTTGCGTGCGCGAGGCGCATGCAAGTCTTAGAAAATGACGAGGTATGGATCTGTTGGCACACTCCCAGGCTGGAGGGGACAGTGGCGCTGGACAATTTGGATAGGGCATCGGAAGATGAGGGTCACTCAGGAAGAATTTGATTTTGATCTTGTTTTGATCTTGTTTTGATCTTGTTTAAATTTCTGCAAGATCTTTAACTCAATCCTGATCGTTCGACTCAGTTCAGAAATGTGGAAACGAGAGGGTGCGATCGCAGCCTCCAACCATTGCGATAATCTAGCAGGGGCATGATGGACAGAGCCACACCCGACACTGAACTTCAACGGCTGGGGGCACACCTGGAACGGTTGCTCCAGGAAAACCATGTGCCGCTGGGGGTGCGCTGTGGGGTGCAGGGCGATCGCCTGATCATCGTGGGACATCACAACCCCGATGCACCGCTAGACCCCTTGCAGGCGTTGCAGTCCATCCAGACGACCTTGCGGCTCTTTCGCCTCACCTTCACCCGCCGCATTCGGCTGTATCTGCGCAAAGTGGGGCAGGCGTTGCCCTATGCCCGGTGCTACTTCACGCTGGAGGAGATGGAGCAACTGCCCCCAGCAGAAAGCTTTATTCCCTTGCAACTCACCGCCTGGTTGGAGGATCTGCCTCCTGGCGTAGACGCTCCGGCTCAGGATACCGCAACGGCAGGCAGTTTGGTGCGTCCTGAAATCGACTCGGTGGAGTGGTTTGAAGAAGCCTCACCCACCGCTGGGGTGCGCAGTATTGACCAGTACCTCGCCGTGACCAGTGGGATGGCGGTGGCAGGGCTAGCCCTGAGCGGATTCATGATGGGGCATCCCTGTGTGAGCGGGATGTGTCCTGAGTTTGCGGCGGCGCAATCCCTTAGCCAGCGCTCCTTTGAGCAAATGCAGAGCGCACAGACTTTTGAGGAGGTGGCACAAGCCCAGGACTACCTCGAAAGCGCGGTGGATTTGCTGGATGCCATTCCCACCTGGTCGCCCCGCGCTTCGGAAGCACGGACCTTATCCGCAGACTATCAGCAGCACAACGCCATTGTGCAACAGGCAATCGCCGCTGCCGAGTTAGCCAAGTCTGCTCAGGACTACAGCGATCTCCCTGCGGCGGATCTCACCGCCTGGGCGGAGGCACAACTGCTGTGGCAAGAGGCGATCGCCCAACTCGAAACCATTCCCGCCGACAGCCCCCTGGCAACCTTTGCCGCCAGCCAGATCGAAGGCTACCGCACCCAACTGACGTTTGTAAGAGAGCAGCGATCGCAGGAAATGGCGGGACAGGAGCGTTTGATGCAAGCGAAGCAAACTATCCAAATGGCGCAGATTTTCCATGCGAAGGCGGAAACGCCAGAGGATTGGGAGCGGGTCTGGGCAAGCTGGAATGCGGCGATCGGGCAATTGCAAGAGATTGCCTCGGGAACCCGCGCGGGGATTGAAGCGGAGCGGTTACTGCTGGCGTATGGGGAGATTCCACAGCAGTTGGGCGATCGCCTCCAGGCAGGCGTTCTGGCAACGCCCGAACTCCCGCCTCCACCGCAGGAAGCTCCAGTCCTGCAAACCCCCATCGACTGGGCAGATTTAGACAGCGAAATCCCCATCCCACCCCCGCCCGAAGTGGTGGAAACGGGACAAGCCTTTGAGTTTTGAAACGGCGTTACACAAATTCGTTGGATCTGCTGGAACAGCCCTGGAATCCGTCATTCCCGCGAATGCGGGAATCCCAGCGTTACACGAATCTGCTGGAACAGCCCTGACATCCGTCATTCCCGCGAATGCGGGAATCCAGAGAGGCTGAATGGTTGAACCGATGAAACACCGATGGATGCCCATTTGCATGGGCATGACGAGGCTAAAGCCCTGGAATCCGTCATTCCCCGTCATTCTCCGTCATTCCCCGTCATTCCCGCGAATGCGGGAATCCAGAGAAGCTTAACGGTTGAACCGATGAGACACCGATGGATGCTCATTTTCATGGGCATAACGAGGCTAAAGCCCTGGAATCCGTCATTCCCGCGAATGCGGGAATCCAGAGAGGCTTCACGGTTGAACCGATGAGACACCGATAGATACCCATTTGCATGGGCATGACGAGGCTAAAGCCCTGGGATCCGTCATTCCCCGTCATTCCCCGTCATTCCCGCAAATGCGGGAATCCAGAGAGGCTTCACGGTTGAACCGATGAGACACCGATGGATGCCCATTTGCATGGGCATGACGAGGCTAAAGCCCTGGGATCCGTCATTCCCGCGAATGCGGGAATCCAGAGAGGCTGAATGGTTGAACCGATGAGACACCGATGGGTGCCCATTTGCATGGGCATGACGAAACGCCTATAACTGACAGAATGATGACGGCTGCATGCGCTGATAGTTGAGGAAAGTGCGAGACTTTCCCCAACTCGTTTCAAGCGACATCAACCTGTATTCCGCATTCCCGCCGCGATGCCGTTGATGGTGAGCAGTGCGCCCCGGAGCAGTTCGCCCCGGCTGTAGCGGGAGCGGATGATCCCCGATGCGGCATTGGACTTGTGCTGGCGCAAGCGCTTCAGCAACGAGACTTGCAGGAAGCCGAGGGGAACGATCGTGCCGTTGCGCAGTTGCACCGATCGCTGCAAGTTTGGATCGCCATCCAGCAGCTTCTTGTGTCCGGTAATTTGCAGCACCAGGTCGCGGGTGAGGTAGTATTCGTTGGCGATTTGCTGGAACAGTTCCTCGAAGCGATCGCGCTTATCCGCTGGGGACAGTTCTCGCACAAAGTGGTGGGCAATCTGCAAGTCCACCTTGGCAAGGGTCATTTCGCACTTGGAGATCACCATCTTGAAGAAGGGCCACTTGTAGTAGAAGTAGCGCAGCAGCTTCAGGTTTTCCTCTGGTTCCTCATCCAAAAATTCCTTCAGAGCGGTGCCGACGCCATACCAGGAAGGCAAGAGGAAGCGGGTTTGCGTCCAGCTAAACACCCAGGGAATCGCCCGCAGACTGCCCAGATCCTTCTTGCCACCCCGACGAGCGGGACGGGAGCTGATCTGGAGTTGGCTAATTTCCTCAATCGGGGTAACGCTGTGGAAAAAGTCGATGAAGTCGGGCTGCTCGTAGATCAGGTTGCGGTAGTGGGTGCGCGATCGCACCGCCAACTCTTCCATAATCTCCAGCCAGGGCTGAATGTCGTCGAACCCATTCCGCAGCAGGCTTGCCTGGATCACCGCTGTGGCAATGTTCTCCAGGTTGTAGAGCGCCAGTTCGGGCAGGTTGTACTTCGATGCCAGCACCTCGCCCTGCTCGGTGATCTTGATGCGCCCGTCGATGCTCTGCCCCGGTTGCGCCAAAATCGCCTCGTAAGCGGGTCCGCCACCCCGTCCGACAGAACCGCCCCGGCCGTGGAAGATCCGCAGCGCCACACCATAGCCTTCCGCCAGGCGCTGGAGGGCTTGCTGGGCTTTGTGGATTTCCCAGTTGCTACTCAGGAAGCCGGAGTCTTTGTTGCTGTCAGAATAGCCCAGCATGACTTCCTGCAAAGACGTACCCATCACGGTCGGAACCCATTCCACCGTCGTTTCCGCTTTCTGGGCTTCTACCTCGGCGGTGTGAGCCTCGTATCCGCCCGCCAGAAACGCGCGGTAGAGAGGCATTTCAAATAACTCGCGCATGACTGCCGGGGCACGGCGCAGGTCTTCCACCGTCTCGAACAGCGGGACGACCTGAATCGCTCCGGTGCCCGTCGCCGGATCATACAGTCCTGCTTCCTTCGCCAGCAGCAGCACCTCCAGCAGGTCACTGACATGGTGGCTCATGCTGATGATGTAGGTCTGGCAGATTTGGGGACCAAACTCCATGTGCAGTTGGCGCACCATGCGGAAGGTGGCGATAATTTCGTTCACCTTCTCAGAGAAGGGCAACTCGGTGGGAATCAGGGGGCGACGGGTTTTGAGTTCTGCCGCCAGCCATGCGACCCGTTCTTCCTCGCTCAGATCGTTGTAGGACTTGGGCAGAAGTTGCAGATAATCGAGCACTTCGGCGATCGCATCCGAATGGCGCGAACTTTCCTGGCGAATGTCGAGCAATGCCAGGTTGAAGCCGTAGATTTCGACCTGACAAATCAGGTTTTCCAGGTCGCGACATTCCAGCCCCGTTTCCACCAGGCTGCGACGAATCAAGTCCAACTCATCCAGGAATTCCTTACCGGAGGCGTAGAGAATGGCGGGATCAATTTCGGGGATTTCGCTCTGGAAGCAGTCGCCGTTGTAAAGCTTGAGGTTGCGATCGCGCGTATTCTCCAGCCGCTTCTTAATATACGCCAGCTTCAGCCGATAGGGTTCCTGCCGGAAGCGAATCGCCAGTTGCTCGTAGATATCCGGCATCTTTGCCTGGTCTTGCTCCAGGGAGTCCAGCAGGTCGGGCAGCACATCGCTCCAGTGCAACGACAGGCTGAGCAGATGCGTCAGGTGGTCGATGGACTGGATGTATTTCTCCAGCACCAGATTACGCTGGTAGCAGGCGGTGCGCCAGGTGACGGAGGGGGTGACGGAGGGGTTGCCGTCGCGATCGGAGCCAACCCAGGAGCCAAAGCGACAAAACTCATGGCGGGGAGGCGTCAAGCCAGGGAAATTCTGCTTCAGGGCTTGCTGGCAACGGCGGAACAGTTGCGGCGTCACATCAAACAGCACTTCCTGGAAGTAGTGCAGGGTATATTCCACTTCGTCCAGCACACTGGGCTTGAACTGGTGCAACTCGTCGGTGCGCCACCAGAGGCGGATTTCCTCAGTCAACTGGTCACGCAGCAAGCCCGCTTCCCAGGAAGAAAGGCTATTGCTGGGGGCTTCCCCGGTGTCTTCCAACAAATCTAGTTGGCGCAGGATGCGAGAGATGCGGCGTTGCTTATGGCGGATCGTATGGCGCACAATCTCCGTGGGGTGTGCCGTAAACACCAGCCGGATATCCAGCTTGTCAATCAGCCGCTGAATTTGCCGGGGCGGAACGTTGAGCTTCACCAACCAGGGAAAAAGCGCCTGGAAGGTGTTGCTGTGGCTGAGGCTGGAGGCTTCTTGTAAAGTCCGCTCCAGAAATGAGGTGTGGAGGGGGTTGTTTTCCTCCGAATCATTGGCGCTGATGGTGGCGGCGAGATCGACGGAGGTATTGGCGACACGATACTGCTGTCCGCGCTGTTCGTAATGTTGCTCAACAATATTAATCAGCTGGAAATAGAGGGCGAAGGCGCGGGAGGCGCGGATCGCTTCGTTCAGATCCAGCTTTTCAATCAGCTCAATGACGCCAAGGTTTTCGGCGTTGGGGGCTTGTCCTTCGGGGGAGGACATGTTCCGCAGTTGCCGCAGCAAATCCACCAAATCCTGCCCACATTCCTCATGGAGAACGAACTCTAACAGATCCTCCACAATGGTGAGGCGATGTCTCAGAAATAAGTCCCCGGTAGAGGCGATCGCCATTTCTGAAGACGAATCAGTTTCGGCGGTGGTGGTGCCACGGAAAGCATCATCAGAGGAATGCAGGATAGGAGACATAGTTATCGATTCAGATGGAAGTTCGGGTGGAAATTTATGTGACAATTCTATGGTTTTTTCTGGAAAGATTTGCTATTACGGCGGGCTTCTCAATGTTTGTTTCGGGATTATTTCGGGATTGCTTAGGAATTGTGAGAGAGAGCTGAGGAGTTTTTGGGAAGGTTGGGGGGCGATCGCCGCTAACAAAACCACTGGAAAAACTCTACCCCGATTACTGCCCACCTGGAATGGAGAAAGGCTCATCCTCCCCCAAACACTTCGATATCGGTGAAGGCACAAACGGGCGCACCATGCCCCACCCGGATCGCCTGATTAGGTTCCCCCTTGCCACAGTAGGGCGTGCCATACATCTCCCAGGTATCCGCCCGTCCGACCCTGGCAAGGCTGCGCCAGAACTGGAGGGTGGTGCCACGATAGTTGGGGTTGCGGAGGGGCTGGGTGAGCTTGCCCTGCTCAATTTTGCGGGCATACTCGCAGCCAAACTGGAACTTGTAGCGCTGGTCATCGATCGACCAGGAGCGGTTGGCTTCCATGTAGACCCCCGACTCGATGCCGCCGATCAGGTCTTCCAGGGAATCGGTTCCCGGCTCCAGGTTCAGGTTTGCCATGCGATCAATCGGTGGGCGGTTCCAGGACGACGCCCGCGCACAGGCAACCCCCGGCAATCCCGATCGCATCTGGCTCTCCAGGCTCCCCAAGCCCCGCATCAGCTTGCCCTCGCGGATCAGGTATTGCTTCTCGGCAGGCGCACCCGTCGCATCGAAGCGGTAGCTGGCAAATTCCCCCGCCACGGTGGGATTAAAGGTCACATTCATCAGCGGCGAGCCGTAGGTCAGCGTGCCAAAGTTTTCGGGCTTTACAAAGCTGCCCCCGGCATAGTTGCGCTCATCCCCCAAAATCCGATCCAGTTCCAGGGGATGCCCAATGCTTTCGTGGATTTGCAGCATCATCTGGTCGGGAGCCAGCACCAGGGTCGTGGTGGTCGTGGGGCATTCCTCAGCGGTCAGCAGTTCTACCGCCTGTGCGCCCACCTGCTCTGCTCGTTCCCACAACTGCTCGTCTAGAAACCGCTCCCAGCCACCCTGGAAGGAGTTGGCGAGGAAGCCATTATTACTGCGCTGCTGGACGATCGCCCCATCCTGTGCCGTCGCCCCAAAGTGCGTCTCGGTCAAAATCAGCTTCTCGTAGGCATCGGAACCGTTGCTGCTGACAAACCAGGTATCGATATCCTCGGTCACGGCGATCGCCGCCGTTTGCACAATCGTCTCCGACACCTTCAGTAGCTTGCAGAGCCGCACCAGAATCTCGCTAATCTCCCCAGGGGAGAGGGCATCGAGCGGCTTCTGCACCGGGGAGGCGTAGCGCTCGGTGGTCGGCGGACGCACGGCAGGCGTCATCGCAAAAATGCGCCACTGGCTGGCGGCGATCGCCTGCTCGTAGGCGGTTTTCGCTGCCGCCCGAATGGCATCTGGCTGAAAGGAATTGACGGCTCCATAGCCCATTTGCCCCTGCGCCATCACCTCCACCATCACCCCCTGCTCCAGGCTGCGGTGGTTCTCCTGGGGATGCCCATCGCGCACGGCTCGATAGGTAGACGACTGGCGGACGGCACGCAGTCCCACCCAATCGGCGGGCAGATCGAGCTGGGACAGAACTTGCTGCAACTCCGAGTTCATGCTGAATTCCACAAACGGTCACAAACGGTAACGCTTTGATGGTATCGGAAATCCGACCCTTACAACGTTTATGGTGGACTCCTGACAAATCAAAAAACTGTTCTAAAAATCGTTTGACCAGGCTTTGGAAAGGTTGATATATCTTGCGCCGCGCACAGGTAAACCTCGCCAAAGTTGGAATCCGAAGTTATTGCCGTGCCGATAGGTTTGCCCTCATCCCCCAACCCCTTCTCCCAAAGGGTAGAAGGGGAGCCGGATTCAAAATCCCTCTCCCCTGGGAAAGAACAGACCTCCGTCATTCCCGCGAAGGCGGGAATCCAAGCGAGTCGAATGGCTCTGACCGAGAGGCTTTTGATGGATGCCCATTTTCATGGGCATGACGAAATACTCCTGTTTGCGCTAAAGCTGTTTGCGCTGAAGAATGTCATGGCGGCTAGGATGTTCTTTGCAAAAAGCACCTAAAGCGATGACGTAGGCGTTTCCATAAATTGCAGAATTTCTGACGCCGTAACAGCAGGCTGCTCCAGGTGGGGCACATGACCGCTGGCTTCGACCCACACCAGACGGCTCTGGGCGATCGCCCCCGCCAGTTTTGGCGCATCTTTAATCCCCAGGATGCGATCGGACTTTCCCCACAAAACCAGCGTGGGCATCTGCAAACTAGACAGTTGCGCTCGACAGGAACGAAACCCGCCACTCCGGGTAAACGCTGCCAGGGTTTCCTGCCACAGCGGGTCAGTGAGATGCAGGGCGGCACAGTGTGCCGCATCCTCCGAGGCAAACGTTGGGTCGTGATACGCCTTCACCGCAATATCCTGCCGCACTTTGGGGCGCTTCAAAATTCCCGCCACCCAGTAGGCGATCGCCTTTGGCAAAAATGCTCCAAAGGACGGTCCCACCGTATAACCCGCACTGTCGAGCAACACCAGCCGCGACACCGCTTCGGGATAACGCTCGGCAAAGGCGATCGCCGCCGTTCCCCCCATTGACGCCCCCACCAGCGTCACCGATCGCCCAATTTGCTGCTGCCAGAAAGCATCAAGATGCTGCACGATCGCCGCTGGCGTCACCGTCAGAGTCGGTATCCGCTGGGTAAAGCCAAAGCCCAGCAAATCCACCGCCCAGGTTTCATGCTGCGCCGCCAGCAACGGCAGCAACCGCCGAAACTCCAGCACCGAACTGTCGAAGCCATGCAGCAACAGCACGGGTTCAGCACCGGATGTGCCACTGCGGACGAAGGTGGTGGCGATCGCCCCCTCCATCAGATCCGTCTGCACGCCAACCCGTTGCACCTGCCTGGCAAGGGCGATCGACGTTTCCTCCATCAACCCCTCCGTGGGCAAGGGATACGCCTCAACCCGTCCCATCTCGATCGCTGTCATCTCCTGTGCCGCCTCAATCAGATCATTCTTAATTTTGGGACAGAAGGGGCGGCTGTGCCGCCCCTTCTGTCCCAAAATAGGTTTTTCATTTTTTTCAAAATGCTCGCCATTTTTCGAAAACCCTTGATTTTACCTGCGCTCCGTGCAGGTAAAATCAAGGGTTTTCGAAAAATGGCCAAGGTATAGTGGCTCTCAGACAGATGAAAAAGCCCAGAGAAAGTTTGTCTTCCCTCTAGACCATTGTTCCCATTGGAGACTATGATAGTTGATCGTGAGTTTTGTAAAATGCAGTGCCATGAATGCCCAGGAAATCATCCGCTCCATCGAGTCGGAACAGTTAAAGGATAATGTGCCCCTCATCTATGTGGGCGACACCGTTCGTGTGGGTGTGGTGATTCAGGAAGGGGGCAAAGAGCGTGTCCAGCCCTACGAGGGAACCGTGATTGCCATGCGCAATGGCGGCATCAACCGCACCATCACCGTGCGCCGAGTTTTTCAAGGAATTGGCGTGGAGCGGGTGTTCCTCGTCCATTCTCCCCGCGTTGCCGACATCAAAGTAATTCGTCGTGGTCGAGCCCGTCGTGCCAAGCTTTACTACCTGCGCGATCGCGTTGGTAAGGCAACCCGCCTGAAGCAGCGCTTCGATCGCCCGATTCAGTAATTCAGTCTTTCACCCAGGCGGCAGCTTCACCTCTTTGCCGAGGTTTGTCGGTTCATACACCGGAAGCTGTCCGCTTGCTGGTACACTAGAAAAACGACACCAATCGTTTTCGTTGGCTACGGTTTGCGCTCTTAGTTCAGTTGGTAGAACGCAGGTCTCCAAAACCTGATGTCGGGGGTTCGAGTCCTCCAGGGCGCGTTAAGAGTGAAAAAGTGGTGGTGAAGGAAGATCTTCGACTTCTTCTTTGTCAGTTATTGGGTTGCTACTTACCCGGCATAAGAAGTCGACGATCGAGACCTGTGCCTAAGATCTTCGACTTCTTCTGTGCCAGTTGTAGGTTGCTACTTGCCCGGCATAAGAAGTCGAAGATCTGAATCCTGAAGATCTGTGCCTTGTAGCTGGCGATCGCCTTAGTTCAGCGTTGCTCCCGTCAGTTCTGCCATCAGGTCAGACACATGGACGAGGTTTTGTACCCGTCCGGCGTTGCTGCCAGAGAACACCAGCCCATTCTCGATATCGCCATGCGCCGCACGATCGAGGGCTTTGAGGATGCAGAAGGTTTCCTGGCGATCGCGGAACTTGCACACCTGCAAGCAATTGAGGCAATCTCCCGTGGGCTTGAAGGCTTTCTCCGCTGCCCGTTCTACAAAGCTGTTGCGGAGTGCCCGTCCCGGCATTCCCACCGGGCTTTCTACCAACATCACATCTTCTGGGCAGGAGCGCAGATGGAACTCCTTGTAGCGAGGATCAGCATCGCACTCGTGGGTGGTGATGAAGCGGGTGCCAATCTGAACACCGCTGGCTCCAAGCGTCAGCATCCGGTCGATGTCAGCCCGATCCCATACGCCTCCGGCGGCAATGACGGGGATGGTTTCTTGCAACTCTTCCTGGACATAACGCACCAACCCAGCCACGACTTGTTCGATGCTGTGGGCGGGATTTTCGAATTCCTCGGCTTTTGCGCCCAGGTGTCCACCAGCGGTGCGGGGGTCTTCGACCACAAAGCCATCGGGTCGCCGCCCATACTGGCGTTCCCACTTGCGGCAAATCAGCGATGCCGCTCGCACACTGGACACAATCGGTACCAGCGCCACATCGGGATAGTCGGCGGTGTACTCTGGCAGGTGCATCGGCAGCCCAGCACCCGAAATGATGAGGTTTGCGCCATGCTCGGCAGCGGTGCGAACAAGCGTGGCATGATCCCGTGCCGCCACCATTGAGTTGATGCCGATAATGCCGTTGGGACTGAGCGCCCGTGCTTGCTTCAGGGCATCGATAAGTGCCAGGCGATTGGCTTCAAAAAACTGCTCCCGACGTTGAGCTTTGTTGGCGATCGCCCCATCAAAGTAAGGCGAGCTAAACCCCAACCCCACCGCCGAGATAACACCGACTCCTCCCGCATTGGCAACGGCAGCGGCGAGGTTCGCGCCAGAGATACGAATTCCCATTCCACCCTGAACGATGGGATAGGGTGCAATGTGTCGTCCAATCTGCAAAGATGGCAGTCGCTTCAAAATTTACTCCTCACACAAATATATTCTTGCTGGATTATATGTTTATACCGCATTTGCCTTTGTCAGATCATCCCGGTTCACGCAATAAACGGTTAGGGACTTGTGATTTATCTCCCTTCAGGGGAGTTTTTTAGAGAGTGCCGCGCCGCAACGCTTTCCAAAGAACTTTCAAAGTCGGGTGAGAATTCAATCAACAACACTAGACTTTAGTGGAAATGAAGTTTTTGGGGTTGGAAATTGTTTTGTAGCGCGGCTCCACCGCGCTACAAAACAATTTCCGATAAAGTCTACTTTTCAAGTGCTGAAAACCAGGTTGTTTTTGTGAACACCCACAGAGCACGACTCTCACAAAGACAACTGTGGCGGGTTCAAGCGCGAAGCGCTGTAAAATTCAGAATCTTCTACCATGCAGAGCTGATGTCTAATCCTGAATCTATGCAGTTTGAAACCCTTGCCATTCATGCCGGACGTCAGGTGGATCTGACGACTGGGGCGATCGCCCCGCCCCTTTACCTGTCCACCACCTTTGAGCAAGACCCCGATCGCGGCTACGAATACACCCGCACGGGCAACCCCAACCGCGCCATGCTGGAGAACTGCCTGGCGGCACTGGAGGGGGGCGAAGTGGCGATCGCCTTTTCCTCGGGCAGTGCGGCGACCACCAGCGTGCTACAAGCGCTGACTCCTGGCGACCATGTGATTGCGCCCAATGATGCTTATACGGGAACGACAGCAATTCTGCAATCGCTCCTCCAGCCCTGGGGGTTGCAGGTCAGCTTTGTGGATATGACGGATCTGGAGGCGGTGCAGGCAGCGGTGCAGCCCAACACGCGGCTGCTCTGGATTGAGACACCCTCCAACCCCATGCTGAAGGTGACGGATATTGCGGCAGTGGCGGCGATCGCCCACCACACTAACGCCCTCTGCGTCTGCGACAACACCTGGGCAACGCCTCTGCTTCAGCGCCCCTTCGAGTTGGGAGCCGACCTCATCGTCCACTCCACCACGAAGTATCTGGGGGGACATAGCGACCTGCTGGGCGGTGCCGTCATTGCCAAAACCGACTCAGAGGTGGCGCAACGGATTCGGCAGATCCAGGCAATTGGCGGCGCAGTGCCTTCCCCCTTCGACTGCTGGCTGCTGCTGCGGGGCATCCAATCGCTGCCCTACCGGATGCGCGGACATTGCGACAACGCCAGCAAGCTAGCAACCTGGTTCAGCCAGCAACCACAGGTTTCCACCGTCCACTATCCGGGTTTGGCGGAACATTCGGGTCACGCGATCGCCCAAAAGCAGATGAAAGACTTTGGGGGAATGCTGTCGGTGCAGGTTGGCGCAGGCAAGGAAGCAGCGATCGCCCTGCTCTCGCACCTGAAGATCTTCTGTCGCGCTACCAGCCTCGGCGGTGTCGAAAGCCTGATTGAGCATCGCGCTACCACCGAAGGTCCCGGAACCACGACCCCCGACGACTTGCTGCGCCTATCCGTGGGCTTGGAGCATATCGACGACTTAATCGCAGATCTGGCATACGCCTTTGAGCAAATCGGGTAACGGTTGCTGCTCAAAGCTGTAGAGATTGAACCACAGAGGCACAGAGGACGCGGAGAAGGAGCCTCTCTGTGTCTCTGTGTCTCGGTGTCTCTATAGTCTCTATGTTTTTTCTTTACCTGAATTTTCCGCTATAAACCGTATTTCTGGCAGAGGTTTTGGATGCGTTGTTTGAAGCGATCGCGCATTTCATCAGGGGCAATGATTTCGCAAAGCTCGCCATAGCGGAGAATTTCGCGGAAAAACCAGAAGCTATGGGTCACGCGGCGCACCACTCGCCGTACCTGGGGCAGTTCCGGATGCCACTCGTTGATGGTGTCGGCGTCGGTTTTAGTGCGATAGCCAAAGGCAAGTCCACCGCTGAGGTGTAGCTCGACGGGGATGAAGTCGGGTTGCGATCGCCACTCTCCGGCAACGGGGGCGATCGCTACTTCATCAGCAATGCGATCGATTCGCAAAGACCAGTTGTGTGCCAGTGCGGGTAGCTCATCACTCGTGCTGGCTTCCTCACACCAACAATCCAGGTACTCCCGGTCTTCATGGCGCACAACTTCGGCATGGCGAATGGTGAAGCGCCAAACCTGCTCTGCGGCATCCTGGTAGGCAAACTGGAACGGTTGTTGGCGCTGAAGAAAGCCATCGAGGGCTTGCCGCCAGGGTTTGATGGGTTGTGCCACAAAGGTTTTAATTTCGTGACGGAGGGGCAGGCTCAATTCGTTGCGCTCTAGCATCAGCCTGGCGATCGCCAGCGCCAGTTCTATATCTCCTAAATCCGTCAACCGATTACGGGCAGCATTAAGGGCATTCACCCGCTCCGCCGACCAGTCATGGTTAACGGCTAATCGCAGGTTGCCCCGTGCGATCGCCTCCACCAGCCTGGAAACATTGGGGCGATCGCCCCAGGTCATGCCAAATGCTAGCGCCAGCGCTTCCAGTTCTGCCTTGTCATGGTCTTGAATCGACAACGTGATGGATTGTCTCTTGCGGCTCACAATTCTGTCCTTCCTACCATCGACAACCCCCGGCGAGTCCCGTTCCAAAAATTGGCTGGGGTCTTCGCTGGAAATTGTGGATATAAAAGTTTTTTAGTCGGCTTGAAACACCTTGAAGTGTACGGACACTTTATTAACGGTAAATAAAGCTTTCCCGCAATTTAGGGGAATTCTACATGTATCGGTTTTCCTGAGGTTCACCTATCTTCATGATGTTCTGAGAAATGAGTACCAAAACCTGTCCAAGTTCAATTGCGATCGCACCCAATCATTCATTTCCGCCCTGGTGGTTCGATATGATCCCACAAACTCCACCAAACTTTAGCAACCTTTTTCTGGCTCAGTTTGAATTCCTGCTTCAACGGCTTCCTCAAGAGCGTCTGCCTTTAGCTTCTAGCGATGTTAGAGGAACCTACGCCAAGGCTTCGGTCGTTATGGTTCCCCAAGAAGAGGTTTTCAAACTGGTGCAGACTCGGGTCGCAAATCCTAAGATCAGCGGCATTACGACGCTGCCCCGCCTCCTGGAACAAGACATTTTGGGGCACCTACGCCAGTTGCCTGCGCGTACCCTTCGCCGCGACCCCTTGCGGCGCTACAACCAAAAAGCCTCGCTCATTCTGGAAGAAGTCTATCTGGAGATGGACGACGTTCGGGCAGTCATGCAGAGTTTTGCCGATCGCCTGGATGCAGTGGAGGGGATTGCGATCGCCGCTCTCAGCAAAGTGATTCGCCTGAAAGCAGATTGGCTCAGCAGCTATGGCATGTCTGGATACAGCGATTGCGGCAGTTTTCCGGCGGATGTGCTCTCCCAACTTGCCCTGGAAGTGACACCCGATTTGCCCCTATCGGCTTACTCCATTGCTGCACAGGCGATCGCTCAACTCCAGGCGCATTCATTTGTTCAGCAACATTTCTCCGCCCAGGTGTTTCAGCTTTTGACGGAGGTTTTGCTGAACTTGCCACCCCGTTGGTGGCTGGATACAACGCATCCGGCAACAGAGGTGCTAACCCTGGTCAACGCCGCTCTTGATGACGCCCTTGCGCAAACCCTGGAGTGATGTGAGCCATCAACCCATCTGTAATTTCTTGCGTGGGAGGGACGGCTATGCCGTTCCTCTCACCCATAGCGCTCTCACCTATAGCGTTATATAGCGCCTCCTCCGGGCGCTAAGGATTGAAAATAAAATAAAACCCTTGATTTTGCGTGCGCTGAGCGCACGCAAAATCAAGGGTTTTAGGAAAATGGCGAGCAAGTTGGAAATCAGTAGTAATATATTCGGAAACTAAAATCCCCGAAGTTATGGCAGCTACACCCTCCACTGCAACCAAACAAGGGATGGATAATCAGCATCCGCATTCTCTTTTGACTCGATATGAAGCCGCTTTAAGCATATTGAAGCAAGGCGAACCCAAGCCTCTGCAACTGATTGAGATTTTGCGATCGCGCGATCGCATCCAGATTTTGCTGGATGATGTGCAGGCAAATCCTCAAACCCCAGAGTTACCCAATGAGTTTTGGCTGCATTTGGCAACTCTGGACGATCGGTTGCGAAACTGTCGGCGGGAAGTTGCGACCCATCCTAGCCTGCCCCAATGGCGCGAGAGCTTTCGTCCGCCAGAGTCTGCCTGGTGGTGGTACCTGCCTAAGCCACCCGATGTCCGCGATCGCTACGATTGGTTGTGGGATGCGTTGGCGATCGCCTGCCTCACTGCCAGCATTGCCCTTACCCAGGACATTGGCCGCCGCTTCATCGACGATTCCATGGGTGGCGTCTGGAGTTCCCTGGGAGCGCTCACTCCAGCCATCATGACCCTGTTTGCGGGAGGCGGAGCATTTACCCGTCTGGGTCGTGAAACGGTCGAACGCCTATTTGAAAATTCCCCCATTCACCGCAGCCGTTGGAGCGAGGTCAAATTTGGGTTATCCGCAACATTATTGGCGTCGTTGTTAATCTTTCACACCTTACTGCCTGAAATTGGGTTACTCTACGACCGGGTAGGGATGAAAAATATGGAAGCTGGAGCTTTTGCCCAAGCCGAAGGAAACTTTAAACGTGCCCTGAAGCTAAACCCTGATTTCGCCCAGACCCACTACAATTTGGCAGTCCTGTATGAAACGTTGGGCGAAACTGAACCCGCTGCAACCCAATTCCAATTAGCCGCTCAAAGAAATGTAACTGCCGCGTTTAATCAATTGGGGCAACAGGCGATCGCCACCCACGACTACGACAAAGCCATTGCTCTTTCCCTCGAAGGACTGGAGCAACAAGCCACTGACCCTAATGCTAAAACGGAAACCACCCTGGCACTCCAACGCAACATTGCCTGGGCACGGGTGCAGCAAGTGCAAAGCACCCCTGAGATGTCGCCTACAGAGCAACGCATCCTGCTAGCAGAAGCCAAGGCAGCCCTGGAAACTGCCCTTAGCATAGACCCGAACGATGGGGCTTCAAACTGCTTACTGGCACAGGTGCTCGACATCCAGGGCAATCCGACAGCATTGACATACTGGCGACGCTGCCTGGAGTTTGCCTCCAGCACCAGCCCTGAAGAAATGCGCTGGAAAACGACTGCCAAAGAACGCCTCATCACAGCCGAGCCACAGCAAAGTTAAGATCACGTACGAAATAAAACCCGAAATTTTTGATGAGAAGCGCGGCAATGCCGCGCTTCTCATCAAAAATTTCGGGTTTTATTTTATTTTCAATCCTTAATGCCCACCCTGCAATGGTGCTCGGCAAGCGCACTGCAAGCAAAACGATTCCTGTTACCCAAGCTCAGGAACGCGAGCATGTTGATTGATTAAAATCCAAGATTTGTTTTTTGAAAGCGTGGCACAGCCACGCTTTCAAAAAACAAATCTTGGATTTTAATCAATTCTCCAGGTTGCATGCATTCCGTCATCAGAGAAATCTCCCTTGACTTTTCAAACTAAACTGTATAGTTTAGAAAATATTCTTCTGATTGAGACCATTTTTCAAGAGACGCTGTTGGCACCTCTGATAGGCGATCGCCCTCCCGTCTTTTGCTGAATATTGGCTATATTTCCCTGTCCATCATTCACCCTGGTTCCACCGTTCAAGCTGCCGTCCAACTTCACCTACAACCACACCGACCATGCAAAGGACGCTCTCCTCCCAACCACTGATGGAAAAACGCCCCATTACTCCCTTGTCTGAACGCGAACAGGAAGTCCTGTTGCTAGTGGCAGAAGGGCACAACAATACTGAAATTGCCCGCCAACTTTACGTCAGTCCCAATACGGTCAAGACTCATGTGCGCGGTATCCTGAACAAAATGGGCGTCAAAAATCGCATCCAAGCCGCGATTCTTGCGGTGCGCTATGGCTTAATCTGATTGTAAGGGTGTGGAGTTGATAACTATGCCGAAATACGTGATGTGGGGCAGCTATTGTGAAGGCGTTTTGGAAAAGCGTGCGCCCTATCGTCAAGCCCATTTAGATGGACTGACACAGCAAAAGGAATCTGGTGTTCTGGTCACTATCGGACCAACGGCAGACATCACAAAAGTTTTTGCGATTTACGACGCTCCAGACGAAGCGACCGTGCGCCAATTGGTCGAGGGCGACCCCTACTGGCAAAACGGCATTTGGACTGAATATTCTGTGAAAGAGTGGATCCAGGCTATCTAGCCCGCTCATATAACGCGGGCTGTTAGCTTCGATCGCCCTTCTGGTTCGCTAGTGAGCGTTCGTCGGCAACTTCTTACATAGGTACGAAATAAAACCCAGAATTTTTGATGAGAAGCGCGGCAATGCCGCGCTTCTCATCAAAAATTCTGGGTTTTATTTCGTACGTGATCCTAAGGGCAATGATTTTTTGGTACCTTGTAGAAAAACTTTGCAGTCTTTAAAGCGTAAGATTGCATTTAGCTGAAGTAACGTTACTTATACTGAAATACTGTAAACTTCTGTTAAGACTTAATTTAATCCTCAAAACTGTTCAAAAAACTGAGTTAATAAAGTTATATCTCCAAAAAATTATCCGTGATATTCCCAGTTCAAAAGGCGCGATTTACGTAATTTCCGAAGATTGACTTGTAGTGTCCGTTACTGTAACTAACTCGACTTTACTCGTTGGTGTTTTCTGTCAAGATTCGGTTCATGTCTGCTTCTGGACTTCAGTACTTCCTGCAACTACCGTATAGTTAAGGGTGTGTTTTAACACATATTCACATGACTCGCCTTTCCCCCGCCCTCGGAATAGCCGTCTTCGCTAGTGCATGGGTTAGCTTTTTGGTACCCTCTGCCCTGGCGGCGACCATTAGTTCTGATCACAATTCTTCTGCCCTCACCATTGAAACCCCGACGAGCAAGGCTGAATCATCTGCTCATGGCTTTGTTCAGACAAAGAATGGGGGCGGTGCTAATCCCCCTGTTCCTGGCGGACCTGGCAATACTCAGGGGTCGGGAACTCGTTAGGCGCGGAGTGGCTACTAGCCGCTTGATTATTCTGGGCGTCCAAGAGTTTTTAACCTGAACTTCACCTGTAACGACGAGGGGGTAGTGCATCTACTTGCTACCTCGTTCCAAGTTTCTAAGGATAGAAAATAAAATAAAACCCGGAATTTTTTGATGAGAAGCGTGGCAATGCCACGCTTCTCATCAAAAAATTCCGGGTTTTATTTCGTACGTGATCCTAAGTAAATTTTCCTCGTCTTTGGGATTACCGTCTACACTATTTTTCGCCCCAAGCTATTTCAGTCGAAAGCCTGTCCTCGCTGGTACAGTACCTCCGACGTTGATCTTGCCCAGGCGATCGCCAAAAGGTAAACCCAGATTTTTTTTGCAGGAGGGCGCGGTTAAACTGCGCCCTCCTGCAAAAAAAATCTGGGTTTGGTTTTCTAGCCCTATCAGATATCGACCGGGTGAGTAAAGAGGCGATCGCCTTCCACCATCGTATGCACGAGCCAATGCTGATCATCGGTGGCGGGATAGTCGGTACGGAAATGCCCGCCTCTACTTTCCGTGCGGAAGTCGGCACAGCGTAGAATCAGGGCGGCGATCGCCAGGAGGTTGCGTGTTTCTGACCATTGCCGTAGTTCCACGGGGGTGAGTGGTGCAGGCAAGCACAGGCTCGTCTTGCCCTGGAGCGCCGCTGTCATCCATTGTGTGAAGGGTAGCGCCTCAAAATGGTGCTGCCAGGTGTTGACCTGGGCGATCGCCGCTTCGAGGGTGGGGCGATCGCGGCAAATGCCCGCACTCTGCCACATCACTAGGGGTAAGTGCGATCGCATTTCCTGAACTTGCTGAAGGGCTTCCCGAATCTCGCTATCGGTGGGCAGCGGTAACTTTGGCAGCTCCGAAGGGTCTGGAGGGGTGACAGGAGCGATCGCCTCTGGTAGTTGCAGGTGCATGAACCGTGCTCCAAACACCAGGCATTCCAGGAGCGAGTTACTGGCAAGGCGGTTCGCTCCGTGAACACCCGTATTGGTAACTTCCCCAATGGCGTAGAGATTGGGCAGAGTGGTACGGCTGTCGTAGTCGGTGAAAATGCCCCCCATCCAGTAGTGGGCGGCAGGGGCAACGGGAATGGGTTGGGTGAAGACATCAATGCCCCACTTTTCGCAGACCTGGATGATGTTGGGGAAGCGATAGCGAATGCGATCGGCGGGGATAGAGCACAGGTCGAGCCAGACATGGGCATCGGGGCGATCGGGATAGGCGTTTTGCAGGTGGGAGAAGATGGCGCGGCTGACCACATCACGGGGAGCCAGTTCCCCATCGGGATGGTAGTCGAAGGCAAAGCGATGGCGCTCTGCATCTAGCAGGTGTGCGCCTTCCCCGCGCACGGCTTCGCTAATCAAAAAATGGGGTGCGCCCGGCAGGGTCAGCGCGGTGGGGTGAAACTGCACAAACTCCAGATCCCGCAGCCGTGCCCCGGCTCGCCAGGCGATCGCCACCCCATCTCCAGTGCTGAGCGGCGGATTGGTCGTCTGGGCAAACACCTGTCCCCCACCCCCCGTTGCCAGAATGACGGCTTTCGCGGCTAACCGATGCAACCCCTCTCGGTCACAGACAATCACCCCGTTGACCGCTGGGGACTGCCATAGATCCAGCACAAACCCCTGGATTACCTGAATGTTGCCGCGCTGGAGGACTTTTTCGGTAAGAGTGGTGATGACAGCCCGCCCGGTTGTGTCAGCCGCATGGAGGACGCGCTTGCGGGAGTGCGCCGCTTCGAGGGTGAGGGCTAGCCCGCCGCTACTGCGGTCGAAGGCGACGCCCAGATCGACGAGGTGCTGAATACAGGGAGCGGCTTCGTTGACCAGATGGGCAACTGCATGGCGATCGCACAATCCTGCTCCAGCTTTTAGCGTGTCGGCGATGTGCAGATCGGGCGAATCATCCGGGGCGATCGCCGCAGCAATTCCACCCTGCGCCCATTCGCTTGCCGATGTCGCCAGGGGTTCTTTGGTGATCAGCGCGACACGATACTGCTGGGGCAAACACAGGGCTGAATACAAACCTGCCGCACCACTGCCGACCACAATGACATCAAAGGTCGGGAAACTCTGGTTGGGTTGAGAAAAGGAAGACACAGGCAAACTACCCCATGAAGCCATCTGAGGGCGATCGCACGTGCCAAACAAACCCCAGACAGGAAGAACACTGTCTCATGTTGTTGTCCAGATCGTCGCGCCGCTTGATGGTTGGTCAGATGGTTTATTGTTAGATGGTTTATAACGATAAAGCAAAAAGCCTCCAGCGGATGCTAGAGGCTGACAGTCTTAGCTGACAGTCTTAAATGATGGTTTAACGATCGCTCTAGAGAAAACTGTTCGCTGAACGCGCTTTGCCCAGGCAAATCGCACTGTGAACAGGTCTTGTGAACGAGTCTTATGAACAAGTCTTGTGAACGGGTCTTGTGAACAAGTCTTGTGAACAGGTCTAAGGATGAACCGAGCAAGACCTAACGGTAAATGCCGTTGTTAATGCGATCATCTCCTTCGACCAGCGCATCGTTGGGGTCCGTTACGGTAAATTTGTCCAGGTTGGCTTCTAAGACCTCACGCTGACGAGGCGTGAGACCGGGCAGGTTCAGCACGTCATCAACGGACGCATAGGGTGAATTCTTCACCAGAAGCCGTGCCAGGGTGGGGTATAAGCCCGGATATTGCATGAACGCTCTAACGTTCGTGTTGTTCAGGTCGATCTTTTTGCCAAAGTCTGTTGATAGCTTGTCATCAACCGCATTACGGTATTCAGCTTCGACTGCCAGGAGCGGAGCCGAAACAAAAGCAGAACGATTGAGAGGGGCTGCGATCGCCGCCGAGATATTGCCCATCCATCCCCAGCTCGCGGCTACCACAGCGAGAACCAGCCAAAAAACTGCGAGTCGCTTCATAGGTTGAATCCCTTCCGATTTTATTAATCCAAACAGCAATGCGCACAAGGAGGCATTGCCATAGAAACACAGCTAGTGCAATACAGCAAAATTACGAGAAATTTGGGGTGAGATTTGCAGCGATCGCCTTCATCTCATCCCAGTCTCTACTGAAAAGCATACCACTCCGACACACGCATCCTCATTCTCTGGCAACGATTCAGCAATTCTCATTTTGAAGTCAAGGCTAAAAAAATGGCGTTGCTTACTCCAGGGATGAATTTTTTGTTGGGAGCCGGGCGGAGCGCGGCTCCCAACAAAAAATTCATCCCTGGAGTAAGCAACGGCTCTTTTACTCAGGATGTGTGAAATTTTCCTGGTTTTCCGGAACGCAGATGAGAATCGCCGCTTATTATTGCGGTGTGGTGGATGGGCGAACCTGTGGAATGAATAAGAAAATTGCTTGGTTAGCGACGGCTGGTATGTGGGCGATCGCTCCCGGTCTTTGCCTTGCTCAAGATCATGTTCCGCAAGATCATGTTCCACAAGATATCGGACTGATGACCTTGAGCAGGGCAAATTCTGAAGCCGCCCTTTCAGAAGCCGCCCTTTCAGAAGCCGCCCTTTCAATAGATTCTGCAAAAGCTTCTGCAAATTGGACCGTTTTATCCGAGGGGGTGGAACCTGTTGCCCTGGAGGCAATATCTCCGCCTGAATTTGCCCAGGTATCCCCACCATTGCCAACTCGCCCCTCCCCGGATGTCAACCCTTCTGAAAACGACAGCCCTTTTCTACAGCCCGCACCGCTGCCCATTCCCATCCGTCCGCCAGAAGAAGAGCCTGTCGTTGAACCGCCTGCCCCACCAACGCCCGATGCACCCGTGCCAGATGACGCCGAACGCTTTGCTGTCGAAGCCATCCTTGTCACGGGCAATACTGCTTTTGATGAGGCGGAGTTGGAGCCGGTCTTCCAGGAGTTTGTGGGGCGATCGCTCACCATTGGAGAACTCCAGGAGATTGCCGATCGCATCACCCAACTTTATCTAAATGAAGGCTTTCTCACCTCGCGTGCCATCCTGGAAACGCCCACCGGGGATGGCACTGTGCGGATTCAGGTGATTGAAGGGGAAATAGAGGCGATCGAAGTTGAAGGCAACGAACGGGTTTCCGACTCCTACATCCGCAGCCGAGTAGCATTAGGGGCAAACACGCCCATCAACCAGTTTGCCCTGGAAGATCAGTTGCGCCTGTTGCGGCTCGATCCTCTGTTTGACAATGTGGAAGCCAGTCTTCGGGCAGGGACAGGGCTGGGGCAAAGTATCTTAATTGTGCGGGTCACCGAAGCGGATTCCTTCTTCGGCGCTGTCAGTCTCGATAACTACTCCCCCGCCAGTGTGGGATCAGAGCGGATGAACCTGGAACTGGGCTATCGCAACCTGACAGGGCTGGGAGATACCGCCTCCGCGTTGCTACGGCGCACCACAACAGGTGGGGCACGGCTGTATGACTTTAACTACCGCGTCCCCGTCAATCCAAGCGAGGGAACCCTGGCGATACGGGTTGCCCCCAGCGACTTTGACATTACCGATCCTGCCTTTGACCAGCTCAACATTAACGGCAGTACGGATTTGTATGAGGTCAGCTTCCGGCAGCCGTTTATCCGCACTCCTCGCACAGAAGCCGCCCTCTCCGTGGGGCTGAGTTACCGCGATGGGGAAACCTTATTTGGTGACATCATTTTGAGTGAGAGCACCATCACTGCCCTGCGGTTTGGGCAAGATCTGGTGTTGCGAGATTCTGAGGGTGCCTGGTCGGTGCGATCGCAGTTCAGCTTTGGCACCTCCCTCTTCGACGCCACCACCGAGGGCAATCCCGATGGGCAATTCTTCAGTTGGCTGGGGCAGGTTCAGCGGGTGCAAATCCTCAACCCCGACATGCTGTTGATCCTGCAAGGGGATGTGCAACTGACCCCCGACGCGCTGCTGGCGTCAGAGCAATTCTCCATCGGCGGTGGGCAATCCCTGCGGGGATTTCGGCAGAATGCTCGCCTGGGCGACAATGGCGTGCGTTTATCTGCAGAAAACCGGATCACCATCGGGCGCAATGAAGCCGGAGCACCCACCTTCCAGCTCGCACCTTTTGCCGATATTGGCTGGGTCTGGAACGATGGCGACAACCCCCAAGATACCCCCGACCAACCATTTCTTGCCGGGGTTGGACTGGGGCTGCTGTGGCAACCCAGTCCCCAGTTTGACCTGCGCCTCGACTACGCGTTCCCACTCATCGACCTGGACGATCGCGGCAACAACGCGCAGGATGAAGGCTTTTACTTCAGCGTCGTCTATCGCCTGTAATGACACTCTCAGAAAACCGTTGTGGAAGAGGTGCGGCTAAGCCGTACCTCTTCCACAACGGTTTTCTGGGAATACTCTTACTTGAAAGTAAAATCAATTCCTTCGCCATTTTTCTAAAACCCAGAATTTTTGGTGAGAAGCGCGGCGTTGCCGCGCTTCTCACCAAAAATTCTGGGTTTTATTTCGTACGTAATCCTTATTGATTGCGGGTGAGGAGGAGAATAGCTTGAACCAACGGCTCTGGTTCCAGGGGCTTGGGGATATGGCGTTGATAGCCACTGTCGATCGCCTTCCGATAATCAGCGTCTCTCACATAAGCTGTGAGTGCGATCGCAGGCACCCGTCCACCTTTGCTCGCGGGCAGGACACGCACCTGTCGGATCAAGGAGTAGCCGTCAGTATCAGGCATCCCAAGATCACTGACCAAAACATGCGGCTGAAAGGACGCCAGATTAGCCAATACTGCTGGTGCAGACGCGACGGTTAGCACCTCCGCTCCATATTGGCTGAGCAGCACCGTTAACAAATCTCGCGCATCAGGATCGTCATCTACGGTCAAGATGCGAATACCCGTTAAATCCAGGTCTAATTCTGGCAGTTCATCGGATGATGGCTGAGCGACAGGTTCAGCATTGAGCAGAGGCAGCTTCACCGTAAACGTGGCTCCATGCCCTTCGCCGGGGCTTTCCGCCATAATGGTGCCATTGTGCGCTTCGACCAACTGCCGGACAATCGCCAGCCCCAGTCCCAACCCTCCAAACTTACGGGTAATTGACGCATCCTCTTGTCGAAACGATTCAAAAATCAGCGGGAGAAAATCAGGGCTGATACCTTTGCCCGTGTCCTTCACTACAATTTCTGCCCAGGCAGCGACTCGGTTGAGATGGATCTCAACCAGCCCACCCCTGGGGGTGAACTTAATGGCATTGGACAACAGGTTCCAAATAATTTGCTGAAGGCGTGCCTCATCTCCCGACACCTGACCAATGTTGGGCAAGTCAAGGTGTAGGACAATCGCCTTGTCCTCAGCCGACTGTCTAATGGTTTCGATGGCGGATTCAATGGTCGTCGCCAGGTTAATCGGCATCATCGTCAGGCTGAGCTTGCCTCGCAGAATCTTCGCCACATCCAGCAAGTCATCAATCAGTTGAGTTTGCAGCTTAACGTTGCGTTCAATGATGTTGAGCGCTTCAGCCGTTTTCTCCATGTCCAACTTGCGGACTTGCAGCAGTTTCGTCCAGCCCAGAATGGGGTTGAGCGGAGAACGCAACTCGTGGGACAGGACGGCTAAAAACTCATCCTTGATGCGGTTGGCTCGTTCAGCGGCTTCCCGTGCTTCATGCTCTTGGAGGAGGACGCGATCGCGATCTATCTCCAGTTGTTTCTTCAGCTCAATATCTGTCGCCGTGCCAAACCATTTAGTAATTTGCCCCTGCTCATTGCGTTGCGGAATTGCCTGGTGCAAGAACCAGCGATAGGTTCCATCGCTCCGCCGCATCCGACCTTCTGCCTGGTAATAGGTGCCCCGTTGAGCGGCTTCAGCCCACTGCTGCACCAGCATGGGCAAATCATCTGGATGCACTACCGCCTCCCAACCCTGAGCCTGAGCCTGTGCCAAACTACAACCGGTAAATGCTGTCCAGCGTTGGTTGACATCCAGCAACAGACCTGCGCTATTGGCAATCCAGACCAACTGGGGGATTAATTCTGCCAGGCACCGATAGCGCTCCTCGCTTTGGCGGAGGGCATTTTCGGCTTCTCGAAGTTCAGTAATATCTGTATTTGTGCCAAACCAGCGCACCACTCTCCCCTGTTCATCACGGACAGGAATGGCGCGGGAAAGAAACCACCGATACTCGCCGTTTTTTCCTCGCAAGGGAAATGTATCTTCCCAGACTTCACCTGTTGCAAAACATTGGCTGATTTTTTCGACAACGCGCTCCACATGGTCGGGATGATGCAACCGCTGCCAGCCCCAGCCCTGCATTTCTTCCAGGGTCGTACCCGTAAAGTCGAACCAGCGCTGGTTGTACCAGAAAATCCAGCCCAGTTCATTTGCCATCCAGGCAAATTGGGAAATATTGTCTGTCAGCGTCCGAAAGCGTAGCGCATTCTCTTGCAGTTCTCGTTCGGTCTGTTTTCGCTCACTAATTTCCTGAAACAGGATCGCCACTTTTCGCTCGGTGGGGGAGCCTATCCGAAATGCCGAAACATCGAACCAGCGGCCCATCACGTCAGACCCATGTTCAAACCGGGCGGGTTCTCCGGTGAGAACGATGTTGCCGTAAATCTCAAACCAGTGGGGTTCCAGGTCGGGTAGAAGTTGCCGTGCTGTCTTACCCACCGCCTGTCGCAGTCCTGTTTGCTGCTCAAACGCAGGGTTGATTTCTAGAAAGCGATAGTCGAAGGGTTGGTTGCGATCGTCAAACAACATTTCGATAACGCAAAAGCCCTCATTCATCGACTTAAACAATGTGCGATAGCGTTCCTCAGAACAGCGGAGAGCTTCTTCGGCTTGCCTGCGATCGCTAATGTCAATCACCGCACCGATATATCCCTTAAATTCGCCATCATTCTCAAACCAGGGATGAGCAGAATCGATCGCCCAGTGATAGTTTCCGCTGTGGTGGCGCAGCCGATATTCCAACCGAAACGGTTCATGACGCTCATTGGCGCTCAAAAAGGCGGCTCTGGCAGATGCACTGTCTTCAGGATGAACCGCATCCAGCCAGCCAAACCCTAAAGCCGTCGCTTCCAGTTGCCCAGTGAAGTCATACCACCCCCGGTTGAGGTAGGTGCAAGCCCCCGTTGGGTCGGTAACCCAAGTCATGACGGGGGCGTTATCTGCCATATCGCGGAATCTGGTTTCACTGGCTCTCAATGCCGCTTCTACCTGTTTTCGGTGGGAAATATCCATGTCCACACCCGTCATCATCACAGGTGTTCCGTCATCATCATAGAAAACGCGCCCCAGTCCCATTGCCCAGCGCACGCTGCCATCGGGCTTCACAAAGCGAAATTCAAGGTTATACTCCTCCCGTTCGTGGAGGGCACGGTGAATCGCCTGCTCAACCCTGGGCAAGTCCTCTGGATAGATCATGGCTCGAACGGCTTCGTAGTGCCCCTCAAAACTGCCGGGAGCCATATCAAACAGATGTTCCAGGTTAGTAGACCAGTGCACCTCACCCGTTTGAATATTCCAGTCCCAACTGCCCATCCTGGCGGCTTTCATTGCCAGGTCGTAACTACTTAGGTTGAAGAGCTGGAAGCACGAGATTTCCGGCAAACACTTGCCTCAGCGCATCCAATACATCAATGCCCTGCTTTCTTAGGGTGGAGATATAGCCCCGAATCCGACAAAACTGTTG
>Ga0208218_1000018_pt1 | contig 108464 bp, 88 predicted proteins | sample HotLakmasection3_FD_184726 | JGI IMG/M metagenome (GOLD analysis project Ga0208218, IMG submission 184726) | Hypersaline microbial mat communities from Hot Lake, Washington, USA - Section #3 (SPAdes) | ecosystem: Environmental > Aquatic > Non-marine Saline and Alkaline > Hypersaline > Microbial... | reverse complement strand
TCAAATCTCTACGTCAGCGAGTGAACACCGTGCTGTCAGAAATGACCACAGATGTCATTCGCTCGGTCACTGGATGGGAGTTCATCACCAATGCTGTATTAAGCGCATCCTCAAATTAAATTGGTATAAGTAATTAGTTGAAAAGATTAAACAAGTTCAAAATATTTAAGGGAGAAAGCAACGGAGTTAACACCCTTGAGATACTGTCTATGGTCGTCAAATATCCTCTCTTGGGTACAAAAATAACGTCTCCGTCTTGAATCTGATAGTCATCAACTAATTGCGATAAATCAACCTGCTGTTCTTCTACCTGGCCTGTCTCTGACAATCGGATTAACCTGACTTCATTTAGTTGGGCTGATAAGGTGTCTGGTCCTCCAGCTGCTGCAACGGCGCTAGAAATAGAACTATTGGGTTGTACTTCTACCTCTCCCGGCCTTACAACTTCGCCGATTACACGCACTCTGACGTTAGTTGGAGCAATACTCGAACTGGCAACTAAGGCTTCGTCTAGTCCTGCAGATGAAGCCGCACGAGGAACATAGACAACATCTCCATCAAACATTACCAAGCCTCCGAGGTCCGTAGAACCCTGTAAGGCATCCCATAAATTAATGGTAAATGTTCTTTCGGCCCCACTTGCTGTTTGTCGAGTAACTCTAACTTCTCGAATATCGGCAGTGCGTTGAATACCCCCAGCAGCGGCTAATGCCGAAGCTAAATTTGGAGTCGTGGTAGAAGTAGTTACAGATCCAGATCCACTGATACTTGTTTCAGCCTGGGTTAGACTGCCCAACGGCACAGGGCCAGGGCGATACACTTCGCCCGCCACATTAACCACAACAGGGCGAAGAGTTGTTAAGTACATATCCACCTCTGGCACTGTCAAATACGACTTGAGTTGATTTGTTAGCTCAACTTCTAGCGCATCTAGGGTCTTACCTGCAGCCACAACAGTGCCAACGAACGGAAAGCGCATAGTTCCATCAGACAAGATAACGCGCTCTGTCAAAGACCAGTCATAAGCTTCGTACCCCAGGATTCGGGTTTCAACTCGGTCGCCCGGTCCCAGGATGTAGTTGCTTTGAAGAAATTCGTCTGGCGAACTTGAGAAACTTTCCGCAAAAGGAACAGTATTAGAGTCGGAAAGTGGTACTGCTGTATCCGAAAAAACAGCGGGAGTAATCGTCTCTGAGGAGGAGAGTGAGCCTGAATCATTCCAGGGAGCGACATTTGTTAATTGATGGTCTCTAGTCTCTTGCTCTTGTGCATGGCTCCGCTTCTCTAATAGAGGAGATGAATCATCTTTCCACATATTCAGCTCTCTCTGGGTATTTTCTTGAGCTAATATGTGTCGCTGAAAAGGCAAAAGGTTAAATGAAAGGATCAGTAATGTCGCTGCCGCGAATTTACTTCTAATAGTATGCATCGTATTTATCATCTTTAGGGATTAAGAGACAAGTTAAGAAAAAGGTGTAAGGTTGAGGGCTCTCTTAGGAACGTAGTGAAAAATGCAGCCTATAAATGCTGAAATCCTGTTAGCATAAGGCTTTCAGGAAAGATGCCTTCGAATTTCTGTATCTCTTATTCATCTATCACCCTGAATTTAGGAGAGCCGATTGAGCGAGTATAGCCTTTGCAAGGGCTTTAGTCTTATTATTGAAGTTAAGGGATTAAAACCTTGAAAGTTTGTATAAATTTGCGTAAAGTACCGTTTTCAGTTCTATAGACTTCATGCTTTGAGTTTATTTCATATTCTGAGCTTGCCTGGAGTGAACATGATATGGTGCGCTTTGGCCTTTAACTTCCAATAAACCGTGGCTCTCTTGGGAACGTGGTAACAGGTACATTCATTTACTTTAACTTTAAGGGAAATGGAGTCACACTGGTAAATGACCAAATATCCAGGCAAGGCACTTAAGATACGACGTGCGATTAAACTAAAGGGTTTCTTTGCGGCAATAAGGCTTTAACCATATTTTGCCATGCAGACCAAGTAGAGGGCAGAAGGATGTACCAGTGGTTCTTTTAGTCAGGCCATAACGATTCACGCAAACAGGCGATCTGATCCGGCAATCTGCGTGTATCCTTTATCAGAACTTGTACTGACGACTCTGGGTGTCCCTATGGAGAAGACCCGTAAGCCATCCCTGGTGCTGCTGGCCCTTTTCAGTGCCTTGGCTACTTTGCCGTTCTGGGAGGTCAAGCCTGAGCTGGGTTTGAAGGCGCAAACCAACCCCGAGCCAGCGCCCACCTTTACTCCTCCTGGCAGCGTGGCCGAGGGCACCGAAATTTTGATTGATGGCACCCCCTCGATGACCATCATCAACCGCAATCTGGAAGCCGGTTTTGAGGAGACCTACCCCGGCACCGATGTAATTCTTTCTGTAAGTAGGGATGACGCCGTTCTTCGGGCTCTACAGGCGGGGGAAGCTGATCTGGCGGCCATTGGTCGCCCCCTGACTGAGGAAGAGCTGGCCCAGAACCTGACGGAAGTACCCATCAGTCGCGAAAAAATTGCCATCATCGTGGGGCGCGACAATCCTTTTCAGGGGGATTTAACCTTTGAAGATTTTGCCCGCATCCTTTGGGGAGATATTACCAACTGGTCTCAGCTAGGAGGGCCAGATCTACCCCTGCGGTTTATCGACCGCCCCGCCGAGAGCGATACCCGCATCGCCCTTGCAGACTATGACATCTTCAAAGGACGCCCCTTTGAAACTGGCGACAATGCCATTCAGGTCGAAGAAGACGACACCGCCGCTGTTGTACGGGAGTTGGGCAACAACGGCATTAGCTACGCCATTGCTGGAGAAATCATCGGCCAGGATGCGGTGCGCCCCGTCAGTATGCACAACACTCTGCCCAATGACCCCCGCTACCCCTATTCGCAACCCAGGGGATATGTTTACCAGGGAGCAGCCAGCATTCCCGTAGAGGCTTTCCTGGGATATGCCACCACCCCTGAGGGGCAGCAGGATGTGGCCGAGGCCAAAGAAACGGAAAAAGCCAACGTGACTGCCGGGGCCGGTCGCCTTCCTGAAGGCGTAGCGGTGGCTCCCGATGGCGGCTTTATGGTACGGGGAACCCAGGATGGTGCCCTGCAGTGGCTCGATTCCCGGGGGAATCCTACCGATGTGACGATTCCCGACGCCCACCGGGGGTTGATCACCGACGTGGTGATTACCCCCGATGGCCAGACCATCGTTTCCAGTGGGGCAGATGGCCAAATTCGACGCTGGGACCGCACCGGCAACCCCCTGGGTGAGCCCATTCGGGGAAATGAAGGGCCGATTCTAGCCCTGGCCCTGAGCCCCGACGGTCAAACCATCGTTAGTGGTCATGCCGATGGCACTGTAGAGCGATGGTCTCTGGCGGATGGTGCTCCCCTGGGGCCACCCATTGCCGCCCACGATGGCCCGGTACAAACTATCAGCTATCCCCCCGGCGGCCAAAACTTTATTACCGGCAGCAGTGATAATACCATTGCCCTGTGGAACGCCGACGGTAGTCTGGCGACCAAGGTGGCCGAGGCCCACAAGGACGGTATTACCGACATTACCAGCAGCCCCGACGGCCAGACCATGATTACCGCCGGGGGAGATGGCACCATTCGCCATTGGGACCGCGCCACCCTGCAGTCCCGAGGGGAGGCTTTACCAGCCCATAATGCTGCCGTCAGTTCCGTAGCGGTTAGCCCCGGCGGCAACACCATCGCCACTGCCGGACGGGATGCCACCCTGCAATTGTGGGACCCCACCGGCACTCCCCAACTGCCCGATGCCATTCAACTGGATGCCCCGGCCAGCTCCCTGAGCTATACCCCCGATGGTACGCTGGTGGCAGGTACCACCGCCGGCCAGATAGATCGTCGAGATGCCGCAGGAACGCCCCTCTCAGCAACAGATGGAGATGGGGACGGTCTGACGGAACTCTACCCCGACCTGATGCGCCGCATTCAAAATCTGCCCCGCGAAACCTGGTGGGTGCTGGGGGCAATTCCGCTACTGCTGATTCTGGCTGGCATTCTCGGGGTACTGCTGGGGAGCAGAAAAGACGGCGATGACGAAACCGATACCGAGTTAGACGAGGACTTAGATACCGAAATTGATGTCGCCCCTGGCCTTGGCATTGATTTTTCTGACATTGGCGATAGTGCCGTAGATAGTGCCGTAGACAACGTTCCGAGCGGCAACGGCCTCGTCAGCCAGGACCTCCCCCCCGAGGCCGATCTGGTGCCCCTCGAGGGTGACCCCATTGGCAGCACCGGCAGTAAGCTAGAGCGGGCCAGGGTTGACCTGGCAGAGGGCAAACGGCTGATGCGAGAAGGCCGCTACGACAGCGCGTTGATTTATTTCAGCAGTGCCATTGAGGCTACCGAAGTAGAACGCTACAAAGCCCAGGCCACAGGGAGCATGGGGGGAGTGAAGGCGATCTCAGCCCAGGCCCACGCCCAGCGAGGCAATGCCCTGGTGTTATTAGGCCAAGCCAACGACGCCCTCGACAGCTATAACGCCGCCCTGGAGACAGATTCTAGCTGCATCGAGGCCTGGATCGGCAAAGGGCAACTGCTGAATAGTTTGGGCCGGTTTGAAGAGGCTATTTTCTGCTTTGACACCGCAATTGAAATGGATGGATCTGCTGGGGCGGCCTACGCCGGTAGGGGGCAAGCCCTGATGCAGTTGGGGCGACAGTCCGAAGCCGAAGCATCCCTGGCTCAGGCGAGGGACCTGGGTTACGGCGTTGAGACCACCGATCCTGGAGGGGAGCCGGCTCCCCCCGACGATTCACCCGCTCCCGATCGAGGTATTACCCCCTATCCCAATCTGGAAGGGGGATCTGACTATTTGCCCAGCCCCGTTCCGGGAGCTGGCTACGACCCGGATATTCCCCTGGAATTACAGCAGACGGTGGCTGCTATTCCTTCGGAAGATATGATTTTGCCCGAAGCTCCCCCCAGTTATTACGATGTGCCCCCTGAACTGCTAGAGGCGGTTCAAAACCTGCCCAGTGATTCAGACCCGGCTGGCTCAGGGGTAATTTCTCCAGGGCCGAGTCCAGATCGGGCTCCCGCCCAACCCATTTCTCCATCTCCCTATCCGGCAGTCGAGAATCCTGAAGATTTCATCGACGCCGTTCATCTCCCCCCCGCCGAAGACCTGGATGAGATGCTGTCGGCCCTGGACCTTACGGATATGGACCCCGCACTGTCTTCTCCAGCCATCCGGGCTGAAGCCATTACCCCAGGGCCAGGGAATGCCACCATTCCTGAAGTGCCGCTACCCCCGGCAGACGACTACACACCTCCCCCGGCAGAGTCTCCCACCGTAATGGATGGTGGGTCTCTAGAAGATTTGCCTCCGGAAGTCCTCAGGGCCATGGCCAGCATTCCGGCAGATTCGCCCGATAACTTTGGGCCATTACCCAATACCGACTCTGGCCCCACCCCGGAGAGAAATATTACCCCTGGCCCCGTCACAGATTTCCCTGGCCCTACCGAAAACCCCCAGGGTGCAGCCCCGGTTGCAGTCGCCCCTCCCATCGTCCCCATAGAGCCTGGGGATTTTATTCCCCCTCCCTCAGACGCTTCTGCCGCAGACCCAGATGTCAGCTCTGCTGGATCGGAACTCCCCCCCGAGGTGGTTGAAGCTATGGCCAGTATTCCTGACGATTCCATGACTAGTGTTCCGGTAGGTTCAGCCGATACTTCTGGCTTTGCTTCATCAGGAACAATTACCCCTTCCCCCACTCCCGCTCCTGCTACCTCATCGGAGGGCAATAGCTGGGTTCAGCTTTCCCTTGACCAGGGCAGCAACCGTTTCTATGCCGTTTGGCAAATAGACGAGAGCGACCGGGCCACCGCCGCCAACCAGGAGGGGCATATTCTGGCCATTCGCCTTTATGACGTCACTGGTAAAACCAGTGCTGCCCCCCTGGAAGAACCGGTTGAGCAGGTACGCTGCAGCGATCCCTATGCCCAGGATTGGTATCTCTCAATTCCCCAGATGAACCGAATTTACCTGTGCCAGCTCGGGTTCTTAGACAACAGCGATCGCTGGTATGCCATTGCCGAGTCTAACCCCCTGCCAGCTATATCTTGAGGACAGGTATAGTACCCTAGAAGCTCAGACGGTTAAGACTGGGAAATGGTTCAGCACTATGGGACTGACTGGGGAAATCAAGGCTAATGGCTGCGAGCAGTTAGGCAGGTGGATGAGGTTTATCTGCATTGTCCTGGCGCTTTGGGTCGGTGTAATTTGCGGTGGATGTAATCTTAACCAGTTTGCCAAGGCCGGTACCGACGTTCCCAGGCTGGTTAGCAGCACCTTGAGCGACCCCAAAACGTTCAATCCTATCCTCAGCCAGGAGTCTCCCAACGTTTTTAGCTTTACCTTTGAAGGGTTGACTGACACCGATGGGGTCACCGGTGAGGTGGTGCCAGCCTTAGCCGAGAGTTGGGAAATTTCCCCAGATGGTAATACCTACACCTTTACCCTGCGGCCTGATCTGAAATGGTCCGACGGTGAGCCTCTGACCGCCGATGATGTGGTCTTTACCTATATGGATGTGCTGTTCAACCCGGCCATTCCCTCCAACTCGCGGGACGGCTTTCGCATTGGCCAGCAGGGAGTGCTGCCCACAGTCGTCAAGCTGGATGATCGCCGGGTTCAGTTTCAGCTGCCGGAACCCTTTGCTCCCCTGCTGCGAACAACGAGTGTAGAAATTATTCCTGAACATGCACTGCGGTCTGCTGTGGAGACCACAGATGCTGAGGGTAACCCGATGTTTCTATCGACCTGGGGCACCGATACCAACCCAGCCCAGTTAATCAGCAACGGCCCCTATCGCATTGCCAGCTACACCCCCGGCGAACGGGTGATCTTTGAGCGCAACCCCTACTACTGGCAGCAGGGAGAAGGGGGAGAACCCCAGCCCTATATTGAGCAGCTGGTCTGGCAGATTATAGCCTCTACGGACAATGCCCTGCTGCAGTTCCGCTCGGGGGGCTTGGATCTGGTGAGCGTATCGCCTGAGTTTTTCTCGCTGCTGAAGCGGGAGGAAGAACGGGGCAACTTTGAAATCTACAACGGCGGTCCCAGCCTGGGCACAAATTTCATTGCCTTTAATCTCAATCGGGCTAGCCGCGATGGTCAGCCCCTGGTCGATCCGGTGCGCTCGGCCTGGTTTAACTCCGTAGAATTTCGCCAGGCAGTGTCCTACGGCATTGACCGGCAAACCATGATTAACAATATTTTCCAGGGCCTGGGAGAACCCCAGACTTCTCCCATTTCAGTTCCCAGCCCCTTCTATGCCCCGCCGCAGGAAGGCATTCGTACCTATCCCTACGATCCAGAAAAGGCGAAGGACCTGCTGCTTTCTGCCGGTTTTCAGTACAACCCCAACGGCGAGCTGGAAGACGCCGACGGTAACCGGGTGCGCTTTACCCTGATTACCAACTCCGGCAACAAAATTCGCGAGTCCATTGGCGCTCAAATTAAGCAAGACCTGAAAAAACTTGGCATTCAGGTAGACTTTCAGCCCCTGGCCTTTAACGTACTGGTAGATCGATTAACCGATAGCCTGGATTGGGAAGCCTTTGTGCTGGGCCTCACCGGAGGCCTAGAACCCAACGGCGGGGCCAACGTATGGCTGCTGGATGGGGCTCTCCACGCCTTCAACCAGCAGGCTGGCTCCGGTCAAACCCCCCTGGAAGACTGGCAGTATGCCGACTGGGAAAAGCGCATCGCCGATCTCTACATCGAAGCCGCCCAGGTCACAGACGAGGACCAGCGGTACGAACTCTACAAAGAGACCCAGCAGATTACCCAGGAATATCTGCCCTTTATTTATCTGATTAATAACCTATCTCTGGCGGCGGTGCGCAATCGGGTCCAGGGGCTCAAGTACACCGCCATTGGTGGGGCTCTGTGGAATATCCAGGAACTGACCCTGGAGTGAGCCTGACAGCCTAATACTCTACGGCGTAAGTCGGTCAACTATTCCTGAAACCTGATACCCGGTATACCTGGCACCCTCAGCAATGGGTGCCTTATTTCCGCCAGCCGATACTAATCAGCATGGCTGGGGATGAGATTTAAATTTACCAAGCCCTAAGCTTTGGGAAAGAGGGATCCATATTCCTCTTTTTATGCAGGATAACGGTGCTTATTTTTCTTCGATGAGATTTTTGTTAACTTTTTGATACAAAAATGAGAGTACTCCTATTGTTGTGTTGTAAATTTTGTTAACAAGCAGCGGCGTTAATTATTTCAATTTGTGTCGCCTGTCAGCCCTAACCCTTAGCTGACAAGGTTTTTCTGATACAAACATGATTAGGCCAAAAGCTGTACTTCCGTTAAAAAATGTTTCTAATACAGGGTCCTGGATCTCTTGTAAATGCTTTTTAGCAAAACTATTTGCCGGATCCCTTCCCTGAGAGCCCCTACAGCACTAGCAGCGAAAGGAGTCTTACTGCATGTTCACCCACGTCAAGCCCACTGTTAGACACATTGCCCCCGAAAACCTCAACGGGCGCTTGTTGGTCAAAGTGGTCTATGTGGTTCTGGAGCCTCAGTACCAGAGCGCTCTGTCCTCGGCGATTCGGTCCATCAACGCCAACAACTCCCAGGTGGCCATCGAAGTCAGCGGCTATCTGATTGAGGAACTGCGGAACGCCGATAACTACGAGTCCTTCAAGCAGGATGTGGCCGCAGCGAATATCTTCGTGGCCTCCCTCATCTTTATCGAAGACCTGGCCGACAAGGTGGTAGAAGCGGTTGCGCCGGTACGGGATAACCTCGATGCCGCCGTGGTCTTTCCCTCCATGCCCCAGGTGATGCGCCTGAACAAGCTGGGCGTGTTCTCCATGGCGCAGCTGGGCCAGTCCAAGAGCGTCATCGGCGAGTTCATGAAGAAGCGCCGCCAGAAGCAGGGCAGCGGCTTCGAAGACGCCATGCTGAAGCTGCTGCGCACCCTGCCCAAGGTGCTCAAGTACCTGCCCGTGGAAAAGGCCCAGGATGCCCGCAACTTTATGCTCAGTTTCCAGTACTGGCTGGGGGGCTCTCCCGAAAACCTGGAAAACTTTCTGCTGATGCTGGCCGACCGCTACGTCATCACTGACAAGCAAATCGAGGGCGCTCCCCAGGCGGAAGGCAGTCTGGAATACGAGGATCCTGTCACCTATCCCGACATGGGCATCTGGCATCCCCTATCGCCCACCATGTTCGAGGACATCAAGGAATACCTCAACTGGTACAACTCCCGCCGCGATATTTCCGATGACCTGCGGGACCCCATGGCTCCCACCGTGGGTCTGGTGCTGCAGCGCACCCACCTGGTCACTGGCGACGAAGCCCACTATGTAGCCATGGTGCAGGAGCTGGAGTATCTGGGGGCGCGGGTGATCCCCGTCTTTGCAGGCGGTCTGGACTTCTCCAAGCCGGTGGAAGCTTACTTCTTTGATCCGGTAGATACCACCAAGCCCATTGTGGATTCCGTGGTCTCCCTCACCGGCTTTGCCCTGGTGGGTGGTCCCGCCCGGCAGGACCATCCCAAGGCCATCGAGACCCTGAAAAAGCTGAACCGCCCCTACATGGTGGCGCTGCCCCTGGTGTTCCAGACCACCGAAGAGTGGGAAGACAGCGACCTCGGTCTGCACCCCATCCAGGTAGCTCTGCAGATGGCCATCCCTGAGCTGGATGGAGCCATCGAGCCCATCGTCCTCTCCGGTCGCGACGGCATGACCGGTCGGGCCATCTCCCTGCAAGACCGCATTGAGTCCATTGCCCAGCGGGCCATGAAGTGGGCCAGCCTGCGCCGCAAGCCCAAGCTGGATAAGAAGCTGGCCATCACCATCTTCAGCTTCCCCCCCGACAAGGGCAACGTCGGCACCGCCGCTTACCTGGATGTGTTCGGCTCCATCTACAAGGTGATGGAAGCCATGAAGCAGAACGGCTACGACATTCAGGACCTGCCCGAGTCGCCGGAAGCCCTGCTGCAGGAGGTGATTCACGATGCCCAGGCCCAGTACAACAGCCCTGAGCTGAATATCGCCTACCGCATGCCCGTGCGGGAGTACGAAGCCCTCACCCCCTACGCCAAGCGCCTGGAGGAAAACTGGGGACCAGCCCCCGGCCACCTCAACACCGACGGCCAGAATATGCTGGTGTACGGTAAGGCCTTCGGCAACGTGTTCATTGGCGTGCAGCCCACCTTCGGCTACGAAGGCGACCCCATGCGGCTGCTGTTCTCCCGCTCCGCCAGCCCCCACCACGGCTTTGCCGCCTACTACACCTTCCTGAACAAAGTCTGGGGGGCCGATGCGGTGCTGCACTTTGGCACCCACGGTTCCCTGGAGTTCATGCCCGGTAAGCAGATGGGCATGTCTGGGATGTGCTTCCCCGATAACCTGATCGGCACCATCCCCAACCTCTACTACTACGCGGCGAACAACCCCTCCGAGGCCACCATCGCCAAGCGCCGCAGCTACGCGGAAACCATCAGCTACCTGACTCCCCCCGCTGAGAATGCCGGGCTGTACAAGGGCCTGAAGGAACTGAGTGAGCTGATCGGCTCCTACCAGGGCAATAAGGAAAGTGGTCGGGCGGTGCAGATTGTGAACGCCATCATCGAAACGGCGCGGGTCTGCAACCTGGACAAGGACATCCATGAACTGGCCGAAAATCCAGAAAATGGAGAAGCCGGAATGCTCGACGCCGGTCAGATGTCTGCCGAGGAGCGGGACAACCTGGTGGGCAAGATCTACATCAAGCTGATGGAGATTGAGTCGCGCCTGCTGCCCTGCGGTCTGCACGTCATCGGTAAGCCCCCCAGCGCCGAGGAAGCCATCGCCACCCTGGTCAACATTGCCGGTCTGGATCGCGAAGAGGAGGGCATCAAGAGCCTGCAGCGGACCATTGCTGAGAGCATCAATCGGGATATTGACGAGATTTACGCCAACAGCGATCGCGGCGTCCTCGACGATGTTCAACTCCTGTATGACATTAATCAAGGAGTCCGCGCCGCCGTTGCGGCCCTCGTCCACGAGCAAATCGACGCCGAAGGTCGCGTCACCAGGGTGTCACGGCTCAACTTCTTCAACATTGGCCGCAAAGAACCCTGGATTAAGGCCCTCCACGACGCGGGCTACAAGAACGTAGACGGCGAAGCCACCAAGCCCCTGATGGAATATCTGGAGTTCTGCCTGGAGCAGGTCTGTGCCGACAACGAGCTGGGCGGTCTGCTGAAGGCCCTGGAAGGGGAGTATGTGCTTCCCGGCCCCGGCGGCGACCCCATCCGCAACCCGGATGTACTGCCCACGGGTAAGAACATCCACGCCCTCGATCCCCAATCCATCCCCACCACTGCGGCGGTACAGTCCGCCAAGGTGGTGGTCGATCGCCTGTTGGAGCGCCAGCGTCTGGACAACGGCGGCAAATATCCCGAAACCATCGCCACCGTCCTCTGGGGTACCGACAACATCAAGACCTACGGCGAGTCCCTGGCCCAGATGCTCTGGTTCGTCGGCGTCAAGCCGGTGCCCGATTCCCTCGGTCGGGTCAACAAGCTGGAGCTGATTCCCCTGGAAGAGTTGGGACGCCCCCGCGTCGATATCGTGGTCAACTGCTCCGGCGTATTCCGAGACCTGTTCATCAACCAGATGGCCCTGCTGGATCGGGGTGTGAAAATGGCCGCCGAAGCCGACGAACCCCTGGAGATGAACTTCGTCCGCAAGCACGCCATGGAGCAGGCCGAAGAAATGGGCTGCACCCTGCGCCAGGCCGCCACCCGTATCTTCTCCAACGCCTCCGGCTCCTACGCCGCTAACGTCAACCTGGCGGTGGAAAACAGCAGTTGGGAAGAAGAAGCCGAGCTGCAGGAAATGTACCTGAAGCGCAAGTCCTTTGCCTTCAACTCCGACAACCCCGGTGTCATGGATGAGCGACGGGATCTGTTCGAGTCTTCTCTGAAGACGGCGGAAGCCACCTTCCAGAACCTGGATTCGTCAGAGATTTCCCTCACCGACGTGTCCCACTACTTCGACTCTGACCCCACCAAGGTAGTGGCCAACCTGCGGGGCGACGGCAAGACTCCGGCCTCCTACATTGCCGACACCACCACCGCCAACGCCCAGGTGCGCACCCTGTCGGAAACCGTCCGGCTGGATGCCCGCACCAAAATGCTGAACCCCAAGTGGTACGAGGGCATGCTCTCCCACGGCTACGAGGGGGTGCGGGAGCTGTCGAAGCGCCTGGTGAACACCATGGGCTGGTCCGCCACCGCCGGTGCAGTGGACAACTGGGTCTACGAAGACACCAACGCCACCTTTATCCAGGACGCCGAAATGTGTAAGCGATTGATGGATTTGAACCCCAACTCCTTCCGCCGCATGGTGTCGACCCTGCTGGAGGTGAACGGTCGCGGCTACTGGGAAACCAGCGATGAAAACATCGAGCGCCTGCAGGAGCTGTACCAGGAAGTGGAAGACCGGATTGAGGGGGTTGAGTAGGTTTTCTCTGTAAACTGAATTACCTTTTGAGGCTTAGCAATTGCTAAGCCTCATTGCTATTATTGACTCAAAAAGGTACAAGTCGGTTTCTCAAGCACCCACACCTCTATCTGCATAAATTTATATCAATAAGTTATTACTGGTAAGAAATACATGTTTCAAGTTATGGTCAGTTAATTTTCAAAAGCAACAATATTAGGGCAGTTTGATGTTGACTAGGCTTAAGGTTTCTGGATTCAAGAACTTAGTAGACGTGGATGTTCGTTTTGGTCCATTCACCTGTGTCGCGGGTGCTAATGGAGTTGGTAAATCGAACTTGTTTGATGCAATTCGTTTTCTAAGTTCTCTAGCAGAACGACCACTCGTTGAAGCTGCCCTATCCGTCAGAGACGAAGAAAGCAAAAGCGGAGACGTTCGAAGTCTTTTTCATCGAATAGGAAAAGACTTCGAAAAAGAAATGTCTTTCGAAGCTGAAATGCTCATTCCACAAACAGCTACTGATGAATTGGGGCAAACAGCAGAAGCTACAATTACATTCCTTCGTTATTCTTTGACTCTGGCTTATCGTTCTGACGATAGCCTTAGATCATTAGGTTCAATAGAAATTCTTGAAGAGAAATTAGAACATATAAATCGGGGTGAGGCCCATCTTCATTTGCTCTTTCCTCTGAAAGTCAGTACATGGCGGGACTCAGTATTGGTAGGACGTCGAACGTCACCCTTTATTTCTACTGAAGTAAAAGATGGGAGTCGCTTTATAAAACTTCATCAGGATGGAGGTAGCAGTGGCAGACCTTTATCTCGACCTGCTGAAAAACTCCCTCGTACAGTGCTTTCATCCACGAACGCGGCTGAAAGCCCAACCGCCCTAATAGCAAAGCAGGAAATGCGTTCTTGGAGACTATTACAGCTTGAGCCTTCAGCCTTGCGTAAGCCTGATAAATATACGGCACCTACAACTCTTGCTGCAGATGGTTCTTATCTTGCTTCAACCTTATATCATTTAGCCCTTCATTCTAAATATTCTAATGGACAAGTTTCAGAAATTGATCCTGCACAAATTTATACCCAAGTAGCCAATCGTTTATCCGAACTCATTGAAGATGTAGGTTCAGTTTGGGTAGATCGAGATGACAGTCGAGAACTTTTAACTTTAATGGTAACAAGTCGAGATGGAACTGCGCATCCCGCACGGTCATTATCCGATGGCACTATGCGTTTTCTAGCTCTTTCTGTTCTTGAATTAGATTTAAAGGCGGAGGGAGTCATTTGTTTGGAAGAGCCAGAAAATGGAATTCATCCTGAACGTATTCCTAAAATACTGGAACTCTTACAAGATATTGCGACTGATACCGAAGAAGAAATAGGCGAAGATAATCCTCTACGCCAAGTCATAATTAATACGCATTCGCCAGCAGTTGTCCAACAAGTACCTGAAGATAGTCTAGTAGTTGCCGAATTAAAAGATACTCGAAAACACGGAACAAGCTTCAAACGTGTCAGTTTTGGTTGTCTGCCAGATACTTGGAGATATAAAAAGTCTACTAATCCGGACGAGGTAAATGTCGTTCCTCTCGGTAGACTGTTAGCATATCTTAATCCTGTTGCTCATTCACAAGAAAAAAAAATAGAAATTAATAGAAGAAAAAGGGTCATTGACAGAAAAGATGTAAAAGACTTGACCCCTATTATTCCTGGGCTCGAAGAACAGTTGTTATGAGCAGTATTCGCTATACATTATTAACTGATGGCTCATCAGATAGGGCACTTATACCCATTCTTAATTGGCTACTTCGACAACATTTACTTAATCACGAAATTCAATCTGAATGGGCTGATCTGTCAAGACTACCTAAGCCACCAAAGGAGTTATCCGAGCGTATCGAATTAGCTATTAATTTGTATCCTTGCGATGTTTTATTCATTCATAGAGATGCTGAGGCATGTGAATTAGATCATCGAGTTAAAGAAATCGAAGCTAAGCTAAGTGATTTGGCTGAGTTACAAGTACCAGTCGTAAAAGTTATCCCTGTACGTATGACAGAGGCATGGCTACTGTTTGATGAAAGGGCTATTAGAACTGCTGCTTCCAATCCAAACGGTAGTATTGTCTTACAATTACCAAGCTTTAATAATATTGAAAATACTCCCGATCCTAAATCTTTACTTCATAATATATTGAAGCAAGCAAGTCAACTTTCAGGGAGACGTCTAAAGAAATTTAATCCCTATAGCTGTGTTTACCGGATATCAGAATTGATTGAAGATTTTTCACCCCTACGATGTTTGCCCGCATTTCAAACGATGGAATCCGAACTCATAAACCTTCTTGCTAATACCAATTCGTTATGAAGGTGAACCTAATATTTTCACATTCCCTAAACCAGAAGTCTTGCTAGGCAAGGAGTTTACCTCAGAGTGATTGCATTATTAAAAGCAACTTCAAATTTAATTGGTATTACGAGTTGGGGGCAACCATTCGGCAAAACCGGCACAACTACTTTGTACCGAAAGAGTGCCTGGTCAAAATTTCAAATGACACGGGCTACGAACCCAATGTGGTGGTTTTAGATGACGGCGAAATCGCTCAGGAAGCTCGTTGGGAACGGGAATCAATCATCACTTTGGGTAAAACAATTAAGCTCGCCGTAGAGGTAGTTTCAACCAACTGGCGGGATGATTACCTGGTCAAAATGGCGGATCATGAGTCTTTAGGAATTCAGGAATACTGGATTGTCGATTACCTGGGCCTCGGCGGGAGGCGCTATATTGGTTCTCCGAAACAACCCACCATCACAATCTGCAATCTTGTGGATGGCGAATACGATCTGCAGCAGTTGCGGAGGGATGACCGCATTCAGTCTCCCACTTTTCCTGAATTACAGCTAACAGTAACTCAGATTTTTGGAGCTGGTATCTGAAGCATCGCTATGCAAGATTTCAGGATTCTTTAGCGAATTTCCAAAGTCTTTTGGTTGGTCCTGGGGTAAAACCCTGGGCTCTATACTGGCTGTTTAGGTTGGCAAGAACATATCCAATTTTTTCATCCCTCTACCTTTGGGCGCAGAGAAAACCTACGACGAAAGAAAGACGCGAACTCTTTCTCCAGGTTTCTAGGATCTGCTTAGCAGCGACAGTTACATTCCCCTGGAGACAGTTCACTAATGGCATCTTTCGACTACGACCTACTGGTCATTGGCGCAGGGTCGGCGGGGTTGTCTGCCGCCCAAACCGCAGCAAAATGCGGGGCACGGGTCGCCATTGCCGATCCTGGTCCCCTGGGGGGCACCTGCGTCAACCGGGGATGCATTCCCAAAAAGCTAATGGTGTATGCCAGCAACCTTGCCCGCGAAAAGTGTCTGGCCACTAACTATGGTTGGGTCAACCCCAGCGGCGATTTTGATTGGCCTACGTTAAAAATGGCCATAGAGCAAAAGCTGGCCCAGCTGCAGAAATCCTATCAATCTCGGTTAAGCAAAGCAGGGGTCAGCGTTTTAGACTGTACGGCTCGGTTTCTAGACCCTCAAACAGTGGAATTGGGGGAACGGAAGGTGACCGTTGAAAAGGTCATCATCGCTACGGGGGCCAAACCGCTCAAGCCAGATCTGCCGGGCATTGACTGTGGTCTGACCTCGCGAGACATTTTTCATCTGGAATCTCTTCCTAAGCACCTCACCATTGTGGGAGGAGGCTACATCGGCTCTGAATTTAGCAACATCTTTTCGACCCTGGGTTGTCAGGTCAACCTGGTGGATCGCAGTCCTCAAATTCTGCAGGGGTTTGATTGCTCTATCCGTAAGACCTTACAGCAGAGTCTGATAGATCAGGGGGTGCGGATGCTAGGCGGCACCAGCCTGGAGGCAATTCACAAAACCGAGACCGAAACTAAGCTCAAGCTTTCTGGCGAATGTAACGACACCCTAATTGCCGATACGTTGCTGCTGGCCCTGGGTCGGGTTCCCAACCTGGATAGCCTTAACCTGGAGGCAGCCGGCATAAAGGTGGAGAGCAAGGCTATTGCTGTTGATGACTACAGCCGCACCTCTCAGGCGAACATTTTTGCTATCGGCGATTGCACTAATCGGGTACCCCTGACTCCAGTCGCTAAGGCGGAAGGAGTTGCTGCGGCCAAAACCCTATGCGGCGAAAAGCCCCAGAAGGTCTCATACCGTTGGATTCCTTCGGCAGTGTTTTGCTCTCCCGAAGCTGCCACTGTCGGATGGTCTGAAGAGCAAGCCAAAGCAGCAGGGGTAGATTATGAGGTCATGTGCGATCGCTTCACTCCCCTGCACTACGCCCTTTCCCCATGGGCAACCGATTCTCTGATCAAGCTGGTCATAGACAGTGCTTCACGGCGCATCCTGGGGGTTCACATGGTCGGCGACAGCGTTGCAGAAATCATTCAGGCCCTGGTGCCCGCCCTGAAGAAGGGGCTAACGGTGGATGAGCTCACGGAAACCATTGGCATTCACCCCACCTCTGGGGAAGAATTGTTTTCCATGGCCGGATTCTGACCCACTCCCAAAACGGGTTTAAGACTATACCAAGTCCAGCTCGCAAACTGGGGCTTTCCCTCAGGCAAAACTCCACTGCTGGACTTGGAAAAGATTTATATTCCCTGTCAATGCTCTACGTTGGCAGGCATCTCGAAAGCTCTGCCTCTGGTTGAGACGGAGAAGCGTATGGGAGATGTCCAGGCTCCGCCTCATGGGTACCCGCAAGAAGTCTATTGCCGTTCCATCCAGCCCCGCATTTTGCCGGGGTTGAGCAAACCGTAAGGATCCACTTCGGCTTTGAAGTTGACCTGCACCATGTCCACCTGTTTCATACCCCCGTCTTCCAGAATGTAGGTGTGGGGGTTAGCGATCAACGCACCTTTATCTTCGTGGTAGCGAATGATTTCATTCAGGCGGTCTTCGGTTGTGTAGCGCACAATCTGCAGCGCTGCCGGGCAGACTTTGCCGCCAAACCGCAGAAATTCCAGGTGCATGAGCACTTCATCGCCGAAATACTCATAAAAGTGCTGCACCAGTTTCAGGTCAGCGTCGTAATGAAACAGCGTTTGCAAATAGGTGAGGGACGGATCGACGCTGCGGGCATGGAGGGTGGTATGGTTCCAGGTAAATTCTGCCAGCGGTGCAGCTTTGCTGGTCTCTGCCTCCGCCGTGTTGTAGGTGATGGTGCCTCCCATCTCCCGCACCAGTTCCCGAAATAATTCCAGAGAAGGCTCCGCAATCATCAACAGTGCTGCCGATTTGCCGGCTGGAAGGTAGGGCTTTAGAGCAGCAAAGTAACCGGGAATGGGCCAGGCGTTGATGCTGATCAGCTTTTTAACCAGGCCATCGGATTCCCCGAGCACCTGACCAAAACGGGCGGCGGTCATAAAGTCATCAAATACAACAATCACATCCGCCCAGGGATAGGCCGGTCCCAGGGGAATTTCCAGGGCCGTAATAATGCCGTTGGTGCCGTAGGCGTGGTTCACCTTCTGCACATCATCGCCCCGCAGTTCAATCACGCGGGGGGTGTCTTCCAGGGTTACCACCCGCGCGGCGTTGAGATTGCCCCGGTCCCGCAGTTGCCCGTAGGTAATGGAGCCAATGCCGCCGCTGCCGCCAGCAATAAAGCCGCCAATCGTCGCAGTGCGGTAGGTGGAAGGATACATGCGAATTTCCCATCCGGACTGGCGGGCGACCCGGTCAATGGCGGAAAGTTTTGCCCCCGGTTCAACCCAGGCTTGCCCTGGCTTTACCCAACGGACGGCATTCATTTTGCTCAGGTCGAGCACCACTCCCCCATCGAGGGGAATGCACTGTCCATAATTGCCAGTGCCCGCCCCCCGCACCGTTACCGGCACCCTGGCGTCAACACAGACCTTGGCTGCCCGCAGCACGTCGGCTTCGTTAGCGGGGCGCACTACCAGATTGGCGACCTTATCGGCCAGCTGTCCCTGCAAAACCGGGCTGAAGTGGTAATAATCTTTTGAGAGTTTTTCGAGCTGGTTTGGCTCCCGAATCGTTTCAATGGTGCCAAACGCCTGGGCCAGTTCATCCCAGTTGATAGAAGAAGAAGTGGTGACCATGGGGTAGTTCCAACATCTGCATGTACCCAGTCCAATTCGAGACCTGCATTTTGCTCTAAAGCAAAACTCAACCCCTGGACTTGGATGAGGTTTATTTCACAGTGTAAGAATAAAATTTACCCGGTGCAGACCTGGCTTACGTCACTCGTACGGCGATGAATATTTGCCCCTAAACGGCACAGCTTGCTCTCCAGATCTTCATAACCCCGATCCAGGTGATGGAGTCCCTGAATCACAGTTGTCCCCCTGGCCGCTAACCCAGCCAGCACCAGCGCCGCCGAAGCCCGCAGATCGGTAGCCATAACCGGAGCACCGGAAAGATAGGGAACCCCCTTAATAATGGCGCAGCTGCCGTTAAGGCGAATGTCGGCCCCCATGCGGTTGAGTTCGGCAACGTGGCGCAGGCGGTTTTCAAACACCGTCTCGGTGATCACGCTATTGCCGTTGCAGAGGGCCATCAGGGCCATAAACTGGGCCTGCATATCGGTGGGAAACCCTGGGAAGGGACCGGTTTGTACATCGGCAGGCTTGATGACATCGCCAGGTACATACCGGAGCCGATTGGGTTCTTCCACCAGCACTTTGCCGCCGGTTTCCCGGAGTTTGGCGATGACGGCGGTTAAATGCTCAGGCAAAACGGGGGAAAGACTGATTTCAGAGCCCGTGATGGCCCCAGCGACCAGAAAGGTTCCGGCTTCGATGCGGTCAGGAATAATGCCATAGTCCGCGGCGTGAAGTCTGGGCACTCCAGCAATCGTGATGGTATTGGTGCCTGCGCCCCGAATTTTCGCTCCCATGGCCCGACAGAAGTTAGCCAGGTCCACTACTTCCGGCTCTTGGGCTGCATTTTCGATGATCGTTTCTCCATCCGCAAGGGTCGCGGCCATCATCAGGGTTTCAGTGGCCCCTACGCTGGGATAGTCCAGATAAATCTTGGCACCCCTGAGCCGTCCCCCCGATCCAGGAATAGAAGCGTGAACGGTGCCGTGCTCGATATGAACATTGGCCCCCATAGCCTGCAGCCCCCGCACATGGAGCTCAACCGGGCGCGCCCCAATGGCACATCCGCCGGGGAGGGGGATGCGAGCTACTCCCATGCGGGCGAGTAGAGGCCCAATCACAAAGAAGCTGGCCCGTAGTCGGCTGACGACATCGTAAGGGGCTCTGGTTTGAGCAATGGAAGTCGCGTCAATGTCTAACCCATTTCCGGTATAACGCAGCTTAACCCCCAGAGATAACAAGACCTCCCCCATCCGTTTGATGTCAACCAGCTGGGGAATATTGCGCAAACGGCAGGGTTCGGAACACAGCAGGGTTCCGGCCATGACCACCAGGGCAGAATTTTTGGCTCCGCTGATTGAAACATGGCCAGACAGGGCATTGCCGCCGACAATTTCCAGGACAGAGCTATCGGCCTCGGGGGAGGTCAAAGCGTTAGATAAACCGACAGAAGTGACGATAGCGGTATCCTCCATGGACGAACGACGATGCCTTCTCAAAATTTCGTCTAGATTTTAACCGAAACGAACCATTTCGCTACAGTAATCTAGACTGCAATCGGGCTTTAGTATTGAAAAGTCTCATCAGAATAGCTGATCAAGCCGGATTCGAGAAATATTTCTTCAAACTCTTGACTCGGGTACATAACTGGGGGATGATTGCTAATCGCAGCGTTAATTAACGATTAACGAGCAGCCAGGCGGAACTGGCGGAATTGGTAGACGCGCTAGGTTCAGGTCCTAGTGTTCGCAAGAACATCCGGGTTCAAGTCCCGGGTTCCGCATTTTAAGGGGTATCTCCCATGTTGACCAGTACTCAGAATCCTCTGGTGAAGTCTATCCGTAAGCTTCACCAGGGTAAGTACCGGCGATTGCATCAGCAATTTTTGTTAGAGGGAACTCATCTGGTGCAGGCAGCTCTCCAGGCAGGCTATCCCCTGGAGGTTGTGTGTTACACCGTCTCCTGGGCAGAGCGCTATGCCGATTTTTTCCCCCAACTGCAGCAAACAGCCCCCCGCACGGAGGTGGTCACCGAGGAAGTCTTGCAAGCCCTGGCCACAACGGTACACCCCGATGGTGTAGTCGCCGTTGCGCCCCAGCGCCCACCTACACCACCAACCACAACTACCCTGGGGCTCATGGTCGAAACCCTGCAGGACCCGGGCAACCTGGGGACAATCATTCGCACCGGAGTTGCCGCCGGAGTTGAAGGGCTCTGGCTCAGCCAAGATAGCGTGGCACCCGATCATCCCAAGGTTTTGCGCGCCTCTGCCGGTCAGTGGTTTCGCTTGCCCACCATGGTTTGCCATGACCTGGAGCAGACCCTGAGCCAGTGGCAACCCCCGAATATTCAGATCGTTGCTGCCTGTGCCGACGGCGATGTTGATTACTGGACCATCGATTTTTTGAAGCCTACCCTCATCCTGCTGGGCAATGAGGGCGCGGGGTTATCTCAAGCTTTAGTCAACAAAGCGACTGTTCGAGCCTACATTCCTATGGCAGAGGGCGTGGAATCTTTGAATGTAGGAGTTTCGGCTGCTTTACTAGCCTTTGAAGCCAGGCGGCAGCGCACCTTCCTAAGCCTCGTTTGAGGGATTGAAATAGTTATCGATATCTGCCGCAGCAGATGCAAAGGCAGATTCCCAATCTCCATCGTCCGGAAAGGGATCCACAGCGTTGCGGGGGGCTTGCGGCACAGGTCGCGACCGACTTGGGTCGAGGGGTGGGTATACCGACAGGCTGTCTTTGAGCTGCTCGAGAGACTGATGCAGCTGCCCGAGGGCGTTTTGGTGAGGTTTAGGATGGAAGTCCGCCATGGTTCATGATTCCAAGCTGGAACGACATTGGGCTGGTGGCACGAAGGATCAGGCTATCAGCATTAGCCCGAGGTTCTCCCTGGAAGAGAACGCCGCATTGAGCAACCACTTATTTGGAGAATGCCCACCCTAAGGGTTAACCTCTGTCAAGGTTGGATTTCGTAACAGAAATGGACCTCTTGATCTTCGACCTGGCGGTTTAAAGTTGTCTAATGCCCCCCATGTGGTCAAAAATGGTGGATGACTTGAGCCTGCTTCTAGGGATTGCATCCAGAAAGTTGGCCCGGCCCTCAGGGCAATGTATTGAGTTCATGTCTCGGGAGCGTGTTGTGAGCGAATCATTCGACTACGACCTGTTAATTATTGGAGCCGGTGTGGGTGGCCATGGGGCTGCTCTCCATGCGGTGAAGTCGGGTCTGAAAACCGCCATTGTAGAAGCCGATGTGATGGGCGGCACCTGTGTCAACCGGGGCTGCATTCCCTCTAAGGCATTGCTGGCAGCGTCAGGTCGGGTGCGAGAACTGCGTAATGAGCACCACCTCAAGGCCCTGGGCATTCAGATTGGCCAGGTTAGCTACGACCGGGGGGCCATTGCCGACCATGCCAAAAACCTGGTCAGCAAAATTCAGGGAGATATGACCAACAGCCTCAGCCGTTTGGGAGTAGACATTATTAATGGCTGGGCCCGTATGGCCGGGGAGCAAAAAGCCGTCATCGATACCCCTGAGGGAGAAAAAACGGTGACCGCCAAAGATATTATTCTGTCTCCTGGTTCTGTCCCCTTTGTACCACCGGGGATTGAGGTGGACGGCAAAACGGTCTTTACCAGCGACGAAGCCCTCAAGCTCGACTGGCTCCCCGATTGGATTGCCATTATCGGCAGCGGCTACATCGGGCTGGAGTTCTCCGATATCTACACTGCTTTAGGATGCGAAGTCACCATCATTGAAGCGCTGGATCAACTCATGCCCACGTTTGATCCCGATATTGCCAAGATGGCTCAGCGTGTCCTGATTGGGCCACGGGACATTGAAACCCGAGCCGGGCTCATTGCCAAAACCGTGACCCCCGGTTCCCCCGTGGTGATTGAGCTGGCAGATCTCAAAACCAAGGAAGTACAGGAAGTGCTCGAAGTAGATGCTTGCCTGGTGGCCACCGGTCGCATTCCCGCCACTAAGGATTTGGGCCTCGAACGGGTGGGCGTCGAAACCGACCGTCGCGGATTTATCCCCGTCAACGAGCAGCTGCAGGTGGTGCGAGATGGCGAGCCTGTGCCCCACCTCTGGGCGATTGGAGATGCCACCGGCAAAATGATGCTGGCCCACGCCGCCTCTGCCCAGGGAGTGGTTACCGTCGAGAACATTTGCGGGCGGTCCCGCACCGTAGACTATATGAGTATTCCGGCAGCGGCCTTTACCCATCCTGAAGTTAGCTTTGTGGGCCTCACCGAACCGGCGGCTAAAGCCAAGGCCGAGGCAGAGGGGTTTGCCATTGATACGGTTCGGTCTTACTTTAAGGGCAACTCAAAAGCCCTGGCCGAGGGAGAGTCTGATGGTCTGGCCAAGGTCATCTACCGCAAAGATACGGGGGAAATTCTCGGGGCTCATATCATTGGCCTACATGCCGCCGACCTGATTCAGGAGGCCGCCAATGCCATCGCCCAGGGGCACACGGTCACCGACCTGTCGTTCTGCGTTCACACCCACCCGACCCTATCGGAAGTGCTGGATGAAGCCTTTAAGCGAGCAGTTGTTAGCCCTGCAAGTTAGTTAACACCCTATGAATATTCGTCGTCGTCCTCCTAATCCTGCTGTTGCTGTGCAAAATCTTCACTACCAGGTGCGTGTTCCCGATGCAGAACCACGCAACATTCTGGAAAAAATTGTCTGGAAAAAGGAGGCCGAGGTCGCCAAACTCAGGGAAAAACTATCCCTGCGGGATCTCCAGCGAGACATTCTTAGCGCCCCTCCGGCCCGTAGTTTTATAGAGGCTCTACGGCAGAGTAAAACCAAGCCAGCCCTGATTGCCGAGGTCAAAAAAGCCTCACCCAGCAAAGGGGTGATTCGAGAAGACTTCGACCCGGTCGCCATTGCCCGAGCCTACGCCGACCACGGAGCGACCTGCCTGTCGGTATTAACCGATCAAACCTTTTTTCAGGGCGACTTTGAATATCTGGCGCAAATCCGCGCAGCGGTAGATTTACCCCTGCTGTGTAAAGAGTTTATTCTGTACCCTTACCAGATGTATCTGGCTCGGCTCAAGGGGGCCGACGCTGTACTGCTGATTGCCGCCATTCTGTCTGACAAAGACCTCCGCTACTTTGTACAAATCGCCCATGCCCTCGGGATGAACGCGCTGGTGGAGGTTCACACTGAGGCCGAATTGGATCGGGTCTTGGCTGTTCCCGATGTAGCCATGATTGGTATTAATAACCGCGATCTGGAAACCTTCGAGACCTCCCTGGCTACTACCGCAGCTCTGATCGACGCTCGCCGGACAGAACTGCAAGATAAAAATTTGCTGATTGTGAGTGAGTCTGGCATTCATACCCCCGACCATGTGGAGACGGTTCAAGCCGCAGGAGCAGATGCGATTTTGGTGGGTGAATCCTTAGTTAAACAACCGGACCCTGGGCAGGCCATTGATCACCTCTTAGCCAGTCAAAGTTAAAGTTTGATATCTTCAAATTCAAGCCTTTTATAGTTTTAACTTTATGGCAAAGCCAGACAGTTCAATTCCCCTTCCTTCCCATATTCATTATGAACTGTTGCTGCAATTGCTCGAACAGCAAACCATGGCATCGGTCTATCAGACCCCCCAGGTGCGCAGTCAGGTTCAGGAGTTGATCATCACCCTGAGAAAGGCTCTGTCCCAGCAACGGCAGTTAGAAGATATCTGTCGCCAGCTCGACCTTCCGGTGGAGTATCAGTGGTCAACCAATCAACTGTCTGAACGGTTTCGGTCTGAGGATTTGACCAGTTAAGCAGGGCTCGGGTTGAGCAGCATCGCTCACGACATGGTTCCCTGAGGGAGCAAGCACATCGGGTGCATCCCAGTTTTGCAAGTCTGCCCTCATCCCCCAACCCCTGCTGCTTCGCACGGTCTCAGACCTACGCGCGTCCTATGTCCTTCGGACAGCAAGCAACGGCCTACTCTCAAAATGGGAGAAGGGGAGCCGGAGTCAAAGTCCCTCTCCCGTTCTGGGAGAGGGATTTAGGGTGAGGGCTGCAAAACTGGGATGCACTCAGCACATCTCGCAAAAAAGCCCTTGCATTTTGCAAGGGCTTTTTTGTATTCGAGAGTTGTTTACGTCATCACCGCTAGCTGTGACCGCCGCTCACTACTCCCAGCAGCAACGGCATATTTGCTGCCAGCAGGTAGGCAAAGGTTGCACCGCCAATGCCACCAATCAAAAAGCCACCGGCAAACTCACTCCAGCCTTCGTTGCTTTCGAGGCTGGCGGGAGGGGTAAACGGAGTGGTGGTTTTGGTGACGTTGGTGTTGACCCCGGCCCCAGAGTAAAGGGATAGGCAAGCGGTCAGAATCACGATCAGAGCGGCGGCACTCAGTAGGCCAGCCAGCCCAGGAATATCTGAATCCCGCAGGGGGCCCAGCAGGGCGAAGGGACCATACAGAAAATAGCCGTGGGCCATGCCAATTTCCAGACCGCGTCGCTGGGGAGACAACCCCTGACGATAGGCGGGCAGGTTGCCGATAAAAGCTTTACTAAAGCCGGAGGAATTAATCGGGGTTTCTAAGTTGCCGATTTGAGGATCCCCAGCTGGTTTGATCACATCTGTCGTCATAGATGGGTTCTCCAAACTCAAAGTATCACAGCAAAAAAATCACTTCTACGGATGCAGAAGCAGATCGGGGAAAAAGCGATTGAATTCAATCAGGATACCGGCGGTAATGACCATCCAAACGGTTGCCAGAACCGGCGCAGTAGAGAGGTACTTCAGAAAGTTGTCCATAAACTTCTCCGGGTTGGTTGACAGAGCAAAAGGATCTAGCGAGGAGATACGGTGATCTCGTCATCCTTAGCAAACATGGCACCACTGGCAATATCTTTAAATGCAGTCAGAGGCCAGGCAAAGCCGGTCAACATGCACTTAACAGCCAGGGGCACATCGATGATGATCTCTTTCTCTTCAGCCTTCTTATCATCCCGCACGGCAATCAGGTAGGCCCGACCAACCCAGCCGATCCAACCGGCAATGTATAGAAAGAGAATACTGGGGATCAAAAATTCCCCGGCGTGAGCCAGGTCTCCATCAACCACCAGGTGAGGCAGACCATCTGCACCGCAGAGCAGGCTGGAGTTGCCGTAAAACTCGAAGCGAGCTTTGGCGCTGTCGGTGGTGGCATTGGCAGCCCGCTTCTGGAAGGCAGGATTTTCACCACAGGGGGTGAGACCAGAAACGTTATCTCCTGCCATGCTGGCAGAGGCCGGGGGGGCAAATCCGAACCAGAGACAGATGACAAGAGCTACAGCAAAAAACCGTCGCATAAACTGTTCCTTTTATTGATCTAAGAAACCAAGGGCGATTTGAACGAAAGGTTAAGTTTTTTGTACAAAAATTCACCCAACTTGGACGCCATAATAACCCGCCATTGAGGCCCCGTAAAGCTAAGATCTACAAGGTGTTTACATCTCTACAAACTTTGCTCTGATGGCAACAATTCTGGCATTAGAAACAAGCTGCGATGAAACAGCGGTGGCGGTGGTGCGCGATCGCACCATCCTCAGCAGCGTGGTATCGTCCCAAATCGACATCCACCAACGCTACGGCGGCATCGTGCCCGAAGTCGCCTCCCGCCAGCACGTTGTCACCATCGGAGCAGAACTGGAAGCCGCACTGGACCAGGCCCAGTTGCCTTGGGATGCCATCGACGGCATCGCCGCTACCTGTACGCCCGGCTTAGTGGGCGCGCTGCTGGTGGGGCTGACCACCGGTAAGACTCTTTCTATGGTCCACCATAAGCCCTTCGTTGGCATCCACCATTTGGAAGGCCATATCTACGCCAACTACCTGGCTGAGCCATCCCTGGAACCACCCTTCCTTTGCCTGCTGGTTTCTGGCGGACATACCAGTTTAATTCACGTCAAAGACTGCGGCCAGTACACAACCCTGGGCCAAACCAGGGATGATGCCGCTGGAGAAGCCTTCGACAAAGTAGCCCGGCTATTGGGTTTGGGTTATCCCGGTGGTCCCGTCATCGACAAACTCGCCAAAGAGGGAAATCCTACGGCGTTTCCTTTACCGGAAGGCAATATTTCTTTGCCTGCAGGAGGCTTTCATCCTTACGACTCCAGCTTTAGTGGCTTGAAAACGGCGGTGCTGCGCCTGGTAGAAAAGCTGAGGGCTGAAGGGGTAGATCCTCTCCCGGTGGCCGATCTTGCCGCCAGCTTTCAGGCAACGGTCGCCCGTAGCCTGACCAAACGAGCCATCACCTGCGCCAGAGATTTTGACCTGAAAACCATTGCCGTCGGCGGTGGGGTTGCCGCCAATAGCGGTCTGCGCCACCACATGCAGAAGGCGGCTGAGGAACATGGCATTCAAGTTCTTTTCCCGCCCCTCAAGCTCTGCACCGACAACGCCGCCATGATCGGCTGTGCAGCGGCGGATCACCTCAACCGGGGACATCGGTCTTCGCTAGGGATTGGGGCCCAGTCGCGCATGGACGTGACTCGGGTGATGGAATTGTACGAGGATTAGCAGGTTAATCGGACCAGTCGCTATTTGAGGGCATGTCAGGGATGACCTCGGTGCTTCCGGTCGGCAAGATCGGTTTGTATTCAGTAGCTTCTGCCGCGTCCGTTTCTTTTTCTTCTGATTCTCCCAGTGTGGTGAGGAATTCCAGAGCCATGGAAATGTAGCGGGCACAGGAGTTTGGGGGCAATTTGTAAAAAGCATGCCAGGCGGCAGCTTTATCATCTTCGTAAGCTTTCACTCGCTCGGGCTGCTGATCGAGCCAGCCCAGGCGCACCGCATGGCCAATGAGCACATCCAGGGAAATGTAGTCTTCAAAGTAAAGGTCGGGGTTGACCTTGAAGATTTCTCCCAGTTCCCGTAGCGCCTCGATATTCACATGGCGATACTCGGGGGCATGAATTTTGCTAAGCAGGTGGGTGATCCGCCGTTCAAAGTTTTGCTCGCCGGGGGTCATTTCCGACAGAATGAGTTGGCTGTCGAGGCGGTTCTTGCGGTCAAATTTGTTGCCAATGACGATGCCTTTGCAGTGCTGCAGCACCGTCCAGACCTGAGTATAAAACACTTCCGTCAGGCGAATAATTTCTCCGTCAATGACTCGCTTATGCCACCAGTCTTGTGCCATCGCACGATCCTCAACCATGGCAGGTTCAATCTCTTCAGGAATGACCTGCCAGTTAATGGTGGCGTGGGGCTTAACATGTAAAGACTCTCGCTGGAAGATAGTTTGATTCAACCCGCTAAAGCCCGCCAGCACGCTCCGTAGCCGCATTTTGATGTCGTAGGGACTGAGGGTGAGCAATTGCCCAAACGCTTCGTCCTGGGTGAGGCCCTGTTCACGGGCCAGCTCGCTGGTAATCAACAAGATCAGGTAGCCGATGCGTAGGGTCAGCAAACCATCGAACAGGGTAGGTTCGGCTTTGATCAGAATGCTCAGGTCGATCAGAATTTCCTGAGTCAGAACATGGTCCCGCACATCTTCACCGCAGAGGTCGCGAATTTTCTCGATGATTTCCCCATGGGCCATGGGTTCGGTAATCAGCGAGGCCTCGCTATAAGCTTTACCCACCGAGATTTGCTTTTGCCGCACCAGCAGTTCAGTGACGGCATCTGACAGGGTGATGTCGGCCTTACCCAGCAACCCAGCGGCTCGCCGCAAAATTTCCCACTGCTCTAGCTGGCTGGCTTTAGCGTAAATTTCATCCAGCAGGTTATCGACGGTAACGGGATGAGTGGGGCCACCTAAGCCCGTGTCGAAGGAGCCGTCGCGCAAATGCTTGAGGGTGCTGAGCAGCTCAATCTGCTCGTAAATATTGCAGGATTCCCTCAGTTGGGTCAGCAGCCGTTCCAGGTCTGTTTCCCGCTCCAGGTCAAACTCTTCCAGCACTGACAGGGGGCCATCCCGGTCTGGGTCAAAGGCCAGGTAGGAGGTCCACAGGGGGGTGGTTCCGACGGTGGTACTGCCCAGGCGATAGCCATTCACGTTTTCGATGCGCTCTTGCCCTGCCGTTATCATCAGCTGGTGCAGGGGACCAACTTTTACCGGCACATGGTCGCACCGTCCCCCCAGGAGTTCTTTCATCAGGGCCAGCAAAGGTGACTCGTGGATGGGGTTGCGCCCCAGTTGGAACATCGCGTGGGTCAGCATGATGGTGACCGTGGGACGCCCCGGCTCTCGCCAGTGGTCGTAAATATAGGCAAGTTCGCTGCGAATTTGGGCCACCAGGAAGTGGTAATCCAGCGTCAGGTAAAATCGCTGCTGATCTAAGAAAGAGGGCAGGAAGACCACTACATCTTCCTGTATGCGAAAAATGCGGGAGGTGGTCAGGCTCCGGAGTCGCCGCACCGGGCGTCCGCTCAGGTTGAGCTTTTGGTTGCGGCCAATTTCGGCATAGATCAAAGACAGTTCTCCGGCGGGATAAACCTGCACCGGGTCAATTTCTGCCAGCACCTGAGTGGGAAGCCCATAGGTGCTGAGTTTGTCGCGTAAGGCTTTGTCTTCTGCCAGCAGAGCGACCTGCACCACCGGGAAGCGATGCTCACCCACCTTTAGATGCCGCCCCAGGGGATCAAGATCTCCCGGTTTGAGCAGTCTTGTCTGCAGCAATTGCCCCAAAATGTAAAGACTCTGGGCCCATACCAGGGGAATGTTTTCATTGGGCAGGCGTTTCTGGCTGCCGGGTTTGCGGCGTTCTAAGTCCAGGGCCTGGTCGGGCACGTAGTACAGTTCTGGCAGCAGGCCAATGCCATTCCGTTCGATGGTGAGGGCTTCGAGACGGTCTTGATAGTAGCGACTCTGGACCTCATCCCCGGCAAACTGACAGTCGAGCCAGAGGTAAGCAAAGAACAGGGGCCACTCACATTCAATATGCTCAAACTGCTTCAGCTCTTCTGGCTCGTAGTGCAGCCGGGTGGTGTCTTCAATCACGGTTTGGTGACCATCCCGCAGGAACCGCTTGCAGCCATATTTGCCCTGCAGTTTATCGATAATCTTTTGTCGGGTCTGCCGCACGCAGTCCATGTCTTCGATGGCAAAGGCGGGGAAACCAATCACGCTCAGGAGTGAAGCGTCGATTTCCTTGGAGCCTGACTCCCTGGGCAGCAGCGATTCTAGAGTAATGCGGGCGCGGGCAATTTCGTCGGGCAGCACATGGATGATGGAAGACTGTCCGCCCTGCATGCCAAACAGGTTAATGCCTCGCAGCGCCTCCAGGGCGGCTTTGGCCATGCCCACAGAGCTGGCGTTGAGTTCGGGCTTGCCGTGGTTAATTTTGTTGCCCCGCTCCCAAATACCGTAGTCGGGGGTGCGGTAGGCTCGGCCAATGTAGTACACCAGGTTTTGTACAAAGTTGACTTCATCCTGGGTGTAGATGATGTGCAGCCCCGAAGCCGTCATTTGGGCCAGCATGAGCAAAAAGACGGAGGTGGCATCGATTTGGAGGTGGCCCCATTCGTCATCTCCGACTACAGGGCTGCCGGTGGCGGTGTCGTACTTAGCATGGAGGGCGGCCAGGGGATCTTGCCGCTCTTTAAACCGCTCAACTTTAGGGGCCTGGCGCATCATAGCCAGCAGCAGGCCCCGCATCAGCTTGATGACGCTTTGCTCAAGCTCGACGGTGCGGCCTTGGTCATCGTCTAGTTTGCGGTAGGCCAGGGCCAGCCCCCACACCGCCAGAATGCTGTACACATTGTCTCGCACCCAGGCGTCGGTGTAGTTACCGTGCACATTAACCGCCGTACTGGCCGGCAACAACCCGCTGATGGGATGCTGTCGGGACAAAATCACCGAGGTGACATGGCGATGGAATTGGTCGAGCTGAGCTTGGAGGTGCGATCGCGCCATAGCAATTCTTGCAGGTTCCAGAATAGAGCCAACAGAAAGGAGGAAGCAGGAATAAAACCCTGTCCAAGTCCAGAAGGAGAGTTTTCTCTAAGGGCAAGCCCCAGTTTGCAAGCTGGACTTGGTATAGTTAACCAGTACTTAACGTACCTTACTGGGAGCTGGGCTAAAAAAGGCCAGTAATGTGACAGAAACTTGCCATCAAGATGGCGGCTGGGGGTATGCCAAGAAAGCTCAAGCCCCTGAACCGTTGCGGCCATGGGTGAGTTAAGGCGAACTATACCAGTCAGTCCACCAAGTAGACATGGCCATTGTCACAAGGACTCGTGTCATCTTCCCAGGGACTAATGTCATCATTCCCAGATTGAGGAGATGATGGCTCACTTCCCCAAGTTTGCACCAACTCTGAAAGAAAAGCGTAGAAATGGCCTATTTTAGATTTTTGCCGATTACATAGGTAAAGATTGCATTCAGTCCAGCTCAAATTTGGAATCCATGAGTTTCATCATTATCTTTCGGCTGGATCTGGATTGGCATGTACCTCCTATGTAGGCGTTCCCCCTCGCCTGCAAGGCTGCAAACACACTAAGGAATATCCAGTATGGCAACCCTTAAAGTTGGTATCAACGGATTTGGACGCATCGGTCGCCTGGTTTTTCGGGGCGCCATCAAAAATCCAAACATCGAATTTGTCGGCATTAATGACCTGGTGCCCTCCGAAAACCTGGCCTACCTGCTTAAGTACGACTCTACCCACGGTCGTTATGACGGCACCGTAGAAGCCGTAGCCGATGGCATTATCGTCGATGGTAAGAAAGTGCCCTGCATGTCGGCGCGTAACCCGGCAGAACTGCCCTGGAAAGACCTGGGCGCAGACTATGTTGTCGAGTCAACTGGTCTCTTCACCACCTTTGACACGGCGAAGCAACACATCGACGCCGGGGCAAAGCGAGTGATACTTTCGGCCCCCACCAAAGACCCCGATAAAGTTAAGACGCTGCTGGTGGGCGTTAACCACGAAACCTTTGATCCCAATGGGGACACGGTGGTATCTAACGCCAGCTGCACCACCAACTGCCTGGCTCCTGTCGCTAAGGTCATCAATGACAACTTTGGTTTAACGGAAGGACTGATGACCACCGTCCATGCCTCCACCGCGACTCAGCCTACCGTTGATGGCCCCTCTAAAAAAGACATGCGGGGCGGTCGGGGTGCTGGCCAGAACATTATCCCCGCCTCCACGGGTGCGGCCAAAGCCGTAACCCTGGTGCTGCCCGAACTCAAGGGTAAGCTCACAGGCATGGCCTTCCGGGTGCCCACCCCCAATGTATCTGTGGTCGACCTGACCTTCAAGACCGAAAAAGCCACCAGCTACGAAGCAATTTGCGCGGCCATGAAGGCGGCGGCAGCAGGCCCCATGCAGGGCATTCTCGGCTACACCGAAGAGCCTGTGGTATCCAGCGACTTCACCACCGATCCCCACTCCAGCACCTTCGATGCCGGAGCCGGGATCGGGCTGAACAGCAACTTCTTCAAGGTCATATCCTGGTACGACAACGAGTGGGGCTACTCCATGCGGGTCGTCGATCTGATGCTGTACATGGCCCAGAAAGAAGGCATTCTGTCGGGCATCAAAATTCCGACTACGGTTTAGAGCATCGGTACAGTATGTCAAGATTCCGGGGGTCTTTTACCCTTTAACAAGGATTTTTGGCTTATCCAGGGTTAGAACCCTGGGATCTGTACCGGCGTTTTAGGAAGACTCTACCAAACGTCAGTTCGGGATAACGCTGAACTGCAAACGTCAGAGCTAAATCCCCTCCTTGGAGGGGTGCCCGGAGGGCGGGGTGGGTCACATCTGCAGCCGCAGATGGCTGATTGAATCCAGGTAAACGGTCTCAATACCAGGATTAACCCACCCCTACCCCTCCCAAGAGGGGACATTGCAGCGATTTTCTAGCGGTTTCAGCTAATCCCGAACTCAGGTTGCCAAGTAACTTGCGAGGGTAAATAGAACCCAGGGTTTTGATTCAGGGGCTACACAAATGGGTGCAGCCGGAGAAGAACCCCGGGTTCTGACTGATGTTGGTCGCCCTAACTGGCAACGGCCACCAGAGGCTGAATGATACTTAAAACATCCTCCCGGCTGAGTTTTTCTTTGCCCGCCGCCAGGGCTACGAGGGTTCCCTGGGCCAGGGCCAGAGGAATCTGGCAAAAGGTCTTAGCTGGCCCCTGGGGCAGACTGGTGGTATAAAGGTCGGCCAGAGTCAGATTATGCTGGGCGTAGGAATGCATATTTGCAGCAGTCCATCCGGTGGGAAAAAAGTTTACCCCCCGCTGCTGGTCTTCGTGGGCATTACGCAAAATATTGACCGACTGCAGCCCCCGCCCAAAGCCAATGGCCTGCATTCTATTGGTGTTGGTGTTGTCGTACCAGGCCCACAGATCCGACAGCAGCAACCCGACCGCACCGGCAACGCTGAAGGTGTAGCAATCCAAATCGGCTTTTGTCGTAACCCGCCAGTTACATTCAGCCCAGTAGGCCATGCGGTCGGCCATGGCGGCGGTGGCATCCCAAATCCGAGGAGCAATGGCTGCTGGAGCCAATAAAGCCCATTCTCCCAGGCGTAGAGAAACTTCCTCCAGAACGTTCTCATAGGTCGCCAACCCGGCGTTGAGGTCCTCGACGGTAGAGGTTTCGCTCCCGGACTGAAGGTTAATGCTAATGGCCCTAAGGAGTTTGGCCTTTAAGGTGTTTTCCAGATGGGGGTGGTCTTCGATTTGATCAATAGCCCGCATACATAAATAGGCGGAGGTGACGGCTTCTTGTAAGCCCTCTGGCAAAAGACTGATAGGGATAAAAAAAGTGCGACTGGTCGTTTTTAGCAGCTCGAGAGCACTGTGTAACTGGGCCATAGTCATCTCCTCACTCAACGTTGTTTTGGTATCTATGCCAAGTCCAGCCCGAAAACCGTAGCTTTGCCAAAGGCAAAACCTCTACTACTGCACTTGGACAGGGTTGAAGACAAAACGGGCCGATAACGGTCTGCTGCCATCTACCCCAATTCATGGTGTCTGTATATCACAGCCTATAGTTTCTCGAATCATAGGGTATGCCTGTAAACCCAGAATGAGTGTGAGCTACGGTGCCAGGCTGAAGATTTTTCAGGCACAGCAGAAACTGGCCCATCAGGATTGAAAAAATTGACTGTACTCTTTATGGTTATGGGGTCATTGGGTTGATGGCCTTTGCATAGATGTACAGCCCCTTATCCCCTTGTAAACCAATGTTGAGAGGGGGGATAACCCCAGCCCATGGCAGCAATCTGTTTAGCCGGAGTTTGCCCATGAATTGGTATAAGCCATGGCGCACGGTTGGGGTGGCCCTGACCCTGACCCTGACCACCACCGTGGGAATAGTGGCCATGTCTGCGATCGCCCCGGCCCAGCAGCCCCCGGCTGACCAGCAAGCCGCTACACCCGAAGCGGAGAGGGCACTGAATCGAGGCATAGAGCTAATTCAGGCCGGGCAGTTAGATGCTGCCCTGGCTCAGTTTGAGCAAGCAGTAACGCTGGATAATGACCTGGCGGCAGCCCACTACAACCTGGGCCTGGCCTACCGCCAAAAGGGCCAGCTCCAGGAAGCAGCCTCGGCCTTTTGGCAGGCGGTGCGGGCTGACCCCTACTTTGCCATGGCCTACGCCAATCTGGGCGGAGCTTTAATCGAAGGGAACAACCTGAATCAAGCTGAAGCCTATCTGCTGAGGGCGATTGAAATTCAGCCTGATCTAGGCAATGCCTACTATAATTTGGGGCTGGTTTACCGGGCCCAGGGCAACCTGCAGGACTCCCTCACAGCGTTAGAAAAAGCCGGAGAATATGCCCCTGAGGCCCCTGAGTCCCATTTTCAGCGGGGCATGATTTATCTGCAGCAGGGCCAGAATGCAGAAGCCCAGGCCGCATTTCAGACTGCGTTGGAGGTATATCCCCGCTACCCCCAGGCCCACTACAACCTGGGCATTGCCCTATTTAACCAGGGCCAGGCCGAAGCCGCCCTCGACGCCTTTAGAACCGCTACTGACCTCAACCCCTCCTACGCCGATGCCTACTACAGCGCAGGACTGGCCTTCATGCGCCTGGAACGCTACGAAGAAGCGCGAGGCGTGCTGGAATATGCCAAAAATCTCTACATCTCCATGGGAACGCCTGAGTGGGCAGCAAAGGCCCAGGACCAGATTGAACGGTTGCCGTGAGAGGGAGAGTGGGAGAGTGGGAGAGTGGGAGAGTGGGAGAGTGGGAGAGTGGGAGAGAGGTAGAGTGGGAGAGAGGGACGAATTTTGGGTAATACCAGTTGTCCAGGTGCCTCGGTAACATTTCCTGAGTAATGAAAAGCGGGCTATTTTCAGAGTGATTTTCTGAATTGCTGCTGAATCACGAGAGTGATCTGATTTTTGTGTAAGGTCCAACAAGCCGATCCATCAAGTTTTCCGCAAGCTTTGTAGGGCAGGCGTCTCGCCTGCTTAGCTGGGACAGGCAGGATGCCTATCCCACTAGAAAAATCAGATACAAGGGGTACTCCTGGCGCTACCTGGTGGTTTCTTTGGTGCCATTCCGGTTTGTCTGCTGCTGGAGTCGATTCAACTGCCGCTGGACTGACGACAGAATATGATGATCCCCCTGGGCGACGAGGCGGGCACTGGCGGTCTCGAGATCTGCGATCGCTCGTTCCCGGTCGCCCTGGCTCTGGTAGGCCGCGCTGCGGTAGCAGTAGGGTAAAGCCAGGGGTTCGCCGCAGGCAATGGCGTCGCTGTAGTCTCGCACTGCCCCCTTGAGATCCCCTAATTTCTGCAGGGCGCTGCCGCGATAGACGTAGGCCATGGGCAAATGGGGGTTAAGGGTAATGGCTTCGGTAAAGTCTCCCACCGCTGCGGGCAATCGGTTTTGTTCGAGGCGCAGCCAGCCCCGATTGCAATGGGCCGCGAATAGCTTAGGGTTGTGGGCCAGGGCTTCGGTGAAATCAATTTCGGCTGCATCAATGTTATTCAGCTCAAACTGTGCCGTTCCCCGGTTGTTCAGCACCACCGCATGGTCTGGTTTAAGAGACAGCACCTGGTTATAGTCGCTAATGGCCCCGGGTTGATCCCTCAGGTCATGGCGAGTGGTGCCCCGGTTAAATAGGGCCTTAATGTCGCCGGGGGCAATGGATGGATTGCGAAATCGCTGAATCAGCCCTTTCACCACCCGATGATCATGACTGCGAACCTTAATCTCGACGGTCGGGAAAGCCTGGTTCTGGGTGAGCAAGGCCTGCAGTCCCAGAATCGCAAAGCTGTTGTCGGGGGCCTCTGCCGTGCTGTTATCGCAGACTAAAAAGCTTTCCGCTGTGCCCATGACCTTAAAGCGAAAATGGTCAGGATAATTTTCCCGCAGGGGTAACAGCATATTGAGGGCGCTTTTCAGTTGAACCAGCTGATTCGACTCTGTGGCCCAACGCTGGCTAATGCGTCCAATTAACCGTCCTTCATGGGTATCGCCCTGGTGGCACCAGCCAATGTCCAGGTGGCAACCCCGCTCCAAAAGTCGGGTAAAGCGTTTGAGCAGGTCCTCGTCCATCGTAATGGCACTCGACCAGGGCCAGACGATATAAAGGCGACGCTGGGCCTGATCGATGGCCATTTCCAGAGCTCGTCGGCTCGACAATCTGGTCTCAGCTTCACCAGCTCCGGAATCGGTTGGAATATCAACCATCCAATCTGTTAAAGGACCGGTTTGCTCAGATGCTCCCAGTCCCGGTTGCCGGTGCTGGAACTGCTGAACCGTCTTTTGAGTTTTGTGCAGCTGCTGGGCCAGTTTAATTAACGCTTTACGATTGGTCAGGGTCTCTTGAGACGAGGGGGCCGGGGCTTCGAGCCGTTGGGTCAACTGGTTCTGTCTCTCCACCAAAGACTGGGTAATGCCCTCCAGGTGGGAGAGCTGGCCCTGAAGCTGCCCCAGATACAGAGAAACCTTAGATTGCACATCTTCGCGGCTATCGCTGGCGGTTTCTTGGCGGCTGATCTGCCGCTGTAGCTGTCGCACAGCGGCACTGAGATGGTCTAGATCGACCCTCAGGGCCTGATCGCCTATCGAGCGGGAAGCCTGGATCGTCTCTCCAGATGAAGACCCCTGGCCCGAGGCCGCAGAGGCCAGGCTACTGAAGTTTGAGTTTGAAGCCAGTTTAACAATTTTCTGCTCTAGCTCTGTCTGCCGCTGCACCAGGGTTTTAAGATGCTCAACCAGATTGGCAAATTCAGTCCGGGGGACCAAACTGGCAATTGCCCCCACCAGTTCTGACAGCTCTGACTTAACTGACTCAGGGTGAGACGACCAGGGCAGGCTGTTAAGGTGGCTTTCCACAGCCGTAAGGCCATCTTGTATGCTGCCTACGGTAGTTCGAGTTTCGGTCTGGAGGCTTTCGACATGAACCCGAAGGCTGGTCAATTCACTCTTAACCTGGGTGAGCTTTTGCTCTGCCGCTTCCATGCGGGGCAGCGTAATCAGCCGTTGGGTAGAGGTATTGAGATGTTCTATGGCAGCTGCCGCGTGAGCATATTGATCTTTCAGTTGAGCAATATCCCCATCGATCGAACTCAAATCTGGGGCGGGCATAGCCTCCAGGCTTTCGTGGAGTTCTTCTCGGACCGCTTTAATTTCCTGGGTCAGGCGCAAGAAGTTACGGTTGTTGCGCTTCATGACTGACCGCTGAAAGTGGTTCAGGGCCTCTGGCGATGGCAGGGCCGTCACCTGGCGGCTTAAGTCTTTGATCATACCGGCCTGCCGCCGCTGATCCTTAAAGAGTACTGCCTGGGAATTTTTGAGGGCTGTTTCCGTTTTATGACGATTTAATAAGCCCACCGCTGCCAGGGCAGTTAATGGGGCCGATGCCAGGGCTGCATTTTGCCCCAATAGAGTAGCTACGGTCCCTAACCCCGAACCGACCAGTAGCCAGCGTTCCGATGCTGTCAGCCAATGCCGTTTAGACACGTTCATGATCCCCTGATGCTCAAGAATGAAGGTAGAGGGTGGTTATGAAGGGGGCGTTTGGGGGACTTAACCACTTCCATATTCATTTTTCAGCGGCAAGCCCGGGCCATCAGGATAAATCCGCCATGAAGAAATCTGCTTGAGCTTTTTACCGTCGAGGACGTAGCCTTAACCATAAGCACGACGGTCTTCTCCCCAATTCAGACGGGGAGGGTCGGCCTAGGAAAACTCCACCGCTGACCTTAAACAAGGTTTATCTACGAAAGCTAAGAAATTGTGAACGATCGAGCGGACATGCCAGAAAGGGGGGCAGTTATTATAGAAATTTATCAATCAGAAATAAAAAAGTAATTGCTATTTATCAATTCAAGGCTTCATCCCGTGCCAATCATTGGCTAGACTCTATTTAGATAGGCTTAAATCTATCTCTACCCCAGATCCATAGATTTAGATCAATTGTCGGGCGGAATGTTCTTCCTCCGAGGTCGCCATTCCGTCAAGCGTTTTCATCGTCGTTCTGTCCGAAGGTAGCCCATCTATGACACCAATTCTGGCCCAAACCAGTTGGCTCATCCCTCTTTATCCTTTGATTGGGGCGTTGCTAACCATTCCCTGGTCCCCAGCCCTGATTCGTAAAACCGGGCCTCGCCCCGCCGGTTACATCAACATTGTGATGACATTGCTGGCCTTCGTTCATAGCCTGCTGGCGTTTATTGCCTTCTGGGGTAAGTCTTCTCCCCAGTTTTTCTTTGCCGAGTGGCTGCAGGTGGCCGATTTGAATCTGGCTATTCCCATTGAGGCGTCGGCCATTACCCTGGGAGCCTGCATTCTGATTACCGGCTTGAACCTGCTGGCCCAGATCTATGCCGTGGGATACCTGGAGATGGACTGGGGCTGGGGCCGGTTTTACGCCATGATGGCGCTGTTTGAAGCGGGTTTGTGCGCCCTGGTGCTCTGCAATTCCCTGTTCTTCTCCTACATGCTGTTGGAGATTTTGACCCTGGGCACTTACCTGCTGGTGGGCTTCTGGTACAACCAGTCCCTGGTGGTAACCGGGGCGAGGGACGCTTTCCTCACCAAGCGAGTTGGGGATCTGGTGCTGTTGATGGGGGTATTGGCTATCTATCCCCTGGCCCATACCTGGGACTTCCGGGAGTTGGCGGCCTGGGCCCAGACCGCTGAAGTTGACCCGACCGTGATGACGCTGATTGGCATTGCTTTGATTGCTGGCCCTATGAGCAAGTGTGCTCAGTTCCCTCTGCACCTGTGGCTGGACGAAGCCATGGAAGGCCCCCTGCCCAGCACCATTCTGCGGAATGCTGTGGTGGTCACTACCGGGATTTGGGTGCTGGCTCAGCTGTCTCCGGTGCTGGCCCTGTCTTCGACCGCTTCTGCCTTTGCCATTGCCGTTGGTTCCGTTACCGCCATCGGGTCCACCCTGATTTCTGCCGCCCAGGTGGATATCAAGCGGGTATTGTCTTACCTCACCAGTGCTTACATGGGTCTGATGTTCGTTGCCGTGGGCGTTCACCTGCCTACGGTAGCCCTGACCCTGGCTCTGACCTATGCCCTGGCCATGGCCACCCTGGTGATGGGAGCAGGTTCTATCATTCAAAACGTAGTCACCCAGGATTTGACTCAAATGGGTGGCCTCTGGAGTCGTCGGCCCATTACCGGGATGTCCATCTTGGGCGGTGCTGCCGGTCTTATTGCATTGCCTCCCCTGGGTGGGTTCTGGTCCATGCTGTCTTTCATGACAGGACTATGGAATGACCACCGGGGCTTGCTTGTAGCCGTTGTCCTGGTGGTGAACTGGATTGCCGCCTTCAGCCTGGCCCGGATGTTTGGTTTGATCTTTGCCGGTAAGACCCAGCAAATGACCATTCGTGCGCCGGAACCCCTCTGGCTGCTGGTGGTGCCCATGACCATTGGCCTGGGCTTTACCCTGCACCTGCCGCTGATGATGTCTCAACTCAGTCTGCTGCCCGCCTGGGCTGATGTCAGCCAGGATATGGCGCTGCTGTTGACCTGGTCCAGCATTTTGGGTGCCGCCGTCGGAATTCTGCTGTATGTCAATCGGGTGCTCGAAAACCCTGCCAAGCTGGTGCAAAAGCCGGTGCAAGACCTGCTGGCCTACGACTTCTACACCCCCAAGCTATACCGCAATACCTTCGTTCTTGGGGTTGACCTGGCTTCCCGCGTCACCGACTGGCTAGATCGCTACGTCGTAGACGGGCTGGTCAATGCGGTAGGCTTGGCTTCCCTGTTTGGGGGCGAAACCCTGAAGTACGGTAACAGCGGTCGCCTGCAGTTCTACATTCTGACGATTTCGCTAGGGGTTGCGATTATCGGCATCATTGTGAGCTGGCAATACTTTGTGTCCCTGGTGATGATGCTACCCATCTTTTAGGGCTGAGGGGTGAGAAATCAGAGGCATTTCCTAAGGGATCAGAATCAATTAAGTTCCAAATTTTAAGTTTTGAGTTTTGAGTTGAGCAGTCAATTCAAAATTCAAAATTCAAAACTAAGAACTTCCCTCTTCCCCCTTCCCTCTTCCCCCTTCCCCCTTGCTCACTCGCTATCTTTCCTAAGGAACCATGCTCAGTATTCTTATCTGGCTTCCTATCTTTGGTGCTTTGCTGATCGGGCTATTTCCGGGAAAAATCACCGGCAAACAGGCCCGTAATGGTGCCCTGGTGGTTTCCGGGATGGCCCTACTATGGACAATCTGGTTATTCACCCAGTTCAAACTCGACTTTGGTGGTTTTCAGTTTCATGAATTCTTGACCTGGCTGCCGGTGCTGGGCCTGAACTATGAACTGAGCATCGACGGCCTGTCTCTGCTGATGGTTGGCCTCAACAGCCTGATCACCTGGATCGCCATCTGGAGCAGTCGGCCAGACCAGGATCGCCCGAAGCTGTTTTACAGCCTGATTCTGCTGGTCAGCGGTGGCCTGGCCGGGGCGTTTATGGCTCAGAACATGCTGCTGTTCTTCCTGCTCTATGAGATTGAATTGGTGCCCCTTTATTTGCTGATTGCAATCTGGGGCGGCGAGAAGAAGGTCTACGCCGCAACTAAGTTTCTGCTGTACACAGCCCTGTCTGGGGCCTTCATTCTGGCGGGCTTTTTGGGCACCGTATGGCTGAGCGGGTCGTCTGACTTCACCTACCATGCGGTCATGGGCCACGAACTGCCCATGGTTTGGCAATACCTGCTGCTGGGGGCGCTGCTGATTGGCTTTGGCATCAAAATTCCCCTGGTGCCTCTGCATACCTGGCTGCCGGATACCTATGTTTCTGCTTCTGCCCCTGTAGCAATGATGCTGGGCGGTGTGGTGGCCAAGTTGGGAACCTATGGTCTGTTCCGCTTTGGTCTGGGGCTATTCCCCGATGCCTGGGCTCAAATTGCTCCCTACCTGGCGGTTTGGGCTGCGGTTAGTGTCCTCTATGGGGCCATTACCGCTATTGCCCAGAAAGACATCAAGCGGATGGTGGCCTACAGCTCCATTGGCCACATGGGTTACGTGCTGCTGGGCGGTGCGGCCATGACTGACCTGGCCCTGACCGGTGCCCTGTGCCAGATGGTTTCCCACGGCATTATTCTGGCGATTCTGTTCCACCTTGTTGGGGTGGTGGAAGCCAAAGTCGGCACCCGTGAGCTGGACGTGCTCAATGGTCTGATGAACCCGATTCGGGGGTTGCCCCTGACCAGTGCAATGCTGGTGTTGGGGGGCATGGCCAGCGCTGGTATCCCTGGGCTGGTGGGTTTTGTCACGGAGTTTCTGGTGTTTCAGGGCAGCTATGCCAGCTATCCCATCCAGACTCTGCTGTGCGTAGTGGGGACCGGTCTGACGGCGGTGTACTTTGTGATTCTGCTCAATCGTACCTGCTTCGGCAAGCTGGATAACGCTATTGCCTATTTCCCTAAGGTAGAGTTCGAAGAAAAGCTGCCGGCCTTCATCCTGGCTGGTCTGATTCTGTTCTTCGGGATTCAGCCCAACTGGTTGGTGAAATGGGGCGAACCGACGGCCACCGGAATGATTGCGGCGTTGCCTCCATTGGTTACTGAAGCCGTTGCTGATGAATTGCCTGAAGCGCCTAAGGCCCCAATCGTGCCACCCCTGGGGACGGTTTTGGGAAGTATCAAATAACCCTCTGGGCCAGCAAAGGGTTAACTGGAAATGGGTTTCGGTTTAGCCCTTGGCTCATCCAGCAACTCCCAAAGCTGCGGCGGAACCAATCGGGTGGAGCCCGAACGCAATTCTTCTAAGGAACGCCAGACTGCTTTGAACTTCCGTTTTCCCTCTACGACATCCAGACTTTCCCTTTCGTAGAGAGACCCATCCACAAAACGACCATCGTAGACAAACACAATCTCATGGCCCGGTTTGCCCTCCAGTTCAAAGATGTTTTCCACAATGCCCAGCAGTCTGGCATCGGTCAGCTCAGCCCCCAGTTCCTCTCTGATTTCTCGCACGATGGCATCCTGGCTGGTTTCGCCAAAATCAATGCCACCCCCCAGGGGGCGGGCAAAGGCCGAGCCTTTGACAGTATCCATTTCCTCGTGCACCAGAATGCGGTTTTTGTAACGGAAAAGACAGATGGCAATCGCCCGAATTTTTGGTTTCTTAGCCATGGCAAATGCCTCAATGAACGAATTTAAGCTTAGAGCAACTTTGTAATCAGGGAGCAAGAGAGCTAGGGAGCCAGGGAGCAAGTTTAGGCTATGGGATTCTCATCCTCGGTAAACTTTCTATCTTGCTCTCTTGCTCCCTACCTTACTTATCAACAGTTAGGAGAACCCCAATGACCACAACCCTCACCCAACCTAAAACCGACATTATTCCACCGTCTACTCACCCCCATGCAGACGTCATTCATCGTTTGGAAGCGGGCGGCTCGATGCTGCCGGATACGCCGGAGAACCTGATGCAGATCATCGGCATCTACAAGGCCTATGCGGTGCCGATGGATTTCTACTGGCGGGATCTGCTCTACATTGCGGAGCGGGTGTTTTTGAACCCTCTGCCGTTCTTTAAGTATTTCTTGCCCCAGGAGTACCTGGACCTGCACAACCACTATGCCGGGGATACTGCCGATCTGCGTATCTGGCGGGGTGAGGCCACAGCCCATCCGGAACTGCTGGAGTTTATGGAAAAGGGCGAGGTCAAGAAAAAGTGGCCGAAGCTGTTCCACCACCTGTGGCACGACCGGGTGAACATGGAGTTTGCCGAAGCCTGTATGGTGGCCATGCTGTGGCACCAGGACATGGGCGGTCGCTACAACGACTATATGTACACCGATGAGTACAAGGCGAACTGCGATCGCGCCATCAAAGCCTACTTCAAGAAAAATCCCCTGATGCTGGGGCTGCACAAGCTGTTCCCCGAGATGTTCTACGAAAAATGTCGGGAACTCTCCTACTACTCCAACCTGGGACTATTCTGGGAAGTCATGGCCCCCGTATTCTTCGAGATGTCTGACATCTACGATGAGGGCGGCTTCAAGGGCGTACCTGACGCCATGGATTTCCTGGTGAATGGCATCTTTGCCGTCGCCGGTCGCCCCATCTACCACCACGTTTATGTGGGGGATGAGTGCTTCGAAATCATTCCCAAATCCAAAGGTTTCACCTGGCTGTATGAAGCGGCGCTGCCCTACGTGGAAGCGGTGTTCTACCGCACCGCACCGTTCCGGGGCACCAAGTCCTACAATGCCCAGGCCGATCAGGTGCCGGATGATCAGAATGACTTCCACTACGGCATCCTTTATGCTGACGTTTTCCCTGTGGGTAGTGCCGGTATTCCTCCCACATTGCTAATGCAGGACATGCTGCACTTCCTGCCTCCCTACCTGCTGGAGTATTACCACAAGCACTGCCGGGGTGAGGATGACATGCTGATTCAGCTGGGCATTACCTTCCAGCGGTCCATGTACAACGTCACCTCAGCGGTGATTCAGGCTCTGCGCACCGCCCTGCTGTATCCCCTGGATGATCCCAACCCCCGCCACCGCATGGCTAACCGCAAGTTCTTCGAGGCCCAGATGGATCGCTTCCTGCGGCCCGAGGCTCGCCTGCGGGATATTCAAAGCTCAGACTATCGATAGGTTCAGGTACCGGGTACCTCGAAGGCACCCGATACCTCCTCCAGATTTCTCTTGCTCTCTTTCTCTCTTTCTCTCTTGCTCTCTTGCTCTCTTAACCGATACTCCCATGCCCACAATCGTTGACATTGCTGTAAATAACGAAGGTTTCTCTACCCTGGTGGCGGCTGTACAGGCGGCTGGTCTGGTGGAGACCCTGCAAAGTGCTGGTCCATTCACCGTCTTTGCACCCAACGACGATGCCTTTGCTAAGCTTCCACCCGGCACTGTACAGACCCTGGTGCAGAACCCTCCCCAGCTGGCCAGAATCCTTACTTACCATGTTGCGGCTGGTAAGCACACCAAAGAAGAGTTGATCAAAATGGGTAGCATTGATTCGGTTGAAGGGGCTCCTATCACCTTTGACGGTACCGATGGCTTTGAGGTGAAAAATGCCACGGTGCTAGCCGCCGATATTGAAGCCGATAACGGCATCATTCACGTCTTAGATAACGTGATTTTAATGGGTTAAAACGTTTCGATTGGCTCCTGATAGACCACAAAGCGGGGTAACACCCGCTTTTTTTTTCGCCTGGGAAGATCGACCAAACAACCGATTCACAGGAATGGGGATATCGGCAAACGGGATGGGTATTATCTCCCCTTCCGCAAGGGTTAGTTCACTCTGATAAGCTGACTGTTGACTTGGGCCTGATCACCACTCCTGGTTAGGTTTTGGGCACCCAGATATGTTTATCGAATTGATCTGCCCAATAGTCTAACCGGGGATTCTCTGGGTCAACCTGCTCCCACACCTCGAACCATCGGCTAGCCTTTTCCCACTCTTTTTTAGCCCTGAGCAGAAGTAGATAAACATCAGAAAAGGCCCCAAACTCCAGAAAATGGAACCGTTCACGTTCTAGTACGGGCAACAACAAGGCTTCTGCAGCTTCCAAATCTCCATCATCAATGAGTTCAGCAGCTTTTGACATGCGCGCAAATAGATAGTCGGGGAACCGTTCGATAATTTCCTCCCTGAGTTCTATAGCTTCTGCAGTGTGCCCCTGGATTTCCATAGCCTTGGAAAGATTGTTCAAAATGTCGGGAGCGTTCGGTTCCTTTTCCAGGGCCTGCCGCAGTAGGGTTTCAGCTTCCTGAGCTGCATCATCGTCCATTTCTCGCAGCAGGTAAATCGCCTCTGCCAGTAACTCTCCAACCGCTTTTGAATGTTGAATGGGGGGTTCGCTATGAAATTCGTAGGCCATCAGCTGAACTTCCCGCCATTCCCCCTGCAGCCATAGGGTGACTTTTTTAGGCACCAAATTTTCCTGAGAGGCCAGAACTGCCGCCCGATAGCGAAGTTGGTCGGTACCGTTTTGACTCAGGGCGAAGTCTTTAACGGCTTCTACCAATTCCGGTGAGCGTATTTTCTCGGCCAAATGCACGATTAATTCCTGAGCCTGAGGACCACCCCGCTCCAATAAAATTGGGGTTTTATGCAGGAAATCTGGATGATGATCCAGATATTTTTTGAGGTGTTTGTCCAGATTTTTTTCAATTTTTTTAGACTGCAGAGAAGCGCTAATAGTCTGTATAAAGTCTTCTGCAACGCCCGGCAGCAGCCACTGTCGCCACAGGAATGGCCAAGGTCCGTGGCGTAGATCAACGGTATGGCGAATATCCGTCAGGTTTTCTTGAGCCAGGGGATAGTTGTCATAAAGTTCTAGAGCTGTCTCCCATTGGGCTACAGCTTCATCTTTGCGACCTAAGCGAGCCAGGGCGACCCCTGCCAAATGGAAAAACAGCGGGCTGAGTTCATCCTCGGCTTCGACGTTGTCTTTTTGGGCCTGTTCCCAGACTTCCACAACGGCAGCATCGTCTCGGAGGTAAGAGAGTCCTTCTACTTTCTTCGTCCACACATCCCAACCCTGGTCCTGACTGGTTTTGAGGCGGTCACCATAAGGCCGGGCAGCAGCCTCATCCCCACGGACCACCAAATAGTGAACCAGATTAGACAGGGCATGAATGTTATCTGGGTAGTCTTCAAGCACGGCCTTGGCGGTGGCAATGGCCTCGTCTACTTTGCCTTCCAGCCAGCTGATCAGGCTTAGATTATTGCGGGCCGACACAAATTCGGGATTTCGCTTTAGGACTTCGTTTTCGGCCTCACGGGCCGCGTCATAATCGCCAGATTCTAAAAAAGCCTGCCCCTGCTCATGGAGAATCGCTGCTTCCCAACCCACTTCGCCTGTCAGGCCGATTTCTTCGAGCAGCCGTTTTGCTAGCTCCTCGAGTTCTTCTATCGTGGTGCGCGCTTCTTCTGCAAACTCGTGTTCTGAATCGGCCTCCAAGGCCCGGCGAAAGGTCTGCAACGCCATCATCGGATGAGAGTTAGCCAGGTAGGCACTGGCTAAGCCATACAACACATCTATGTTGTTAGGTTGTACCTTGAGCCATCCTTCGCAGGACTTTTGGTACAGGGGCATGTTCTCAGTTTCGTAGCTGAGGTAGTTCAGCAACTCCCAGACATGCTTAGCTTCTGGATGCTGCTCGCTAAGGGGTAGAAGGATCTCAATCGCGGTGTTCCAATCTTCCTTAGCGACATACTTTTCTGCCCGCTGGAGTTCGCTCTCCAGGTTTTTGGTCCCAAAACCGAGGGAAGCCACACGGGTCGATTTTTTCTTGCGCTTAGCCATAACAATCTGGGGGCAACTGCAACCGTTAAAGTTTAAGTGTTCGCCTATAGCCCAGGTCTGTCAAGGCCCCCGGGCAGGATGGTGGCAAAAAGGTTAACTAAATAGTCTTGGATAAATCCGCATAGCCGCCAGTCGCGCCAGCAGAACAGTCCATCCCACCAACCACAGCAGCAGCAAAGGCCACCATTGGGGCAACCCCAGCGGCCAGCGCAGCAAATCCACCAGGGAGGCCAGGGGCAAAATACCCGCAAACGCCCCCAGCAAGGGCGGCAGAGTACTGCGGGGGAAGTAAGTGCCGCAGAGGGTAAACATAGGGATAATGGCCAGGAAAATTGGCACATTGACCTGATCTACTTTGCGGACCACTCCGGTTACCAGCAGGCCAAAAGCTCCAAACAGCAGACTGCCCAGCACTATCAGCGGTAGGGAAAGGATGAGATGCTGCAATGCGTAAAGGTTAGCCAGCACAGCAACTAATCCTGTCAGAACTCCAGCAATGGTGCCCTTCGTCGTCGCCCAGAGCCAGTCGCCTAAGAACACATCCGTAAAGCTGAGGGGTGCTGTCAACAATGCCTGCCAGGTTTTCTGAAAGTTCAGTCGAATAAAGCTACCGTAGGCACCCTCAAAAAAGGATTGAAACAGGACCCCAACGGCGATCATCCCCGGCGCGATGAAGCGGGCGTAGGACACCGATTGCCCCAGATACTCTACTTCACCAACCAGGGGAGTCAGGCCATAGCCAAAGGCCAGCAGGTACACCAGCGGTTCTGATAGTGGGGGCAGCATGCTCACCAGCCAGGTGCTGCGATAGACCTGAAAGTGCCGCCACCAGACGGTATAGACTCCCCAGGGAGTAGCCGTAATCAGCTTCATTCCAGCACGCTCCCGGTGAGGCGTAGAAACACATCTTCTAAGTTAGCCTGTCGCCGCAGCAGACGGCGAGGGTGATAGCTTTCGATGGTTGTCCAAAGTTCATCGGACGGATCATCTGGCAGGGTAATCAGGTGGCCGCTGCCAAAATTGCGATGCCAGGTGCTATACCTGTCCGCCAGGTGTTTGAGGATAGCGTCATCTACCCCCTCTACTTCAGCAACTTCATGGCCAATGACGCGGGTTACCAGGTCAGCAGGAGGGCCTTCGTCAATGACTTTGCCCTGCTGCAGCAGGAGGATGCGATCGCACAGCCGCTGGGCCTCATCCATATAATGGGTGGTCAACAAAATCCCACATCCGCTGTCTTTGAGGTGCAGCACCAGCCTCCAGAAATCCTGCCGGGCGTCAGGATCTAATCCCGTCGTTGGCTCATCCAAAAATACAATTTGAGGCTTGTTCAGCAGTGCCCGAGCCAGCACCAGTCGCCGCTTCATGCCGCCGGAGAGATCGTCTACCTGGGCTTTGGCTTTCTCCTCTAAGTTCACCAGAGCCAGCAGTTCCCCGGCCCGTTCCCTGGCTGCTTTGCCGGTGATGCGAAAGTGGTGGGCGAAGTGGGTGAGATTGTTGAACACGGTAAAGTCCGGGTCCAGGTTGTCTTCCTGGGTAACAATGCCCATTTGAGCGCGGGCCATTTGTCCCTGGGCCGGCAACTGCCAGGGACCAAATTTGACGAACCCTTTGGTGGGAATCACCGTGCCGAATAGCATTCCTACTGTCGTGGTTTTACCAGCACCGTTGGGGCCTAACAATCCAAGGATTTCTCCCGGCTGCAGGGTAAAACTAATACCCTGTACCACCGCAGCATGGTCGTACTGCTTCCACAGGTCATAGGCTGTCAAGCTCATGGCATTAGCGGTCATAGACTGGCAACCTCAACAGGCTGACATAGGCAGATATTGCCAATCTACAAGACTCTTCTAGAAATTGCCGCCGTGGTTGGCTCTGAGCGCCTCCCCTTGAAGCTTCTATACCAAGTCCAGCTCGAGATCTGTAGTTTTCGCTAAGGCAAAACTCCACCGCTGGACCTGGACAAGGTTTATATCAACCATTAACCAAAATCTAGCTAAACATTAACCCCATTTCCGGTGCGAGAAGTTATCTTAAGAATATATTCTGTAAATTTAGATACAAAACTTGAGGTATCTCATGAAAACTGCACAAGAATCTGCCCGTCATCTACTTGCTCGCACCCGTCAGCAAAAGCAGAATCGCCGCGCCGCCATGCTAGAGCGTTCTGCCCAGGAAGTAACTCGGCTCGACGTTAATCGCCAGGAGTTGGCGTAGTATTTGCCTCAGGATGAAACCGGGGATGCAGGCGCAGGCTCCCCGGTCTTAATACTTTCAAACAGGTTTACACTGCCCGGCCCGAATCAACCCGACCCGCTTTGCCATAGCCTCAGCTTGAGATTCGTAGGGTCCCCAGGTTTTGGCTTGCTCTCGCTGTTGGTGGTTGACCTGGTCGAGGGGCACAACCTCGCAATAGCCGGCTTCGGCTTGTACAATCAACCATCCTTCTGTTTGGGATGTCATAGCTGGCATTCCTTAATAGCAGTAACGACCATTGGAGTTAGGCTTAGGATGTTCTTCGCCTTTACGCATGGCTCCAATCAGAGTGGATACAATTACACATCGTTTGACACCGCCCCTATTAGCACCGGTAAGCGTAATTGTTCCTAATGGAGATGTTACATTTCCATGGATGTCAAAGCGAATGTAATGGATGCCACTCTTTTTTCGCAGGGTGTTGTCTTTTTCAGAGAGAATAACCCCAGCCGGTAAGCTTTCCCATTGAGATATTGCCGTAGCCGTTATGCGCTCCGGATGGCTGGCCCATTCCACCCGATCGCCAACCTGGCGAATGCTAAATCTCCTCGCTTCGCGAAACTTCATGGCGTCCATTTGCGTAGAACGTATAGATTGGTAGACCATGTCACGCCCGTTCTGTACCTCCTGCCGTTCTTTAAATCCTAAAAAAGAAGGTGTTGCAACTGCGGCTAAAATGCCGATAATCGATGCGATAATCATCATTTCAGGAAGGGTGTAGCCAGCTTTTTTAGACGCATGACAATTTGACGGTTTCAGAAGCCGTTGCACATAGGTATTCATTGTTAATTTCAGCCTTTAAAAATTCTTATAGCGATCATCCCGCTGAGCCTAAGTTGCCCTTTCTAATCCGGGGGGAGACTACATTTTGCTAAACTCCGCCATCCGGCCTAAGCCATTTATTCAGGGTCTCAGTACTTTGATTGGTTGCCTGACAAAACTGCTCAACCAAATCCCTGTAAGCCCAGCAAACAGTCCGCCGCTCTCTACGTCATGTATCAAAACGTTTAACCCCATCTTGATTTACGGGTTGACCACCATTCCAACCCCATTAGCGAACTTCGCTACCTGTTCGAAGAATCCCGAAAGGACTATTACCAGTCTTTTCGCAAAACGATGCCGTCCCATACCCAGCGTCCTACCACCCTGGACCTGACCTGGTTAAGCCGGGCTGTCTAGCGAAAATGCTTTCTTGTCTGAGGCTCTAGCAGGCTGTCGGAGCAACAAGGGTTTGCCGCGATATGTAGCGTTCCTTGCGAGCCCAAAAACAGCTGTAGTGTCAATTTTCGATTACTCCGGCAAGCGGCTAGCTTATTCAAGCCAAAGCCGCTAAGCTGGCAGAATGCCACAACTTGTAGCGACAAGTGAAGAATGAATAGTTTCGATTGCTGTCGTTAGCCGTGGTGCGCCAACTTCACGGAGATCTTTGCTATGGATGTCAGAGCCGCTGTTGCCCTCGAAGCCGGTAAACCCCTCTCAATTGAAACGATTCAGCTAGAAGGGCCTAAAGCCGGAGAAGTGCTGGTTGAAATTAAAGCAACCGGGATCTGCCATACCGATGCCTACACCCTTTCTGGGAAGGATCCGGAAGGCTTATTTCCCGCCATTTTGGGCCATGAAGGGGCTGGGGTTGTGGTCGAGGTCGGCCCTGAAGTCACCAGCCTGAAGCCCGGGGACCATGTGATTCCCCTCTATGTGCCCGAGTGCCGCCAGTGCGAATACTGCCTCAGTATGAAAACCAATCTCTGCCAGGCTATTCGCGGCACCCAGGGCAAGGGACTCATGCCCGACGGCAGCCGCCGCTTCTCCCTGAATGGTGAGCCGCTCTTCCACTATATGGGCACTTCTACCTTTGCCAATTACACCGTGGTGCCGGAAATTGCCCTGGCTAAAATCCGTAAAGATGCCCCCTTTGAAAAAGTCTGCTACATCGGCTGCGGCGTTACCACCGGCATTGGAGCTGTAATCAACACCGCCAAAGTGGAACCCGGGGCTAATGTGGTGGTCTTCGGTTTGGGAGGCATCGGTCTCAACGTGATTCAGGGCTGCCGCATGGTCGGGGCCAACAAAATCGTTGGGGTGGATATTAATCCTGCCAAAAAGGAACTGGCTGAAAAATTCGGTATGACCCACTTCGTCAATCCAAAAGAAGTTGAGGGGGACCTGGTGCCTTACCTGGTGGAGCTTACCAATGGCGGGGCTGACTACAGCTTTGAGTGCGTCGGCAACGTTAACCTGATGCGCCAGGCTTTGGAATGCTGCCACAAAGGCTGGGGCGTCAGTGTCGTAATTGGCGTGGCGGCGGCAGGGCAGGAAATCAGCACCCGTCCCTTTCAGTTAGTTACTGGTCGCGTGTGGAAGGGCAGCGCCTTCGGGGGAGCCAGGGGTCGTACCGATGTACCCAAAATTGTGGATTGGTACATGGACGGCAAAATCAACATCGACGACCTGATTACCCACGTTATGCCCCTCGAAGACATCAATAAAGGCTTCGACCTTATGCATGAAGGGGAGAGCATCCGCAGCGTCGTTACGTTCTAACGCAAATTAAACTTTGTCCAGGTCCAGCAGTGGAGTTTTGCCTGAGAGAAAACTACAGATCCCGAGCTGGACCTGGTGTAAACCTCGTCCAGGTCCAGCAGTGAAGTTTTGCCTGAGAGAAAACTACAGATCCCGAGCTGGACCTGGTATGGAATCCAAAAACATTTCTGCACTCTGGATTCTGAATACCTTGTAGAGTGGGCAGTGCCCACCATTTACCTGGAGGGGCGGCTCGTCCCCCCTTTCTGCCCTAAACCCCCCACTCAATCCGTAATGACTGGCAATCTCACTCTCCGTAATCAAGCCGCCTGCTTTGGCGGCACTGTAGGCTACTACACCCATCCCTCCAACGCCTGCGGCTGCCCGATGAATTTTTCGGTCTTTATGCCGCCCCAGGCAAAAGCAGGTCCAGTGCCAGGGTTGTACTACCTGTCGGGCCTGACCTGCACCGAAGAAAACTTCACCGTCAAAGCCGGAGCCCAGCGTTACGCCGCCGAACATGGGCTGATGCTGGTGGCCCCCGACACCAGCCCCAGGGGAGAGAATATTCCAGACGACTCTGACTCCTGGGACTTCGGTAGCGGAGCGGGTTTTTACGTCGACGCTACGGAAGCTCCCTGGAATGCCCATTACCACATGTACAGCTATGTGGTGGATGAGTTGCCCCAGGTGGTTGCCGAAAACTTCCCGGTGGATACTGCCCGTCAGGGTATCTTCGGCCATTCCATGGGTGGCCACGGGGCGTTGATCTGTGGCCTGCGGAATCCTGACAAGTTCAAATCCATTTCGGCGTTTGCCCCCATTGCAGCCCCTTCCCAGTGCCCCTGGGGCCAAAAAGCTTTTTCTGGATATTTGGGATCTGATCCGAAAACCTGGGAGCAGTACGACGCCAGCAAGCTAGTGCTGAGTCATGCCCAACCAGATCGACCCATCCTGATTGATCAGGGTTCAGCGGATACCTTTTGGGGCCAAAAACAGCTGCTGCCAGAGGTCTTCGAGGCAGCCTGCAAGCAGGCCGGGCAACCGCTCACCTTAAGATTTCAGGCAGGCTATGACCACAGCTACTTCTTCATCGCCTCGTTTATGGCTGACCATATCGCCCACCATGCCGCATTGCTAAAGGCATAATCAAGACTGGTTGGAATCTGTTCGGAGCGCGTTACACTGCAACAGAACTGGCGGCAAAGGTCATTTCTTGTCGCCCCCAAACCGACTCAGGAGACCCTAACTATGGTTAGAATGCTGATGAGCATTGGTCTGATGGTGTTGCTAATGGTAGGGATGCCGTTTCCCGCCTACAGCCTGGACCTCAGCCCCAGAATGCAACCCATCCTTGGCCAAACCACCCCAGACTTTACCGACCAAGAAGTTAAAGACTTTGCCAACGCTTATCGCTCAATCCAGACGATAAAGCAAGACGCTGAAGCCGAAATGATCAAAGCGGTTGAAGCTGAAGGACTGTCGGTGGAACAGTTCAACTCCATTGTTGATGACCAACTGGATAGTACAACCGGGACGTTATCCGGAGCCTCTGAAGAGCAAACTACTCAGTTTGAGGCGGCGGTAGACTCCATCATTGCGATTCGTCAGTCTGCCGAGTTAGATATGGAATCTGCCATTGAAAAAGAAGGCATTTCTTTAGAACGGTTTAACCAGATGATTGACCAGGCCAACCAGGATAATGCTCTCAAACAGCAAATTAGCGAGCAACTCAAAAATTAGCGGGCAACTCAACCCGTAGATGCTGCAGCGTCACCTCAAGAAGCTTAACGCCGCCCAGGTTAAAACCTGGGCGGCGTTTCTGATCAGTTCCGATGATCATGACAAGGCTTATCTAAATCTGTCTGCTCAAATGTTTAGCTTAGAGCAGAACCGCTGCGGTCGTAGCTGCGTCGGGCATCGTTAGAGGGCTTTCCCTGGATATGCCCCCGGTAGTTGAGTTCACCGGGCATACCAATCTCGCTGTTAACACGGCTCAACAGAGACTGTTGACGATTCTTCACCTGGTGGTGATGACGTTGCATTAAAATTCGGGCGCGTTCTTGGGCAGACATGAGCAGGGTCTCCTTGGAAAAGGTAAAGACGAATCAAACCATCACTTGTCCCAAGCTTAATCCCAAAAACTGTATAAATGACTACAGAATTGCTATTTTTTGTATTTCTTCTTAAAACGTAATTTTCTGTAACGGTTCTCTCATGAGCGGTTCTCGCATGGTGGGCCCCAATTGCGCCCATGCTTAACGGCCAGCATGGGCGACAGTTGCCGGTTCGCTAACCTGAGCTTTGGAGGGCAGTAACAGCCATGGCTGAGGCCGACCAGGACTGGATGCTGTGGGCATCAGACGGATGAACTGAGCCACAACTTTTGGATCAGACCAGGCTAAAATTGCTCTCTGTTTCAAAACAATGAGAGCATCGCGATCGCTCATAGCCAGTCGCCACCCACGGTTCTGGTGACAAGATACCCAGGCGTTCAAGACTTGAAAAATTTTAGCCAGAGGGTGATCCGGAATAGAGCGATGGTAATACTGAGAAAGCACCGTCGCGACCTCAGGTAAGCCAGCCATTTCGGCGAGTTCAGTGCTTTCTTCAAACCAACTGGTTACCCGAGACATAAGCTGGCCGTAGTGGTCAAAGCTCTGGCAAAACACCCCATGGCTAATGGTAAGAGCCCCCAAATTTTTGAAATAGGCGGTCAGTAATAAAGTGTTGATGGCCCGTTCATCCAGGCGAATGCGCTGACCATAGGCCAGACAAAGGTTAGCTAACACGGTCGATTCTTGTGCCAGGTCTGGTTTTTTTCGTTTTAAAAGTTCTTGTAAAGTTTTCAGATAGGTACGAAAGCTGGGGTAACTCATGCTGCAGCCCTTATTCGATCTAAATATTCGGCGGCTGTCTAAACAACCTCCCCCCTATGGCCGCAAAGGGCCCTAAAGGGTTGAAAAGCTATCGTGCTTATTGGCGAGAGCCTTCAAAAACAGCCGCAGAATATGCAGTAATTACAGAGCCTACCCTATCAGGAGGTGCTTTTTCTGTGACGGGGGGTCTGACCAATCAGGGCAGCCAAAAATTGGGCAAAACTCCCCCTAGCGTTTGGCGCAACGTCTGGTTCATAGACCGTGCCGCCTGGATATGGGGCTCATCGGGAATGACAGGCAGAATGTTAGCTAACTGCCCCTGGCCAAATTTTTGAATCACATGATTAGCGGCTTCGAGACCCGTTACGTAAGCCTTTTCCTGAGACCAGGAGCCGTGGCGGCTCACAATCCAGTCGCCGCTCATAAACAGGTTGTCAAAGCTCGTTTGCCCTGGTAACAAATACCGATAGCTGCCGGGGGCAAAATGACTCACCGCCTGGGGCAGTCGAATCACGCTGGCATCGACCATGCTGGCATCCTCCACGGCGGGCACACACCCGGCCAGATTGCTTTTGACAATAGATAAAATTTCCTCATCATCTAAATGCAGGAACTGATTGGCGTGGTAGTAGTCCACTTCAATTACCGACCCAGGAGCATCACGATATTCGTCGTGGAGAGCGTTCAGGTCAAAGAAAGTCCACCCAGTGGTGGGATGAAACCCAAAGCAAGCGTTCGAAGGATGGGTGATGGCGACTTTTCGATCCAGCCAGAGGCGTGTCGCCAGAACGTCAACGGCTCCCAGGTTTTGCAGGTCTCGAAATTCTCGTCGCTGCCGCAGGGCCGGACACCCCGCCACGATTTTTTTCATGCCGGTAATGCCCACAGCAAACACCACGGCATCGGCAGAGAAGGTTTCATCCCCACAGACTACCCCGGTAACCTGGTTACTATCGTTCATCACCAGGTCTGAGACCCGTTGGTTAGCCAGCACTTTACCGCCGGCAGTTGCAATGGCCTGCACCCAGGGACGAAAAATTTGTGCCCCCACCGTGCCCCGGCACCAGCGCACATCAAAGTCAGGCTGATGGGCCAGGATAAAGTAATACAGCATCCCCAGAGCGGCGGCGGCAGAGCACTGCTCACCGGGGGCAAATAGCCCTACCAGCAGCATCGGCTCAAAGGATTCTTTATATAACCGCGCCGAGACGCCGTACTGCTTGAATAATTCTCGGGCGGTGATGGCATCGTAGCGTTGCCAGGCGTCATCAGAGTTGTCAAAGTCCACCACGGCGTAGAGCAGCGGCAGGGCCGACAGCCGATCTACCAGGGGTAACCGCTTAAATTGGGTATACACAAAGGTACCCAGGGGGCTGGGCAGGTAGGGCATGGCTTGAAACAGAGGCGACTCTACCTCCAGCCCCTGGGGCGAAAACTGAGACGAACGGGTCCAGGGGGTAAAGGGCTGAATCCCCAATGCATCGGTGAGGGCAAAAATATTGCGGTAGGGATACCAGAACCCATGGATTCCCGCTTCCACAGACCGTCCGGCGGGAGTTTGCCACCCGGCCACGAGCCCTCCCGGATGGGCCCCAGCTTCCAGCAGGGTTACGTCGTAGCCCTGCTGGGCCAGGTGGTAGGTGGCCCCCAATCCGGCCCAGCCGGCACCAACGACGACAACTTTGGGGGAAGTAGCTTGGGATTGGGTCATGGTCCTGTCCTGTGTCATGCCAATGCTCGCTGTTTAATTTTGGCTTGAGGATGGGATAAACTACATCCCCGAACTACAGGCCAGTTGTTTTTCTCGGGTCAGGGTGGCGTAAAGTTGCTCCAGGCAGGAGACATTATCTTCCAGGGTATAGCGGTACAGCACCCGTTCCCGAGCTTTGCGGCCCAACATCTGGCTGATCTCGGGATGATCCCGCAGAATTGGCAGAATGGTTTGCAACTGGGTCGCTACCCGTTGGGTGTCCAGCACAATGCCAGCCCCATTGGCAAGCACTTCCCCGTCTGCTCCGGCATCGGTGGCAATACAGGCGGTGCCGCAGGCCATAGCTTCCAGCAACGATAGGGAGAGCCCCTCCACCAGAGACGGCAGAATAAACCCATCTGCCCCCCGCAAAATTTCGACCCGCTGCTGTTCGTCGGCCAGATACCCTAACCAGATAATATCGTCCTGATCGCTGTAGAACAGCTTCAGGGATGCTTCCAGGGGGCCACTGCCCACAATCGCCAACTTACAGCCTGGCCCCATATCTGCCTGTCGCCATCCCCGCAGCAGGGCCTCTACATTTTTTTCAGGAGAAAGTCGCCCCTGGTACACAAACAGCCGTTGGGCCTTCAAATCAAGTTTTGCGGACGAAGGGCCAGGGGAATAGCGGCGGGTGTCTACACCATTGGGGATGACCACCACCCCGTTTGTGGGCACCCCCAGGCGAATCAGCAGATCTCGCTGCAGATCAGAAAACACAATTACTCGGGTGTAGTTGGCCAGGCAGGGAGCATAAAGCTGGTAGGTGAGGTGTTGAGTGCCTGAGGTCAAACTTCTGACTTTACGGTCAAAGGCAGGATGAAACGTCGCTACCAGGGGCAGGCCCAGTTCGGCGCAAATTTCGGGCAGGCGAAAATCCAGCGGTGATAACGTCAACGAGGCATGAACCAGGTCGGGTTTGAGCCGTTTTAGCGCCTCAGCCAGTAGCTTGCCCGACTTAAAAGAAGGGATCGTTAAAATTTGAGACTTGAACAAAAAGGGGAGGGAAACCTCAGAACAATCGGGGTGATGGCTCTCTTGGTGATTGTCTGAGGTTTGAGCAAAGTGCAAAAACGTCACCCGGTAGCCGCGCTCTAGCAGAGCATTTGTAATTTCCCGGCTATAGGTTACGTTGCCACAAAAGGGCGATTTCTTGCCAAGCCAAGCGATATGCATTCAATCCAGGTTCGGGGGGGCAGACGGGCAATGGGTGGCCCGAGGATGTATCAGCACTGAAACCTTAATGTCGGGAGGTGACCGCCCTCTAGACCTGCCTCAGCGCCGTATCGGCAATATACCAGCTTACAACCCCACCAATCCCAACAAAAACGCCTAATCCGATGAATACATTAGAAATTCCTAGGGCAGCTTCCACAAGACTGGCCACCGCTAACGGCAAACTCAGGGCAATGTTCACCAGGTTATTTTGCAACCCAAATACTTTACCCCGCATGGCTTCGGGGGTTTTCTCCTGAATTAGCGTTTGCATCGGGATGCCCACCAGAGCGGCACAGACCCCCAGGGACAAAATAATCCCGAGGGTCCACCAGAGTTGTCGGGTCGCCCAGGCCAGGGCAATAAGACACACCGCCATGCCCAGGGCACCCCACAGGCTGAGATATCGTTTTGGAAACCGCAATCCAAACTGTCCCACAAACCCTGCGCCAAGAGCCATACCCAAGCCACCGGCAGCCAACAAAAAGCCAAACTGAGAAGCCTTCAGGTTGGGAATTAGCTCTGCCAAACGTACCGCCAGCACCGCCAGGGCCGCAAACACGCAGGAAAGTAACACCAGCTGAATAATGGCGACCCGAACCTGGGGGTGATCCCGCAGGTATTTAACCCCATCTCGAATGTCCGCCCAAAAACTGACGGTGTGATTGTCTTCAGACAACCGTTCTTGACCGGGACTTACCAGTACCAGGCAAGCTCCAGCCAGGGCATAGCTTAACCCCACCAGCAAGGCCGGACCGTTATTGCTTAACCCCAAGCGAGAGAGTAAAGCATCGGATAGGGCCAGAAATGGCTCTCCCACTGCAAACCCAATAATGACCGACGCCATCATGGTGGTGGTATAAAGGGAATTCGCAGACAGCAAATTCCTTTTTTCGACAATCAACGGGATAATAGCCTGCTCAGCGGGGGCAAAGAACTGGGTCAGGGTGGAAATCAGGAAAGTGACCCCCAACAATAACCAGAAAGCCACCGGCAACCCCACTAGAGTGCCCCAATCGAGCGTTCCCCAAATAATCAGGGGTAAAGCAATCACCAGACCGCCGCGCAGCAGGTTAGAAATCACCAGCACGGGCTTTTTGCGCCAGCGGTCAACAAACACGCCCGCCATTGCCCCAAACAGCACCGCCGGAATCGTAAAGGCAATCATAACAGCTGCAACCCAGCCGCTGATAGACTGCCCTGGCCCTTCAAACTGGGCTGAAATGATGGCAATCATCAGCACCAGGTAGACCTTGTCGGCCAGTTGCGAAAAAACCTGCCCCAACCAGAGCGTTAAAAAGTTTCGGTTCTGAAAGACGGCGCTAAAGCCCCTTGCTCGCTTCACCGCTGTTCTTGAGATGGCCTCGGGAGAGTTCCCTTTAGCCCCCCGGGCTGGGGAACTATCGCCATCGATACGGTCAGCCTCCCCATCGGCAGATTCGTGATCTGGTTGGGCGTTTAGTTTGTCAGCAGCGCTGGCATCGATCTCGAACTCTCGTACCATGGGACAACCAATAACGATCGAAAATTTGCGGCAAGTCCACAACCTAAAAACAGACTGGGTTAACAAAAACCTTTGGGCTTGTCTTAATCATTACTTTAAAGTTTAAACAGCGGTCATGCACACATCAACCAGGGTTGCTGACCGAATTGGGCGCTCAAAGTAGTGCTCTGAATATTCTCGCAAAAGCCGTTCAATTGTGGACCAAAGGTCTTGAGATTTAGCCGTTCCTCCAGGCTGAAATACCACTGGCCCGGTGGGTAGGGTGGTAATTAACTCGGGTTTGCTGAGCTGCTGCAGGAGGGCGACATGGAGGGCCGTCAGATGGTTCTTGGCTGAAGCGTTGCCGTGACGTCCCCGTCTGGGGGAAGGGTTCTCAGCGACATAGCGCTGGGGGATTTCCTGCAGGCTTATGCCTCCCTGGCATCGGCTTTGCCCCTCCTGCCGCCCCCAATCGACCGGCAGAGCCTCGGTTTGGCCTGAGGAAGACGCCTGGGAAGCGGGTAACACCAGCCCTCCGGCTTCAATGCTGAAATTGACTCGCCAGGTGCTGTCTAGCAAGTCGGGCACAATGGCTAACTGGGTGGCACAGCATCGATTAACCTCTGGGGCGACTCCCGCCAGGGCCAGCAGGTGATAAATACCGTGGCACAGAGCAGCTAAAATTCCTCCCGGAGGAATCGTTTCAATCCGCTCCAGATGTTCCACAAAAAGGTGAAACAGCTCCGCCTGGGAGCAATCGCTGAGAGCCATTAACATGACAATTTCTGCCAGATACTGGCTGGCCGTCAGTCTCCCCAGGTGCTGGCTCAGCCCTGGAAAGGTTTGCTGGGTTTCAGCCTGGACAAACTTATCCAACCGCTTGCCTTTGACAATCAGCCAGTCGTTAATTACGAACAAATCGCTGCGCCCCCCCAGGCGAGACTTATGTTTGCGAGAGCCGGGGGCAATGCCTCGCACCAGGCCAAACTCGGGGGTCAGGACGGTGATCAACCGGTCGGCTTCCCCCATGGGAACCGCCTTTAAATTAATGCCAGTAGCTCTGTAGGTTTGGCTCATAAACAGCAGGGTTTGGAGTCCATTTCTCCAGCCTGAAGGGAAAGTAGAGGGCTCATTTATCTTAGCGACAACCCGCCGGAGTAGAACCCGGAAACCGAGCTGGGCCTTGTCCCAAATCCGGTTTGAATGCCCCTCAATACCTGAGAAAACTACTGCCGCTTGTTCTGAGCAACTGACCTTGCCTGGAATGTCGAGACAGAGTTTATTGCCCCTCGGTCCAATGCTCCGCACTGGTATGCATTTTGGAGGTTCTGCCGCCGCCATGAAGCGGCAGCAGCGCAACCCAAGATACCCCAGACAAAGTCAGAGCACTGGATTATGCTTAACCCAAATGCCTTTAGTTCAGGGCTGCTACCTGAGATCAGGTTGTGCTGGCTCTTCCTGGTTCTGCTGTTGTTGAACCAGCAGAGGACCTCTCGAGGTGCCAATGCGGGTAGCCCCTGCCTGAATTAACGCCACCGCTTGAGCCGCTGTGCGAATTCCGCCGGACGCTTTGATGCCAACCCGGCCCTGGGTAATGTGTTGAAGTTGCCTGACCACCTCTACCGTAGCCCCGCCTTGCCAACCCGTACTGGTTTTGAGATAGGCCACCCCGGCATCCATACACACCTCAGCGGCCAGAGCAATTTCGCTGGGCGTCAGCAGGGCGGTTTCCAGAATGGCTTTGATGGTCTGGCCGGTTTCTTCACAGATGACTGCCATTTCGCGATGGATCGCATCGCCCTGGCCAGACTTAAGCCATCCCAGGTTGATCACCACATCGAGTTCTGTTGCTCCATGTTCAGCCGCCTCCTGGGCTTCGTAAAGCTTGGTGGCGGAGGTGGTCGCCCCGGTTGGGAAACCGATCACGGTGCATACCTGACCAGGGCGTTGATGCAATAACTCTACCGCCTGGCGCACATGGGCCGGAAACACACACACCGCCGCAAATCCGTAGCGGTCTACATCGGCACACCACTGCTGCACCTGTTCAGGGGTCGCCGTTGGGCTCAGCAGTGCATGGTCAATAAAGGGGGCCAGATCAACGGCATCATTAGCAGTTTGAAAAGCAGAAACCATAGGCCAGCAAGAGTCAACACTTTAGAATATCCCACGGAAAAGAATATCCCACGGAAAAACGTGCCCCACGGAAAAACGTGCCCCAAGAACGGGCGAGTCGTTTGAAACCATTAGCCGACGGCCCTGAATGGCCGCTGAGTTTCTGGATAACTCATTCGCTGGAATAGCTTGATCGGAATCATCCTACGATATGCCGGGCTTTTTAGGTTGGCGGAACCGGGTAGGCCATGCCGTATCCCCAAAGGGTGGTGTTTCTGTACCCGTGACTCAAACCAGGCTTGTCTGCAGCTTTTCCACTGTTTGAAGAAGCTGTAAAGCTAGCCGTTAGCGCCTCTTCCTGAGCTAGAGTGATACCAAGTCCAGCTCGAACGCTGGAGCTTTCCCTGGGATAACTTTCCCTGGAATAAAGCTGCGTTTCTGGACTTGGACAAGGTTCAAAGGGCTAAGGCTGTGTCTTTTTATCCGGATGGTGCAGTTTCTGGTGGCCCCAGGGGTAAACTCCGTGCCGTAGGGCCGCTTAAAGAAACAAAACCTTAGTTGTCAATCCGCTTGTAGACCAAGTCCAGCTCGAAATCTGGAGTTTTCTCTAAGGCAAAACTCCACTTCTGGACTTGGACAGGGTTTAGACACTTATTTAACTTTTCAGAACTGGGGTACGTCTAATTGTGATTTAAGGTAGCTAAGCTTCTTGTCAACAGATTATCTACTTGTTAGTCAGTTATGAACTCCCTTTATAAAACGTCCCTATGGGCCTTTTCGGCGTCTTTATTGGCCTCTGCACTGGTCGGTGTATATCCCCCTGCCCTGGCCCAAACCGAAAGTCGACCGTTTTCAGATGAAGCGCTACCCGCCGACGAAATTCCTCCCCAGGGAGAAAAACCTGCTCCTTCGCTTATTCCCCAAGGGACAGACCGTAGCCCCACCAACTTTCAGGCGATTAGTGGCGAAGACCAGCCTGCCACCCTGTTCGACAATCCAGAAAACTTATTTTCCGATTACTTACTGGGCCCCGGTGACCAGATTCAGTTCATTGTCTTCGGCTACGAAGAATTTGAAGGCCCCCGCGTTATATTGCCCGATGGCACCATCAACATGCCGCTGATTGGCTCGATTCGAGCTGCTGGTAAGACCCTGGAGGACCTGGGCCAGGAGGTTGAAAATCGCCTTAACCTGTATTTGACGGACCCCGTTGTCGATACCAATTTGCAGGTGCTGCGCCCGGTGGTCGTGAATGTGGTCGGAGAGGTCTACCGTCCTGGCCCCATTCAGCTGAGCAGTTTAACCACGGTAACCACCGCTATTCGTGACACCGGCACCTTAACAAATTTCACCAATACCCCCACGTTGAGTACAGCGCTCACCTCTGCCGGAGGCATTCGCCGCACTGCCGATATCCGCAGTGTGAAAATTCTCAGACAACTCCCTAACGGTCAAACGGCAGAGTATGAAGTCAACCTGTGGGAAGCCTTGCAGGGACAAGATGACCTGGGGGTACTGGTTATGTACGACGGGGATACTGTCTTTGTGCCCACGGCCCCAGAGGAGGACAATTTTCTTGACCGCTCTCTCGTTGCCAGATCCAGCATTGCCCCCACTAATATTCGAGTTCGCGTGATTGGTGCAGTGAGCGATCCCGGCGAGTTGCAAATTCAGCCCAATAGCTCTGTATCTGAAGCCATTGCCGCCGCCGGCGGGTTCGATACCGAAACCGCCCAACTCAGTAACGTCAAGCTGGTTCGCCTTTCCCAAACGGGACAAGTTGAAGAGCAGGTGGTGGATGCCTCCAACCTGGTTGACACCGTTCAAGTTCAGGATGGCGACGTGATTTTTGTACCCAAGCGTGGCGGAGTGGGGGCCCTAGATACTATCGGACGATTCTTCTCTCCCCTGCTGGTTCCCCTGCGCATATTCGACATTTTTGATGGTATCTTCTAAGTTCTTGACCGGCCCTCTGACAACCGAAAGGGTGGTCGTACCCATTCGCCAGTTGCCCGAGCACCTGCAGGGATTGAGATTAGTTCAGTTATCGGACTTCCATTTTGATGGCAAGCGGCTTTCCCCGCAATTGCTGAATGCTGCCATTGATCAGGTGAATCGTCTGGAGCCTGACCTGGTAGCTCTAACCGGGGACTATGTAACCAAAGAAACCTCCCCCATTTTTGAGCTGTGCACTTATTTGGGGCGAATTAAGAGTAAACATGGCATTGTCGCGGTCCTGGGCAACCACGACAACGTTACCCTTGGGGGACGGTACACCATTCTGAGGGAATTCAAGCGCACGGGCATGATTCCCCTCTGGAATGGGGTCGTTACCCCTTTAGGGCCAGAGTTTCCCGTGATCGGGTTAGCGGATAAATGGTCTCGAGAGTTTGTTCCGGGCAAGGTGTTAGGGCAGGTGCCTGCCTCAATTCCAAGGCTGGTGCTGGTTCATAACCCTGATGCCGCAGCGATTTTGGCTCGCTGGCGAGTAGATTTGCAGCTGTCGGGGCATACCCACGGTGGCCAAATTGTATTGCCTGGGGTGGGGCCATTAGCAAAGTGGAACCCTAAATTGCCAGCCAAACGACTGATACGACAGGTTTTGCCGTTGCCCTATCTCCGGGAAGAATGTCTGCGAGCGGTGCAACATTGGGAATGGGCCTCAGGGTTACACCGAGTTGGGGACAACTGGCTGTATGTGAACCGAGGGTTGGGAACCTATTCCCCAGGCCGCCTGGGCTGTCCTCCCGAAGTCACAGAAATTACCTTGATCAGGGCGTAGCGTATGGCAAGACTGCCGTTTTACTGGGGAATTACAGCAACTTCACGACTTGAAGATATTGGCGGCAAAAAGCCGTTTTTCGCCAGAATTTGGCTGAGGTCAACATCGGTTTCGAGGAGGCTAATGTGACCGCTAAAGGGCAGAAAATGCAGTTGGGCATGGTCAAACTTGTCGGCTAATCGGTGGGCTTCCTCTACGGAAGGTAGCAACCGGTCGGCCTGAGACGCCACAACCAGTACGGAACCTTTGAAGCGGTTTAGATTGAGAGCATCTAAACGAAATTTTGACAGTAAAGACAAACGCCAGGCCGCGGTGGCCTGGGTCACGGAGCGCATGGCCCGCAGGGTAGCGGTGTGATGATCGGGATGAATGCGATCCAAAGCTGCCAAAATCGGTAAGCTGCCCAGGGCAGAGGTGCGATAGAAGGTGGGCGCAATCCAGGTGGTCATGTTCGATAGCCAGTGTAGCCAGGGTAAGCGATTAAATGAAGATGCCGAGTTAATCAGCACCAAATGGCTGGCGATATCGGGCGCGAGGGCAATCACCTGCAGGGCCAGACAGGCCCCAAAAGACTCGCCGCAGAGATAGACCGGTTGATCGGGATATTCCTGACGAATTAGCGCAACCACCTGGGCTGCCATATCTTGCCAAGAGGATAGGTCATCTCTGGGTATAGCAAGACAGCGAATGTCGAAGTGGTACTTAAGTCTGGGGCTTTGGACACAAAAGAGTTCTCCCGTGCCATCCATGCCGGGGAGGTAAATGAAGGCGGGCTTGCCGGGGTGATTTCCCTCAGGAGACAGCAGTGATAGTAACGCTTGCGAGTTCACAGCTGGACAATCGAACTTATAGATATGGGCCGGGTGCGATGGCATTCCCTACTTGAGCAAGGAAGCTATTTCATCTTGGCAACAGTGGGTTAAATCTGTCACCAGAGTACTGACGCCTTTCCCATCGTAATGGGATCTGAGCCGAGCATCGACTTTAACAGGATGCCCAATTAATAGCTCAACATCTCGATACACTACCGCTGGATGCCAACCCGGTTGTTGAAACAGGGGCTCGGTGGGATCGAACAAACTTAACAACCGGAGGGGAACCACAGAATTGTTAGTTTCGCTGTGGGATGCAATGGCCACCGGCACTACGGCGACTTCGTCCACGGGGGCTCGTGTGGCCAGGTAGGCAAACCCCCGGTGGAACCGTTCCAGACTGCGGGGGTCAGTCTTGCTGACCATGGGAGCCGCCCCCTCTGGGAAAATGCCAATGGCCTGGTTATCGCCCAGGGCCTGCAGGGCTTTACGAAAGAACGCCGTCTGGCCACTATCGGGCTTATCCAGGGGCATAAAGCCCAGGGCATTGACGACCTCCCGTAGGCCGGGTACCTGGCCCATGTAGTGATGGCAGGCAAACCGCACAGGACGTTTGACGGCATGCATAAGTAGAGGAGCATCCATGAAGCTGCGATGATTGCTGATCACCACCAGGGGAATATCTTGGGGGATCCGCTCCTGTCCCCGAACCGACATTCTGACACCGGCAAGATTGAGCAACCAGTTGGAAACCTCCAGCGGACTGGCGTCAAAGCTACGGGGCATAAAAGGAGATGCAAGAACCATCAAGCAGAATGAGAAATAAAAGGCTGAACAACAGGATTAAGTCATGAGCCATTGACTCAAGACAATGCTTTTCATAACTTAACAAAGTTTTCGGCACCGCACAGGATGATCTATCTGGCTGCACAGAGAGGGTACGACGTATGACCCATTGAGTAATACTGTTTTGCTAGTCAGGGCTACCCATCCGGGCAGGGGCGCAGGGGAGTCAGGGGGCAGGGGGGCTAGATGTGGAGTTTCTATCCGGAGGCTTGATATCAAGAGGGAGCGGTAACTTCTCTACCACTCCCCCAACCCTATCTATTGCTAGATCTACTGCTGGCCGTTGACCATGGATAGGTATGAATCTTTCGCTATCAGGCCTTGAACTTGGCGGTGATCCGCTGCATGGCCTCGTTCACATTGTCGCGGCTGTTGAAGGCCGAAATGCGGAAATACCCCTCCCCAGCGGCACCAAAGCCGGAACCGGGGGTGCCGACCACATGGCAGCTCTGCAACAGCTTATCGAAAAAGTCCCAACTGGTGAGGCCATCGGGCGTTTTCACCCACACATAGGGAGCATTCACCCCACCGTACACCTGGATGCCCGCGGCGGTAAGCTGTTCCCGAATGATACGAGCATTTTCTAGATAGAAGCTGATCAACTCCTTAATTTGGGCCTGACCCGCTTCAGAGTAAACCGCCTCGGCTCCCCGCTGCACAATGTACGACACCCCGTTGAACTTGGTGGATTGACGCCGATTCCACAGCTTGTGCAGCTCCACTTCGGTGCCGTCCGATGCCCTGCCCTTGAGGGACTTGGGTACCACCGTCAGGGCGCAACGGGTGCCGGTAAAGCCTGCATTTTTAGAGAAGGACCGGAACTCGATGGCACAGTCCCGCGCCCCCTCGATTTCGTAGATGGAGTGGGGAATGGCGGGATCGGTGATGAAAGCTTCGTAGGCGGCATCGAACAGAATGATAGACCCGTGGGCGCGGGCGTAGTTGACCCAGGCCTGCAGGTGCTCTTTCGTCGCCACAGCCCCGGTGGGGTTGTTGGGGAAGCAGAGGTAAATCAGGTCTACCTTTTCGTTGGGAATGCGGGCGGTGAAGTCGTTTTCGGCGCTGATGGGCAGATAGACCAGCCCTTCGTATTCCCCGCTTTCGTTGGCGGGGCCAGTGTGCCCGGCCATGACGTTGGTATCCACATAAACGGGATAGACCGGGTCGGTAACGGCGATTTTGTTGTCTTTGCCGAAAATATCGAGGATGTTACCGCAGTCGCACTTAGAGCCATCGGAAATAAACACCTCCGAGGCATCCACCTCACAGCCGCGAGACTGGAAATCATGCTGCACAATCTTCTCCCGCAGCCAGAGATAGCCCTGCTCAGGGCCATAGCCCTTAAAGCTGCTGCGATCGCCCATATCCTCCACCGCTTTTACCATGGCAGTGCGGCAGGCTTCGGGCAGGGGCTCGGTGACATCGCCAATCCCCAGCTTGATGATGGGGGCGTCGGGATTGGCTTCAGAAAAGGTACTCACCCGCCGGGCAATTTCGGGAAACAGGTACCCGGCCTTGAGCTTAAGATAGTTGTCGTTAATAGTGGCCATGACGGTTTGATTTAAGCTGTCGTTTCATTTCGCTTAAACCAGATTACAGCGATAGGGGGGCTGACGCTAAACCGTCTACTCAGGGAATTCGGCCATCAACTGGTTACCGTCCAGTCCCAGAGCGTTGGCGTATTTTCGAATAAAGGCTCGAATGTAGAAGGGTTCGGGCAAACAGCGCAGGTTACCCTCTTCAATCGCCTTGAGGTTGTAAACCTGAATGAAGGTTTGCTGATAGATTTCTTCCAGGTCCAGACCCTTCTCCTCCCGAATCTGCTTAAGCTGCTCCCCCAGCTTTTTCAAACTGGTCCGCTGCTGATCTTCCAAATAGTCTTGAGGGTCGCGATAGCGGGAGAATCGAGCCGCTGATAAGGTCGCAACGGGATGACTCGGTCTGGATGGGGCATGTCTCGGCCAGGGATTGGGAGTCCCCGCTTCTGGCCTGGGTTGAGACAAGACACCGTGGGAAGTTGCGGATTGAGAGTCTGCCTTGGCTTCATCCAGGGAGGGGCCAGTAAGTTCGCCCTCTTTAATGCGCTGGTCGAGGCGGTAACGGTTCAACATTCCCAGGGCCACCAGGGTTGTCACCGGAATAGAAGCCGCCGCCAGTTGCTGGGCCGCAATAGACGCGACTGCCCCCGCCCCGGCCCCCAAAATCAAGGCATATTCTGAAATGGGATGGAGTTTGCGATCGTGAGAGTGAGAAGACTTCATAGCATCTGAATTAAGTTGCTGTGTTTAAGAAGTTCCCATGAAACATCCCCTGATCCGGAAGAAAAACCGTTTTAGCCAGCACGAAACAAGAAGTTCAGCCCTTTGGGGTACCCAGTCTGGGCCGTGATCGGTCGTTTTCCCTCAGACCAAATTTCGCTTGTGGACCTGGGAGAGGTTTATTTTCCTGACAGGCCGACCTTTTGCTTGGCGACCCAGCTGGCGTGGCGGCGAATTTTTTCATCCTGCTGAAGTTTGTCGAAGGTTGAGAACTCTTTAGCCAGGGTCATTTCGTCGTAGTGATCGTGGATACCGTTGTGGCAGAGTCGACAAACCAATACCCCCTGGTTCAGGTGGGCTTTAGAAAAAGACTGCTTAAATCGGGTGCGGCGATGGAGCTTTTTGGGAATCAGGTGATGAAAGGTTAAGGGCACTTCCCGCTGACACAGCGGACACTGGCCTACTTTATCAGTCGCCACGGTGCAATTTACGACCCCCAAATAGCGCCAGCTCAAAGGTTTTGAAGAAACAGTCCACATCCGTAAAACCGATGTGCCTTAACCACTCGCACTGTACTTCAACGGGGGCCAGGATATTTTCCTGCTTGTCCGGGCGGCGATAGTAGGTATCAGCTACGTCTTCCCGGCTTTTTTCGGGACTGGTGCGGGCGTGGAACTGGTGCAGATGGTCGATGAAAAACTCGTCAAACAAATGCTCCCCGGCTGAAGTCAGAGAGGCAACATGTTCCATATTTAAGAAAACCCCGCCGGGCTTGAGCAGCTGAAACACTTCCCGGTAAATCGCCTGCTTCCTGTCGTCGGGTTGATGGTGGATGGCAAATCCAGAAACAATCACATCGAAAGGGCCATACCCCCCTACCGACTCAGTCCAGGCAGGGGTGGAAAAATCCGCCCTCACCACCGTCGTCTGGGGCAGATCTGCCGTTGCCGCTTGTGCAGCCTTCAGCATAGGGTCCGAAAAATCGGCGAAGATCCCCGTTGCATTGGGAAAGCGCCCCAGCAGATACCGCCCCAAAATGCCATCGCCGCAGCCCAAATCCAGCATCACCGCTGGCGATTCGCACCAGATCTGGACAATTTTGGCCAAAACGGCAAGCTGCAAGTCCGCACCGGGAATTGCTCCCCGCACTCCCTGCAAAAATGCGGTGGCCAGTTCCTCAGTTTGCCAGCGGCTTTTGGCCTGGGTCATGGTTCCCTCATTCTAAATCTGTTTCGACATCAGGCCGGGCTTCCCTGCTGGCGTAGCTTCCACATAATGCTAGACACCAGATTGGTGACAATATGAGCCACCACCGGCACCAGCAAATTGCCCGTAGCTACCGCCCCAACCGCCAGAATAATGCCGATAATCGTAGCCCAGACAACATAAGTCCACTGCTGCAAACCACTCATATGCAGTACCCCAAAGCTGGCCCCAGAGACCAAAATACCAATCCAGTTGAGGCCAATAGCAGGCAGCATCACGCCCCGAAATAGCAGTTCCTCACTCAGCCCAGGCAACAACCCCAGCCAGAGCAAATCGGGCCAGTGGAGCGGCTTGAGTACCAGCGCCAGGTACATATCGGCACTTTTACGATAGGCCGGCCAGAGCTGATAAATCACCCCGCTGAGCAGGGTAATACCAACCCCAATGCCAACCCCCAACAGCAAGTCCTGGGGTAAAAACTTGATTTCCAACAGAGATGATGAGTCGAAATACAGCCAGGCTTTAGAGATAATCAGCAACACAATCGCCGTTACCCCCATAGCAGCAAGCACCTGCACCCGCGTTAGGGGTTCAAGCTGGGGATTGTCGTTGGGAGAAGGATTGGTCACGGCGTTGAAAAGAGATGGGCAGCACTGTGGTTATGGTAGCGGAAGGGAGCGCAGTGGATGCGCAGGATACCTACCCCACAAGACTCTGAACTCCCCCCCAGGACAGGCAGGATGCCTATCCCACAAGATTCCGAACACTCCCAGGATGCCTATCCCACAAGACTCTATTCCCTACTCCCTATTCCCTATTCCCTATCCCCCATTCCCTATTCCCTACCCCCCACTTCTTCCCCCCAAGTTCCTCCAACTTCGGCACCACCGCACCAAGAGATTGTGGATGAACTCCGGCTTTGTGCGCGGCAAGAATGCCTAAAGCCTCTAGATAAGAGCCAACCCGGATGGCCGAAATGCCCAGGGCTTCAGGCGTTACGTTCAGGGTTGTAGTGTTATCTTCCACGGCAATAATCAGGGTGCGAGACTGGCTGAGGCTGAGGGTGGCGCTGCCGCCGCAGGCCGTAGCGGGAATCACCAGGGCATCTACCTGCTCGGCCCAGATGTCGGTGGCCTGGGCGGGGGCATTGGTAACGAACTGGGGGGCTTTGCTGAGTCCGGCCAGAACACAGGGCAGAAAGGTATAGCCGATTTCTTCAGCGGCAGATTTGGGGGAGATGGTGGGGTCCAATGGCAGGGGCGACAGAGCCGGGGCGTGGGCGCAGGGCACTTGAAAAGACCGCACGACTAGATGGCTAATCACCGCTTCAGCTCCAGCCAGGGGATCAACTCCCTGACCCTGACGATAGCTTTGTAGAGCGTCGTCGTCGGTGTCTTCAGGAAAGCGGGCAATGACCGCGATCGCATCCGCCCCGGCCTTGAGCAACCGCTCCCCCGCCCGCAGCAGACTATCGGGATTTTGAATGGTACCCCAGGTGGCCCCCGATGCTGCCGTGCGCAATTCAACTCCCAGAGGTCGATCGGTGATGACGTAATCCGTCAGGTCAAGCCCCAGGGTGGCGCGGGTGGCTTCGGCGGCCTGCAGGTGTCGCCAGCGCAGGTCTTCTTCAATGGCCTGATCCAGCACAATGCCCACCCGGTTACGGTGGACGGGCCGCAGCCCCCAGCGACCGGCAGCAAACTGATCTAGCCCATAACCCTCCACATAGAGGGCATTGGGTATGGGCCAGTACAGCTGGGCCCCGTTCATGACATTGGGATGGGTAATGAAAACATCCACCGTAGAGGCCATTGCCCTGGCTAGAGGCAACGCATCACCGGCATAGCCCCCAATTGCCGCCCCAATGCCCGTGGGAACAACCACCATGGCCGTATAAGGACGATGATTTGCAAAAGGTTCAGGCATGTTAGGTGCTAAGACGCTTGAGTCACGACCGCTTCAACAGTGGCCGTTTGGCTTTCGTTGTCAATATGAGTAATGGCCCACCGCAGGGGGGCACCTCGGGTACGCAGACGCTCTTCTACCGCCTGTCGACAGTCTGCTTTAATCTCAGCTAGATTCAGCTCAAGGGTTATGAACTCGGTTTTCATGCCGTTGCGGTCTAACCCTGCCCAAACTGCTTCTGGTAGACGATGTCTTCTTTCTCGGTCTCCACCTTCAGGTCAGAGCGGGGATAGGCAACACAGAGCAGGGCATAGCCCTGGGCCTGCAGATCTGGACTGACGCCCATACCGTCGGTTTGATCTACGTCCCCTTCTGTAATCAACGCAGCGCAGGTGGTACACACGCCAGCACTGCAGGAAAAAGGCAGGTCCAACCCAGCTTCCTGGGCGGCGGCGAGCACGGTCTTATCTTCGGGTACGGAAATGGTGTGGGTGGTTCCCTGATGATTAATTTCTACGGTGTAACTGGTTGCCATTTCAGATTGGGTAAGGTTCTATCCAGACATCAACCTACCATTCTGGGGGATATTCAATAGGATTGCAGGACAAATTTGTATCCCAAAGTCTGTATCCCAAAGTCATCCTTTCCACCCATGGCCCCATGGGCAGCTTGTCAGGAAGTTCACACGGAACTCCGTCCAGAGCAACCTGAAACTGCATCTGTGAACTGGGATGAGGACCTGGTCCTTACCAGGGGGTGGGTCAATTATTGAGCCGGAAACGTCCGGTCAAATTCTTCCAGCAAATCATCCATTTCTTCCAGGGCCTGATTAACGTCAATTCTTAACGTCCCCAGGTCGGGCTGTTCCAGCAGCCGAATCAGGGCCTCGCGCTTGCTGCGGATGGTCTCAATGCGATCTCGAATGACCTGTAGTTCCATATTCCAACGTCGAACTCTCCTCTGACAGGATAAGCAACTTTGGTCATCGCAACAGCGAAACTGCTAAATTCATCTGCACTCACCCGGTACGGGCGCTCCCCCGGTACGGGCGGGTTTCAAGGCCAAAGCCCCCAGCGCCTACGACCTGGTAGAAGGTGCTCCCCCGGTACGGGCGGGTTTCAAGGCCAAAGCCCCCAGCGCCTACGACCTGGTAGAAGGCGCTCCCCCGGTACGGGCGGGTTTCAAACCCGCCCCGACCAATTCCCCAAACCCCTACCTTTCCGACCACCAAACAGGCATGATTAAAGAGTGAACCTTTTGCTGGGAAAAACCATGTTAGGCCGAATCAACTTAAGCTTAGTTCTCTTAGCCGTGGGCGGGGCGCTGACCCTGGTTGGCTTTGCGGCCTATTTTTTGGACTACGCCACGCTGAATCTGGCAGGTTTTTTTTACGGCATTCCCGTACTTTTGGGAGGTCTGGCCTTAAAAGCGGCTGAGCTGGAGCCAGTACCTTACACTCAAACCACTTCTCCCGAAGTCCTGAAACTGCGGGAAGAGCAGGCCACTGCTACCCAGAATCAGGTGCGGCAAGATGTCACCCGCTACCGCTATGGCCAGGAAGCCCACCTGGATATCGCGCTGGAAAAACTCGGCCTCAGTCGAGCGAATGAAGAATGTCCCGAATTGCAGGGCATCCATGAGCTGGAAAAGGACGGCAACTATGCCCTGGTGCTGGAGTTTGACTCCCCCACGGTGCCCTATTCCACCTGGGTAGAAAAGCAGGAAAAAATCTCCCGGTTCTTTGGCCCCAACGTGCGCGCCGAACTGGAACAACCGGCTGAGGATAAGGTCAACCTGACGCTGGTCACGGTTCTGGAAGCGGCCCCTGTCACAAATCCGGCATGAGTATTCCCGTGACCTTGCAATCGCTTACCTACACAGACCCCAACAGCGAAACCACCGACTGGCAGCTGATCATGCTTCACGGCTGGGGGGCTAATGCTGTCGATCTGTTGGGGTTGGCTCCCTATTTGCGCCTGTCCAACTTTTCCATGCAGTTTCCTGATGCTCCCTGGCCCCATCCCCAGGTGCCGGGAGGGCGCATGTGGTACTCCTTCCCTTTCGGGTATGACTTCCGTCAACCCCACGACTTTGATCAACAGGAGGATCTGCAAATCTCTCGCCAGCTGCTGAAAGACTGGCTGGTGGAGCTGTCCCAGAGCAGCCAGATTCCCCTGGAGCGCACGATCCTAGCGGGTTTTTCCCAGGGGGGAGCCATGACCTTAGACATTGGGTCCCAACTGCCCCTGGCCGGACAGATTGTGCTGAGCGGCTATCTTCACAGCGAGTTTAGTCCGCCTGTGAGCGATCGCAAACTGCTGATGGTACATGGGCGCTTCGATCCGGTGGTACCTTTTGAAAAAGCTCAATCCGCCCAAGTCTCCCTACGCGAAAAAGGTCAACCCGTAGCCTTCCACGAAATCTCTATGGGCCATGAAATTCTGCCGGAAGTGATTCAACTTATTTCTGCCTTTTGCGAAGATTTGAGGCAGGGCCACGGGCAATCTTCCCCTTAACCTTTAGGATAGGGGTGTGAACAGCTCAGGGAGTTTACGGAACCATGGTTTCTAAACATCCTCCTTAGCTGGTGTCTCACATGGGGGAAAAAATTATGCTCAGCTTACATGTTTCACAGCAAGACGTTGACAAGATGACGCCAGACTCTGTGGCAGAACTGGCGCGTCGATTAGAAGCTGATGCCTACGACAACGCCTTCGAAGGCTTGCAAGACTGGCATTTGCTCAGGGCTATTGCCTTCCAGCGTCCTGAATTGGCAGAGTCCTATCTCTACCTTTTGGATATGGAAGCCTATGATGAGTCGTAACAGTCCGGGCCATCTTCTAGACAATCTGCGGTGACCACAACTCAACGGGTGCTGCTGGGTATTGGTGGCGGCATTGCGGCCTACAAAGTTTGCTCGGTGATTTCTGCTCTGGCCAAGGCCAAAGTAGAAGTCCGCACGATGCTGACCCAGCAGGGGCAGGCATTCATACCGCCGCTGACGGTGGCTACGCTATCGCGCCACCCGGCCTATACCGATGACTTGTTCTGGTCTCCCGACCAGGGCAGGCCCCTGCACATTGAGCTGGGAGAATGGGCCGATCTGCTGGTGCTGGCTCCGCTAACGGCCAACACCCTGGGTAAGCTTGCCTGTGGCTTAGCGGATAATCTGCTGACCAACACAGTGCTGGCCTCAACCTGTCCTATTCTGCTGGCCCCGGCCATGAATACGGACATGTGGCAGCAGCAGGCGGTGCAGCGTAACTGGGGTGCGGTTCTGCAGGATAGTCGGTTCCATACCGTGGGGCCAGGAAGCGGGGTGCTGGCCTGCGATCGCGTCGGCACCGGGCGCATGGCCGAACCAGAAGACATCCTCGCCCATATTCATTCCCTGCTGCACACTCGGGGCAATCGGGATCTGGCTGGAAAACACCTGCTGATCAGCACCGGCAGTACCCGCGAGCATCTGGACCCGGTGCGCTTTATTGGCAACCCCTCCACCGGCAAAATGGGGGTGGCCCTGGCCCAGGCGGCCCGCCATCGGGGGGCCACAGTTACCCTGGTACACGGGCCGCTGGATGCGGCTCTGAAAGAACGCCTGGGGGGCATCCAGACCATAGGTGTCACCGCTGCTGCAGAAATGCATCAGGCCCTGGTGGCTCAACTGCCCCAGGCTGACTGGGTGGTGATGGCGGCGGCGGTGGCGGATGTGAAGCCAGCGGTGCAGAGCAGTACCAAACTCCCCAAGGCAGACTTGCCGGACTCCCTGCCTTTAAAAGCGGTGCCCGACATTGTGGCGGATCTATCCCGGCGGCGGCAAGCTCACCAAACCCTGATCGGCTTTGCCGCCCAGACGGGAGATATCCTTCCCCCGGCCCTGGATAAGCTGCAGCGCAAGGGGTTGGATGCCATTGTGGCGAACCCCATTGATCAGCCGGAGAGTGGGTTTGGCAGCGATCGCAACCAGGCCGTTCTCCTTAAAAAAACCGGGGAAAAGGTGGTCATTCCCCCCTGCTCCAAGTTAGAGATGGCCCACCGCATTTATGACGCCATTTATGACGCCCTAATTTAGCGGCAGGTTAAAGACATCTGCCCGCACCGTGCCTTTTTCGGGGTCCATCCGATCCCCATGGGGAGAGTCGTACACAATCAGTACCGAGGGTTCGGTTGTCGATAACAGGGTCATGCCCTCGGCTTTGTCAGCCCCCGTGTGACCAGGTACTGTGAGGATGGGTTCCGGCTCAATCAACGATTCTTCCGCCAGAACTGTCAGGGCATTGGGCATCCGAAAGATTTGGGTATCTCCCGTCAGGTCCATGGTAGGGCCAGATAGGACCAGCAAGTCTTCTTTGTAGAAGCACAGGTCACGGATTCCCTCTCCCCTCAAGTTCAGAAAATGCTTACGGTAGCGCTCGCCGTCCGGGCCAATCTTTTTCAACCGCAGGTCGCCCGATTTCTTTTCCTTCACCTGCACTTCCAGCAAAATTGCCCAACCCCGCAGCACCGGCCCCCGCAAGCCCAGAAAAATGCGGTCGGCATCCACGGCAATGCCCTCAATGTCAAACCCGTTTTCTTTGCCGGGAATGTTCGCCCTCAGGTATTCCCGCAGGTGGTCGTCATCCCGCAGGCTGCGGGTGAGTTGGTTGCCGTGCTTTTCCCGTTTGAGTTGTCCAGCCCGGAGGACTGTACCCGGTTCAGTTGGATGGGTGCAGGTCTTAAACAATTGCCCGTTCACCAGGGGAATGCGGCCCAGCAGGTAGCGATTCTCTTCCACAGACAGCGTTTCTAACCGCTGGATATTTTCCCCAGGAGAAAGCTCATCGGGCTTGACCCGTTTGCGCTTCAGGCTGTGGGACCCCACCACCCAGAGATAGTGATCACTGTAGGCAATGCCCTCAATGTCAACTTCCTGGGTACCGCCATGGGGCAGATGGAGAAAGTCATTGACCGCTATGGACTCATGGCCAACCCCGGCTTCCCCCTGCAGGGTTAATTTCTCTAGATGAGCGGTTTCGTCTGACCCCAGCCACAGGCTTTGGTCAATCATACGCACTGCCGACAGGTCTAGAGCCACATGAAAAAGCTCTGGGGCAAAACATAACGGCAGGGTTTTGGTCGGTTTGGCAGGCAGCATGTCGTCAAAGGCAGAAGGGCAGAAGGCACAAGGAGATGCACCATCGGGCATGGGGATTATGTAGCATCCAGGTTTTATAGGATAGGCAAGATGCCTGCCTTTAGAGAGCTGACGCAGGTATCCCAATCTCCTTTAATATTACGACCTGTGGTGTTTTCTCCAATTCTGCAGCCATCCAACCAAAGGGGCAAATTTGAGTTAACTCCTGCAACTTTAAAGCTTGCTTCCGGGCAAACTTGGTACATTCCAGCGAATAGCGAGTTCTATGAGAACCTCTAAGCCTCCTGACCCTGGCACGGGTGACACCCTTGAGCGTCTGAAGCTGATGATTTATTTAGTGCCGGTGTTTGGGACCTTCCCAGCGCTGTACAGCCTCTGGCGCAAACAGGGCAGCCGTAAAGAGCAGGACATTAGCCGTTTGGTCGTTACATTAGCCCTAACCTGGGTTATGATTTATGGCCTGCTCAGTGCCGGTAGCCATCTGGCTCCAGGCTTATCCCTGCGGTTTCTGGTCAGCAATGCCCTGGTTACCACCGGTTATACCCTGACTAATCTGGTCTTAATGTTGCGGCTACTGCGGGGGCAATCTGTGAAGCTACCGGGGTTCAGTCCCCTGAGTAAACGTCTTCCATAGCAAATTTGCCGGCCCCAAGGCCCTGATGACAGGACCAGCTCGGGAGCTATAATTTCCTTAAGGAAAACTCTACTTCTGGAATTAGACAAGGCTTAATCACGAAGGATTGAACTTGCTCAAAATCCCTTGATTCAGAGGCAAAATTTGCTGCTAGTATGCAGCTAAAAATTTCGAGGTCCCTGGTGTCAACACGCAAGCCCCAACATCCAAAGTCTTATCGGCCCGTTCGCCATGCCAACCCCAAGGCAAAGCCTAAGAAGCGATCGCGTATTCCCCGTCTATTGGGGCTTGGCATTGCCCTGGCAGGAGTCGCCAGCGTGTCAGCTACTGCCGGGGCCTTGCTGGCCGTTTCCCTGTCGTCTACTCCCCTCATGCAGCAACAGCTGACGGCAGAAGAGGCAGAAGTCTTTAGTCAAGAACAGCCCATTTCTACCGGCGGCAACCTGCGCTTACCCCGCCTGACTCGCCCCGTCAACATCATGGTGCTGGGTATGAAAGTGCTTACCAGCGATGTCAACGAAGTGCCGCCAGAGCTGCAGGATGTGGGCTATCACGCCCTGGTCAACTCTTTCGACGGTCTCTCCGATACCATGCTGCTGCTGCGGTTTAATCCCCAAAACGAGCAGCTGGTGGTCATGTCTGTTCCACGGGACACCCGCACTTATGTCAGGGGCAGTTTGACTAAGCTGAATGAAGCCAATCGCTATGGCGGTCCTTCCCTGGCGGCAGAGTCTGTGAGTGATTTGCTGGGTGGCGTTGCCATTGACCGCTATGTGCGAATTAATGTGCAGGGGGTCGAAAAGCTGGTAGATGCCCTCGGCGGGGTCACGGTCAACGTCCCCAAAGATATGAAGTACCAGGACGACAGCCAGCACCTCTACATCAACCTGAAAGCTGGAGAACAGACTCTAACCGGGGACCAGGCCCTGCAGTTCTTGCGCTTTCGCTATGACGAAAATGGAGACATTGGCCGCATTCAGCGCCAACAAATGCTGATGCGGGCCATGGTTGAGCAGGCCCTGAATCCTACCACCATTGCCCGACTCCCCAAAATTCTGTCGGTGATTCAAGACAACGTAGACACCAACCTTACCGTCGAAGAGCTGCTGGCCCTGGTTGGCTACAGCGCCCAAATTAACCGGTCTAACATGCATATGCTGATGCTGCCCGGTGACTTCAGCCGCCCCAGCGACTACTCCCTCAGCTACTGGATTCCCGATTACGACAAAATTGACACCGTTGTTGACCAGTACTTTGGCTACGGTACCCGGCAGACCCTGCGCTCAAGCGACCCCGCGTATACCAGGGTCGCTATCCAAGACAGCACCGATGATCAGGCTGCCGTAGAGTCCCTGAGAGAAACCTTGAGGGACAGCGGCTATACCAATGTTTACGTTGACCAGGATTGGAACGACCCCCTCCCTATCACTCGCATCGTAGCCCAGCAGGGAGACATCACCAGCGCCGAAATGATTCACCGCTACTTGGGTGTTGGAGAAGTCAGGGTTGAAAGTACCGGAGTGTTGAATTCTGATATCACCATTCAACTGGGGCAAGACTGGTTACAAAGCCGCAGCACTCAGCTCTAATGAATCAGCTCTCATGAATCAGCTCAATGAATCAGCTCTAATGGAAGGATTAAACCCTGGCCAAGCCCAGACATGGAACCTTCCTGAAGAGACCCCAAGGGGTTTGGGCTGAACTTGGTGTACAAACTCAACTTTGTCTTCTGTTTTGTGTAAGGACATAAACAAATGCATCATTGGGGATCCCAGAAGTCAGGTAGTGCATTAGGATAAATCTAAAGAAATTATTAACTGTCTCCATGAACCCCCAACTTCTACGACACTTGTGGTCTTTGGTCGAACGGTCTCAGAGCAGTCACCTACTTGCCTTAGATGACAATAGTTTGGTGCACTGGCTGATGGACCAGTTCGCTGGCCAGCGTGTCATCAACCAGACCGAAACCGATCAACTTAATCACTACATTCGCTCCAAGATTCCTCTTATTCGTGATCTGGCCCAGGGGCGTTAGCTCAACCCCGAGGGCCAAAGATGCCGCTGCAACCCCGTTTATGAATTGGCAAGTATGAGTTGGCAAGCGGCGTATTGCCCGTCCATTAAAATTCTTAAAATTCTCCAGATACCGTTATCGGCTTTGCCCCTAAGCCGTCTACATCGCGTGGCTACCCCTTAACCGGATGCCCCTTGCCCTCTGGCCTCATGCAGCTGAGTGCCATGACAAAGCCGCAGCCGTTCCCTAAAAACCGCTACAAAATTTGATCGGCCCTGGGCTGATCTTTACCAAGTCCAGCTCGAGATCTGGAGTTTTCTCTAAGGCAAAACTCCACTTCTGGACTTGGACAAGGTTTAGACAAAGTATTTCGAATTCAAAATATCCAAACTATCAGGATCCTACTTCGGTTTCCATGGGTGAATGCGGACTGGAGGGTGGGTGTTGCGGTCTGGCCGTTTTGTTCGCCGTCACTGCTGTCAGGATGAGAGCCAGCATATCAAAGTTTGTTAATGAACACACTGTCTCCGCCAAGCATTTCCACAGAGTGTTATTTTCGATACGAAATCCAAACTTAAACCATTGGAATGTTGACATTAGCCAACAATTGTTGCCTGTATACGCTAGATTTTCTTAATGATTTTTCGTGAGTGAGGTGTAGTTAATGCGTAAGTGGGGTTTATTAGCTGTTGCCCTGAGCCTGACCTTGGCAGCCTGTGGCGGCACAACCGCCGACGATACTGCAGTCACCGAAGGTGATGGCGGCGAAACCGCAACGACGGCTGGCGGTAGCCGTCTGGATGTCGTAAAAGAGCGGGGCACCCTGATCTGTGGCGTGGATGGTGGCATCCCCGGCTTCAGCTTCGTGGATGAAAGCGGAGCCTATTCCGGTCTTGATGTGGATGTTTGTAAGGCCGTTGCAGCGGCAGTCCTGGGTGATCCTGAGGCCGTAGAGTACCGTCGCTTAGACTCTACCGAGCGTTTTACCGCCCTGGCCGGGGGTGAGGTTGACATGCTCTCCCGTAACACCACCTGGACCACCAGCCGTGACACCCAGGTGGGTCTGGAATTTGCTCCCACCACTTTCTACGACGGCCAGGGCATGATGGTGCGCGAAGATAGCGGCATTTCTGATCTTGAAGACTTTGCCGGTAAAGCAGTCTGTGTTGAGACCGGAACCACCACCGAGCTTAACCTGACTGACCAAATGCGTAAGCTGGGGGTTGATTTTGAACCCGTCGTCTTCCAGGATGCGGACGCCGCCTATGCCGCCTACGATGAAGGGCGCTGCGAAGGAATGACCTCTGACAAGTCCCAACTCATTGCCCGACGCAGTACCCTGCCCAACCCCGATGAGCACATCCTGCTGGATGTCACCATGTCAAAAGAGCCCCTCGGCCCTGTAACCGTAAATAACGATTCTGCCTGGTTCGACGTGGTCAAGTGGGTCACCTTCGGTCTGTTCCAGGCGGAAGAGATGGGCATTACCTCTGAAAACATTGCCGAATTTCAGGGTAGTGAAGATCCCGGCATCGCTCGTTTCCTGGGCGAAGAGGGGACTTTAGGCTCTGATATGGGCCTGCCCAATGACTTCATGGTGTCTGTTATCAGCAGTGTCGGTAACTACGGCGAAATTTATGATCGTAACCTGGGTTCTGAGTCCCAGTTCAACCTCGATCGGGGCCTCAACGCCCTCTGGACCGAGGGTGGCTTGGTCTATCCCCCGCCGTTCCGTTAATCGCAATGCTTTCAAGCTAGATTTTTCTAGCTTGTGAGGTTTCTCTTACAGGGGCGTGGTCCACAAGGCCACGCCTTTTTTATAAAACCTTGTAACAATTTAAACTTTCTGTGACATCCTTTTTAGATTATTTTTTGAAAGCCGCGAGACCCAGCCGCGATTCTGCTACGGTCACTGGATCGTTCAATCGTGAGGGTCACGGGTTCTGCATTCACAGCAACACAGGCGAACTGGAGCAATACAGGTGAACTGGAATGGTTAGCGACAGTGGCGGCAAGCGGTTTAATCTCAAGGCTTTGCTGCGGGATGAGCGATTTTGGAAAATCGCGTTTCAGGTCATTACCCTGCTGGTGGTCATCGGCATCGCCGCCTTTTTAATCGGCAACCTGAACCGCAACCTGGCCCGTCAGGGTACGGTGTTTGGGTTTAGCTTTTTAGTCAACCCCGCTGGCTTTAGCATTGGGGAAAGTGCCATTGAGTATCGCCCCAACGACCCCTACTGGCGGGCTTTGATGGTGGGTCTGAGCAATACCCTGTCCCTGGTGGCAGCGGGGATTGTGTTAACGACCGTTTTGGGAGTTGCGGCAGGGGTCGCCAGCTTTTCGACCAACTGGCTGCTCTATAAGCTCAGCCGAGTTTACGTCGGGTTAGTGCGTAACGTGCCCCTGCTGCTGCAGTTGTTTTTCTGGTATTTCGCCATTTACGGCACCCTGCCCAGGCCCGACAACCAAATTAATTTTCTGGGGCTCAGCTACCTCAATAATCGCGGCGTTTACATTCCCTGGCCCAGTAGCGCAAAACTGGCGTTGTTCGGCATCGCTACCATCATCATTGGAGCTGTAGCCGCCTTTTATTTGTGGCAATGGCGTACCAACCTGCGGATTGAAACCGGCACCGGTGGCCAGGCCCAGTTGATCGGATTAGGCGTGCTGGGGGTTGGGGTTCTCCTGATTCTAACCATCGGCATGAACTGGCAAACGCCCCAAGGGGTTGAGGGAGGCGGAGTCACCGGCGGGCTGAGGCTATCGCGAGAATTCGTGGCTGCCTTAAGTGCTCTGGTGTTTTACACCTCAGCCTTTGTGGCCGAAATTGTGCGGGCCGGTATTCAGTCAGTATCTAAAGGACAATGGGAAGCGGCTCGCTCCCTGGGCTTAAACCCTGGCATGGTGATGCGACTGGTGGTGTTTCCCCAGGCCATGCGGGTGATTATTCCTCCCATGAACAGTGAGTACATGAACCTGACGAAAAACTCCAGTCTGGCCTTTGCCGTTGCCTTTCCCGAAATTTATTCCGTCGCAAACACCACCTATAACCAGACCGGCAGACCAGTAGAAGTGTTCCTGATTTTGATGGCCACCTATCTGCTGATTTGCTTAGTCATCACCCTGGTGATGAACCAGCTCAACCGGGCCGTACAGTTTAAGGAGCGCTAACCCATGACCAGTGTTACCCCCGACTCTTTCTCATCAGCGCCCCCTGAGGTGTCCAGACTGGGACCAGTCGCCTGGATGAAGAAAAACCTGTTCAGCGATTGGTTCAACAGCATCCTGACAGTCATTATCGTAACGGTGCTGGGTTTAGGAGCCTTTCGCTTAATCACCTGGGCATTTACGACCGCCCAGTGGGAGGTTATTCCCAACAACCTGGGCCTGTTCATGACCGGCACCTACCCCTCTGAGCTTTATGCTCGAATTTGGGTATTGCTGGCTATTATGTGCGCCCTGGCGGGTTTTTCCTGGGGAGTTATCGCCCGGAATGTTTCGACCCTGTTCAGCCGTAATGTGCTAATCGGCATTGGGGTGATTTGTGCCTTTATTATTCTGTTTCCGCCCACCCGTCCCAGCGCCCTCAAGCTATTACCCATGGTCGCCATCGTAGCTGGAATGGCCGCCGGGGGAAGGGCCCTGGGGCGAAAGTTTCCGGGCATAGGCAAGTGGGTTTCATTAAGCTGGTTCATATCCTACTTCGCCGCCATCTGGTTAATCGGTGGAGGATTGGGCCTAACCAATGTCTCTACCAACGACTGGGGTGGCTTAGTCCTTACCCTCTTCACGGCAGTCACCGGCATTGCCCTCTGTTTTCCCTTAGGCATTCTGCTAGCCCTAGGTCGCCGCAGTGCCCTGCCTGTAGTGCGGTGGCTTTCAACCGCCTATATCGAAGTGGTGCGGGGCGTTCCCCTGGTGGCTTTTCTGTTTATGGGTCAGGTGATGATTCCCCTCTTTTTGCCCGAGGGAGCACGTCCCGACCGGGTGCTGCGAGCGATTATCGCCCTGTCGCTATTCAGTGCCGCCTACCTGGCCGAAAACGTTCGGGCAGGTCTGCAGGCCGTTCCCCGAGGCCAGCGGGAAGCCGCCATGTCACTGGGGTTGAACACGCCGATGACCCTGGGACTGATTATTCTGCCCCAGGCTTTGAAAATTGCCATCCCCGCCATTGTGGGGCAGTTCATCAGCCTGTTTCAGGATACGACCCTGCTCGCCATCGTTGGTCTGGCGGAGCTGTTGGGTATTGGCCGTTCAATTTTGGCCAACCCCAACTACCTGGGCCGATATGCAGAGGTTTATCTATTCCTCGGCGTTATTTACTGGATTTTCTGCTACGCCATGTCCCTGGGCAGCCACAAAATTGAGCAGAAGCTCAACACCGAGGGTTAAATCACCAGGTTGCCCCTTCCCTGGAGAGGGATCGAATGGATTGCACAAAAAGCGTAAAGTAACCCTCTTCGTGTAACAGTTAACAGCCGTCAGGCTGGAATCCATCTAGGGTTAAGGCAAAATAGCACTAAGGGTTTGTCGCTCACCCAACCTTTGTTACCCAAACAGGTCATATCAGATTCTATTTTGTTCACAAGCTTTGATTAAATAAGCTGGAGCCGGATCCAATAGGGAGATACTTGAATGACACAGTTTCAAGCGGAAACCACATCAACCCAGAAGGTAAATTCTGAGCCCGTCATCGTCGCTCAGGATGTTGAGAAGTGGTACGACAACGGGTTTCATGTCCTGAAAGGCGTCAGTATGACGGTCTATCGGGGTGAAGTGCTGGTGGTCATGGGTCCCTCTGGCTCGGGTAAATCAACCTTTATTCGCACCTTCAATGCCCTGGAGCCTTACCAAAAAGGGCTGATTGAAGTGGATGGCATTAAAATCTCCCACGATTTGAAAAATATTGAAGCCATCCGTCGGGAAGTGGGCATGGTGTTCCAGCAGTTCAATCTGTTTCCCCATCTCACCGTTCTCCAGAATGTCACCCTGGCCCCTATCTGGGTGCGACGCTGGCCTAAAGCAAAATCCCAGGAAGTAGCCATGCAGTTACTAGAGCGGGTAGGCATTTTAGAACAGGCCCACAAGTTCCCAGGGCAGCTATCCGGCGGGCAGCAGCAGCGGGTGGCCATCGCCCGTTCCCTGGCCATGCAGCCTAAGGTGATGTTATTCGATGAACCCACCTCTGCCCTTGACCCCGAAATGGTGCGCGAAGTACTGGACGTCATGCGATCCCTGGCAGATTCGGGCATGACCATGGTGTGTGTGACCCACGAGGTGGGCTTTGCCCGAGAAGTGGCTGACCGTGTTGTGTTGATGGATGGCGGCTATTTAGTTGAAGAGAACACCCCCGAAGATTTCTTTAACAATCCCCGAGAAGATCGCACTAAAAAGTTTCTCTCACAAATTCTGTAGGACTGTGGCTGTGCTCTAGTATTTCAGTTCATCAGTGATGCAACTTGTATTGCTGCCCCCTTGCTCCTCTGCTCCCCAGCTGGTGGATGTTGCAGAACTGATGACGCTTTGTACTAGGAGCCGCTATAGCTAGCTTTTGATGACAATTTCCGCTTGGGAACCGAATTTTTCTTGAGAAAACTTCAGATCCTACCCGTGGGAAGTTTTACACCAAATTCAGCTGGCAATCTGTGGCTGTTTTTTAGGAAAAATTTTACGTCTGGACCTGGAAAGGATTTCAGTCATCCTTAGAGATGAATGTCACTGACATAAGCCTGGTGGGCAGTGCCCACCCTACGGCAGATCAAGGCTTTCAGCGATTTGCAGGGGTTGATTTCAGCTTAATTCAGTGAAATTCTCCTTAGAAATGGGGATGCAATAACGGGGGATAGCCGTCTCGGCTGTCCAGGAGCAGGCAAAATGCCTGCCCTACAAAAATTGGGTGTTGTAAAATCCTTATTCCTTATCCAATTACCCATAACGTCTTCAGCATATTCAATGAAGATACCGCTGAATCAGGTTGGCTGGGATCTGGCCTAGGGCCAGATCTGGCAAAGAATAGCATTCCTTGGTAGAGGTAGGTTCTTCCTGGGTAGAAATCAGTATAGGTTGGGTCAGGCGAGATGTTGCTTAGGCCGGTTTCTTATATCTAAACCTTGTCCAAGGCCAGACGTGGAGTTTTGCCTTAGAGCAAGCTCCGAATTTCCAGCTGGACTTGGTTTATGGGGACTTTGAAAAATACAAATCTTATTGAGAATATCGACGAGAATTCAATGGTTTTAAGCCCTAGAAATTCTCAATAAGGCAATTAATCGAGGTACCATTTATGTGCTTTAGGCTTAATTAATTTGTGAATTAGCCGTAAAACTACCGTGAGACTACTGGATTATAAAGTCTGGCCCTGTTATTTCTGTTTACAGTTGGTCTAGAGTCTGCGGGCTAAACCTTGTCCAAGTCCAGACGTGGAGTTTTGCCTTAGAGCAAACTCCAGATTTCGAGCTGGACCTGGTATATGCCAATAAGTTGACTAACTTTACTCTTGCGAATCAAGCATGATTAGGCCATTTTAGAAATGGTAAGTGGTTTCGCCCAACAGAGACGCCAACCGTTTGTAGTGAATAGCTGGAACAGAAGGGCTCCCGTGGTTAACCAAGGTTTACATAAGAGGTGTTCTGGTCCATTCATGACCACCAATTGTGTCTTGCTAGCCCAGGGTTTAGTAGTTCCGGTGGATCATCAAACCACTGATATACCTGGGGGATGATTGCATGGCTTTACCCATGGCTACAGAGCAGAATCCAAAGCCGACTCCCGTTCAAATCTTTCGCGATGCTACTGATCCCGTTTGTGTGGCTAAGGTAGCACCGACCCTAACGGTTGTTGAAGCAGTAACCTTTGAGCAAGCGGTGCGGGATTGCTGCAGTAGCACTTCCAACCTGGAAAAACTCATCATTGACCTGACCAACACCAACTTTATCGATAGCAGTGGCTTGGGATCCCTGGTAATTTGCTACCGCACCTGCCAGGAGAACGGCATCGAGTTTGTGTTGCGTGGGGTTCAGGACCAGGTGAAGATGGTGCTGTTTCTGACCGATTTACACAAAGTTTTTACGATAGAGCCTGCCGTCCCCTCAGATGCTCCCGAGCCATCCCCACCCAAAGAACCTGGCCCGGTTCCGATAACGACCCATCCCTCTGTAGTGTCAAAGGGCAAGCGGGTGATGGATGTGGTTGGCGCTCTGGTGGGCCTGGCAATTACCAGCATTTTGGCGATACCCATTGTGCTTGCCATCAAGCTAGAGGATGGCGGGCCGGTACTCTTTAAGCAGGTCCGATGCTCCTGGATGGGCAAAAAATTTAATATTTGGAAGTTTCGGTCAATGGTGCCCAATGCCGAAGCTCTGAAACAGCAGGTCCAAAATGAGCTTGAGGGGCCTCTCTTTAAAAACGAGAACGATCCCCGCATTACTCGGGTTGGGCGGTTTTTGCGCAGAACCAGTCTGGATGAGTTACCTCAATTCTGGAATGTGCTGAAGGGAGAGATGAGTCTTGTGGGGACCCGTCCTCCTACGCCCGATGAAATTGCCCAGTATCAGGTGCCTGAGTGGCAACGGCTCGACGTCAAACCCGGCATGACTGGCGAATGGCAAGTGAACGGTCGGTCTACGGTGAAAAAGTTCGAAGATGTCATTCGCATGGATTTGGACTATCAAAAAAACTGGAGCCTGATATACGACATCAAGCTCATTATCAAAACCCTGCTGATTCTGTTTTCTAGACGGGCCGGGGCATCGTAATCGCCACCCTTAACCCGCGATACAGTAAGTAAGATGACGTTTGCGAGCACAGTCTAACCATGCTGGCCCATCTTCTTGCTATTGTTGTTGGGTTAGGGAGCGTTGCTCTTTACCTGGCGGCATTCTTTTTCCCAGAAGTTCATCGCAAGCACGACTTCTTTTGGAGCGGTGTCGGTTGCTTTTACGCCTTAATACTCTGGGTTGATGCCAACCAGCTATCAGCGACAGAACTGCTGGGCCACAGTGCTGCCATTGCCCTGGTGGCCCGGTTTGGCTGGCAAACCCTGGCCCTACGACGCAAGCGCACCCCCAGAGACTTGCAAACTCCCCTTACGGATCAATCCTGGCAAACCTTTGGTCAGGAAATTACTGCTTTGGGGTTGGCATGGTTAAGGCGTACTCCCCTGGGGCGGTTTTTGCCTCAGCCTGCTGCCAAACAGTCAAGTCCATCCTCCAGTCCCGGAAGTTTTCGAGCTTCTTCCCTGAAGCAGGTGGACTACGAATTTGTAGATGACTTGCCCCCCAACCAGGAAGTGACTTTCAGAAAAGCTTCTGGTCCACCGCCAGTTCAGGCTTCCCTGGTTTCCCCTGAGCCGACTATCCAGCCTGACCAGAGCCCGCCACCGAAACAAAACAGCGATTTCGTAGTTGCCCCCAAGCCGCAGAAATCTGGCTCTGCCCAGCAACCAAACCGAAAGGGAACCCAGAAGCCCAGTACGCTCTGGCAAAGGGGAATTGTGCTCAAAGACTGGCTCCTTGAAGTGGTGACTACCGCCGCCAAACCCAAACCGAAAAAGCCGGTGATTGTGATCCCTCCTCGTTCTCCTCAATCGGAGACTTACCCTGGCGCTGGGGATGCTGATCCGTCTCTGGAATCAGCCGGAACAGACAGAGCCAAAACTCACAATTCAGTCGCTCAAGCCCAGATAGGGGAGAATTCTCAGGCGTCCTCCCCGTCTCCCTCGCACCCTGGGGACCCACAAGCTGAGCAGTCTTCAGCAGCTTCTACCGATGCGATAAATGGAGGGGAACCTGCGGTCAGCAGGTCAGCAGATGTGGGTGCTGATAGAGGTGAGGACAGACCTGAAGCACAAAATGAAATCGACAACTGGAGCGAGTTTGAAGCTGATGGGGTTGAGGCCAGATCTGAAGCATGGGATGAAATCGACAACTGGAGCGAGTTTGAAGCTGAGGCAATTGATGCTGAAGCAGAGGTTTCAGCAGATCAGCCGTCCGCTAACTCATTAGAGCCATCGGACCAATCTACTGGGGCCCAGGAACCTCATGAGTCAGACCCCTAAGCAGCTATCTGTACTTGGTGGTAGCTGAGGGTGACAGTAAACTGCTTATCAACGGTGGGCCCGATGCCATCCATCTGGCGAATCGTCACGGTGTAAGGTACTTCGTCGCTGAGCCAGGTGGTGGCGGTTTCGGTGAGCCACGGCTGCGTTTTTAACCAGACACATTTAACCAGACACAAACCCCCTCCCAGGTCATTGAGAAGCAGGTAAGGGTAGGGAGGCTTAGTGCGGTGGTGATACGCAGGAAAGGTGCCCAACAGCTTTGATGGCATGGGTGCTGACTCAGCCCCAGCAAACAGGCATTGCCAGGTCAGGGGGCCGACAACACCATCGACCGGGAGGGATTGATTTTGCTGAAAGGGGCGCACTCCGGCTGCGGTAAGGGGGCCAAAATTCCGTCTAAGGCACCCCGTAGGAGCCCAACCCCTGCAGGTGGGTTGGTAGCGCCCTAACAGCCTGACCACGATGGCCATATCTAATCAGAGGGGTTTCTGAACCAGCATCCAGCGTCTTTGAACCCGTAATATACCAAGTCCAGCTCGAAATCTGGAGTTTGCTCTAAGGCAAAGCTCCACGTCTGGACTTGGACAAGGTTTAGACGCTACCGCCGTGATCCCCTGGGCGACGAGGGCGGAGGCACTAAAAGCGGGTTCAAGGTTGAATACCTGGCGGCACCCACATCAAGCATTAGACTGCCCCTTGAGGGCTTCGATTTCTAAACGAATTTTTGCCAGTTCTTGGGTCAGGGAGTCCAGTTCGGCTTGAACCGCAACATCGGCCACAGGCGTTGCTATGGTGTTTACCGTGGCGGTAGACTCACCCCCGGTGTTGCCATTGAAGGGGTTTGGCATAGTTTGAAACAGGCCATCCACAAATTGCCGGGCTTCTTGCTCGGTGGTTACCCCTTTCGCTTCCAGTTCTTCTGTCAATCGGTTGACGTCTCCTCCCATGGTGGAGAATTTTTGACTAGACCCCTGGGGATCTTGAATTGCCTCAAGTAAAGAAGCCGTGGCTCCGAGGGTGACATGGAATCCTTTTTGCAGGGTTTGCGAGATGTTGTCGGAATTCATCGCGTTACCTTGGTCAAACTCAAAGGACAGAGCAACATGTTATCAGCAGACACTATTGCTAACCTCTGTTGCAGCTAGATTCTAACGTGAGCAGGCACTGCTTCGTGCATTAGACATTACCTTTGGCCAGATTACGCCGGGATTATGCCATTAAAGGAGCCGGCTCAGGGGCACCCTAATGCCGAATATGAGGACTCTGGCTATGGCAGAAGGCTGATTAATCCTCGATTAGAACTCCAATGGAGGGTTCTCAGGCGTTATTAAGAAATGGGGATTCAATAACGTGGAATAACCGTCTCGGCTGTCCAAGAGCAGACAGGGTGCCTGCCCTACAAAAATTGGATGTTATAAAATCCTCATTTCTAAGTCTGATCTAAGTAAGTAAGAACGTCTTCGTAGAGCCGGTTTAGCTCGGCCTCAGTAGTGACCCTTATGCGCTCGTCCCGCAGAGTCACCAGGGCCCTAGCCGCAAAAGGGCTGGCCCAGATATTCGGATTGCAAAAGACCTCTAAAAATACGTCTCCGGTGTACTGATACTCCATAGGTTGAGCCTGGGTTTTGGGCGTGGGTTCTCCTCCCTGGGCGGCCCGTTGCTTCAGTAACTGCATAATTTCTACCAGGGCCGCTTGCAACTCCAGGGCGGCCTGACGAGAAAAATTAAACTGCATGGCTCCCTGTTCGAGGTTAAAGGTAATTTGAGAAGACATAGACCGCCTGAACTATCGATGCCGTTATTTTAGAGGTAACTTGAGCCCAGACCGGGCCGGTATTTCAGAACCTACGGATGAAAACATCGCGGTTTGTAAGCAAATACGACGCACTGTAAAGCAATATTTCGTAATAAAAACCGGGTTGAGGGAGCCGTCGTCCGGGTAAATTCCGAAGAAAATCCTAAACCTGGACGGATCAACCAGTTGTCCTTTCTAAAGTAGTAACCAAAAGGCGCACCCCCTTGCCCAGGCAGTTCACGGTTTGGCCAGGTTGCTGAGGTAGGGGGCAAAGCTCTGCCCATGAGGGTTGATTGGTTTCATTTCGGAGTCTGCATGGCTGCAAATCTATCTTCAATGTCTGCTTTAACCAGGGCAAAACAGTCGCTCTGGCAGACCCCCACCCAAATTCACCCCGCTGATCGCATTCGCCGCCTGGTTTGGAAAATTGCCCTGGCCACCCTGGCCTTAATGGCCGTAGGCAGCGCCACCCGAGTGATGAATGCCGGGTTGGCCTGCCCTGACTGGCCCCTTTGCTACGGTCAACTGGTACCCCAGCAGCAGATGAATCTACAGGTTTTTCTAGAGTGGTTTCACCGGCTAGATGCCATGGTGATTGGTTTAAGTACTCTCTGGCTGCTCGGACTTTGTCTGTGGTACCGGTCCCGGTTGCCCCGGTGGTTGCCCTGGGCTGCCGCTGGAACTGTGCTGTTGATTGGTGTTCAGGGCCTGCTGGGGGGACTGACGGTGACTCAACTGCTGCGCTTTGATATTGTCACTGCCCATCTGGGCACGGCTCTACTCTTTTTCAGCTCAATGCTGGCCATCGGTACCTGCTTGCTGCCCTACAAATCCACTGGCACCGTAGGGCGTCTCCCCTGGGTAGGGTTAGGGGCTGTGGTCCTGGTTTATTTTCAATGTTTGCTGGGCGGATTGGTCGGGTCTCGCTGGGCTGCCCACCAGTGTTTTGGCCTGAGGGAATTGTGCCAGGTCATGAACAGTCATTTGCTGGGCATCGTGCCTGCTTCCACTGCGGTGCTTGGGCTTACCCTGATGGTCTGGCGCACCCCTGCCCTGACTTACCATTTGCGCCGGCTGGGGCATTGGGCCAGTGTATGTCTGGCGTTTCAACTGGTGCTGGGCATTGCCACCTTTCGCCTGAGACTCCAGGTTGAACCCCTAACGGTCGCTCACCATACCCTTGGAGCCGCTCTGGTGGGAACTTTGGTGTGCTTCACGGTGCTGGCCTTTCGGGATGCCGCCAGCGTTACAGAGCAGCCCCTGCCACCTGGCTCTGCATCCTGAAGAGTGCATAGGTTCAGACTGCCATTCCGCTTTCTATCTCAAGTCCCGATCAAGATCTCCCGATTAAGATCTGTAGTTTTCTCTCAGGTAAAACTCCCCTTCTGGACCTGGACAAGGTTTATGTCATTCACTGCACGGTTATCTGTGCTTACCGGAACCCCCTAGGATACTTCTGCATGAATCAATCCACTACCTGGAACGACACCACCCGCCATCATGATTCTTTGAGGGAGGTTGTTCGTAGTTATCTTCAACTTACTAAGCCCCGTATCATTCCCCTGCTGTTGATTGAGACCGCAGCCGCTATGTGGGTTGCCGCCCAGGGGAATGTAGATCCCTGGCTGCTGGCCATTACGCTTCTGAGTGGCACCCTGGCCGCAGCCTCAGCCCAGACCATCAACTGCGTATACGACCGCGATATCGACTTTGACATGGAACGCACCCGTCATCGTCCCATTCCTGCAGGACGGATTCAGGTGCGAGATGCTCTCATATTTGCAGTCTTACTGGCATGCTTATCGTTTACCCTCCTGGCTCTGTTGGCTAACCTGCTGAGTGCCTGCCTGGCCATGGCGGGTATTGCCATTTACGTGGGGGTTTACACCCACTGGCTGAAGCGGTCTTCCCCCCAGAATATTGTGATTGGCGGAGCCGCCGGAGCGGTCCCTCCCCTGGTGGGTTGGGCTGCCGTTACGGGAGACTTAAGTCTGGCTGCCTGGCTATTTTTCTTTATTGTGTTTATCTGGACGCCACCCCATTTTTGGGGACTGGCCATGCTAATTCAAGATGACTATGCCAAAGTCAACGTGCCGATGATGCCGGTGGTAGTTGGGGATGAGTCTACCGCTCGCCAAATCTGGTATTACACCCTGGTGCTGGTGCCCCTGACCCTGCTGATGACCTATCCGCTACAGGCAACTGGAGCCATTTACGCAGTCTTTGCCCTCGTCCTGGGATGGATCTTTATCCAGAAAGCCTGGGCGCTACTCAAAATGCCCTCTGACCGGGATCTGGCCAAAGGGCTATTTAAGTATTCCATTCTCTACATGATGTTGCTATCCGCAGGCATGGTAATCGATCGCTTGCCAGTAACCAACTCGGCAATAACCTACGTTTCTAGCAACCTTGAGCCCATGCTCAGCGCCCTGTTTATGTGGTAGTACAGATCCGTGATAATGGAGCCGCCTGGCCTGGATAATGGAGCCGCCTGGCCTGCTTTTTGCTTAAACCGTGGTTTTGATACCGGTGGAGTGAAGGCGGTCAGGCAGCACCCATAACAGAATGGGGCTTACCACCAGGCACATCACCGTTACTAGGCTAATAATGGCAAATCCATCAAACAATTCAGGGGTCATCATCAATCGCCTCCAACATTGCGATAATCTTGAGGCGCGTTCTTTCGGACGGATGATTCGGTCATTGCCAGACTGCCCCTAACCCACCTGAATTGATCAGATTTAAGGATGACAGCCCTGCCCGTTTAGGTCAGAATGAACGGCATCGTGTTTTGCTGTATCATTGTCTACATTTTACCGTGGTTTTTTGTAGGGATTTGTTACAGTTTTCCGCCCAATGTAATACGGGTTTACCCTTATTTACATTGCCGTATTAAGGTTTATCCTCACTCAGGTTGAGTGGAGGCGATTTCTAAGGCGATTTCTGAAAGGAGGCTTGCTCGTCCCACGCTTGCTGCAGTCGGGGCAGTTCATGCTGTGAACTAATGGCCTGCTATCCCCCAGGCGCTGAACCACTCCATATAGCAGGGCAGCGCTCTAACCGAACTTTTACCCAAATCCCCGTTCCCAGGGTATGGATAGAAACCTTCAGCATGACCAGCCCCAGGCTGATAACCCCTCACTCAAACCCCTCACTCAAACCCCTCACTCAAACCCCTCACTCAAAGCGTCCCAAATCAATTCCCGGCAGCTAAGAGGGCCAACTTCCAGACCGTTGAATCTGCCATAGAAAGATCTCCCAGACATTATGGAGACGAGTGCATCCCAGTTTTGCAGCCCTCACCCTAAATCCCTCTCCCAGAGCGGGAGAGGGACTTTGACTCCGGCTCCCCTTCTCCCATTTTGGGAGAAGGGGTTGGGGGATGAGGGCAGACTTGCAAAACTGGGATGCACCCTATGGAGACTTCGTTATGCCCAGGTCCAGAAATGAAGTTTTGCTTTAGGGAAAGCTACAGATTTTGGGCCGGACTTGTTTTAAGCGGCGATTAAGTGCTTGTCCAAAATTATTTTTCCTGTAAACCACCCAAAAGCCCTGCTATTACTTGACCGCATATGTAAATGATTCTGCTCAGGCACTTAAGAGGCTTTTGACAGAACTTTTCCGGATTTCTTACTGCCTTTGGCAGCTTTTCCGACAACCTGCTTGGAGGTGCCCGCATCGGGAGCGGGGCTAATGCCGGGTAAGAATTTCTCTACCAGCATGTGGCTTTCTTCCAGGAGATAGTCTAAGAATGCCTGGGCCACTACGGAAAGCTGCTTGCCTCCAAGGCTGGCCACATACCAGTGGCGCTCAATGGGAAAATGCTCAACATCTAAAATGGCAAACTCACCATTGGTACCCTCAGAAATAATGGTGTGTAAAGACAGTACAGAGATGCCCAACCCACCGGCAATCGCTTGCTTAATGGCTTCGTTGCTGCCTAACTCAAGACGAACTTTCACATCTACATTGTGCTCAGCAAAGAGTTTTTGCACGGCATAGCGGGTGCCAGAACCGGGTTCCCGCATAATGAAGGCTTCTCCATTCAGGGCCTCGATGGGAATATTGGCCTGCTTAGCCAGGGGATGATCTTTAGGCCCGATGACCACCAGAGGATTTTCGAGGAAGGGGTAAATCTTGAGGTCGGGTTGTTCGGGGGGAGAGCTAATGATGTAGAGGTCGTCTTCGTTATCGACCATGCGCTCTTGAATATTTTGGTGATTGGTCACCTTTAAGGAAATATCGATGCCAGGAAACCGCTGGCAAAAAGGTCCCAAAAGCCGGGGAACGAAATACTTAGCCGTGGTGATGACCGCCAGGCGCAACTGCCCCTGCTTCAGACCCTTGAGGTCTGAAACCGCCATTTCGAACTGGTCGAGGCCGGCAAAAATTTCCTGGCAAGTTTCTAAGAGCTTTTGTCCGGCCTGGGTCAGATATAGCCGCTTGCCGATTTGCTCAAAAAGGGGCAGACCCACAGCTTTGGTCAGTTGCTTAACCTGAATGGATACCGTTGGCTGAGTTAAAAAAAGCTCTTCCGCAGCACGAGTAAAGCTGCCGTGGCGCGCAGTGGCTTCAAAGACTTTGAGCTGGTGTAGCGTTGCGTGAATCAACGATCCCTCTCCCTGGTAAGCAAACTATACAGCAGATTTATCATTGCCCAAGCGCCCTAGAACCAACGGGACGCTATGAATCCTTACTAAATGCGAGAAACACATAAACTATAGACGAAATTCTATCAAATCGTCGACAATACTTTTAGATTTTCAATGAAGCCTTCCATCGGAAGTTGAGCCTGGAGCAGGGTAACAAGATGTTGAGGGCCTGGGCTCCCGGATCAGTCATTAGCCACTGGCTTATTCAGGCATAGAACCCCAGGATTTATACCTTGTCCCTGGGCCTGGTATATTCCCATAATCTGGCCTATGCCGAAATGGCCAGTAGGTCAGCCAGTAAAGGATCCATTAGCGTTTGCTGTTTATCGGCCAGTAGGGCTGCCATATAAGCCTTCAGGCGCTGGCCCTGGGCTGGATTGGGGACGTACACCTGATGATTAGGCCGACTGAATAAAGGGGTCGTGAGTAGGGCCTGCAGGTCTGGAGCTTCGCTATCTTCAACCCTCACGAAAGGATTATTGGTGGCTGGCAGCAGCCCCGGTGGTAGCCGTCCTTCTAGCAGGGCGATTAAATGGAGCTCACAGGCTTCGGTGTTAATGCCACGCTCTTTGAGCAGGTGCAGAATGCCGCTCAGGGGCATGGGTTGATCCGGAAACGTGCGCAGCAACTCCATGAGCAAGAACATGTCGCTGTACTGATGGCGGGTAAGATCAAGCACCTGGGGGTAACGCAACACATTCACCAGGCCATAGGCCACTCGGCTGCAGCTGGGGGGCCGGTCGCTGTGGTAAGTGTCTTGAATGATGGTGGCATTGGGGAACTTTTGCCGCAGCCAGCGAGAAATTTTGGGTAAAGAAGCACTGCCGCCGGTACAAATCACCTGGTTGATGGCCTGGGTAGTCAGCCCCACTTCACTCAAGAGCCGATTGAGATGGCCGTTGATGCGCTGAATGTAGGGCAGAATAATGCGGTCGTCCAGGTCTTTGCTGCGGATGATCCAGCGCTGATCGGCCAGCTCTAGCTCGAACTGAGGTTGGTGCTGAAGAATAATTTTCAGATGCCTGACCGCTTCTAGCAGGCTCTGCCCTAGCAAGGACGTTTCGAGCCGCTGCTGTAGGCTATAACGACGGGGCAGGTCGGGTTCGGCGATGCGGGGAAAATCGAGACCATCTAGATCAAGGTCATCCCAATGCACGTTGTCCAATTCAGGAACGGCGGCCTGCCAACTCCAGCCGTCGGCACTGGGACCACGATATTGATCGGGATTGCGAGATTGTCGGCGTTCTGCAGGATGCAGCAGATGGCAGATGATATCCAGGTCAATGGCATCGCCAGCATAGGCCATGGAGTGCAGGGCAAAGTCGTCATAGGTTAGCTGTCCCAGATCCTGCGGTAGATTAGCCAATCCCATTTCGGTGACGATGGCTCCTGCGGAAATGACCACCGTGCCACCTGACCAGTGGCAGGCATAAAGGGTCTGTTGCTGCACCGGCTGGCCATTGGGGCTGGGGGGCGGTTCTGCGGGGTCAGGTAGACCCGAGAGTACGGCTGCGATCGCGTCCTCCAGGAAGTAAACCTCGTCTGGTCGGTCCACCAGACCAGCCTGAATCACCGCTTCCCGCAGGTTAAACGGGTAGGTGTCGGGCCAGTTAGCCGGGTAGCTGACCACCACTCCCCGCAGCTGCTGCAGGGCCGAGGTAATGTCTTCGGCCTGTAGCCCTACCGCTCCCACCGCCAGGGTAGATTTTGACGCCTCAGAGGGCAGCAGGGTGGTGAGCAATTCCTCCAGGGCGGTTCTAAAGGTTTGCAGGGGCAACTGCACCTGGTCAGACCACTGCATCATGGGTTGAGGATTTCCCGTTTCCGGCGACTGCAGGGGCAGTCCCATTTTCAAAAATGGCTTTAAGGATTTCACCAAAATAGTTTCATCCTCAAGGTCGGCAGAGTCTCCTTCTTCCCAATTCACCATCAGCGCTGACGACCCCACCGACTGGACCCCGTACTCTGTCTCGGAGGATTGGGCATAGGTCGGGCTCACTGCGGCAATGGTGGGTAGTCGGAAGAACTTATCGGCAGTTGCCCCCGAAATGGTGGTATCGACCCAGTACAGGGGAAACACCTGGCCGCTACGGCGCTGCAGCAACACCGCCGAAATTCCCTGGGCACCGACATCTAAGCCCAGGAACCAGATCCCACCGGAGTCCTGGCCAACCCCAGCCTCCCTGGGGGGCTCTGCCGGTTCTGCTACGGGCACTTCAGCACCAAAGGCTTCAGCTGCAAAGAGTTCATCTCCCTGGGCAGGCAGATCTGCCATCAGGGGAAAGGTTGCTGCCGCTGTCGGCATCTGAACGGGGGGCTCTGCCTCAGGGAGCCGTTGTTCAATGGTTTGATCAGGGTCGAGCAGGGTTTCTGGCTGATCATGATGCACCTGGTGTGATGGCGACTCTGCTGCATACGGATCCTCTGCCGGCATCTCTGCTGCATAGGAAGCGAGAAAATCGTCCTCTGCCGTGATGGTCTCTGGAGGTATCAGATCCAGATCGTCACTTTCCTCGGGCTGAGGTATCTCGAGGTCAATCTCTGGTTCAGACTCGGTGGGCAGATCGGCTACAGGGGCTGGCTCGGGCAGGTCACCGGGGTAAGACAGGTCATCTGCAATATCGGTGTCTAAAGGCTCCGGAGTTGGCTCTGAAGCCACCTCAAACTCCTCAAACACGGGTTCTTGATCGCCATCGGTGAGAGCGTTCCCCAACAGGGAATCTAAATCAATAAACTCAATTTCTGATTCAAATTCCTGGGTGAGGTCATTCACCGCGTTCAATTCTTCGGAGTCTGGCTCGTCTGACTCCGTTGCGTCTACCTCTAAGGATCTATCCAGCAGGGCATCCAGATTGATCAAATCCTGCTCTGAGACCGAGCTCGCATGGGGGGAGCTTGGGGGTTCCTGGTCGGGCAGACCAAAATCAGGGATCTCCTCCGATCCTGCCATGGCCGGAGTATCGTTAGCCAGGTCGGCCAGAGTAAAAGCATCGACAGAGGGCGCTTGAGGCTGCTCAGGAACGTCTTCTGAAAACCCAGTCTCAGCGGGGCCAGAGGTTAAATCTGCCTCTGGGGCTAGGGGCGTAGAGACTTGATCTGCTGGGGCCGATTCTGGCTCTGGGTCAGTAGCCGCTACCTCTGTTTCTGCCCTCTCCTCGAATATTTCGCCATCGGCGGAAGCCTCCATGGGGATATCGGAGGTACCCAGAATGTTTTCAAGACTAATATCGCTCAGCCATTCTGTGTATTTCACCCCTTCATTCTCAGAGGTATCGCCAGAGTCGATGTTTTCTACTGCGGGTTCTGGAGCAGCCGGTGCTTCAGGATTAATGTCCCCAAACAGGTCTATGTTCTGATTTGCAGGTCCTTCCTGAACCGGCAGAGTGGACTCTTCGCCGAATATCTCTTCGCCGAATATATCAATGTCCTCAGAGCTGGTCGGCTCAACCGGAGGAGCATCCTCAAACAGGTTAAGGCTCTCCGGTGGGAGTTCTTCAGGGGCAGATTCTTCAGGGTTTGTCTCCCCAAATAAATCAAGGCCCTGGTCTGCTGCGGGTTCTTCAGGGGCAGGTGCTTCCAGGTCGGGTGCCCCAAACAAGTCAAGTCCCTGGTCTGTCGAAGTTTCCGCAGCGGTAGCCGAGGACTCTTCGCCAAATATGTCGATGCCCTCCAGGGCGTCTGGCTCAGACTGAGGACGATCCCCAAATAGGTCCAGGCCCTCAAGGGCGAGTTCCTCAGGGGAGGCGGGTGCTTCCGGGTCTGATTCGCCAAACAGGTCCATGCCCTGGTCTGCAGGACTTTCCAGATCGGGACCAGAAGACTCTTCATCGAACAGGTCGATGCCTTCAAGAGGGTCTGGCTCAACCGAGGGGGAATCTTCAAAGAGCCCAATGCCCTCGGTTACGGGGCTGGTAGGGCCGGGTTCTTCAGGACTGGCGTCGCCAAACAGATCGATCCCCTGGCCTGCTAAAGTTTCCCCACCGTCAAATTCTGAGGGGTCTGTTGGAGTTGTCGCCTGATCAGAGAGGTCATCCCCCAGGCTCAGATTCAGGTCATCTAAATTAATTGGGGGAGACGTATCATCATCGAACCGATCAATGCCCTGACCCATAGAGTCGGTCGGGTCGGGCTCAGGGGGAGGAGTGTCGCCAAACAGATCAATCCCCTCTGGTGCCTGGGGAGGGGGGGCAGGTTCTGCAGGGCTGGTGGTGCCAAACAGGTCAATGCCCTCTTGGGGGGAGTACCCGGCGGCAGCGGCAGGGAGATCTTCTTCTGCAAACACGTCTATCCCCTGACGCGCTGGGGGCGCAGGCGGTTGCCCCGGCTCTGGTGAGACGGGGAAGGGGGTTACAGACTGCGTTCCCCAGGTCTGGTCAGCCGCCGCAGGGGCGGCATCCCCAGGGCTCTCTGAATCCTGACCAAACAAGTTCTCTGCCGTCACGGGGGAGAGTGTCTCTGCTTCTGCAGAGTCAGGAAAAAGCGGATCGAGCTTAAGTTCCCCAACCAGATTTTCCAGGGTCAGGGAAGATTCGTAGGGGTCAACCCCACCCTGGGGTGCCAGTGGGGGGAGCGCTGGCTCGGGTCTGATCTGCTGCGGTTCGGCTGCAGGGGGAGGAGGTTGTGAAGGCGTTGATGAAGCCTCGGGAGTTTGACGACCAGCTGGCTCTGCCGGGGGCGAGGCGAGACTTTCCAGAGCATCTAGAGTGAAGCCTGACTCGCCGACAGCAGGTTCATCGTCTCCTAATTCCAGGTTTAGATCTGACAATAAGGCATCAATAGTTTCCTGGCTGGGGAGATCTCCGATAGGCATGGAATTATCCTCAACAGTTGATGGGGCCTCTGGCCAGAGGCCATTACTTGGGGGAAAAGCAGAGGGGGGAGATGACTCCCTTGGCCCGATGCTGGATGGGGCGGCAAAGGGTGGTTCTTCCAGGTCATTCCCAAAAGCTTCAAAGGCTGCTTCCACCGTTTCGTCTATGGCCTGGGGGGAAGCTGGCTCTGGGGTAGAGGCGGCAAAACCTTCAGCTAAAGGATCAGCGGCATCGGGTAGAGGCTCCTCTGCCATGGCAATTTCTTCAGGGCTATCGAGGTCTACCCCAAACAGGTCAACGGGCTGATTGATAGCCCTGTCGTCTGCCCCATCACGGGCGGTGTTGTCGAAGGGTGCCCCAGCATCTGGGGGGGGAGCTGCGCCAAAGTTAGCAAAGCTAGCTGCAATGGTATTTTCTGGAGGTTCTGTCGCCTGCTCAGGTTCATCGGCGGTGCCGAAACCGAGTTCGACCGGCTCTGATGGCGCGGGGGAGGGAGCATCGGCGTTAGCTGCATCGCCGAAATTGGCAAAGCTGGCTTCCACAGATTCCTCAAAATCACTGGGGGGAGGAGCCTGGGGGCCAGGGGCAGGTTCCTCCACGGCAGGCTCAGGGGCATATGTCGCCGGATCAAAGGCCGGTGCGCCGAAGTTGAGTCCAGCATCGGGCCAGTCAGATGACTCAGGTCTCTCCCCGGACTCCAACCTCGAAAGGTCTTCATTGAGTTGATCCACAATGGCTTGATCGACCTCTAGATAGTAGTTATCCATCTGAGGGAGATCACTAATTGCCAGCAGGTCCTCATCTTCGCTGGCGGCAAACAAGTCGGTTTCCCCAGTCCAGGGATTGACCTCCGTGTCGTAGAGAGCATGATTCTCTAAGCCCTCGACCAAGTTCGTGGCGGCTTCTCCAGAGACAGGCTGGGATTCCGGCAGCAGCTCATCCAGGCCGGTAATGGTGTCGGCGGCATCGTCTTCCGAGGCATCGGCGGTGGCTGCGGTCAATTGTTCGGCGGTGCCGTCACCAAATAACGTGTCCAGCGAGGCCTGATCAGCATCAATCGCCCCGTCATCCTCTCGCTCTTCTGGGTTGGGGGATGCCATGTCCAGCAGAGCGGCCAGGTTTTCCTCCTCTGACTCATCTGTACTAACGGCGGGGTCTGCTGCTAGGAACGGTGCTTCATCGCCATCGCCGGGGAAGGGGATGGCTGCCGGGGCAGCCATCCGATCTGTAGATTCTGTAGATTCTGTAGATTCTGTAGATTCTGTAGATTCTGTAGATTCTGGAGACTGGGGCGGCTCTAATTCAGCCTCGGGCGGTGGGCTGATGTTACCCGAGGCTGTTGACCTTGATGACTCAGCACTGAGCACATCGCCAAAGATACTCTGATACAGATCGTCGAGAGCCTCTTCTGCCGAATCGTCTGCTTGGGCGTCGGGTTCGACACTAGCCTCTAACGTATCGAGCCGAGGGGCATTGGGGAGAGAGACGCTGGGAGACGGGTTGGGAACGGCTTCATCCAGCTGGTCCAGCACCTCCAGGGGATCAAACCTGGCCGCTGGGGCCTCTTCCCCAGAGGCCGATGTTGGCCGGTTGTCTCGGTAGCTCGCCGTGGTAGGGGGCTCCTGGGTGGGGTCGTAGTCGACCGCCAGTTGATCGGCATCAATCTGAAGCTGGCTGATTTCGTTGTCAAGCTGCAGCAGGGTAATCTCGTCGTCATAGAGGGCTGCATCGAGATCGAGGTTATCCAGTTCTGCCAGTTCCCCCTGCTCGGGGCGAAGGGTTTGGGGAGGATTCTCTGCGGCTGCTGGCCCCTCTGAAACTGGCCCGGTAGCTGCAGCCGGGTTGGGCAGCTGCCGCGATTGGGCAGTCCGAGATGGACTCGACTCCAGATAGGCCAGGGCGTCCTGATTCATTTGCTGAGCCAGGTGACTAATCAGGGCATTGAACATCATTTCTCCCTGTTGGCCCAGGGTATGCATTTTGTTCAAGCCGTGCCCCAGAGAGTCTTGATAGCTGTAAATACTCTGCTGTAGAGAATCAAAAACGGTGCGCAACACCCGGTCTAGGCTCATCACCAGTTGGTCTGACTGGGTTTGAATTTGTTTGAGATACTCCAGGCGCTGGGTCGGGGTCAGGGGGGCGGTCTCGGCTGCCTCGGCTGCCTCACTTTGAGTCAGCAGATAGGTATTGGCCGCGGTAGACTCTAGCCGTTGCACCGACTCCTGTAGCTGCCGGGTCAGGTGGGCTTCCAGATGGCTGGTCACCTGCTGCAGCATGGCTTCCCATTGCCCCGCCGAAGGGGTCGGGGTAACCCCCGGTTCTAACTGCAGGCGCTGCTGCTGGAGCTGCCGCACTTCCTGCAGCAGTAGCTCCCGTTGTTGCTTAAGGGTGGCGACTTCATCCCGCAGGGGGGATAAAATTTGCATGGTTTGCCCCCGCAGGTACTGCATTTCCTGCAGTAGGGCCTTAAGCACCTGGCTGGACGCCACCGCGGTGGGATCAAGACCGGCGGCGGCAGGGGCCGCAAGGTCCTGTTCGTTAAGTTGAGGTTGGTTGGCTGCCGAGTCCTGGGCTGGCTGAAACTCAGCCAGCAGCTCTCTCGCCTTGGCGAGCATTTGCCGCTGCTGCTGTACGTCGTTAGACATTACCCAGGGCAAACGTGGCCCTGACTCTCCCAGGATCGCATCGATTTCGGCTAGTACAGATTCAAGTTGGTCCCGCTGCGCAGTCACGTTATCTGTTACCTTTCTCCCCAACAATGGCCAAAGTTTATGTCAGGCTGCTGAAAAAATCACCGAATGGTCTGGCAAAAAACCAAGCGTTTTTAAACTCTAATCTAACCGAATCGAGAAGTGGAGTGTCGCCTGGGGGCAAGCTCCAGTCTTCAAGCTGGACTGGGTATCGCAATCAAGTTGTGCGAACGATAAACTAGCAGCAGCCCTGATAGAACAGGATAACGATTTGGTCGTCCCGGTTGAAGAAACTGGGTTAACCTTAGGCGTGTAGCCATCGTCCTGTAGACCATAATCGTCCCCATGACCATAGTGTATAGTTCCCATGATGGAATGGTTACCGGTCATTCGCCCAGGGGGTGGGGTGGTTTGAAAAACTCTGTTACGAACAGTCTTCGTCTCCCCAGGCTATATCAATCGGGCAGCTGGGGAGAAAATGATATATTAGGAGCCTTAATTGCGTTTATTTTGGCAGTATTTGAAAGGGATGCAGCATTTTTTTGCCTGGTGAGGTTGGGTCGGCCCCCTTGCCCCCAGGGCATGGAGAACGCTCTGCCCGCTATGGGCGGCAAAAACCCTGTAGAGTAGGGTCTTTGGGCCGGGGAAAGACTAAAGGCCAGTTTTCTGCCGGTCTAGCCACGGCCCAGGGGTGCTTGCTCTTGTAGGGCTGGATTCCCTTAACCAGGGGCAATGACTCGCCACTCATCAACCTAGGTTCATTCAGATTTTTGGGGTCAAGATAATCAATGGATGCACGTTTTGGCCATCGCGATCCTCAAGATGACTTAGCTCAAGTACGTAAGGCCATGCTGTTTCAGGGCTTGCCTGAGGAGGCCGTAGAGCAAGCTACTAGCCAGGTCGTGTTTCGCAGTCATCCGGCTAGCCAGGTGATCTTACTTGAGAACGACTGGGGCTCTTCGGTCTATTTCATTCTGGATGGCTGGGTCAAAATTCGCACCTACAATCTTGATGGTAAAGAGGTCACCCTCAACATTTTGGGCAAGGGCGAACTGTTTGGCGAAATGGCCCCCCTGGATGAAGTTCCCCGCTCAACCGATGTCATTACCCTGGTACCTACCGTCATCGGCAGTATGCCCGCTACGGACTTTGTTATGTTGCTAAATACCCAGCCCCAGGCCGGTATTAGCCTGGCTCGCCTGATGGCCCGTCGTTTACGGCAGGTCAATCGTCGCCTGAGGCTGCGGGAGTCAGATAGTTTGTCGCGGGTCACTGATATTCTTTTGTTTCTGGCCGATGGCCAGGGTCAGCCAGGGGATGGGGGCATTGAAATCCCTAACCTGCCCCACCGCGAACTCAGTAGCCTCAGTGGTCTGGCCCGAGAGACAGTCACGCGAGTCCTCAGTAAGCTAGAAAAGAAGGGGTTAATTGTGCGGGATAAAGACAAAGATTTGATGAGTATTCCCGATATCGATGCCCTGGAACGTTTGCTAGTTTAGGTCTGCATGAGCCATTCCCGTCCCGATCCCGCCAATTCCTATGCCGCCCATCAGGCCGATGCCTCCAGGGGCAATGCTGCCCCGAACCCATCCGACGACACAACGTTTGAAGAACTAGAGACCTATTTGGACTACCATGCCGCGGAGCAACCCACGGCCAAGGCTCCCGCCGCCCATCATCTCAAGGCTGGTCCCCTGGCCATGGTCGAAACGGCTTTTTTAGCCAGCACCGCTGCCCTGATCTGGTTGGTGAACACCTATTTTCCGCCCGGGCCAATTCTGCGGCTGCTGTTTCCATTGCCGATGGCCCTGGTTTATTTGCGGTGGGGGCCACGGGGGGCCTGGATGTCGGCCCTGGTGTCGGGGCTGCTGCTTTCGGTGTTAATGGGGCCGCCCCGCAGTCTGCTATTTTTGATGCCCTACGCCGTGTTGGGGGTACAGCTTGGGTTTACCTGGGTGCGGGGGGCCAACTGGTATATCTCGATTGCGGCGGGGTCTTTGCTGGGGGCCGTAGGCTTTTTCTTCCGCATCTGGCTGATGTCGGTGCTGGTGGGCGAAGATTTGTGGGTTTATCTCACCAGCCAGGTGACGCAATTGCTCAACTGGGGGCTCGAAAAGCTGGTCTCCATTGGGCTGCTGGATGTGGGGATACTGGGTCAGGCCAATCTGCAGACGGTGCAGGTGCTGGCCCTGGTGATGGTCATTCTCAGCAATGTGGTGTATTTGTTTACGGTACATCTGGCGGCCTGGCTGTTGCTAGAACGCCTGGGAGCCAGCATTCCGCCGCCGCCCAATTGGGTACGCGACCTGCTAGACGAGTAGCCCCCGATGGATGGTTCAATGGTCAGGGTCTACACCCGTCCAGACCGGGGACATGCCTGGCTACGCCAGGTGCAGGGAAAATGCCCCCGCCTGGCCCTGGTGCTGGGGTTTACCGAGACGGCTCTACTACCGGGTATTTCTGCCGCCGGGGCGACCCCCAACCATCGCCGCTACACGGCCCTGGCCGATACTGAATTTTTAATCAAAGGCCCGTCGGCGCAGCCAACCTATCCTTTACCCCCCCTAGCGCAGGGGGCTTCTCCGGTTTATATTACGCGGGCAGTGGTGGCCGAGCAGGGGATTCCGGTGGACGTGTTTAACGCCGGCCTGCCCGCCACTCCGGTTGTTCCCCATATCGATCTGGCTGGACGAACAGCCCGATGTTTAACTACCGGTGGGGCCATGTCCCTTGATCTGGTGCAAGATCTGTGGCAGCAGGGGGTACACTGGGGCAAAATTCTGGCGACCTATCCAGAGGATTATTTACTGCTGACGGAATGTGTCGTGGGAGGAACGACTACCGCCCTGGCGCTCCTTACCGGGCTGGGATTTGATGCCGCAGGCAAGGTTAACAGCAGTCATCCCCGGTGCAATCATCGGCAAAAAATTACCGTTGTGCAGCAAGGGTTGGCCCGTTCCGGTTTATGGACTTCAGGCCATTCAGTGTCTCCCCTGGCGGTGGTAGCGGCAGTGGGCGACCCGATGCAGCCGGTGGTCGCCGGTATGGCCATGGCCGCCAGCAACACAAAACCGGTAATGCTGGCGGGGGGTACCCAAATGCTTGCCGTCTATGGACTGATGACGGCCCTGGCGAAAGCTCATGGCTGCCCCTGGTTGCCCCAGCAGGTGATTGTTGGTACAACTCGCTGGGTGGCAGAAGATCCTACGGGGGACACAGCAGGACTGGCAACTGAGGTTAACGCCGCCTTGGTGGGGTCGCAGCTTTCGTTTCAACAGTCCCGCTTTGGGGTGCTGCGGGCCTACGAGTCGGGGTTTGTTAAAGAAGGCGTCGGGGCTGGGGCTTGCGCGATCGCAGCTTCGTTGTACCAAAACTGGGGGCAAACCGAGTTGTTGGCCACCATCGAAGCCTTGCTTGAACAAACTCTATCCCTCACAGCGGATTCGGAGTTCTCTGGCCAGCCTGATATCGGTTCACCTAAATCATCACTATCCCCCTCTGCTGATGGGGGTGAAGCTTAGTGGGTTCTGGTCGCTAGCAGTTGTTCTTCTAGGGCGGCAATACGGTTATACGCTGCCGTCAGTTGGGCCGTTAATCGCTGAATCTGCACATCTTTCGACAGTTTGGTGTCGTTGTGGTGCCGATCTAGCTCTGGATAATTGTTATCGATCAAAATATCTTTGTGCTCAGACACGAGGTGGTCCAGGGGGCTATGCACCGGGTGCATGCCATAGCTAGTAGACGAGTCTTGAATTAACACATCACCGTCATCAAGGGTGTGAGGGTTTGCTAAAGCCAAAATATTTGAGACCTGACCATTGACCTGGTCAATCATTTGATGCAATGCGTCAACCTTATCGGTCAACATTATTACTTGTTCTTGAATAGGGTCCATACGACGCCTGATACGAATGGTTCATCCACATCCTAGAGCCAAGTCAATGACAACCGCCCTGCTTTCCTGATTCATTTAACCTTTATTGAGGGTGCTTATAAATAGTCCTTTGAGAGAAAAGTATCGCTGGCGGCTAATTTGAATACCCCTGAAGGACCATAGGCATTTGTAAACTTAAACTACGAATTCGTTACATCACTATTTTCATTAAAAGCAGTACTTAAGAAACTTTATTTTCTTTAGGAAAACAGCTATTAAACCTTGTCCCAGGCCAGAAGTGATGTTTTCCCTTAGGGAAAGCTACCGATTTCGAGCTGGACTTGGTCTATCCATCGGTTTTACTGGCTGCAAAAACCCTATAACCCCTGTCTAAGTCTACAAGGAGAGTTTTGCCTGTAGGAAAGCTTCAGTATTGGGGCTGGACTTGGTCTACCAAGGTTTTGGGACTAAATCTAAAAACAAAAAACTCCAGCAAATTTGCTGGAGAAATACTCAAATCCCTCTGAGATTCTACAAAAATGACGAATCAACCATGGCCAAGACCAGCAGCGAAATTTTACCTTAAAGAAAACTTCAGATTTCAGTCTGAACTGGGTATAACAAAGCCGCAACCAGCCCGCAATGCCCCATCCGCGAGTGCATCCCAGTTTTGCAGCCCTCACCCTAAATCCCTCTCCCACTCTGGGAGAGGGACTTTGACTCCGGCTCCCCTTCTCCCATTTTGGGAGAAGGGGTTGGGGGATGAGGGCAGACTTGCAAAACTGGGATGCACCCCCATCCGCGAGGTAAAAGCCCCAACCCATGAGGTAGAGGGAGGTAAAGGATAGATGGCAGGATTGCCTAAAACTTTTCTAACTGATCGACGCGCAACCAGATATTGGGGGTCGGGACGTGGCCAAAGTTGACCAGGGCGTAGTCGTCTGTGATTTCAACAATTTCGCCCTTGGTCTCAAACAGGTAAGAAGGAAACCGGGTATCGCTGGCCTTCGCTTCGAGGCTGTTTTCTAACTGCTCACGGATGGCCCGCACCAGATCACCACGCTTTAGCTTTGCCGCCATAGAACTGTAACCCTTCATGAACTACGTCATTCAAATTGTACGGTGTCATGCTCGCCCCCAACCGCAGCAGGGTTTTGAATGCTAAAACTTTGCGATAAGCAGAGTATGAGACATTTTCCCACCCGGTCTCCAGCTCCCCTGCTCCTCTGTCTGGAGACACCTCAGAGTTACGTCTGGCAAACAGGACAGTAGTGGGCTGAGCGCCCGGCCAATTTTAAGCGACGAATGGGGGTGCCGCAAACTCGGCAGGGTTCCTCTTCGCGATCGTAGACCCAGGCTACACCGCCATAATTGCCGTTGACGCCGTAGATATCTCGATAGTCGCTGAAGGTGGTTCCCCCCGACTCAATGCTGTGGTTTAACACCTGCACAATGGCCTCATAGAGCCGTTGGCAGCGTTTGGGGCCAATCCGGGCACAGGGGGTAGTGGGGCGCATGCCGCTAATAAACAGGGCTTCGTCGGCGTAGATGTTGCCAATACCTGCCACCAGTGACTGATCTAGCAGCGCAGTTTTGATCGGTCGCTGGCGATGCTTAAACCGTTGCCGCAGATACTCGGGCGAAAAATCTTGGCCAAATGGCTCTGGGCCCAAAGCCTGCAAACCAGTGATGATCGCTTCCATCGGCTGGCCTGGGGGAACCCACCACACCCGGCCAAAGGTGCGCTGATCTACAAATCGGAGTTCGCAGTTGCCCTTTTCGGGGGTGCTCTGCAAGAACAGCCGTACCCGGCAGTGAGTTTGCACCGGTTCTTCGGGAGATAGCCACAGCAGCTGCCCGGTCATACGAAGATGCACCCCCAGCCAACCGGCAGGGTTGCCCTCAGGGCTGACCAGTTCTCCTAACAGATACTTCCCTCGGCGGTGCCAGGTGCGTAAAGACTGGCCCGTGACTCCCCCCAGAAAATCATCCACAGAAGAAGGGTAGGCCAGACTGCGTGGTAGCAGGACTGACCCACCCTGAATGGGATATTCCAGTGTTACTCGATTGAGCCCCCGTCGAACGGTTTCAACTTCAGGTAGCTCTGGCACGTCTTAACTCTTAATTACTTTTTGGCTTTGGGTGCTGCAACCTCTTCCAACTCAGACAGGGCAAAGTTGTTAGTGTTGATGCCAGAGTAGTTTACCTTGTCAAAGCGAACCACGGCGGGATACTTAATTCCGCTCTGGTCGATGGTGGCTACGGTACCGACATCGCGATACCAGTAAGACTCTTTGCGGAGAATCCGAACTTTAGAACCACGTTGAACCATGAATAGTCCCCTCTTGAAAATATGTATTTATGGCAATGGGCCAAGCCAATTTAAGAGCTGGGTAAAAGACCCAAAATAGCTCCAGAACTGAGCTTGGGTAAGGTAACGTTCCATCTTCAACAGATTACTATGAGTCTTCAATCCTAGAGCTGGCAAGGGATTTAAGTTTTGTTGCAGGCTTTTGCTCGGATCCTCTCTTGAAATTTCGTTTGGTTCATGGAGGCTTTTACCAGCACCATCGCAGTTGAGTCTCAGGCAGACGGCCAGAGCATGCGCCATAGATCTAAGTTAGGGCAAGAATAAAACCGTAAAAGCTCCACACAGAGGGAAACACAGCCTTTTTTGACCCGACCGAATTCGCGGTTGAGCAGCCTGGAAATGTAAATAATAAATCCCGAAGCGTTAAGGGGGGATGGGCGAGATGAGTCCAGGCAACCCCCATTCATAAAATTATCTGCTCACTATTTTGTTTACATTTCTTCACATCAGGGAACTCTAAGCTTGCCTGGCAAGGCCAGGTCATCGTTAGGAGGATTTCCCACTATGCTGACCAACATTCAAAACCTGATCCATCAGACTGACGGGCGTTATGCCTCTGACCAGGAACTGCTGTTCTTTCAGTCCTACGTTGAGACCGCGTCATTGCGATTTCGTACCTATCAGAAGATTCAGGCTGCAGAAGTCAGCATCATGAATCAACTGCTGAAAGAGCTGAAAACCTATCACCCCGATATGTTTATGGTGAACGGTCAGGATCTGACCGCTAAGTGGCAACGGGACACGGTGCGGGTGTTGCGTTACGCCACCACAGCCCTACTGGTGGATGACCCTGACATGTTCAAAGACAAACTGCTGACCTGGTTTGAAACCATCATGAAAGCCTTTGGCGCCCAGAAGAGCTGTCAAATTACGTTTACAACGCTGCAACAGGTCCTTAAAGAACACCTCACCCCAGAAGAAGCCCGACTGATGTTGCCCCTGGTGGAACTCAGTCGGGTCACCCTGGGGTAGGAAACCGGAAGCCAGGGGAGGGACTGAAAGGGGAGGTGTGGCCGCCGGGGAGTGTTCGGAATCTTGTGGGATAGGCATCCTGCCTGTCCCAGCTGAGCAGGCGAGACGCCTGCCCTACAAGGCTTGCAGAAAACTTGATTAATCGGCTGATTGGCCCTTACACAAAAATCAGA
>Ga0208218_1000015_pt1 | contig 116214 bp, 100 predicted proteins | sample HotLakmasection3_FD_184726 | JGI IMG/M metagenome (GOLD analysis project Ga0208218, IMG submission 184726) | Hypersaline microbial mat communities from Hot Lake, Washington, USA - Section #3 (SPAdes) | ecosystem: Environmental > Aquatic > Non-marine Saline and Alkaline > Hypersaline >... | reverse complement strand
GGATGGTCTGGACTACAAAGCCAACGACCTCCAGGCATCAGGACGCTATTCAAAGGACTACAAAAGTTTGAGGGTATCTTTCAAGGCTGGGTTTTGGCTCATGGCTAAGATGTGTATACACGGTAGCCTCCATAGGGGGAACGTTCAAGAGGGAGGCGTTTACTCCAAAAACACAACAACTACCTTCAGGAGAATCGCGATGAAAGCTGTTTGTTGGCATGGTGCTCAGGATGTGCGGGTGGACACAGTTCCCGATCCGAAGATCTTAAACCCCAGAGATGCCATCCTGAAAGTGACTTCAACAGCAATTTGTGGGTCAGATTTGCACCTCTATGATGGCTACATTCCCACCATGCAATCTGGCGACATCATGGGGCATGAGTTTATGGGAGAAGTTGTAGAAGTAGGTCCAGAGGTAAAGACGCTGAAGAAGGGCGATCGCGTCGTTGTGCCGTTTACTATCTCCTGCGGCAACTGCTTTTTCTGCAACCGCGATTTGTGGTCCCTGTGCGATAACTCCAATCCCAATGCCTGGATGGCAGAAAAGTTCTATGGGCATTCTCCCTCTGGGTTGTTTGGCTACTCTCACCTGTTGGGTGGCTACGCTGGAGGACAGGCGGAATATGTGCGGGTTCCCTTTGCCGATGTCGGTCCGCTGAAGGTGCCCGAAGGCTTGACTGACGAGCAAGTTCTTTTCTTAACTGACATCTTTCCAACGGGCTATATGGCGGCGGAAAACTGTGACATTCAACCGGGAGAAGTCGTTGCTGTGTGGGGCTGTGGACCTGTTGGGCAGTTTACGATCCGTAGTGCTTTCATGTTGGGAGCGGAGCGCGTGATTGCGATCGACCGGATTCCAGAACGGCTGGCACTAGCGCAGGCAGGCGGCGCTGAAATCATCAACTACGAAGAGATGGATGCAGGGGTTGCCTTGAAGGAAATGACCGGAGGACGGGGACCAGATTGTTGTATTGATGCTGTGGGTTTGGAAGCGCATGGAACAGGTGTGATGGCGCTTTATGACACTGTGAAGCAGGCGATTCGGATGGAAACGGGACGTGCTCTGGTATTAAGACAGGCGATCGTGGCTTGTCGAAAGGGTGGAAAGGTGTCTGTTCCTGGTGTATATGGTGGCTTTATTGACAAGATGCCAATGGGAGCTTTTGTGAATAAAGGCTTGACGATGAAGTCGGGGCAAACCCATGTTCACAAATACTTGCAGCCCTTGATGCAGCGAATTCAAAATGGAGACATTGATCCTTCCTTTCTGATTACGCATCGGTTGCCCCTGGAAGATGCTCCCCGTGCTTACAAAATCTTTCGAGATAAGGAAGAAAACTGCATCAAGGTTGTCTTAAAACCTTCTGTAGCTTAGGAGAAGGGTGGAAGGAATATCTCGACAGGTAGAGCGATCGCACGGCAATTTTTCCTACTATCAGGCAATCGCTCTATGTATCCTCCTGTGTGAGGACAAATGCTTGGTTCACTGCCAATTTTTGAGAAACAAAACATGGGAGGCACTATGGAAACCCGAGAAACTCAATACAACAACCAGCAATCTTCAGGTGTTCCCTATCCAGATATTCCGTTACTGATTGATAGCCGGGAAACGGAGTATCGGGGGACAGGTATTACCAGTTCAATTGCTATTTTTGGGCATCCCATTCATCCCATTATTGTGATTTTTCCAATTGCCTTTCTTAGCGGTGCTGCGGGGACAGATCTGGGTTACTGGATTACGCGGGGAGAGTTTTGGGTAGAAGCATCGCGCTGGTTGCTAGGAGCTGGATTGTTAACGGCGATCGCTGCTGCATTCACTGGCATGTTTGACTTTGTTCGCATTCCCCGAGCGCGCAGTCGGCGGGCAGGATGGGCACATATGACAATAAACGTGGTCGTACTGATCCTGACTATTGGCAACTTTTTTCTACGCATCGTCAATCCTGAAAGCATCATTTTACCAACAGGGTTGATCCTCTCCTGGGTCGTTGCCACTCTCCTGCTGGTCAGTGGTTGGTATGGTGGTGAGCTAATGTTTCGTCACAAAGTTGGCATCGTGGGTTCGAGTGAAACCCATGTCTCGTAGTCACCTTTTCAAAATGGTCTTTTGAAGCAGGAAAGATTACGAAATTATCCATTTGTAGTAATGCGTTAGCAAATGCCTAACGCATCACTATAAATGGAAATAATGAATAATAAAATTATGCTCAATTTCTCTTGTTGAAACTTTCTGGTTAAATCAAATCTGGCAGCTATAAATATAAATAAATCTATAGTTGGGTGTACCTCTCACAGCTCTATTTATGACCGTATGATTAGTTAAATTCAATCTTGGTTTAGATAAAGTTGTAAAGCAATAAAGATATTTTAGAAAGCAGATAAAATCGAATTCGCAGTTCAAAAGTACTCAGCTTCATGTTACTTCAGTAAAGTATTCAAGAATTATGCAACTCAAACCAATTAATCAGCAAGTCGTCGTTGTCGTCGGGGCATCGAGCGGCATTGGGCGAGATACGGCAATGGAATTTGCCCGCCGAGGGGCAAAGGTCGTTGTGGCAGCAAGAAACCAGGAAGGACTACATTCTCTTGTTGAAGCGATCCAGCGCATTGGCGGAGAGGCGATCGCTGTTATTGCCGATACTGCCGACTTTGAGCAGGTAAAGGCGATCGCCGACGCCACTATGGCTGCTTTTGGTCGCATCGATACCTGGGTTCACAATGCTGCTACTGGCATGGTTGCTCCATTTGAGGACATGACCCCAGAAGAATTTCGCCGCATTATTGATGTAACGTTGATGGGCTATGTTTATGGTGCAAAAGTTTCCATCCCCTACTTGAAACAGTCAGGGCAGGGATCATTTATCGCTATTTCATCAATGGAAGGACGACGGGCACTGCCCTTGCAAAGTGCTTACTCTACGGCAAAGCATGGAGTAGAAGGCTTTTTGGAGTCTTTGCGGGTCGAGTTGAAGCATGAAGGCGCATCCATCAACGTCACCAGTATTAAGCCTGCGGTGATTAATACACCCTTTTACAACCATGCCCGGACCAAAATTGGTGTTAAGCCAACCGGGCTTCCGCCTTACTACGAGCCGCGCCTGGTTACAGATGCCATTCTCTACACGGCAGAACACCCAACACGCGATTACATTGTGGGCGATGTAGGACGCGTTCTAGATGTAGCACAGCGGTTGTCTCCAGGTTTGATGGATGAAATCCTGGCACTGATAGGTTTTCGTGGACAACATACGGAGGAACCCAAGCAGCCCCAAGATCCCAACAACTTGTTTGAACCCATGTCAGGCTATGAGCAAGTTACAGGAGACTTTGATGACCTGACTGTACCCAGCGTATCGGATTGGGCTGTGAAAAATCCGCTGAAGCTGGTAGGGGCGATCGCCCTCGGGGCGGCTGTCCTCGTGGTTGCCACAGGTACAATGTCCCAAAAGTAATCAGCGTACTACTAAGGATTGAAAATAAAATAAAACCTGGAGTTTGTGGTGAGAAGCGCGACATTGCCATGCTTCTCATCAAAAATTCCGGGTTTTATTTCGTACGTGATCCTTAGCAGGTCAGTGCCGAATGACAGACAGCATTAAAGACGCTTTCTAAGCCCAATTCTCGGCAGGCTAACTGCAAAGTGCAGCGGTGGCAAGGCAAGCCTTGAACCTTGCATCAGCAACGCTTGCCTGTCTGCTGCCACGCAGTATTAGGCATCAGCTTTTTTGCCTCGCTTTTTTCGCCATCTATATTTGCTTTGATATTCACGGCGTTGTTTTGTAATTTCGTGCAAGACTATTCCTGAGGTTGTGCCCAAATTCAAACTCTCGATCATGCCAAACATAGGGATGCTCACGCACATTTCACTGTGCTGTATAGCCAGATCACTTATACCCCTAGCCTCGTTGCCAAACCATACAGCTAACTTGGTATAGATGGTGTAGTCAGCCTCCTCTAAAACGACATTTTTCATCCCCTTTATATGTGGAGATGTGACGATAGAAACGAATCGTTTTTTCTCTAAGTGCTCAAGACAGGCTTCGGTGCTATCGAATCTTCTGACAAAGCTCCATTTGATCGCCGACACAGAAGTTTTCGAGAGTGATCTTTTCTCCCGCATTTCTTGCCAATCGTCAGGTAAGGCTTTCCTTGGATCTACGACGTATACCTTCTCTACTCCTAAGGCGTTTACATTTCTTATAATCGTACCGATATTCTTGATATCACTTGGATTTTCGATAACAGTGATTAAGTTCTTGCATCTGTAGGGCTTTATCTCTTCCGCACGTTGTCGGATCGAACTCTTTTGCTTTTCTTCTTTTTCCACAGGTTTACAGCTATATTACTTTGGTATTTAACGGTGAAGTTGTGCGGCGGCAGATAACCTCGAACACTAACCAACAGCCTTTGTTCCGTCCACACCAACGCAGTGTTAGCCTGCGATCGCTCTCAACCGTTCATCCAGGATTTCGCCAATTCTCAGTCTGCAAACCAGAAATCCGCTCAAACTCTCGTTGGTTTGCTGTCACCATAATCAAATTATGTTGAAGTGCGGTAGCCGCAATCAAAACATCGTAAGCCCCAATGGGTTGCCCCTGAGATTTGAGAGTAGCACGGATCTGAGCAGCCTGTTCAGCTTCTGCTGTGCCGAATGACAGAATGGTTACAGAAGATAGAATACTGGTAATTGCAGGTTCAACCTTTTGAGCACGTTGCGGATTCAGTGCCAAACCGTAACGGAGTTCCATGACTGTAATTGTTGAGATAGCAGTATCAGCAGGTGGGGTTTGTTTGAGTCTGGCTGTAGTTCCAGTTTCACCTTTGATGAAGTCGCTGATGACGCAGGTATCGAGGAGATAACGCATCAAAATAGCTCCGGTTCACGGGGTGGAAGGAGTTCGTCTCGGTAGGACTCAAATGCCGGGAAGTCAGTAGTTCCCTCGTAGGACAAGATAGTTTCAGACCACTGAGAAGCGGAAACGGATAGCGGTTGAATTATCTGGCGCAAGGCTTGCAAAATCAAGGTTTGTACTGGGACATTAGATTGCTCTGCTTGACGGATTAAGTCTTGTTCGAGATCTGGTGGTAGGTCGATCGTGATTTGCATAGTACATTCTCCCAGTGATTAACTACTCGCTTTTTGGTGCAGGTTGCTGTTCAACTTTGGAAGGAAAAGTACGGTTGAACCATTCTTTAAACTCTTCGTTAAATGCTCCACTTACACTCATTGAGAGTGGTATAGCAACTATCGCCACGAGAATTCCAATTACAGCAAGCCAGTTGCCCCAACTAACTCCTTTCTTGGCATCGGAGCTAGCAATAGTCAAATTACTGTTAGTTACACCGCTTGTGCCGACTGGAGCATTAATAGGTGAATTTGGCGAATTTGAAATATTTATTTTATTTTCTATCTTTGGTTCATCTTCCATTCTCTTTGTTCTCTGATCTATTACATCAATTTGATTAGACAAATCTAAGTTTGAAGGTTCTTGGCTAATTACAAGCTGAAGAAACTCTTCCGGTGTCGGAGGTTGCCAGGTTTTACGACGCATGTTTGCCTGAGCATCGATCAGGGTTTTGCCAAGCCAGGTGATATATGGCAATTCTTGAATAAGGCACTTAATTTCAGCACATGCTTCTGAAGTTCCTCGTTCTTTCAATTGAGATAGAACACTGTCTCTTAGTCTTGCAATACCATCTCTAGCTGTTACAGAGTAAGCCATCACCTCATTACTATGATCGGGGTCTTCATCGTAAGGATATTGATGCACTAGCCAAATATATAAGTCAGCTAATTGTGATTCAGTCAAATTTAGCCGAATTCCATGCGAGTAACGATAGGCAATCAATTCAAAAACTTCACGTCCGAAGCATGAATCTTGCTGGATGATTTTCCAGATGAATGACCAACTAGATGGTTCCGAATTTTCAACCAGTACTCTAGCAGCGATCAGAGCTTTTTCACGCTCATTCTCATCTAATGACAGTGGCAAAGAAATTAGAGATTTGGCAAAATCTTTAGCTTCAGTTAATCCCTGCTTTAGGAGTTCTTCAAGTAGTTGCCCAACACATTTAGGTTTGAGTAATGGATCTTGAACCTTCTCTAGCAAAGTCAACTTTAACTGCTCATCCCAACACTGATCAAGGCGATCGATCACAAATAGGCAATCATGTTCCTGATTCTCTTTATTGATTAGTGTTATCAGCGTTTTGATAAATTTTTCATGAGCATTTAGATAAGCATACTTAACTAATTTCAAATAGAAATCTTTGTGTTGATTACTACTAGGAGCAGCAACAATAACAGATGCCCATCTTTGCCATACTTCAGAAGGGAGATTTTCTAAGAAATCTGGGACTTCCTGTAAAAGTAGCAAAAAAGCTCTACAACCTGCTAGTGCAGGTCGATTGAAAGTGTTTGTCCCTATCCAGCCATAATCTACATCATCTTGTTGCTGAACATACTTCTTCGCGCCCTCAACAACTGTTCTTTGGGTAGATTTGTCTGCCTCTTGCCATCCAGGAAGTCGGGCAAGATCTAACTCAAATTCATTGTCATAGTACTGGCTCTCAGGTTTGAGAGTCATTTCCATATTCAGTCGCCACCAAGCAGACAAATCCCCAAGCTCTAACTCATCCAAGCATTGAAGTACCCTTTCTTTAGGCAGTGGCTCTACAGGTGGATTATGTTGTTGATCATAACTTTGCCATACTTGCTCCTGTAGATAAGCCGTATAAGTCCTAACAGCTTCCGCTGAATCTAAATCTATTGTTTTAGTCCAATATGAGAATTCATCAAATAGAATCGAGCTGATTTGACTAATTTCAAGAATCACTTTTGCTTCCTCAGCCATTAATTCTGGATATCGAAACATTCTCCTGATTAAAGTTGCCCAGATTTTTTGCTCTTGTTCAAAATCAGCTTTTTCAATACAATCAAGCATCCAAGTTATATCTTCTGGTATGACAATGCTTCTAGCCAGAGAGCTAAGCAAAGCAAGGGGATTTCCTTCTGCTTCTGAAATTGTTAGAACTGCTTGCTTGATAAGCTTACGCCGCTTTTCACTGTCATGCAAAAGAGATGCTGTAAATTGCTGTACTAAATTGCTGTCATTGGTAATAATCTTCTGATGTTTTTTCCACTGAACTAAAGCTACTTTGACAAAACCTTCTGTTACTCCAGGTAGATCAAGATGTTCCCATGCTTTCAAAAGAATTTTATTTCCTAGATCCTCAAACGGATGTCCAAGACATCTGATACCTTGCTTCATTAGCCAATCAAGTGCGACAACTAAATCTTTTGGATGGAGTTTCGGGACAAGTTCATATTCGGTAAAGATATGGTATGAACCAATTAGCCTTATTTTCTTAGGGTGAGACAGAGAACTGAATAGCTCTGTTGCAGTCAAATGATCTGACCAGACTGCCTTTAAAGCATATCCTTTAAGTCGATCGTCCTCATCTTCTGGAAGTTGGTCAATGGCTAAGGGCTTCAGCTCCAAGCGTGTACCTGCATCACCAATTGAGCAAAGACTCTTGGTTGCGCTTACTCTCAGGTAAATCGATTGTGATGAGTCAAGGGCAAGATTTACTAATTCTTCCTGAAGCTCAGAGACTTCGCAAACTTCGGCAATATCGATCGCCAGATCTCGTGCGTCAATTTGCTTACTAAAATCACAAATATAAGGGCGTAATTGCTCAACCAATCTAGGATGCTTAAGCTTTGCGTAGTTGCGGTAGTTATTTCTATCCCTATCAAATAATTTCCCTTCTTCATACTGGGTTAATAAATTTTCGACAATTGACTCTCTAATCTCTGCATCAGTCGGCACATCAGTCTGCAAAAGAACATCCGGATCAGTTTTGATAGTCTCTTGAAGAATATCTAATCTCATGCTAGCCAGCCATGCAGCCGTCTCATGGAGTTGAGGGATTAGCTTTTGGTCTAGATCTTCGGATGAAAAGATTAAATTTTTTATCTGTGCTAGAGATGTTTCATGCTGTGTCAAATACCATGCGGCTAAAAATTCTGCATAAGTTTGATGTGCCCATCCCATTCGATATAATCCACGAGATGAGAACAAACCAGTATCTAAAACTTCTTTAATGGCTTCCCTAGTAACCTCAACTTCCCTTCCATTTGCTTTTTCACAACCGAAATATAACCTTTGAAGAAAGACATCTTCAGCAGGTATATCTCCTTGATCAATACCAGTCCATATAGCAAATCGGTTGGTAAAGATTGTAACAGCCGCAATTCGAGCTGCCACAATTAGACGTTGCTCAGTATCAAGGTTGCCTATTCGGTTTGAACCTCGACGGCTTTCGTTGATTTCTTCACAGAGAACCTTACACCCCTCAAGATAGAGTTCATGAAGTCTCTGATTAGAAGGAAATTGACCGCTATGACGACGGTACGTATTCAGCAAAAATCTTAGCGTGATTGGTTTGATTGCCAGCGGTACAATATCCTTCTGGTCAATCTCCTTTAGGAAATCATCAGAAGAGAAGCCTTCAGCTTTCGCGGCTTCACTAACATCTACACGGCGAAGTGGGGCTAGTTCATAAGTTTCAAAGTTAGCTTCTTTCCAAAGCTCCTTCAGTCCTTCTTCCAGAATTTCTGGAAATACAAATGTTCGACACGCCAGACGCAGATGAAGACGATTAATATGATTCCGATATTTTGGCTTCCTAAGCTCGTCAATTAGTGCTGTTGCAAGAGTTGGGATACTTAAGAGTCCCTCATCAAGACTATCCAGGAATAAATAGAGGTGATAATTACCCCCTAACCAATCAGTAAAGGTTTCATCTTTGAACAGATCTTCTTTTAGATTAGTACAGGAGCGAAGGTTAAGTTCTAAGACTTGACTAGAATTATTTTCTGTAAGGGCTTTGAGGTTTTCTAGTTCCTGAGACTTACCAATACCTGGTTCCCCTAACAAAATTAAGCATGGGATTTCGGCGATCGCTTCCAAACTAACCAAATCTGGATTATGCGCCCTGCCCCATTCCCCGTCTGGATCGCATAGATAGCCACCATCAGTCAGATTAATGCGACCTGACCGAGGGCACCAAAACCGTTTCCACTTATAGTCTTTTTTCGGCATGCTCAGCAGCGGTGAGGGCAGAACTCCTTCTCAAGAATAACCTCCTCTAAAGGGTTTGATGCCCTTAACCCGCTGACTCAAAGGATAGGTTTGCTAAATTGCCCATAAGGGATACATCTCAACAGATTGTCTTCAAGGACGACCGAACCGACAGCCTGAGCAGGCTAACTATGCATTAAGCGTCAGATTTGCTGTATACACCCTTGGCTGTCCAAGATTAACCAGCAGATTCAACGGATAATACCTCGTATTTTTACACAGCAGATCTGATAGATAATCCCTCATTTTGGGGTGTTATCCAGCATGGGCTTAGAATGTTTTCCCTTTGCTTAGAAGCGATCGCCCCTCAGCGCCACTAGCCAACTGGTTCATCATGCTGAAATGTAGCAGCCTGCCCTTAACCCAGGATGCAAATGTTAAACTACAGGGCTGATAGGTTTGCTCTGTTTTTTGGCATTATGGCTGACTTAATTCAACTCCTGGCACAGGAACTTGCGGTGCCCGCACGGGATCTGGAAGCGGCGTTGGCGTTGTTGCAGGAAGGGGCGACGGTGCCCTTTATTGCGCGCTATCGGAAAGAGCGCACGGGGGGGATGGATGAGGTGCAGTTGCGATCGCTCCAGGAGCGGCATCAGTACCTCTCCGAGTTGGAGGAGCGCAAGCAGACCATCCTCAAGTCCATTGCCGAGCAGGGCAAACTGACGGAGGACTTGCAGCAGCAGATCGAGGGCTGTTTGCAAAAGACGGAACTGGAAGACCTGTATTTGCCCTATCGCCCGAAGCGGCGCACCCGTGCCACGATCGCCAAGGAGAAGGGGCTGGAACCCCTGGCGGAGCAGATTGCAGCGCACAACCAGCTCAAAGCGCCCGACTTGAACCTGATGCAGGCGGCAGCGGCGTTTGTGAACCCGGAACAGGGGGTGGAGTCGGCGGAGGATGCCCTGAAGGGGGCGGCGGATATTTTGGCGGAGGGGATTGGCGATCGCGCCGACCTGCGGGCGTGGGTGCGGGAGTACCTGATGAGGGCGGGTTCCTTCCGCTCGCGCATCGACCCCAAGATTCCCGAAGACAGCACCAAGTTTGAGCTGTATCGCAACTACGAGATTCCCGTGCGGCAGGTGGCTCCCCACAATTTGCTGGCGCTGTTGCGGGGGCAACGGGAGGAGGTGCTGTCGCTGGAATTGGCGTTTGACCTGGATGCGGTGTTGCAGGAGCTAGAGGCATCGGTGATTCGCACCCGCCAGAAACCACTGCGGGCGTTTTACCAGGATGTGATTCAGGATGCCTTTAACCGCCTGATGAAGACCTCGCTGATCAACACGGTGATTGCGGAGAAGAAGGCGTGGGCGGATGAGGAGTCGATCCAGACTTTTGAGGAGAATCTGCGGAATCTGCTGCTGGCTCCCCCGGCGGGAATGAAGCCGACTCTGGCTATTGACCCTGGCTTTCGCACGGGCTGCAAGGTGGCAGTAATCGACGAAACGGGGCAGTTTTTGTACTACGAGGCGATTTTCCCGCACCAGGCACAGGCGCAGCGGGAGAAGGCAGCGCAAACCCTGAAGCAGTTGATTCAGAAGCACAAGGTTGAGCTGATTGCCATTGGCAACGGCACCGCCAGCCGGGAGACGGATGCCTTTGTGGCAGAGGTGTTGCAGTCACTCTCCCAGAAGCCGACGAAGGTGATGGTGAATGAGGCGGGGGCGTCGGTGTATTCGGCTAGCCCGGTGGCGATCGCCGAATTCCCTGAGCTGGATGTGACGGTGCGGGGAGCTATCAGCATCGGTCGCCGCCTGCAAGACCCCCTGGCGGAACTGGTGAAGATTGATCCCAAATCCATTGGCGTGGGGCAATATCAGCATGATGTAGACCAGAAGCGGCTGAAGCAAAAGCTAGAAGAAACCGTGGAAAGCTGCGTGAACTATGTGGGGGTAGATCTCAACACGGCATCCCAGGAGTTGCTCACCTATGTGTCGGGCATCACGCCCACCATTGCCAACAATATTGTGGCGTATCGCAACCAGAATGGAGCATTTGGCGATCGCAAAACCCTGCTCAAAGTCCCCAAACTCGGTCCCAAAGCCTTCGAGCAAGCCGCTGGCTTCCTCCGCATCCGCCAGGGCAAAAACCCCCTGGACAACACCGCCGTTCACCCCGAAAGCTATGGCATCGTCGAAGCCATCCTGACAGATCTGGGAGTCAACCTCAAAACCCTGGCGAAGGATGCCAAAGCCCTCCAAACCCTCCCCCTCAAGCAGGTGAACCTGAAGCGCTATGTCTCTGATGCGGTGGGCGAACCCACCCTGCGCGACATCCTCCAGGAACTCGAAAAGCCCGGTCGTGACCCGCGATCGCAGTTCGTCACCGCCACCTTCCGCGAAGACATCCAAACAATCACCGACCTGAAACCCGGCATGACCCTCGAAGGCGTTATCACCAATGTCGCCAACTTCGGAGCCTTCGTAGACATCGGCGTCCACCAGGACGGACTTATCCACATCTCCCAACTCGCCGATCGCTTCGTCAGCGACCCCAAGGAAATCGTCAAGGTCGGTCAGGTGGTCACCGTGCGCGTGCTGGAGGTCGATGAGAAGCGCAAGCGGATTAGCCTGTCGATGCGATCGGGTGGGGAGTAAGGGAGGAAGGCAATAAGAAGTTTCTAAGCTGCACCATATTGCGTGTACGGGCGCTTGTAGGGAGCTTGCAAACCCAACACAATATCTTCTCTAGGCACACCCATTTCGACTAATTCTTCTGCAATTTGGATATCCGTTGTATTCCGTTGAATCCAAATTTTCTCATCCTTAATATCCAGGTGCATCACACAGTTGTAGATGCGATCATAGCCATTCCAGCCAATGTCCAGAATTTGGTAATGATCGCGCACTGGGTCGAAGATTAATTGAACTTCGATCCCTTCCTCAGTCGGTTCATAGCTTCCATGCTTGATTAATAGTTTCTGAACATACTGGCGATACTGTTCTAGGTTTGCCATTGTAAAATCACCTCATTAATCGGATCATAAACAATTAACTTGACTTGATACTCCCGGACTGAAGCCTGGGCAAATTCTCGACCAAACAGCGAACGATAGGTCGGCACTGGAACAGCAAGAAAGAGCGATCGCGCTGGTTCACTTAACTGTAGAGCAAGTCGATAGTTGAGAAACTGCCCTAACGCTGCATGGTAGTCAAACAACTCCGACTCTCCCAAAAAGCTCTTAATTTCAACGGCAATCTTCTCATTACCGCGCTCCGCTGCTAGCAATTTCTCTGCACCCAGATCAATAGATAATTTGTCCTTGCCAAACCGGATGGTCAATGGATCATGTGTAACATCCCACCCCTCTTTTTGAAGGGCACGTTTGACAGCATCATGAAAAACATCCCTTGCAGACACAGAATCGACTCAAATCCAGTGTCTCTATAATACTGAAGCAACCACTAACATGGAACATGGGTTGAACCCAAGAAGCATCGTCCACGACCCCAAGGATTGAAAATAAAATAAAACCCGGAATTTTTGATGAGAAGCGCAAGCGGATTAGCCTGCCGATGCGATCGGATGGGGAATAGGAGAGAAGGGCGATCGCTAACTATCAAGGATTCTCACGATTGTGCTAATAGCGTAATAAATTCTGCGGCTTTGACGATCGCAATGTCTTGATAGGCTCCAAGCGATAGAAGATGGCGATCGCCCGTAACAATGTGTGTCGCACCACCAACGACAGCGCATTCAACAACCATGTCGTCATCCGGATCAGCAGGCACAGCAGTTAATTCCGTTGATATTTCAACCAATCGAGAAAAGCGGCGCACCTCCTCAACAGCGGTATGTGCCCGCTCCTGAGAAAACTTGAATTTGACCACCAACTTCTCAGAAAACTCGTTTAGAATCTCTTGGCAGGTCACCGACTCGATTTGCCCAATTTTTGCCAAAGCAAGACACCGGAAGGGATTACTGGTAGTGGACAAAAGCGCAGAAATCAAAAGATTGGTATCGAAAACAGCAATGTACCGCACTAATCCTCATGCACCACTGCATCAATAAAAGCTTCTCGCTCATCTTCTGTCATCGCATCCCAGTCCTGCCCCCGTTCCTGAGCAACAAGCTTGGCTCTCTCGGCTCCATATCTCGATAGAGATTCCCACTCTCCCCACTGCTGCAATAGTAAAAACCTAAAAACCTCAAGCTGTTGCTCTGTGGGCAACTGCTTGACTAACTCAACGACCTGCTCATTTGTGAGAGGAAGACTAGGCATGATCTAACATTCTGAAATTATGGAATTAAACCTATTTTAAGCGCTTCGTCCGCGACCCCAAGGAAATCGTCAAAGTCGGTCAGGTGGTCACGGTGCGGGTGCTGGAGGTCGATGAGAAGTGCAAGCGGATTAGCCTGTCGATGCGATCGGATGGGGAGTAGAAGAGAAGCCGAAGATGGGTGCGATCGCCTTTAAGGAGCTACGGCAAGCGACCGCGCCACTTCTTCGGGTCTTGAGAGCAGTGAAATACGGCGTAAACCGTCACAGTTATGTCGGAAAGCTCATAGAAGACAACATAGGGAAAACGCCGCACAACTGCCCTGCGGTAGGTCGCATGAGCAACCTGATACATTTCTGGATTGCGCCGGATGAGCTGAATGCAAGCATGCATCGACACAACGCAGAAACTCTTCACCCAAACCCAATTCTTGCTCTTCGTACCAGACATACGCCTGAGCAACATCCTGCTCTGCCTCCGGCAGGATAACCAAGCTTCTAAGCACCATACTGCCGATTGCGAATGCGTTCCTTAACGGCTTCCCAAGAACTGCCCGAATCAGGATTTTGCAGGTAAGCCGCTTTCCTTTTCGCGAGTTCTTCCTTTTGCCAATCAAGCACAGGAATTTTCTCTGGAGACTGGGCAATGCTATCCCACAAATCTTCGAGTAGTTGCAGTTTTTCCGAAAGGCTCAATTCAAACACTTGAGAAAACTCTGTGCTCATGCTGATATCACTCCAGCAACCAAGGATCGCACTTTCAGTTTACCACTGGTAACAGTTGGGTCAGATAGTCAGCGTCAGAGTGGAGGTCGATGAGAAGCGCAAGCAGATTAGCCTGTCGAGGCGATCGGGTGGAGAGTAGGAGAGAAGGGCGATCGCGCTTCTGAGGTCATTTATACTGAAGACCGACAATTCCAATAGCCAGGATGCCTCATGGAAGTAGGAAGCCTTAATGACACGCCACTGTCAGCCGTGGATTTTATTCTGAGTCAGAATCATCAGGTGGGAGAGCCGCGATCGCTTCATTCTTACCAGGAAGTAAGGTTGGTTCATATTCAGTGGCATCTTCGCGATCGCGACGGTAAGCCAGGTCAACTTCCTCCAGGCGTTCGAGATACGGCACGAGTTCGCTGAAGCTAGAGAAGTTTAAGAACTCTAAATCCTCGAGGGTAATGGTTTCGTCAGAAAGTTGGCCTTTGCGCTCAAGTAAACTCAGTACTTTTTGGGTTTGCACTTCGAGAGCAGCCCGTTCTCGAAAATCGGCGTAGGCAGCCTGAATTCCTGCAGCTAAAATATCGGGCGTAATGCGATCTGCGCCCAGTTCAAGAGCTTTGTTTAGAACCACAAGACCCAGGCGGTTAAACAGCCGAGGTCTGCCACGAGATTCATCGCAAAAGCGCTGAGCCGTCTCTGGAAGGAAAGGCAAAACCGATTTAGGGTTGTCTCGATCGGTGCAGGAGTTACCAATCCGCACGCTGTTGAGGTAGTTGATTAACATTTGGTAGCGCGTCTCAGAGTCCAACTCTTCAAGCTTGAGCCGCAGATCAAACAGTCCCCGCTCGCTGGTCAGGAGATCGCCTGTGATGCCCGTTGGGTGTGCCGTAAGGACAAACCAGGCATTGCCTTTGAGCAACCCCTGGGCATTGTGCATCAGCTCTCGGACGCGCTTTGGTTCTTTCTTATCCAGATCGTCAATGGCAATTAGAATGCCCTCTTTGTATTTGGTTTGTGCTCGTTCCAGAAGGATGTCAAAGTTGGCGGTTGGGTTTTTGAGTTCAGGAATATAAACATCTTCTTCAGCGAGTGCAGCTCCGGCTACTGCTTTGAGACTGGCTTCAGATCTCTTCTTCTTAAACGGATTTTCGGGATTAATGCCCATGCTAAATAAGTCCCGCCGCGCGAGTTCGTCATCTGGCATGGCTTTAGCCAGAGCGATGAGAGCCGTCTTCGCCAGGTCATCTTCTTCGAGAGAGGTTTGAACCACGAGCATGTTTTTGCGGTAGGCTCGCAGCTCAGACAGCAGCTTGATCAGAAACGCACTCTTGCCAATGCCAATGCGACCATAGACCAGAATGCGGCGACGTTCGTTGCCGATCAGCAGCCGAGCTGCCTGCCGCAGTTCGGCGTCACGTCCAGTAAAAACGTTGCTGACCACACTGACGTTGCCCACCGGAGTTTCAAAGAAGGGCATATTGCGGAGGCCCAGACGCTCAAACTTATTGGCTTCTTCAGCAAAAATATTGCTCATACGTTGACTCCCAAGCCCAGGCGTTCAAATTCTTGTTTGCCCTGTTCCGTTGCTTGATACAGACCGTCAATTTCAGCAACCTTTTCAGCCTTGCCCAGCTTCTCATAGAGTGCTCGTGCTTTCTCAAATTCGCTCATAGCTTTGCTTAAGTATCCTTTAGAGCTAAGGATGGCACCCAGGCTATGGTGGCTGCGGGCAATGCCGGGTTCGTGATGAATCTTCTCGTAGATACGGAGGGCATCCCGGTAATAGATGCGGGCGTCTTCGGTATGACCCAAAACTTCGTAAGCAATGCCTGCTTCGTGATAGGCATTGGCGAGGGAGAGGAGGTCACCCTTGGGGCGAAGTTCTGTAATCGCCGCTTTAAGGAGTTCTAGACCTTTGTGCCATTCTCCATCTCGAACCATGCGGCTGCCCAGAATAATTTGGGTTTCGGGTAGCGCTTGCCACATTTTCTCGCGGTCGTAGTGCTCTGGGCTGATGGCTTTGAGGGCGATTCTGTAGGCTTCTAGGGACTGTTCCAGATCAGTCGCATTTTGCGTCAATTCACGGCGACGCATGAGGGCGGTACCGAGTTGGTATTGAGCGTCGATGTAGTCAGGGGTGGGAGCATTGGGGTCGGCAGTTTTCAGCACTTCTTCCAGAAGAGCAACTGCTGTGTTCACGTTTTCCAATTGTTCGGCTTCCGTGGTCAGGAGAGAGGCGCGAGCTAAGTAAGCAGAAGCAAGATGAGCCTGATTTCGGAACCATCTGTGGGGATGGGCAGATTGAGTGAAAACTTCAGCCGCCTGGTTGTAAAGAGAAATGGCATACTCGATGTTTTCCACGGGGTTACCCACAACTCGCTTAATATAGGCATCTGCAAGATTATGCAGATTTCTTGCCCAGTCTTCGGGAAATGCCTCTTGCGTGTAAATCTCTAGACATGAATTAAATGCAATAATCGCTTGCTCAAGATTCTCAGATTTATCTCCTTGGAGGCGATCGCTATAAGCAAGCCCCAAGTTACCTTGAGTACATGCCCAGTCTTCAGGGAAGTCTTCACGAGTGAAAACTTGCAGGGCACGATTATAGGCGGCGATCGCCTCTTCTAAGTTCTCCGCTCGTTCCCCTCGGATACGATAGAGGTAAGCCGTGCCCAAATTCATTTGCGTGACTGCCCAGTTTTCAGGAAAATCCTCGCGAGTCCGAATTTGCAGGGCACGATTGTAGGCAGCGATCGCCTCTTCTAAGTTCTCCGCTCGTTCCCCTCGGATACGGTTGAGGTAGGCAGTTCCCAAATTCATTTGCGTCATTGCCCAGTCTTCAGGGAAGTCTTCACGGGTGAAAATTTGCAGGGCACGTTCGTAGGCAGCGATCGCCTCTTCTAAGTTTTCCGCTCGTTCCCCTCGGATGCGATCGCTGTAGGCACCTCCCAAATTCATTTGCGTCATTGCCCAGGCTTGAGGGAAGTCTTCTCGGGTGAGAATTTGCAGGGCACGGTTGTAGGCAGCGATCGCCTCTTCTAAGTTTTCCGCTCGTTCTCCACGGATACGATTGAGGTAGGCATTTCCCAAATTCATTTGCGTCATTGCCCAGTTTTCAGGGAAGTCTTCACGGGTGAAAATTTGCAGGGCACGGTTGTAGGCGGCGATCGCCGCTTCTAAGTTCTCCGCTCGTTCCCCTCGGATGCGATTACGGTAGGCTTCTCCCAAATTTGTTTGCGTCCTTGCCCAGTCTTCAGGGAAGTTCTCACGGGCGAAGACTTGCAGGGCACGCTCGTAGGTAGCGATCGCCGCTTCTAAGTTCTCCGCTCGTTCTCCACGGATACGATCGCTGTAGGCACCTCCCAAATTCATTTGCGTCCTTGCCCAATCTTCAGGGAAGTCTTCACGGGTGAAAATTTGCAGGGCACGGTTGTAGGCAGCGATCGCCGCTTCTAAGTTCTCCGCTCGTTCCCCTCGGATGCGATTGCTGTAAGCAACTCCCAAATTCATTTGTGTTGTTGCCCACTCTTGAGGAAAGTCTTCTCGTGTAAAAATTCGTAGGCCGCTTTCGTAGGCGGCGATCGCCAATTCTAGATTTAGCCAGCGAGTACCTCTCGGAAATTTCCAGAGCAAAGCACCAAAATTTACAAACAGTCCTGCGATCGCTCGCCGATGGTCGATACTTTGTCCCTTTGTCAGGTTCTCAAAAACTAGGGGCAACGCCTCGAGCAATGACTCATCCAGTTTTTCTAAGTTGGTAGTCAGAAAAAGCTCTTGCTTCTCACCCTCTTTTTTCCCAAAGGCGAGGATGAAATCTTTAGCTGGTCGTGTCGGGATCTGAGACTCACCAAAGCCACTGGATTTCTTTTGGGTTTTCGCCTTTTTGCTCGCCATCGTACCAACTCCCCTAGTGCCCTTCTCTGATACTTCAGCCCGTTCCGTTCATTCTAGATTAACCTCCTCAAAGCAGATAGTTCTCTGAGATGGCGAGGATAACCGCTCTCACCATACAAACAATGAAAGATTTCCATTTTGGCAACAGGGGCGATTGTCTTCAAGTCTAGACTAATCGGCTGTGGAAGAATGCGGCTGAAGTGAAACTCGTTGCCCTGCCAGCCATTCCTCAATCTGTGCAAATGATGGGAGCTTTGTGTAATGCTTGAAATTACTGCCTGGTCGAGCAGGCTTCCTTTTCGACCAGCGGCGATCGCCCGCCTGGAACGCCTGGAACGCCTGAAATTTTGTCATGATTATCCTTGAAGCTCAAAACCTGAAGAAAACTTACCGTGAGAAAGGACGGGCGATCGCCGCTGTCCGAGATGTATCGTTGCGCATTGCGGCGGGAGAAGTGCTGGCATTTTTGGGACCAAACGGCGCAGGCAAGACCACCAGCATCAAAATGATTGCCGGATTGATTCAGCCAGATCAGGGCTGGGTCAGGATCTCCGACCGCGACCCCCACCGTAATCCTGAGGCGTTGCGATCGCTGGGAGCCGTTTTGGAAGGCAATCGCAATGTGTACTGGCGGCTAACGGCGGAGGAAAACCTGGAATATTTTGGCGTGCTGCGGGGTCTGGATCAGCGCACTGCCCGCCGCCGGGGACGCGAACTGCTAGAGCGGTTTGACCTCACCCATAAGCGCCAAACCGTTGTGCAGTCGCTCTCGCGGGGGATGCAGCAGAAGCTGGCGATCGCCGTCGCCCTCATCCACCAACCCCAACTGTTGCTGCTCGACGAACCAACTCTGGGGCTGGATGTGGAAGCCACAGAGGATGTCAAACGGCTGGTGCGAGAAATTGCGGCGGAGGGCTGTGCCATCCTGCTCACCACCCATCAGTTGGCGATCGCCGAAGAACTTTCCAGTCGCGTTGCCATCATCAACCAGGGAGCAATTGTGGCAGAAGAAACGACGGAGGATCTGATCCGCCAGTTTTCCGGCAGTGCTTATTTGGTAGAGACAGATGGGGCGATCGACCCAGAGCGCATTCGCAAGCTGGAACTACTGGGGGTGGCGATCGCAGAGCATCACATGATTCATGTCATAGAGCCGACTCAGCTCTATGCGGCTCTGGAAATCCTCAATCCTTTGCCCCTGCTGCGGGTGCAGAAGGATCAGGCAAATCTGACGGATGTCTTTTTGAAACTGGTGCGAGAGAACCGCGATGTTTAAGCTGTTTTTGGCAGAACTCAAGCGCAATTGGATCACCCTCAAACGCTACTCTGTTGAGGCGATCAGTGGCGTAATTGGGATTACCATCGTTTTCTACGGGCTGTTCCTTAGCTTCCAGTATGTTGGCGGATCGAGTGCACAGTTTGGCGATCGCCTGGATTCCGTCATCGTTGGCTATGTCCTCTGGTCGCTCGTTCTCTTCATCATTAGCGATATTTCCCAGGGGCTACAACGCGAAGCCCAAACAGGCACGCTAGAGCAAATCTTTCTCTCTCCCTTCGGAGCCACACGGGTCTTCCTCATCCGCGCCCTTGCCAGCCTCACCACTCAGCTCACCCTCAATATCAGCATTTTGCTATTGATCATGCTGCTGACGGGTAGCCGTCTGTCTTTCCCTCTCATCTTGCCGCTACCGCTCATCAGCGTCCTGCTCGGCGCATATGGTTTGGCGATGGGAATGGGTTCTCTGGCACTGTTGCTCAAACAGGTGCAACAACTTCTGGGCATTTTTCAGTTCATGCTGTTTTTTCTGTTGCTGGTTCCCAGTGAGAGCTGGTCTGCGGGATACCGGATCTTAAGCTGGTTGCTGCCTATGACGCCGGGAGCCGGACTGTTGCGGGAAGTGATGGCGCGTGGGCAAGCTCTGGATGCCACTCAGTTCCTGGTAGCCCTCCTCAATGGCGTGGTTTACTTTGGGTTGGGGATGCTTGCTTTCCGTTGGGCAGAACGGGAAGCCAAACGAAAAGGTAAACTGACCGGATACTAGCCCTACATTTTGTGCAACATGACCGCCATTTCTTTAAAGCCCTTGATTTTGCGTGCGCGGAGCGCACGCAAAATCAAGGGCTTTAAAGAAATGGCGAAGGTATTGTTTGTGGGGAATGTTCCTCACAAATGTCTGATCAAGCTTTGGGTGGCGTCGTGATGCCCCAACGATCCAACCGCTTCTCCAGATTGCGAATAAACTCAACATCCGCTTTCGGCAGAGGGTAATGCGTGCTGCCATAGGCTTCGGGTGTCTCGCTGCTGGGTTCAAACACCGCAAAAGCTTGTCGAAACTCTTGAGGCGTGGTGGCGATCGCCCCCTCAAAGTGGCAGGGAATCACCCGCTCAAAGTCCCACTGGGCAACCTTATCCGCCCAGGTCAGCACCGCCTGCGGATCATGGTCGAGGATAAACGATTGGAGAAGCGGAGCCACAAACGGGCGTCCCTGCCCTCGCAAAGCCTCAAAAGCGGCTTCCCAGCCCGGTTGCCACTGAAAGGGAAACAGCCCAAAGTAGTTTTTTGGCGCATGGCTTGGAGCCTTAATGCTGTCGCGAAGGAGCTGCGAAAACCCAGCAATTTTGAGAACACTCGGCTGAAAGTAAAGGGCAAACAGGGCAATCCGCTGCCATCCTTTGCGACGATTCGCCTCACTATCGGCGATCGGCTCCAGAGCATTATCCCGCGCGTGAAAAAGTAATGGATACGGTTCAAGTTGCAGGATGCCTGGAGGGGCTTGGGGAACCGCCAGCACAGTATCCGTCACCAACAAGGTGCGAGAAGGCTTGTGCAGCAATGCCACTTCCCCAAAGGAACCCTGCCCCAGATTGATATCGAGGATTTGATAGTCAATGTCTTCCGCAAAAGGTGCTTCCTTGCTATCAAGCGGCAATACCTGGGTTCGTTGCCGGGGAAACCCCAGCCAGGGAAGCGGCAAATTGAGGGGAAAGCTCCACTGGTGAGGCGCGACAAAAATTTGTGCATCGGGAAAACGTCGGGCAAAGGCAGGCACAAATACCTTATGTTCTAGTCCCGAAGCGGTTGGTAGCAGGATATATCGGACAGCCCCATGCGTGGCTTCTAGCTCTCTCACCTGCTGGATGCATTCTGGGGTAGGGGCGATCGGGGCGTAGACCAGCAAGCCACCGGACGCCAGCTTCACCACGGTCATCCGAATGGGCACAACGGTGTAGAGAATTCCCTGCAACTGGTCAAATGTCCAGACGGAACCTGGCACTACCTCGCGCCGTAGCGTGCGGCGGCGACGGTAGGGATAAAGCGGGACAAGAAACCAGAATCCCCAGGAATGCTCTTTGCCATTACCCATATCTTTGCCATTACCCATATTAATGGATGCTCCCGTTTCATCATGAGTTAGCGCGGTGAAGGTGCTTGATACTTCAACCATGATCTTAGCCAGAAGCGAGAAGCATTGGGAACTTGCGCAACTTGTTAATGGTGTTTTCCTGCATCGCTTTGACGCAACATCATGCCTGCTAGCTGGACTTCCAGACTGTTTGATAAGAAGTGCGGCAATGCCACGCTTCTCATCAAACATTCTGGAAGCCTTAGCCTTGCTGTTTTCGGCAACCAGCCAGGTCAATTTCGACAGAAACCTTGGATACTTTGGGCGATCGCTCTGGTATTGAAGTGAAATGGATCAAGCAAGCAACTCTTCTATGCTAATGGTCAAAGCTAATGGTCAAAGGCACATGTACAAGGAGTTTGAACGATGAACCCATGTCATATCGCTTGCTTGAAACGGGTGGTGAATGCGGCAATCCTGACTGCTATGTTGTCGGGTTTGACAGCCCTCTCCTCACTCCCCTCTGGGCAAGTCGAGCGCATGGCAGAATCTGAGGAGCAACCCTCCGTGCTGTTCACAACTTTTTTCTAAGTGGGTAGCCATCAATCAATGAAGGGATGGTGGGGTGCGTCCCTGCCGGGGGGCGCACCCCACCATCCCTTCGTTGATGACCCTGTACTGAGTGATGTCTGAACCAATAGCTTGCAGTGCTTTCAGCTGATTTTGGATATATAACTTTATCGAGAAAAAGGAATAAGCCGTGGTTAAAAGTAATGAATGTGTGAAGTCCGCTTCTTCCCTTGCCTACTCGCAAGACTTAGGGCAACTGTTGTTACATACGCAGCCCGGTCAAAAAGATGTCAGCCGATCGCTTTTCCTGGGCTTTCTTTGCATGTCGCCAGGCTTGTTGATGTTGTTCATCTTTTTCACAGCGGAAAACAACATCGATGCCTGGGGATTTGCTATCGTAGGGCTGTTTATCTTAGGTGGATTTCTTGCAGCCGCTTTTTTTTGCGTTCGTGCATTCAAAAAACGTCAGCACCGCATTTTTTTGTATGAACATGGATTGGTCGAGAACCGAGCAAACGTCAGTCATTGCGAACGCTATGAAAATCTAGAGATCTACCATACCAGTGTTCAGGTCACTGCCTATGGCGTCGTTCCTCTCGCTCATGCCAGGGATTACAAGTTGCAATTTCCAGATGGCAGCCATTCTTCCATCGATTGGAGTCATCATCGTCGCCCAGTCGGTGAAGTTATTCAAGAACAAATCTGCCAGGCTCTCCTGCCACGGGCGATCGCCGCCTTTAATGAAGGGCAAGATGTGGTCTTTGGTCCTGTGTGCCTTAACCAAAGAGAAATCCGCATCGAGAATAAAGCTTTCCTGTGGTCAGAGGTTGATCGCGTCCAGCTCGCCCAGGGCACCTTCTACGCCTACCGAACAGGAAGAGACCGAGTTGCAGCTAGAATTGACTACCACCATGTTCCCAACGCTCCTCTGCTATACGAAGTCCTAAAGCGTCTCGGACGGTAGGGGACTTGCAAGAAAATAAAAAACCAAAGAGGGGGCGCAGGCTTAGCCCGCGACCCCTCTGGGATTTTACTTTTAGGCGAGTCCCTAATGACAAGACCCGTGTTTTGCTGCGGAGGGTGGCACATCCATGGCAGGGCTGGCATCGAAGAAGCCCTGGGGTTTGAGCATGAAGCCGGTGTAGGAGACGGGCATTACGGGCCAGTCCTCTGGACGGGGGATATGGTGTTGCCCGAAGGTGTACCAGACCACGACATCAGTATCGGCGATCGCCCGATTCGCCTTTGTCCACTTGGGTAACCCATCGCCACCGGGGTGCTGGTTGGGATACATGCCTGTGGGGTACTTTTCATCGGGTTCATAGGGCGTCACCCAGAGGTTTTTGCCGATGAACCCCCATCGGCGGAGGAAGAAGGGCGATCGCTTTTGGATAGATGGCGATCGCCCTGTCCTAATCCTAGTTAGGGTTTGAAGTTACGAGACACAGTCCGACGCTTGCGAGCAGAGGAACGACGAGAGGACTTGGAGCGGCGCAGGGCAGAGCCACCCAACCCCATCAAGCCCAACAGCCCAACGGGAGCTTTCGCCGCGTGCTGCATCGCGGGCGTCTGGGAGGAACCTTGAGCCGTCACGTTTGTGCGCTGGGTGTGAGAATGCTCAACACCCGCGAGGGACAGCAGACCTGCCAGGATCAACACACTCAAGTTGTTGATCGAGCGATCGAGGGAACTTTCCTCGTAACGGGTGGCAAAGGTGCCAACCACAAACCACAGAAATAGACCAACGGCGATCAGGAGGGCGATCGCATTGACCGCTGGCATGTGAGCAAAGGTGTAGATGGCTCCACCTGTCGGTCCATCAATCGCACCTTCCAACTCTTCAAATGTAGAAAACGGGCTAGACATGGCAAATTACTCCTAAAAATCGTGAAGGGTGAAGGAATAAAGGACTTAGCGATGGAGATCGGCTTCTGCCATCGAAATCGATGGATTGGCAGAATGCCCATTCCGGCTAGTGGTCAGCGAATATTCTGGATACCCTTCAATACCGAAATCTGCGACGTCCAGACCCATCTCTTCTTCTTCGATGGAAACACGCAGCAAACCAAACTGCTTCAGGACAAAGCTCACACCATAGCCAGGGATGAACCCAAGGAGAATGGCGCAAATCGCAGCAACCAAAATTTGTGCAAAGAAGTTGATGGATGGGATCTCACCAGGATTGGGATAGCCCGCTGCAAAAATCCCAACCATTACGGAACCAAACACACCGCAATAGCCATGCACCGCAAAAGCGCCTACGGCATCGTCAATCCCTAGCTTCTCAACGGCTTTGCCAACAAAGGGCATGGTGTAAGCACCAACAAACGCCAGCAAAATCACAATCTGAGGGCTATAGATATCCATCGCCGCTGCCGCAGAGATAATGCCTGCCAGACCCCCGGAAATGGTGTAGAAAGGATCTGCCTTGGAACCCAGGTAAGCACCCGTAATCCCAGATGCCAGTGCCAGAGTAGTGCTGACGCCAATGGAAGAGAGGGTCATGGGTGTGCCGTAGATGGTGATCTGCACAGTCTGACCCGGTACAAAAATGACACAGGCGGCGAGGAACGCGTAGAAGCCGACAAAAATCAGCATCAAGCCCACCATGGTGAGTGGCAGGTTGTGGGGCATGATGGTTTGCGGCTTGCCCTGAATGTCGTACTTGCCAATGCGGGGACCGAGGTTAATCAACACACCCAATGCAAAGAAGCCGGCAACGGCGTGCAGCAGAGCTGAGCAACCAAAGTCGTGGTAGCCAAGCTGTGTGAAGAACCAGCCATAGGGATTCCAGCCCCAGGAAGCGGCAACAACCCAGGTAAACGAACCCAAGACGACTGCCAGAATGACATAAGCGCCAACTTTGATCCGCTCGATGACGGCTCCGGAAAGGATGGAGGCTGTGGTCATGGCGAAGAGGGCAAAGGCAAACCAGAAAACCCCCGTGAGGTTGTCTGCGATGTTAGGACCGAGGGCGGGCGACCAGGGGTAAGAAGCTTGCACCAGCCCCAGCACTTCGCCCACAACGCCTTCAGCGGCGCTGTCTGTCCAGGGTCCAACGATTCCGCCCTGGAATGGGAAGAGAGAAAAGGCGTTGTAAACCCACCAACCAAAGAAGAAGAAAGTCAAACCAACAATGGACAAAGTAATCAAGTTTTTGACCATTGTTGCAAGCACGTTCTTGGTGCGTGCTGCGCCCCCTTCATAGGCCAAAAAGCCGACATGGATCAGAAGCATGAGTACGGAAGCCCAATAGTAATAGGACTCCGATACAAATGCGGCTAGAAATTCCTGAGATTCAGGAGACATAGGCTACTCCTAACAGCAAAATTAACTCAACCAAAACTGCGAAATCAACTCAAACAAAATCAAACCGCATCGTTCAAAAACGTTGCAGTGTCAGCCGTAGATTTGTCGGTTGTTAGCTCACCTTCATTAAGCAGGGCAAGCTTTTAAACCAGACTCGTTCCGTTAAGAAAACCAATCTAAACGCTCTAATTTGAGATATATACGTCGAGACAATCAATGCGTTTTGATGTCAACGCTAAACAACTCTTTGTATTCAAACGAATGGAGCTGCTTGTTATGACAAGAGTGTGCAATGCAATGGGGATCTGAGTTGTAATCGGAGATACTAAATCTTAATTGAAGCTTAAATCCATGCCCCTATTCCAATACCTTCGTCATTTTTTTAAAGCCCTTGGTTTTGCGTGCGCTTTGCGCACACAAAACCAAGGGCTTTAGAAAAATGATGAGTATGTGGCTATTTGTTTGAGATGATTGATTGCCAAATGCACTTCAAGGGAAGGTTTTTCTTGAATAGGATGGTGCCAAAGTAGCGCTGGAATTTGTTGAATTTGAACAGGGACAGCACAATGGCAAGGCAGGTTGGTATGCCGATGGGGTGGGCGAGTTGTAGCTTGTTGTATAAGTAACTCGGCTTGTTCAAAGGGGAGGGCGATCGCCCCCATCCACGACAATTGTTTGACCCAAAGCTCCGCCTGCTTCTCCGCCTGAATTGCTGCCACTTTCTGATCGAGAGTACCGGGGTAAATGATGCGGAAGTTGCGATCGCACAACCGCAGCACCGAGCAGGGCACGCCATCCAACTCTGTTTCCATTGACTGGAAGGGAGCCAGGCGATCGACCGCTTCGCCAAACAGGGCTTTGGCAACCCGCAAACCGTCTTTTCCCGCCATATCCCAGGGCTGATTTGTGGATAGGTTCATCATTCTCGCACCCGACTTTTTGTTGGATCAAAGGCGGCTAAAGTACCGACCGTCGCTGGCACACGTCGCTTAATGCCATCGAGCAGCCCCACCTCTACCACCGTTCCCACTTCGGCATAGGTAGGGACGACTTGCGCCAGGGCAATGCTGCGATCGAGGATGGGTGAAAAGGTGGCACTGGTAATCTGCCCAATCCGCCAGCGCTCTCCCTGGGCATAGATGGGTTGTCCGGGGGAAGCGACTTCAGCCCCTTCGAGGACTAAGCCAACCGCTTTTTTAGGTGGATGTTCTTTCAGCTTTTCTAGAGCAGATTTGCCGATGAAGTCGGGCTTTTTGAGGGCAACTGCCCAGCCAATGCCTGCTTGATAGGGTGAGGTGAGGTCATCAAACTCGGCTCCGACTGCCAGTAAGCCTGCCTCAATCCGTGCCCGGTCCAAGGCTTTCATGCCCAGCGGCAACATCCCAAAAGGCTTCCCTACTGCCATCAGCGTTGCCCACAGCGCTGCACCATCTTGGGGATGGACAAATAGCTCGTAGCCATGTTCTCCTGTGTAGCCTGTGCGTGAAATCAGGACAGGGATGGAGCCAAGCTGGGTTTGGGTGAACTGGAAGTATTGGAGTGGGGGGAAATCGGGGATGAGGGTTTGCAGAATCTCGCGGGACTTCGGTCCCTGGAGGGCGAGGTTGTGGAGGCGATCGCTCACCGCTTCCACCGTAACGTCCCACCCTTGTTGCTGGCTCACCCGTTGCAGCCAATCGCCATCGGTGTCGCAGTTGCCCACATAACGGTAGTGGGTGGCATCAAAGCAAAACACAATGCCGTCATCAATCATGCCCCCGTGGGGGTTGAGCAAACAGCCATAGGCGGCATTTCCTGCTGGGACTTTCTCCAGGTTGCGTGAGAAGGCGTATTGCAAGAGCGCAAAGGCATCTTTGCCCCGCACTTCAAACTTCCGCAGGGGCGACAAATCCATCAGGGCTGCCCGTTGCCGTAGTGCCCAATATTCTGCCTGGTCGCCCTGGTGAGCGAAGCTGTTAGGGAGCCAAAAGCTGTTGTATTCGATCAAATCATCGGTAAGGTGCCGAATGCTGGGGGTGAAGGCGGTGTCCTGGGTTAGCCGCAGGGGGAAGTCGTTGGCGATGCGGCGTCCCATGCCGCGATCGAAGGTTTGCTCGGCGGCATAGATGCGGATATGGATGGGGGTTGGGTGCCAGCCGTTGGCAGGGTCGATGTCGTCGGGGCAGGAGGAACTGGCGCACAGCAAGTCCTGGTGCGCCCGCAGCAGCACGTAATCTCCAGCGCGGGACAGCGGCTCGTCAAAGCCCACCGTGCCGTGGCAGTCGATAGTCGTGTTGTAGAAGAAGTTGACCGCTGCCCATCCGGGTCGGGGCGCAACGCCATAGGGAGCCAGCACCCGATTAAAGTTCTCGCTACAGCTTGGATGCCCTGGATAGCCTGCGTCTTCGTAGTAGCGGCTGGTGCAGGCAAGGAGAAAGTTGTCGTGATGCCCACAAGTATCTTGAATCACTTCGGTGAGCGGCTGCATGGTTTGGGAAAAGTACTTGCCATACAAGCCTGCACGGGGCAGTGCCATGCCGTTCAAGGTGCGCGTGACGGTGCTGTCGATCGCATCCCCATAATCTGCCCCCGCAAACGCCAGGAAGTCCGAGCATTGGGAACCTGCCACATCAATGATCTGGATATACTGCCCCGCTTTGACGGAGTAGGCGATCGCCTCTCCCGGTGCAATCCGGTACTCGGCGATCGCCCGTCCCAATGGGGGCGGCACATCCGTGTACTGGGGCAAGGCTGGGGCAGATAGCTCAGTGACCATCAGCTTTCTCTCTATATAAACAGGTAGCTGTCAGCAGAGGTTGGCGTAGGGTGCTGTTAGGCGCAGCCATAACGCACCGTAGGATAGTGCTTGATGCGTTACGCTGGCGCTAACGCATCCTACCGAGAAGCCAGGACTCTTCGAAACCATTTCTGACGCTGGGTATCGCCTGGGTATCGTCAACCTACATGAGTTCGCTGTAGGATGGGTTAGCGCTAGCGTAACCCATCGAAACCGCTTCTGGAGTTGGGTTTTACTGTGCTCAACACCAACTTACATCAGAACTTTTGTTAATTAACCCATGGGGAAAGGGAAACCCTATCCCTGCATTTTCTTCTCAGTTAGAAATGTTTAAGGTGTGCCGACTGAAACGGTCTGAGGAACGGTTGCATTCACGGTGGCTGGCTCTTTATCCTCGATTTCGGAGAGGAGCGTTTCGGCGAGCTTGCGCTTTGCCTCGGCATCGAGCTTTTTCAACTCGTTGTGCAATACCCGCTCATTGACGGACTGATTCCAGTAGTCAAGGGACTCAAAGCCCAGCAGGGCGGACTTGCCCACAAACTGACGCAGCACTTCATTGGTCGGTCCCATCACCCAGCCTGCTTTTCCGTCCCGCAGATAGCGCTCAATTTCCATGTCTTTTTTGAAGCCGGAACCGCCGCAGGCATGAAGCATTTTGTCGCAGACATGGGCGACATTTTTGGCAGCGGCAAACTTGATTTGCCAGTACCAGTGCAGCTTGGCAGAGCGGGGCAGTGCCGTTGGGTCAGCGTGAATCGACCAGTCGCAGTTGTTCGTCACCTGGTCCATCAGTTGCCCCATCGAAAAGCTGTAGAGGCGGCAAGCGTTGGTGTCGATGATCGCTTCCCCAAAGTAGTCCTGGATAGTGGGATAGTCCGCAACGCGCATCCCGACATCAACGTGCTTTTTACGGGTGACATGGCGTTTGGCAATGTCGATCGCCCCTAACGCAATGCCATTCCAGCAAGACGACGAACAGAGCAGGAAGAAAGGATCAACGATTTCGTCATTGGAGGCGACGCCATCGCCTTCAGTGCCGACCAGGCGATCGCGCGGCACGTTCACCCCATCCACCAGCAGGGTTCCCGACTGGTTGCCGCGCAGCCCCAGAGCATCCCACTTATGCGGCTCTGCCTGCACCTCATCGGCATAGATCAGAAAGCAGGACAGGTCGGAGAAATCACCAGAAAAATGGGGACTGGTGGTTTGCACAATGTACCAATCCGCAAACCCAGCAGACGTCGTCCAGGAGGCACGTTTGAAGATTTGCCAGCCATTTTCGGTCGGCTGGGATTTGGACGAAACCGGATACCAGAAGTGAGAACCCGTTTCAGGATCGGAGTAGGACAGCGTTCCGATAAATACATCCTTATCCAACCGCTGAAGGAGTGCCTGAAGCTCTGGGTTTTCGTGGGCGCGGAACAGAGCTGCCGCAACGGCTCCCAGGTGCATGGTGTAGCACATCGCCGTGCTGGGACAACCATAGCGGGCAATGGTTTCGACGACCATTGCGGCGCAAACATGGTTCTCGCCCATGCCGCCCCATTCTTTGGGAACCAGCAAACCCAGCAAGCCCAAAGAGGCAAGCGCTTCAAAGTTCTTGCGGGGATAGATGAGATTCTGATCGGAGGCGATCGCATTGGGACGCAAGACCGTCGTACATAACGCGATCAGCTTTGCCTGAAGCTCTTGCTGGGCGGGGGTCAGCAACCATTCAGGGTCGAAGTCCGCACTCAGTCCAGCCGCAGGCATTCCATTCAAGGTTGTAAAAGTCATAAGCGGGGAGAGTAAAAAAGAACAAGTTGTAGGAAGACAGATCAAACTTGAGCAAAATAGGACTTACGCAAAACTAAGAAACCTGCTTGTGGACAAAGGGCTTAAGCCCCTAGTCTGTCGTGCTTCTGCGTCAGTCTGACGAAAGTAATTAGGAATGGGAATTCAATAATGTAGGATAGCCGTCTCGGCTGTCCAGGAGCAGGCAAGATGCCTGCTCTACAAAAATCGGATGTTATAAAATTCTCATTCCTGAGCCAACAGCTACCGCATCTTTAGCCAACGGATCGGCGCAGTAATCCGCTAAATGAGGGCTGCGATAGCCATCCTTCGTCCACAGAATGGGGAAAAAGCTTTCATCCATTTCGGTGCTGCCGACGCGCTTGTAGCGACCGTAAATATAGCCCGGAGGATTGGTGGGATGGAACCGGGAGGACGCTGGAATGGTGTGCAGCCCGATGCTGCGGAACATACCTTCGGTGCGGGTGGTGGGGCAAAGCCCGTGCCAGGTGCGCCCGTGGTGGAAGGCACAACCGCCAGCGGGAACTTCGACTACGACCAGTTCAGGATCGGTGACTCCAGCATTTTCAGCCGCTTGCAGCATTGCCCAGCGGTAGTCTTTCACAGGGGCATGAAACTCTCCGGCAACATCGAGCAGATCCCACTTATGGGAACCCCGCGCATAGACGAGGGTGCCATCTGCCGCACTCGCATCATCCAGCGCCACCCAGCAGGTCATCATGGCGGCGGGTTCGAGGTAGTTGGTAAAGAAGCCGTCCTGGTGCATGGCGACCGCCTGGGCACCGGGGGGCTTGATCCACAGGCTATCCTGCCCAATCCGCGCCCCATCCCAGCGGGATAGCGTGGCACAGATGCGCCCAATTTCGGCAGAGAGCACAAGGCTGGCGACCGTGCGATCGCTCTTCCATCCATTACAAATTTCGCGGGTAATGTCGGGCAAGCTCATCCGGGGACGCCAGTGCCATTCATCGGGAAAAACGCCCGTTTCAAACTCCCCATGAAAGATGGGGTCAAGGCGACTGGCAAGTAACTCGGCAAAATCGGGCGGCAGAAAGTTCTCCAAAATCAAGAACCCATCTGCTTCAAACTGTTGGATCTGTTCTTCGGAAATTTCGACGGGCTTGTAGCCTATCCCTAAATCACTTACTAAGTTATTCATGTGAAAAACTGAAGCGAGTAGATAACGTGTTGACAAATTTAATGGAGCCGTATGTACTTGTCATAATAAGTTCTTCCACCAAACATTATGTGTCTCTCGTTACCTAACCTCGAATCGGCGGCTGCTTTGATGATTGAACCTGGATATCTCCACATTGCTGCCAGTGATTTTGATGCCCGTCCCATGAGCTATGTCACCCCAGAGGGCGATCGCCAGGGCTATGAACCCGAACTCGCCCGGCTCCTCTGCAAGCACCTGGGCGTCGTTCCGGTGTGGCACAACCTGCCCATGTACGAGTTCTACACCTGCTTTGCCACCGGGAAATACGATGTGGTCTGGTTCAACCAGGCAATTACACCGGAACGTCAGCAAAAAGTTGCCTTTACCCGTCCCTACGGGCTGTTTGACGAAGCGGTTTTAGTCCGAAAGGGCAGCGGAATTACTTCTGTCGAGGACTTGAAAGGGAAGCGCGTCGGTGGCTTAGCCGACAGCACCAACCTGGCTCTGGTCGATGACTTTCCCGGTGCAACGGCAGTTCCCTTCCCTGGCAGCGACAAGGTTTTGCCCGAAATGCTGGCGGCACTCCGCGCCGGAGAAATTGATGGCTTGATTGATGATGAATTGGTGCTGGTAGTTGCCGCTGAAGAGGACGAAAACCTTGAAGTGGCGTTTACCCTGCCAACCAAGATGCCCTTTGCGATCGCCACTCCCCTTGACCAGCCGGAGTTATTGAAAATATTGGATGCTGCATTGGAAGCGGCGATCGCCGATGGCAGCATGGCACAGCTTTGGGCCAAGTGGATTCCCTGGAAGCCATTTCCATTCTCGTAGCCCAGGCTACAAACCTGTTATAACAAGTTGGGTTTACTGAGGAAGACTTTCCGAATACCTGGATAACACCTGGAGATGTTTGACCCGTTGATTTTTCCTGTATCAACGCAGGAGAAATCAACGTCTTTCAGAAGGTTCAAGCCAATCCACTACACACTTAAGACAACGTTACCGAAGAGGTTTTGCCGTGACAGGAGTTTTGACACGCACGACTGCCTTGACCGATCTAGAAGGCTATGTTCAGGCTGAGGGGCGGGCAGAACGGGTAAAGCAAGTGCGCTCCAAGATTGATGAGCTGGGCATTCAGTACATTTATTACCAGTTCGTTTCTGTGACCGGGCGCATTGTCGGGAAAGGGGTTCCTGCGGACTACTGGGAAACAACCGCCGAAAACGGCTTTCAACTGGTCTATGGAGCCACTGTCAACCTGGCACTGGATCGCCATAAGCAATACCTGGGCTATGGTCCCGAAGCGGCGGAATTGGTCGCCATCCCCGACCCCGAAACCTTTTGCCAGTTGCCCTGGGACAAGCGCGTGGCGCGGGTCTACTGCGTTTGCTTCCGCAACCGGGAAGAGGAAGTGGATGCGGCGGCGTTTCTGACGGGCGACTGTCGCGGCAACCTCAAGCGGATTCATGCCGAATTCCAGCAGAAGCATGGGCTACAGCTCCGGCATGGCTGCGAACCCGAAATGATGTGGCTGAAGAAGGGACCAGACGGCAAGCCCGATGGGGGCGTCACCAAGCCCAACTGCTACCACATTGACCAGTTTGAAGAATTGCGTCCGGTGTTCTTGCGCGTCATCGAATATGGTCGTGCGATGGGGCTGGATATGATCCAGGGCGATCACGAAGACGCCCCTGGACAACTCGAACTCAACTTTATGTTCGATGATGCCTTGAAGACCTGCGATCGCCTCACCACCTATCGCCAAATCTGCGCCCAGGTTGCCCGCGAGTTCAACCTGATCGCCTGCTTCATGTCCAAGCCCTTTCTGGGGGTTTCGGCGTCTGGCTGCCACCACAACCTGTCCCTCTGGCGCGATGGCGAACCCGTGCTAAAAACCTTTGGCTTTGAGTCCCTTCCAGGTCTGGACGATAACTTTACCTACCATCAGGGTGGCGAAAATACCTTTATGCCCGAACCGGGGAACTCCCGCCGGATTCCCGGTCAGATTGGGCTGTACTGCATTGGCGGTGTGATTGAACACCTGCCTGCGCTAACGGCGATCGGCTGTTCGACTGTCAACTCCTACCGTCGCTTGTGGGATGCGGGCTTCTGGGCACCCATCTACTCCGACTGGGGCTACCAAAACCGCACCTGCGGCTTGCGCGTCTCCGCTCCCGGTCGCTTTGAATATCGGGCAGTGGATTCGATGGTGAATCCCTACCTGATGGCGGCGGCATTGCTCAAAGCGTTTGACGATGGCTTGAGCCGTCAACTGGACCCAGGCGAACCAGAGCAACGCAATATCTATGAAGCAATGGATAACGGGAAGCAGGTGAAAAAGCTGCCCATGTCGTTGGGCGAAGCCCTGGATAGCCTCGCAGAAGATCCCGTCATTCAATCGGCGCTAACCGGGGAGATGTATCGCCTCTATGACCAGTACAAGCGGGACGAGTGGGAACGCTTCCTGGCAACCACATCCAACTGGGATATGGAGAATTATCTCGATTGCTTACCCTAATTGCGCCATCGGCTCAGACGGGATAAAAGTAGTCATGGGTGCATCACTTTAACCTATGACCGTGGATTTGATAACTCGAAGTCTTCACCACGGAGGCATAAAGGACACAAAATTTCTCTTCGTGATCCTCCTGCCTTCGTGGTTCCTTGTTATCTCCGAACTGTAGTTTATGTGTGCCGCTGAGCTGCACACATAAACTACAGTTCGGTTTAGATGATTTCTGCAAAAGAATATTCGGCTAACAGGAGCGCTCCGTCATGCCCATGAAAATGGGCATCCATCGCAAGCCTATTGGTCATAGCCATTCAGCCTTCCTGGATTCCCGCATACGCGGGAATGACGTGGGTATATCCTTTTCTAGAAAATGCCTTAATCCTATTTTCGGGTAGTGCTAAGGGAGTAGCAAAAGCGATCGGCACGGGAGATCGTTTCGCCATACAGAATAGGTTGATGGTCGGTCGTGTGGGCGGTGTAGCGGTAGACGATGAGCGGGTAGCCCAGGGGAACTTCCAGCAGATCGCTGGTTTCGTAGTCGGTGTGGGTACATTCAATCACCGAGTCGATTGTGGTAATCGTAATGCCGTTTTCTTCGAGGGTGGGGAAGGTCATCTGGCGCTTGAGCACCGAGGAGAACTGTCGTCCCAGGTCAGCAACCAGGTAAGAAATATCCAGTGCCCCTACCATTCCATCCATGCGAAATAGCTTTTTCTGCAAATACACCTTGGTTGAAGGGGGCAACTTTAGCTGTGTCTGGATCTCGTCGGGCGCTTTCACTTGCTTGAAGACCAGATTTTCGAAAGAGAAGGTGACACCCTGCCGTGCCATGTCCTGCTCCAGAAAAACCAGGGGGGTAGAAAGGGAATACATCACCTTCTTTTGGGGCGTAACGAAAACGCCTTTGCCCTGATGGGCGATCGCCAACCCCTGATTCACCAGATTCGCGACCGCCTGCCGCGCCGTAATCCGGCTGACGTTGAAGGACTCCATCAACTGATGCTCGCTAGGGAGCTTGTCCCCTGGCAAGTAATCGCCCTCTTCAATCTGACGGCGAATCGCTTCTGAAATGCTCAAGTGTAAAGGAATTGACATTTTTGGTCGTTCAGCCATCCGTACGCATCAGCATTACTTCCATAACGGTCGGGACGGTTTGGGGCAGTCCCAGTTTTTTTATCCCAGTTTTCTTAACATTCAGGCTCAACCTCAATTCAAGCCAGCTTTCCAAATAGCGATCCGAAGTACTTCCTGCGCTATGTCAAGAAACGGTTATAGACAGAGTAGAGGGAACTTGTTATAACAAGTAGAGTAATTTTTTGAATTTTTACGGCATTTTTAGCCTCCTGTTCTGGCTCACTTTCTGTCAAAGTTCCTTTTATCCTCCTCCTCCCTGTTCTCATTATCCAATCCCTTGATCCGCTTTTGCTTCAAACCTGCTTATGATTAGCGATTCTATGGCTCCAACTGATTTTGGCACCCTGCCTGTCAATCCTCGTCAAATTCTCTCGGCCTCTGCTCTTGCAACCCTCAACCAGCGCTCTAACGGGGCGGGTGCGCTCCAGTTCCTCGGTCATCTGGGAGTCATCGCCATCAGCGGTGGGTTGTGGATGACTGCCCCCGTGTGGGTGGCGATCCCGGCTCTCGTGGTTTACGGCACCAGCTTGGCGCTGATGTTTTGCGCGATGCATGAATGCTCTCACCGCACTGCCTTTGCTAATCCCCAGATAGGCGATGCCGCCGCCTGGTTGGCTGGGTTGCTTTCCTTTTACAACAGCACCTTCTATCGCCGCTATCACAAGTGGCACCACCGTTATACCCAAATCCCTGGCAAAGATCCGGAACTGGATGATGCCTTGCCTGCTACGCCCATGCAGTATCTCTGGCACTTGAGCGGCATTCCCTGGTGGATCAGCAAAGTGCGGGGTCATTTGGATGTGGCGCTGGGACGGTTGGATGGCTGCTACTTTTTGCCAGAAAGCGCTCACGCCGAAACCATTCGCTCAACTCGGATTCAACTGGCGGTATATGGGGCGATCGCCCTTACCACCGCATTGCTGGGTCATCCCTGGTTTCTGCTGACGATGTGGGTGCTGCCTCTGGCGATCGGGCAACCTGTGCTGCGGTTCGTGCTGCTGGCGGAGCACACCGGATGCCCCAACATCGACAATCCCCTGCGCAACACCCGCACAACCCTGACGCTGTTCCCGCTGCGCTGGCTGATGTGGAATATGCCGTACCACGCCGAACACCACCTCTATCCGTCGATCCCGTTCCAGGCATTGCCCCAAGCCCATGAGCAGTTAAAGCAACACTTCGAGCGGGTCGAGCCTGGTTATGTCAACGTCAACCGCAACTTCGTCGCAAACCTGGCAAAGTAGCTGACTGCTTGATCTGTAAATCTGTAGGATGCGTTAGCGCCAGCGTAACGCATCTATCCCTTCAAGCATCTATCCCTTCAAGCATCTATCCCTTCAATCATCTATCCCTTGAAAACGATGCGTTACGGCTACGCCTAACAGCATCCTACGATCGCCCTACAAGTGCCTATCCAGAACTCGTCAGAGCTTTTGGATAGACGCTTTGTTTTGTGGGCTATCACAAGATGCTTCCGTCATGCCCATGAAAATGGGCATCCATCAAACACCCATCGGTTAGTGAAGGGAGGTTTTCTGGATTCCCGCTTGCGCGGGAATGACGGGTAACGTTGGTAGCGTTTGCTTATTATGGGCGCTTGAGATGCCACGCACGGGGATGCAGAAAGGCATACATCCCAGCCAGAGACAGCGTGGCTCCGACTCCCGAATGTCCTCGACCGCTCCAGGGTAAGTGGGGACTGACGCGATCGCAGCAGTTCCAGTAAGCTGTGCCGCTCTTGATCTGTTGCAGGATGGAAACGGCGCGATCGCGATTCTTGCTATAAACCGCTGCTGTCAAACCGTAATCCGTATCCTGCATCAAGCGCATGGCTGTTTCATCGTCGGGCACCTTTTGAATGCCGATGACGGGACCAAAGGTTTCCTCGCGCATCACCGCCATGTCGTGGGTGACTTCGGTGAGGACGGTTGGGGCGAAGTACCAGCCGGGTTGCTCCAGCCGTTGCCCGCCGCAGAGCCGTTTTGCCCCTTTGCTGAGGGCATCTTCGACCTGATGGGTGAGCACATCCAGTTGGGGTTGGCGGCTGAGGGGACCAAAGTAGGTGTCGGGCTGCGTCGGGTCGCCCAGCTTAAAGGACTGAAGCTCTGCCATAAAGGCATCCATAAACCCATCAAAAATGCTGGCATGGACGTAGATCCGCTCGATCGCACAACAGCTTTGCCCGTTGTTGTAGAAAGCTCCATCGGCAAGATTGGCAGCGGCGATCGCCACATCCACGTCATTACACACATAAGCCGGGTCTTTCCCGCCCAGTTCGAGCTGAACCCGCATGAGTTGGGGCGCAGCGGCGATCGCAATCTTCTTCCCGGTGGCATAGGAACCCGTGAAGAACACCCCATCTAACGGCTGCTCCAACAACGCCGCACCAGCTTTGCCCGCGCCGATCACCGGAATGAAGATGTCCTCTGGAATGCCCGCTTCGTGGAGGAGTTGGGCGATCGCCATCCCCGTTAAAGCGGCTACTTCCGAGGGCTTGTACAGCACCGCATTACCCATCAACAGCGCAGGAACAAAGACATTGCTGCCCACAAAATACGGGTAGTTCCAGGCGGAAATATTCGCCACAACGCCCAACGGATCGTAGCCCAGCACTTCCTCCAGCTTCCCAACGCCGGGTAAAGCCGCCCCTGGCTCCCGATAGACCAGATTGGCAGACAGCACCGCTGGCGCATGTTCCAGGAAAAAGTTGATGCGTCGGGGCGTTGCCAGGATCTCGTTTCTTGCCTGGGTGATGGGCTTTCCGGTTTCGGAGGTGAGCAGAGCTGCCAGGGAGTCTGCACGCTCCGTCAGCAGGTCGCGGAACCGTTGAATGGGAGCCATGCGATCGCTGAGGCGGGTCGCTGCCCAGGCGGGTTGCGCTTGTCGGGCGCGGCTTACTTTTTGGGCGATCGCCCCAGCCTCATCCACCGGAACATCCTGAAGGAATTCCCCCGTTGCCGGGTTGATTACCGAAATCACTTCTGTCATGGGTCAACCCTCCAAAGCGTGCTGAAAAATGGCAACAAAATCATCCTGGGAAACGGGTCGGGGGTTGAGGGGATGGCACCCATCCTGCTCGGCAACTTTCACCAACCGATCGATCTTATCTAGAGTGACGCCCAAGGTCGTGAGAGAACTGGGAATCCCAATAGCTGAAGCGAGGGAATCGATCCATTCCAAAAAGTCTTCCCCACGGCTTGCCGTCGGATTGACGACCCGCGCCATCCGCAGGAACCGCTCTGGAACCGCCTCCAGGTTAAATGCCATTGCCGCCGATAGCATCACCCCGTTCGCCAGCCCGTGGTGCATGTCGCATACCGTCGAGAGGGCATGGGCGCAGGAGTGAGTGACCCCCAATCCCTTTTGGAAGGCGATCGCCCCCATCATCGAGGCATTCAGCATTCCGCCCCGTGCCGCCAGATGCGCGGCTTTCGTTTCCTCATCGAACTCCTCCCCAGATCCCAGCCGTTGAGCAAACTGCACACAGTCCTTCAAGTGTTGGGACACCAAATAGATGCCCTCCAGAGCGATGCCATCGCAAATGGGATGCTCACCCTTTGCCAGGAACGCTTCGATCAAATGAGTGAGGGCATCCATCCCGGTGGCGGCGGTGATTTTGGCGGGTAAGCCCAGCAGGAGTTCCGGGTCTGCCAGCACAACTTTGGGCAGCAGTTGCGGGTCAAACATGATCTTCTTGGCATGGGTGATGTCGTCGGAAATGACGGTGCTGCGCCCCACTTCGCTGCCCGTGCCAGCGGTGGTGGGAAGGGCTACGATGGGCGGAATGGGTTGGTCGATGGGGCGGGTGCTGGCTCCATCCTCATAGTCGAACAGGTGCCCCGGATGGTTGGCGACAAGGGCGATCGCCTTTGCCACATCCATCGGCGCACCGCCCCCAACCGCCACGATGGTATCGGCTCCAGAGGCTTGCCACATCTCGAACCCCGCATCGACCTGGGAGACGACGGGGTTGCCCCACACGCCGCTGAAGGTGGTGGGTTTAAAGGCGTTTAGCTCGGCTTCAATGCTGGCGAACCAGGGCAGTTGCGCCACATCCTTATCGGTGACGATCAGGACTCGTTTGGCATTGAGCGCTTGCAGTTCCTCGGTCAGTTGGTGGCGAACCCCAGCACCAAAGCGGATGCGGGTGGGGAAGTTGTAGGTGTGGAATTGAGGACTCATAGATGAGGGAGGTGGGGGTTTAGGGAAGGATGATTGGAGGGGAAGGGGCGATCGTGTACCTATCGGCGGGGAGGAGGGCTTGGGACTTCAGCCATGACTCGCCCGCGAATAAATTGCGGGCTAATTAGCAAAGTCCGTTAAAACGGACTGGGCGTTTATTGGGGCTTCTTCAACCCATTTCAATGGGTTTTCCTGCCATTAGCCCGCAATTTATTCGCGGGTGGGTGTAGTTGGGGAGCCGGTTAGACCAACAGCGATGGCAAAAAACTTGTTGATTTACAGTAGCCCACGGAGGAAGAAGGAGAACCAAGAACTCAGCAAGCCTCTCATGCTCCCCTTCTCCCCTTGTGGGAGAAGGGGTTGGGGGATGAGGGCAAATAACATTTATCGGAGTAAGAGCGTGGGGCGATCGCCCTATTGAACAGGTAGAAGGGCGATCGCCCCTCCGTCCTTAGATATTGACGTACTGGTTCATTTCCCAGCTTGTGATGTGGGAGTTGAACGCATTCCATTCCTTCGTCTTCAACTCGATGAAGGTTTTGGAGGCATGTTCGCCCAGCATCTTGATGAGTAAGGGGTCTTGTTGTAGCGCCAAGATAGCCTCGTGGAGGCTGGAGGGAATGGTTTCCAGATTGGGGAACTCATCGCCTCGGGCAAACAGGTTTTCATCAATCCGTTGTCCTGGATCGATGTTGTTTTTGATGCCATCCAGCCCGGATGCCAGTAGCCCTGCGACCACCAGATAAAGGTTTGCCGCGCCATCTGCCATGCGGCACTCAAAGCGCCCTGTGTCGGGGATGCGGATAAGGTGAGAGCGGTTGTTGCCGCCGTAGGACACGTAGCGCGGACTCCAGGTGCTACCGGAAGCCGTCATGCTGGAACCGAGGCGACGGTAGGAGTTGACCGTGGGCGCACAGAGCGCTGCCAGTCCTTTGGCATGAGCCAGGACGCCGCCCAGGAAGTTGTAGCCCAGAGGGGACAAGCCGCCAGCGTCGGCACCTTCGGCAAAGCTATTGGTCTCCCCTTCCCACAGGCTGTTGTGGATATGCCCACCATTCCCGGTGATATGGCTGAAGGGTTTGGGCATGAAGGTTGCCGTCAAGCCGCGCTGCTCTGCCAGGGTTTTGACCATGTACTTAAAGAAAACATGGCGATCGCAGGTCGTCCGTGCATCACTATAGGTCCAGTTCAACTCAAACTGCCCATTGGCATCTTCATGGTCGCACTGGTACGGTTCCCAGCCCAGTTGCTCCATGTAAGTGACCAGCGTAGAAATTAAGTCAAACTGGCGCATGAGGTTGATCTGGTCGTAGCAGGGACGCTCTGCCGTGTCCTTCTCATCGGCGACCACATAACCCGCGTCGGTCTTCCGCAGCAGAAAGAACTCCGCCTCGACCCCAGCTTTGTAGCTGTAGCCCAGCTCCGCCGCTTCCGCCAGCACCCGGTTCAGAATCATGCGCGGCGCACCCAAAAACGGTTGCCCTTCATAGTAAATATCGCTGGCAACCCAGCCCACTGTCGGTTCCCAGGGAAGCTGAATCAACGAGTCGGGGTCGGGCACTGCCGCGATTTCTGGTGCTTCTGGACCCAAGCCCAGGTTTGAGGCAAAGGCGCAAAACAGCGCTCCATCCTGCTCGACCTCTTCAATCTTCGCGGCGGGCACTAGCTTTGAGCGAGTCCCACCCAGCAGATCGGTATAGGATACCAACAAAAATTTGATGCCAAGTTCTCTGACTTTCTCAGCCAAACTTTGAGTCTGGGGTAACGCCTCAAGCATAATTGGAGTTCCTAAATTTTGTGCCCAGTAAAACAGTTTTGCTTTTCCACTGTTGTAACTGCCGCTACCGCTTTCCCCGCAAGATCGTCTACTTTAAAGTGCTCCAAGAAAATAAAGAACCCATTTTGGGAAAGAGGTTGCGGCAATGCCGCAACCTCTTTCCCAAAATGGGTTCTTTATTTTCTTGCTTAGCTCTTAGAAAAGTTGATATAACAAGTTGAGGCGCGCAAGGCGATCGCTTGTTTCTTTACCTACCCATGCTTCGGTGTATCCCTCTATGACGATTCTGGTGATTCAAAACGCGGCGGCTGACCCGATAGGACTGTTCGGTGACTACCTGAGTGCTCGCGGCTTCCGCATGGAAACCTGGTTGCCCCTGGAGCAGCCCACCCCACCCTCCGGCGAATACAGTGGGTTGATTATTCTGGGCGGACCCATGAACGCCTGTGAGGATGAAGCCTTTCCCCACTTGCAGCAGGTTGTGGAGTTGATTCATCAGTTTAGTGCGAGCGATCGCCCGATCCTGGGTGTTTGCCTGGGGGCGCAGTTGATTGCCCGTGCCTTTGGGGGGCGGGTGTATCAGAATCCCGTTCCAGAACTAGGCTTTACCCAAATCTATGCGGCAAAAAATAGTATTAATGAACCACTCCTTCAGGATTGTCCGGCAAATCTTTACGTGATGCAGTGGCACTTTGACACCTTTGATTTGCCCGCTGAGGCTGAGCTACTCATGTCCAGCGAGAAGTGCCCCAACCAGCTCTACCGCATTCGCAACAATATCTATGGGGTACAGTTTCACCCCGAAGTGACGCCAGAGATCGTACGCGGCTGGCTGGCTTTCAAAACGCAATGGATTGAAGAAAACTATCCTCATCTGTTCGAAGACATTGAGCTACAACTTCAACAGCACTGGCACCAGGCAGCACAGTTTGCCGAAAGCATTGCTCAAGCTTGGCTGGCGCAGGTGAATTCTCACGTTCTTGAGGTCGCTTAGCATTGACAATAAAATACAACCCAGATTTTTTGATGAGAAGCGCGGCAATGCCGCGCTTCTCATCAAAAAATCTGGGTTGTATTTCGTACGATCCTTAGCATAAAAACGATGTGGAACGCTCTGGAAGTCATGGATGCTTCAATCATTCTTTAACGACTGAAGCCGTAATAGAAGCTTGTGTTTACTTATCCGCCCCTCTCTTATTCCCCGTTTATGGTGGTAAAGAGAGGAGCGGAGTGGGAATAGGCGATCGCCTTTTATCAAGGAGCGATCGCTCCGCTTGCAGCCGCTTCCCCACAATCGTCCTGTGGAAAAAGCCAGCAGATCTACCATCGAAGATAAACTCTGTGCGAAATAAAAAAGATTAGGCTGATATAGGTAAATTCCTTATCAAGACCATAGATTTTTGTTTAGATATGTAAATTCTCTGTGCTATAGTTGCAACGAATACGTCAAAGCCTTGTGTTTTCAGGTCTTTGAAGTTTTTTGGGGTGATGTCATGGTCTGCATTCGATCGCAACTTATCTCTGTTATTAGAAGTGCATCATAGGGTCAGGCTGGAGGGTCGGGCTAATGGGTGTCGCCACGGCTTACGGGTTGCTATTCCCGCTATGTATCGGGAATTTGAGGCGATCGCCGCACACCAGGGTCAAGGTTGAATCCGGGGTGTACTGACGCAATCCATGCAGCCAGCGTTTAGCCCTCCCAATCACCGACGATTGCTTGCAGGAGAACGACTACACAACCTCGTATTCCTCTGTATAACTGCTGCGGAATAACTGCCACAGAATACTGCCACAAAATAACTGCCACGGAGTTACTTCTGGGGTGGTCAGTTCTCATGGCTAAATTTCATGCTTCATTTCATGGCTTAAAACTAGACGGGAGGTTCCATTGAAAGCACTACGAGGCATCAGTGCCGCACAACTCAGACGAGAGTGGTTCTCGAATCCGAAATCCGATATTTTGGCAGGGGCTGTCGTGGGGTTAGCGCTGATTCCCGAGGCGATCGCCTTCTCCATCATTGCCGGGGTAGACCCCAAAGTGGGGCTATATGCCTCCTTTGTCATGGCAGTGACCACCGCTTTTCTGGGTGGAAGACCGGGGTCGATTTCAGCGGCGACTGGCGCGATGGCGTTGCTGATGATTGACCTGGTCAAAGACTGGGGGATGGACTACTTGCTGGTTGCCACTTTCCTCACCGGGGTCTTCCAGGTCATTTTTGGGGCTTTGAAGCTGGGTCGCCAGATGCGCTATGTACCTCGTGCCGTGATGTTGGGCTACATCAACGCCCTAGCTGTGTTGATTTTTCTGGCGCAGTTGCCTCAGCTCACTAACGTGCCACCTATGGTGTATGGCATTACGGCACTCTCCCTGGGGATTATTTACCTCCTGCCCCGGCTGACCAAAGCAGTGCCCTCGCCCCTGGTAGCGCTGTTTGTGATGACCACCGCCTCGATCGCCCTGGGGCTGGATGTGCCCACTGTCGGCGATATGGGCGAGTTGCCCACCACCCTGCCCGCCTTCACCCTGCCCCAGGTGCCTCTGAATCTGGAAACCCTGCGGATCGTCTTGCCTTACTCTTTGACGATGGCACTGGTGGGGCTGCTGGCATCCTTCCTCACCGCTTCCCTGGTGGATGAGATGACCGACACCCCCAGCGACAAGAACCAGGAAGCCAAAGGGCAGGGTATTGCCAATATCTTGACCAGCTTTTTTGGCGGCATGGCAGGGTGCGGCATGATTGGGCAGTCGGTGATTAATGTGCAGTCCGGCGGACGGGGACGGTTGTCTACTTTCTCGGCGGGCATTTTTCTGCTGTTTGCCATCCTTGCTCTGAGTGGCTGGGTGCGGCAAATGCCGATGGCGGCACTGGTAGCGGTGATGATCATGGTCTCCATCGGCACCTTCCGCTGGGCATCGTTTCGAGACATCGCAAAAATTCCCCGCAGCGAAACGGCAGTCATGCTCACTACCATGCTAGTGACGATTTTCACCCGCAACTTTGCCCTGGGAGTGGCAACGGGCATCGTCATGAGCACCGTGTTTTTCTCCCGCAAAATTGCTCGGCTGGTGTTTGTTGACAGGGTGCTCCAGGAAGATGGAACCCACCGCATTTACAGCATTTCGGGGCAGATTTTCTTTGTGTCAATCGAGGAGTTTTTGGCTGCCTTTAACTTCGAGGAAGTGGTGGAGCGAGTGACACTGGACTTGACCTATGCCCACCTGTGGGACCAGGGAGCCGTGGTTGCCCTGGACAAGGTGGTGAATAAGTTCCGTCGCAGTGGAGTGGAGGTGAATGTGATTGGGCTGAACCATGCCAGCGCCAACCTGGTGGAACGGCTGGCGGTTCACAGCCAGCCTCACCCAGTGACTCAGCGCCCTGCTGTGTCTGAAGGCTAACACCAACTAAGGATCACGTATGAAATAAAACCCGGAATTTTTGATGAGAAGCGCGGCAATGCCGCGCTTCTCATCAAAAATTCCGGGTTTTATTTCATACGTGATCCTTAGGAGATTTTTGAGAAAGAATATCTCCATTTTTTGAGAGAGGGCGCGGCTTAGTCGCGCCCTCTCTCAAAAAATGGGGATATTCTTTTCTGGAGATCGCCTAAAACCCCTGATGTGTTTGCGCTTTGTGTGGGCAAAATCAAAGGTTCTAGAAAAATGGCGAGAATGTCGTTTCTATCAAAAGGGTTAAATTTGACAGAGCTTGGCAGCAAAAGGTAGAAATATCCCTCCCCCCTGGATTGTTTTTGCCAGAAAGGTAGTGGTAGGTTCCAGAGCAGAATTGCTTCAAAGCATTTCGCACAGGTTCTTTCACATCCTTCTGTCTTTCAAGGAGTTCAATGAAGCGTACTCTGAATGTGCTGCTGTGCTCAGCATCTATCCTTCTGGCTGGCTCTGTCCTCGGTGGCTGCACGCCTTCACCCTCTACTCCGTCCTCTGAGGCGGGTGATGCCACGGCGACCTCGGCGACCTCTGGTTCCTCAGAGCAGATTGTGTTAGCCATTGGTGGCGAAAGTGATGAAGGGTATGACCCGACATTGGGCTGGGGGCGCTATGGTTCCCCCCTGTTCCAGAGCACGCTTTTGAAGCGGGATGAAGATTTGAACATTGTCAACGACCTGGCAACGGGTTACACCGTGAGCGAAGACGGGTTGACCTGGACCGTGACGATTCGGGAGGATGTGGTGTTCTCCGATGGTGAGCCGTTGACCGCTGAGGATGTGGCTTATACCTTCAACACGGCAGCTCAGAGCGGCGGCTTGAATGACCTGACCATGCTGGATGAGGCGATCGCCACCGATCCCGCCACGGTGGAACTGCGCCTGAAAGAACCTCAGAGTGCGTTTGTGAATCGGCTGATTACTATGGGGATCGTTCCCGAACATGCCCACGGGGAGGATTATGCCCGCAACCCTATCGGTTCTGGACCTTATCAATTGGTGCAGTGGGATGAAGGGCAACAACTGATTGTTGAGGTGAACCCTAATTACTACGGGGAGATGCCCGACATTCAGCAGTTGGTCTTTTTGTTCCTCGAAGAAGATGCGGCGTTTGCGGCGGCTAAAGCCGGACAGGTGCAGGTGGTCAGTGTGCCGCAAGCCCTGGCTGTGCAAAATGTTGAGGGCATGACGTTGTATGACGTGACCAGTGTGGATAATCGGGGCATGATGTTCCCCTACGTCCCGGCATCGGCAGGCAAGACTACACCCAATGGTGATCCCATCGGTAATGATGTGACGGCGGATCTAGCTATTCGGCAGGCGATTAACTATGCGATCGATCGTCAGGCTTTAGTGGATGGCGTGTTGGAAGGCTATGGCTCTCCCGCTTACGGTCCCGTCAGTGGTTTGGCATGGGAAGAGGAAAGCGCCAAGATTGAGGACACTCAGGTATCTCAGGCGCAGTCCATCCTGGCGGAGGGCGGCTGGGTAGACAGCAACAACGACGGTGTGCTGGAGAAGGATGGGATGGAAGCGACCTTTACCCTGCTCTATCCGGCGAGCGATAGCACCCGTCAAGCCCTGGCGCTGTCGGTAGCTGAAATGCTGAAGCCCATTGGCATTCAGGTGAATGTGGAAGGCAGAAGTTGGGACGAAATTACTCCGGCGATGCACAGCAATGCCGTCCTCTTTGGCTGGGGTAGCCATGATCAAACGGAGTTGTATAACCTCTATCACAGCGAGTCGGCGCAGGGTGACTTTTACAACGCGGGTTATTACGCGAACCAGGCGATTGATGAGGTGCTAGATCTGGCGATGGGTGCGCCTTCTGAGGCAGAGGCGATCGCCTTCTGGAAAGCCTCCCAGTGGGATGGACAGAAGGGCTTCACCACCCAGGGCGATGCGGCATGGGCATGGCTGGTAAACCTGGATCACACCTACTTTGTGAGCGAATGCCTGGACATTGGCGAACCCCAGGTTGAACCCCACGGGCATGGCTGGCCCATCACTGCCAACATCGCCGAATGGACATGGACATGCGAATAAAACCCCTTCTCCGGTTCGCCGGAAGCAAACTCCTCCGGCTGGGATTGCTGTTGCTGGCGGTCGCTCTCTTCACTTTTGTGTTGTTGAGCCTGTCTCCCATCGATCCCATCCAGGCGTATGTGGGAGCGGATATGATGCTCATTGGTCCAGAGCAGCGGGAACTGATTGCCCAGCGTTGGGGGCTGGATCAGCCGTTCCTGGCACGTTTGGGAGACTGGCTGGGGCAGCTTTTTCAGGGCAACTGGGGCATCTCAATGGTGTTCAACCAGCCAGTAACGGAAGTGATTGCGAACCGCTTTCAGGCGTCATTACAGATGCTGGCGATCGCCTGGCTCATCTCTGGCATCCTGGGACTCATCCTCGGCATCACGGCCGGAGCATTGGAAGGCAGTTGGGGCGATCGCCTCATCCGCCTCTATGCCTACACCCTCGCTTCGTCGCCGACCTTCTGGGTGGCGCTGTTGCTACTGATTGTCTTTTCTGTCTCCTTGAAGGTCACTCCGATTTGCTGCGCTGCACCACCGGGAGTTTTGGCAGAGGATATTACTTTCTGGCAACACATCCATCACTTGTTACTACCTGCTCTCACTTTAAGCATTATCGGCATTGCCAATATTGCTCTGCACACCCGCCAAAAGCTGATTGATGTGCTGCACAGTGACTATGTGCTGTTCGCCCAAGCCCAGGGAGAAGGCTTGTGGGGCATTGTGCGGCACCACGGCTTTCGCAACATCATCCTGCCAGCGCTGACGCTGCAATTTGCGTCCCTGAGTGAGTTGTTTGGGGGTTCGGTATTGGTAGAACAGGTCTTTGCCTATCCGGGGTTGGGGGAAGCGACGGTGCAGGCGGCGCTCCGCAGCGATGTGCCGCTGCTGGTGGGTATCGTTTTCTTCAGCGCTTTGTTTGTCTACATTGGCAACACGATCGCCGACCTTGCCTATCCCATCATTGATCCCCGCATTCGTTTGGGAGGCACGCTGGAGTCATGACGATTATCCCTTCACAAGCCCCAGTGCGGCGATCGCCCCCCCAGCGCTTTGCCCTCAGCCGCCGCCAGCAAACCCTTCTGGTTATCGCCCTATGTGCCCTGTTCCTGCTCGGCATCATCTTCAGCACCTGGGTCATCGGTGACTCCGGGCTAAATCCTGTGCTCACCCAGCGCAACCAACCCCCATCCCTCGCCCATCCCTTCGGTACGGATTGGCTGGGGCGCGATATGCTCAGCCGTTCGCTGCATGGCATGTCCCTCAGTCTGCGGGTGGGGCTGCTGGCAGCCACCGTCAGCGCCCTGATTGGCAGCGGTTTAGGACTGGCAGCGGGAACCCTGGGCGGTTGGGTCGATGCCGTCCTCACGTGGATTATTGATGTATTCTTCAGCCTGCCCCATCTGGTGCTGCTGATTCTGATTGCTTTTGCGGTCGGTGGCGGCACGACAGGCGTGATTGTGGCGGTCGCACTCACCCACTGGACGAGCCTCGCCCGTGTCATCCGCGCCGAAGTGCTCCAGGTCAACAGCTCCGACTATGTGCAACTGTCTCATCGATTTGGGCGATCGCCCCTGTGGATTGCCCGCCACCACATGGTTCCCCACATCATCCCGCAGTTATTGGTAGGACTGATTCTGCTATTTCCCCATGCCATTTTGCATGAAGCGGCTTTGTCCTTTATTGGCATCGGTCTGTCGCCTCACATCCCGGCGATCGGCATCATTTTGGCGGAATCCATGCGCCACCTATCCACGGGCTACTGGTGGTTGGGAGTCATGCCAGGACTCTTGCTTCTGCTCGCCGTCAAAGCATTTGATTGGCTGGGAGAAAACTTGCGAGATCTGCTCGATCCGAAGACCAGTCAGGGTTAGGCATGGATGGAAGTCAAGTTTTGCAATATTTAGATGAGGTTTGAAGTTTGAAGCCCCTGGAGATTACCTAGTCCCCCTTCAAAGTTACTGTGGACACATCAATGAGCTACTTTTGCCCTACGCTTGCTTTCCGTTCCATTCGTGCCCGCCCGCAAATAAATTGCGGGCTAATTTCAGGAAGTCCGTTAAAACGGACTGCAAAGCCGGATGAGCGCTTCTCAATCCATTTCAATGGGTTTGAATCCATTAGCCCGCAATTTATTTGCGGGTGGGTGTTGGCTGAGGTCCCATTTGCCTATGCATAGTAACTAAACAAGGGGGAAACCGGAATCAAAGTCCTCCTTATTAAAGGGAATTTAAGGGGGATCGATAACCTGAAATTATGATCAAATACCTTTCAAATTGAACTCCCTTTAAAGCTCTTAAAAATTACTTTTACTCTAATCCTGACAATGCTTTCGATTTCTAATCTCAGTATTACCTTTACCCAGTATGACCAGGGATTGCGGCGCAAACACCTGCATGTCATCACCGATCTGAGTCTGGATGTGCAGGCGGGTGAAGTCGTCGCGGTGGTTGGCTCCAGTGGTTCTGGGAAAAGCTTACTGGCTCACGCCATCCTGGGAATTTTGCCCGACAATGCCGAATGCAGCGGTACATTACTTTTTCACGACAAACCGCTCACCCAGGAACGGTGTGAAGCCTTGCGGGGACGGGCGATCGCCCTCGTCCCCCAATCCGTCGCCTACCTTGATCCCCTAATGAAAGTGGGACGCCAGGTGCAGCGGGTCGCCTGCCTCAACGGGGCTTCTCCAAAAATGGCGCAAACCCTCACCCGCCAAACCTTTAGCCGCTATGACTTAAAGCCCAGCACCCAACAGCGCTATCCCTTCCAACTGTCGGGGGGCATGGCGCGGCGCGTGCTGGTTTCCACCGCCGTTGTCACACAAGCGGATCTGGTGATTGCCGATGAGCCAACGCCGGGACTCCATCCCGATGTGGTGCGCGAAACCCTGAGCCACCTGCGGGAACTGGCAGAGGAAGGACGGGGCGTCATCTTGATTACCCACGACATCGAAGCGGCTTTGCAAATTGCCGATCGCGTTGCCGTCTTCTATGCCGGAACAACGGTCGAGATCGCCAACGCCCAGGACTTTGCCACCGGACGCCTGCGCCATCCCTACACCCAGGCACTCTGGCGATCGCTCCCCCAAAATGACTTTATCCCTCTCCCCGGCAACCAGCCCAATCCCGAACAGTTGCCAGCGGGATGTTTGTTTGGCGATCGCTGCCCCTGGCGCACCTCCGAATGCGAGGTCGATCGTCCGGCGTTACGACAAGTGAATCAGGGTTGGGTGAGGTGCATTCATGCTTAGAGCCGAAGAACTCTGGTTTCGCTATGGCGCACAACTGCCCTGGGTCATTCAGGGACAGAGTATGGCGATCGCCCCCGGCGAAGTAATGGGCATCATGGCTCCTTCCGGGTTTGGCAAAACGACATTAGCTCGGCTCCTGGCGGGCTACCTGCCACCGAACCGGGGACGGGTTACGTTGGATGGGCGATCGCTCCCCCCGCGCGGCTACAGCCCTGTGCAACTCGTCTTCCAGAACCCGGAGCTATCCGTCAACCCTCGCTGGCGCATCGATCACATTCTGCGCGAAGGGCACCCGCCCCTGCTGCACCACCTGGATGCCCTCGGCATCCCCAGCGGTTGGCTTACCCGCTATCCCCACGAACTCAGCGGCGGCGAATTGCAACGGGTGGCGATCGCCCGTGTCCTCAATCCCCATACCCGCTACCTGATCGCCGATGAAATGACCGCCATGCTCGATGCCAATACCCAGGCACTCATCTGGCAAGTCGTGCTCGAAGTCGCCCAGGAGTATCAAATGGGGCTAATTATCATTAGCCATGATGCACCTTTGCTCAAACGGCTCTGTCCCAAATGCCTCGATTTAACCCACTTCAGCCAGTCCAATCCCGACTTAGAATTGAAAATTAAATAAAACCCGGAATTATTGATGAGAAGCGCGGCAATGCCGCGCTTCTCATCAATAATTCTGGGGTTTATTTCGTCCGTGCTCCTTGGAGTATTCCAAGAAATAAAAAACGGTTTTTGGGAATGAAAGGAAGAAGGGATTTGGTAGGGGCGGGTTTATCAGGGCTTTTGCTGTATCAAAGGCTTACGTTCAAAATCCGCCCGTGCCATTCGTGGAATGATTCAATGCACAGTCCAATCCACGGTTTTAGGCGAAGAGATCCATGCCACCTGCGGCAATGATGCCAGCGATCGCCGCTGTCGCCACAGAAGTGATGGCTGTGCCAAACAACCACCAGGCAGCAGTCGCCACACTTTTGCGAACCTCATCTGCTTGCTTCTGCGCTTCGTGCTTCACCGCCCGAATCCGCTTCTCTGCTTCTTCCTGAAGGCGCGTGGCTTGATGCAGAGCACTATCCCGCGCCCCTTCGATCTGGTCGATGATGCGGTTTGCCTGTTCTTCAGAAATATCAGTGCGGGTGCTGAGAAGGGCGGTCAGAGTATCGCGATCGAACTGACTTAGGCGATAGCTCAGCGCTTCAACCCCCGCTTCCGGATCTTCAAACAGCGTCCGCATATCCCGCTTGATAGCGTCATAGTTCAGTTCTGGACGCTCCAAGTCATCAAAGTAATGGCGGATACTGCCCAGAACGCGATTCAGGGTCGCTTGAGTGGTTTCTTGAACCTGCTCTTTAGCTCCCTGAAGCTGGTGCATAGCCTAATTTCGCACCTCCTCCACCTGACCAATAACCTGATCAATAATCCGGTTCACATCCTCTTCAGAAAGGTCTTCCCGCTGAGATAGCAGGGCAACCAATGTGCCCCGATCCACCTGAGAGAGGCGATCGCGCCACTGTTCCAAACCTGCTTGGGGCTGACGCAAAAGTAATTTTAAATCCCGCTGGATTCCCTCTGGATTGAGTTCTTCGCGATCGGTGTTCTTCAAGTAATCGGTAAGAGAGCTTTGCACATCCTGGGCTTGCTCACTGGCTCTGCTTGCCAACCGTCGGGGCGCACGTACCGCTGTGCGTGCCGCCGCCTGCACCTGATCAATCGCTTTATTGACGCGATACTCGCTCACCCCTTGTTGGCTGATGAGCCGCGCCAAGGTGTCCCGATCCATCTGGGCAAAGCGCCGCCGCAGGGCAATACTGCCCATTTTGGGCGATCGCAACAGCGCCATCAACTCCTGCTGAATTTGGTCGGGATCCAGTTCCTCCAATTCGGTGTTACGCAGATACTCTGCAATTTGGCTCACCAGGTGGTTGGATTGATCCTGGAGCTGATCCGCAACGTTCTGAGGCGCATGGACAAGGCGATCGCGAATCGTTTCAAAGCGATCGATCACCTGATGCACCTGCTCCTCGCTGAGGTCTTGCCGCTGTGCCAGCATCGGTTCCAACTGTTCGCGGTCAAGCTGCCCCAAGCCCGCCCGCACCAGGACTTACCCGGTTTCCGGCAGGTTCGCCAGTCGCTCCAGGTTGCGCTGAAGCTGTCCATTCGTCAGATCCCCAGGGCTGGCTTCTTGCAGGTAAGATTCCACCCGTCCCCGCAAATCGCTTGCCTGATGCTGCATCTGGCTCCACTGCTCCTGGGACTGGTTCAAGAAGCGATCGCGCGACTGTTCCAGAGCATTCAGGATGGGGTCGATCTCGTCTTCGTTCAGGTCTTGTCGTCCACTCAACAACATTTGACGGAGAGTAGTGCGATCGAACTGGATCAGACGATTGCCCAGGGTTTCATAGCTGGCTTCGGGGTCAGCTAGCAAAGCAGCAAACTCATCGGAGAGGCGATCGCCCGTCAGCAGTTCCTTTGGAACCGTGCTGAGGAATAGTTCCACCCGCTGCCGCAAGTCCTGACGATTACTTTCCTCTTCCGCTTCCCGCACCTGCTCCAGCACTTCCCGCCGAATCAGTTCGAGCTGGTCAGCAATATCATTGATCCGGCTCTCTTCCAAGCCCTCACGCCGTTGTAGCACCGACACAAAGTAGCGCCGATTCAGTGGCTCAAGCTGTTGCCGCACCAATCCCGCATCTGCATCCGGGTCGCGCAGCACCATCCGGAACCCACTATCCAGGCTCTCAGAACGCAGATACCACGACGGAGAGTGGAGCAAGTAATTTTCGATATCCGTTTGCAACAGGGAAAACGATCCCATCGAATGAAACGCATCCTTAAACTGCCCTGCCCGCTGGGACGCTTGCTGCTGCACGCTATCAACGGCATGGCTGGCCTGCTGACCTGCCCTTTGTTGCAGGCTAGAAAGCTGATTCCCAATCTGCTCCACATCCACATCCGACAGGTCAACCCGCTGAGCCACCGTCGAAATCAGCGCATTAATCCCCTGCGTCAGCACCGCCTGTCGCAAACCACCCCCAGACTGTTGTCCAGACGACTGCCCAGACGGCTGCTGCGTTTGCACCGACTGAAGTAACTGTTCCACTAAATCTTGCAGCTTACCCGCCTTCAAATCCTCTGGGGCGGCTGCCTTCGCCACATTCACCAACCCAGAGGTCAGACCATCAGGCGTTGCCGCTTTCACTGCCCCTGATGCCATATCCGACACATCTAAGCCACTCGTTTGTTGGCTCAAGCTCCCCAGAATTTCCGAAATCTGGCTAGTCACGCCTCCCAAATCAGGGCTGGGAACCTGTAATTGCTGAATATAATCGGCAACATTCTCTCGCAGGCGATCGGGAGCTAAACCCGAAGCCAGTTCCGACTTCAGTTCCTTCGTAACTGCTTCAACAGAAGCTTCCACGGTATTCACAATTTGTGCATTTACCGCACTACCACTCAGCGCAGTTGCGACCGTTCCAAAAACACCCTGCAAGCCACTGCTAGCCGTACTTCCTACCGCACTAAAGACCGATCCCACAGTACGTGAACCAGCCCATAGCAGCAACAAAAAGTAGGCGGACCAGATCACAACTCCCAGAATGGCTCCCAGCCGCAAGCTATGGACTAGCGTGAGTTTTACGGCAAGAAAACAAGCGGTGAAAACGGCGATGTTGACAGTAAACAACATCCAGCCGCCGACTTTAGACTCCATACCGCGAACCTTGCGCCCCCAGCTTTTTGCTTCCCCCTCTGTCGGGTCAATCCCAGCCGAAACATCAGCAGCAAGGGTAAAATTCGTGAGCAAAAACTGAAAAGCGAACGCCATCAGCACACCCGCAATTAGTGCAATGAAAAATTGCGGTCCTGCCAAAAATTCGATCGCCGTAAGTTCTGGCGCTACAGGTGCAACAACCGTTTGAGTTACACCCAGATGAAGGGTTTCTAATACCATGTCAGGTTGAATCATTTTCTTAACTCTAAATTCTTTAAAGATTGATTGGATTTTCTGAAGAGTTCAAATCCAATTGTTGATTATCTGAGCGATAACGAATCGAGAGTACTGTAGGGTCGTTAAACGTTATCGTAACGAACCACTTTTGAGAGCCAAATTATGGGCTTCGCATTCCCTAACGCATCTCACAGGTATTTTTGGGTTAGTAGCGATCGCGGCTTCCCACCGTCGTTCGTTCCCGTTCACGCACCGTCACACGTTCAGGCTTTACAATAAAGCCAAAATAAGCTGCAATCAATGCGGTTAAAGCGTGCAACCAAACATCATTCCCAAAAATAGGAATTAATCCAAACGTTGTGCGAAGGATCGGGAACAAACCCATCACAGCCAAAACGCCATAAAAGATCGCTAATCCTTTGCTATAGCCACGGGAAGCGGTATAAGAACGATAGGCTAGTAACCCCCAGATGCCTACTGCCAAATGCACTAAATTATGTAGCAGATTAATTGGGAAGATCCCTAGCAGATAGCCATATCCAGCATCGACAGCCAGATCAGGAGCAACCGCAGGAACAGTGACAAACCCTGGAATGAAACCCAGGATTCCAACCAATACATAAACGACTCCACTAATTAACGCAAAAAGACGAACACCCATTAGAATTTCTCCTTTCCAAAACAGCTTTTTAAGGGACAAAACTTTTACTGATGAACTATTTGTTGAACTATCTAATGAACTATCTAATGAACTATTTGTTGAACTATCTAATGAACTATCTAATGAACTATCTATCCAAGGAACTGCTGATCGGCTCATTGACCCATTGAGTGGTGAAGTCAGCAGCGGCTTGTACCAGCGCAAAGTTGATGGGAGCCGCGATCGCCGTTACCTTGCATTCCCTTTCAACCGCTCCAGTAAAGGGCGAGTCGGCTGTCGCAGAGGAAAGGCTCGTTCTCCTATAACTTGTTCTCCTATATCGGTGCTCCTATATCGTCGGCACATTACCATGCATAGGCTGGATGCACACTTCCAGAGCATCAAACGATCGTGCTCCCAAAACACTGTAAAGGAGTTGCCTGCAATCTATGTAGCGATCGCTTTCAGCCTAAAAAATGCTGCATCAAGAAGCCTCAGCATGGAGGCATACATTCTCACCTCTAGCAGTGCCTAAAGATATAGAAGCTATTTGCGCTAGAAGATTTGCGCTAGAAGAATTAACAGCAGGAAGCCTCTACCCTGTGAAGAGTACTCTAAAAATTCTTTTTCTAATGCTAAGCTCTAAGTATCTGTGGTAGCACCAGAAGCGGTGCAAACCTGTTGTTTTACCCTCACAGTGCCCCATGAATCTGGATTTATTGGAAAGTATTGGTTTGGGATTGGGTTTGGGAATCGCCGCTGGGTTCCGAATTGTCGTACCTTTCCTGGTTCTGAGCAGCGCGGCTCTGTTTGGTCACTTACCCCTAACTGAGCAGATGAATTGGCTGGGCACTTACCCCGCCTTCATTGGGCTATCCATCGCCCTTGCTGTAGAGATTTTGGCGTATAGCATCCCCTGGTTCGATAGCTTTGTAGATACGATCGCGCTCCCCATTGCGGCAGTTGCTGGAACCGTCATCATGGCGATCGCCACCAACCAGCTCGATCCCTTTGCTCAGTGGACGCTGGCAATTATCGTCGGAGGTAGCGCTGCCGCAACGGTGCGGGGCTTGAATGGGTTTACCCGCTTAGTTTCAACGACAACCACGGGTGGTCTAGCCAACTTTTTGATTGCGATCGCAGAACTCATAGGTGCAGTTGTGCTGTCCCTCTTATCGTTGATTGCACCCGTTGTTGCCCTGGTGGTGGTTACGGTGTTACTGATTGGGCTGCTTCGCTTCACCCTCAAAACCTTTGCTTCCCAACAACCCACCACGCCAGGAGCCGAATGATATCAGGATGTGGTATGACTCATAGGATCACGTACGAAATAACATCCGGAATTTTTGATGAGAAGCGCGGCAATGCCGCGCTTCTCATCAAAAATTCCGGATGTTATTTTACAACGCTTTGCGCTTGAATCAGCCACAGTTATTTTTGTGAGAGCCGCGCGGAGCGCGGCTCTCACAAAAATAACCAGGTTTTAAGCGCTTGAAAAGCGCTGTATCTTCAATCCATAGCGTCCATTCATGTCGTTGGAACATCGACGGCTGAAGGCGACCCATACACCCGACAAGCCATAATCCGGTGCTCTTTCCCTGTTTCTTGCATCAGTCGAGAGGCTTCCGCCTCTGCAACCTCCTGACTAGAAAAAGAGGGAATTACTCTACCATTTTTGACCACAGAAAAGAACTTTTGTTCTCCCCCAATCACTTCGCGTCGGACAATCTGATAAGTTTCCCGAATTTTGGGCTGAGGACGGGGTTCGTACATCCGGCAAATGGCTCCTAATTCATGCGTTATTTACCACAAACAATTTGTTCGCAGCCTATTCCAGAAAGTTGAAGATTATAAAACGCCCTATCCATTTACCCACAGGACAGGAGATCGCAAATCCTCGTTCCCGTGCTCGCAGATCTGAGCCAAACGGTTCACTCTTCCCAAACAGGCAACTCGATTCCCGTGCGCTCCAATGTGTTGCGTACCTGGTCAAGGCGACGGTGGATTTTGTCTCGCGACTTGCGCAAACGCTTGATGCGTCGCCCCCGATCGCACTGCTCCTCATACTTGGCGATCGCATACAACGGGATGTATTGCGACTTCTTGCCGTTCACGAAGGTCTGATGGCGCGATCGCAGACAGGCATATCGTCCTGGGTCTCGTCCCTTCCCCGCTGCCGTTCCGCCTGCCGCCGTCCGCTGCACGTAGCAGTCCAATAGATAGGGCTGCGCCTCCAGTTCTTGCAATTCATCCTGGACAAATTCCAGCGCTTGCAGGGAACTGGCGGCTTCTAAAGTTGGTTTTACCGCATTGAGTTGGGGGCTGTAGGCATCTACAAACCCCGCTGCTAGAAGGAGCAGCGAATGCAAATTGCTGCCGGGACGTTCGAGCAAGTGAATCTGGGTATCGGGTGGTAAGCTCCGAAACGCTTCCTGTAAAGGATGATGTGCCCACTGACGGTACAGATTTGCTGCAACACTGATGTGGAGAATCGCTTGTTTACGAATCACGAAGGCAATACCCGCAGAAGGTGGCAATTGCTGTCCCATCGGCAAGGGTATCGTAGGCAATGCCCAGGGGTCGAGGTCACTGGTCGGTAAAGACACTGGCATAGGTGGGGGCGATCGCACAAAATATCACGATTCTTGCAAAGATTATAGTTTGTTGCAGAACCAGGAAACTGCACAAGAATAAAATTATCTCGTCAGATCTAAGGATCATGTACGAAATAAAACCCGGAATTTTTGATGAGAAGCGCGGCAATGCCGCGCTTCTCATCAAAAATTCCGGGTTTTATTTCGTACATGATCCTTAGATCTCTGTGGTTTAAAGTTGAGATCTAATTGGTTTAGAACACGATGAGCTTTGTCACTGGCATAAACGATTTCCTGATGCTCTGTAGAATCAAAATTCCATCCATTAATAAGCAGGTGCCAGACGCTTGAGCATCAGTCGGACAAAGCGAAGGGTGAAGGTATTATTGGGGTTCTATGGCTACTCTCTGCAACCGATTACAGAGAGTAGCCAAACTGTATCTATTCGGCTCAGGCAACAGTTTGCTTGAGGTAATCTGCCAAACGAATTGCCAATGCCGCCAGGGTCAACGTTGGGTTCGCCGCTGGTGAACTTGGAAAGACAGACAGATCACAGGCATAGAGGTTGTCGTAACTGAGGAACTTCAGGTTGGGGTCTACAACTCCGTCTCCATTGTCTGACAATCGGAGTGTTCCTACTTCATGCGCCACTCCGCCGAGTCCCGCTTCCTTCAGCGTCAGATCATTGTTGGGTAACGCTACGCCACCAAAGCTATTAATGACCTGATCTTTTAAGGCATTCATTTCCCCAAAAAAGCGATCGCTCTCGGGGCTACGCTGCATTTGTACTACGGGTTTGACATAGGAAGGACCAACTTGCTGGACGGTGTTCGACTCCATCAGCGGCGAGTTAAACAAAAACACCAGTTCACAAAGCATCATGTTATTTCGTAATAACAAGTGTTGTGCTGCAATATCATCATCAACAAAGCGTCCCTGGTTAAAGTCAGCACCTAGCTCTAGCACCATATTGAAGGCATGCTGATCGGCAGAGACTAATTTATGCTGCGACAGGATCTTGCTTGAATCAAGGGCACTAAAGAAAGGCGAGGAAGCGGGAATAGCAAAGTGAGTGAAATAAATGGGGTGATCGGTAATGCCAATTCCAATTTTGCCATTGGGATCTAGCAATCCGCTGAGTTGTGCAATCTTGGCACTTTCTACCGTTCCTGCCGACAGCACGACTGCCTTGGCTTGATAGGTGCGATAGGTTTGTGCGATCAAATCATAGGCGACAACTCCAGTCACCGATGTGCCCGTGGTCTCCAGGGCAACGACGGCATGGTTCAGGTTAATGAATAGGTTGTCATTCCCAGTAGGATCGTCTGTCAGCCTTGACTCCATCAGCAAGTCAGCCGTTGAAAACATCCCCGTAGGAATCAGGCTGCCATTGCTATATTGCACAGCCATTGGTGCATCAAAGTGATTAAAGTCAGGAAACTGGTTACGCAGTGCTTGCTTTACCCGTTGATGATAGGGTGAAGGTACCTGGGGTGATCGGTTCATCAAGTCTTCTGCCCGCTGATAGCCACTGTCTTCCAGATACCACTTGATCTCCGTCGGCCAGAAATCCATTTCCCAGGAGAGCATTCGAGGAATTAGCCCACCCCAAAAGAGCGATCGCCCTCCCAGGTTATAGGCTTGTCCTCCAACAAAATTTGATTCGGGGGCATTAGTGTAGTTATCAATCTTAAATTCGTCGTACAGTCCCCAGATGTGCTTGTCAAACTGTCCGACCCGATGCTGCCGGGGTAAGTTCGCAACGTGGCTGGGGAAGAGATAACTACCTGCTTCAAGTACCAGCACCCGCATCCCCAAATCCGACAGTTGGTCAGCCAAAATCCCGCCACCAATGCCAGAACCAACAACAATTACGTCAAACAATTCCGCTTCGTTGAGGTTAGGTTGAAAGAAGAGTTGCTGAACGTGAGAATTCTCGACCACCATTTCCTGACGGGGTGGAAATGTAATTTGTGCTTCTGTATAGATGTAATCACCACCGTTGACGGGGGACAGGAACAGGTCAGGACCAGACATCCAGTAGGTGCGCTCCAGGATAAATTTGAAGGCTATGCCAGCCCCGTAGCGAACCTCTGATAGGTCAAACAGCCATTCATCATTCTCATAGATACCCGGAATATCTTGATCCCAACCGTCGATATTATTGCGTAGAGTAATTTGTAAATCAGGGCGGAAATTAACGGACTGGAAACGAATTCTAAACATGGGGCTTTCTACCTTTTATGACTATGAGTGACGAATGAATGTAGCTAGGACTGTGGGAAGGAATTAGAACAAACAAGGATTACGAATTTACCCAAGACAACATCCTCTATCGGAAACACGAGAAATACCCCGCTCTCCGGACACAGCGGAAGAGTAAATGTCAAGAAATTCTCAAAGTTAAGCAATGTAGCACTCAGGATTACGTACGAAATAAACCCCGGAATTTTTGATGAGAAGCGCGGCAATGCCGCGCTTCTCATCAAAAATTCCGGGGTTTATTTTATTTCCGATCCTCAGTACTTGGAGCCAGAATGGTGATTTACAGCGCTTCGCGCTTGAATCAGCCACAGTCTCTATTTTCAAACCCCCTCTAACCTTGCACTTCCTTGCCTTGCTTGATCGCCCGTCGATAAGTGCTAATGAAATGATTTGTGCCGACATCGCCCTGCTGGCTGGAGAACACCCAGGGTTGCCCCATGTGGACATAGACGGACTGGTTCAAATTGGTTGGGGGCAGTAAGGTAAAGGTGTCTGACAGATTGGCGATGCGGTAGCTGTTGGGGACGAGTTGGCTGTGGGCGGTGGCGAAGGTGCGATCGCCCATGCGCGGAGCGCCGTAGGTGTAGAGCCGGATTTGCTCCTTGAGTGGCGGGAGTTTTTGGGCGAGGTCGAGGGCGGCAAGGGCGGCGACGGAGGCTCTCAGGCTGTGTCCTGTGATGTAGCAGGGGACGGATGGATCGAGCTGTTGGGCGGCGGCAAGGGTCGCTGCCGAGAGGTTGCGGTAGATGGTCGCAAAGCCTTCGTGCAGTTTGCCGGAAAAGTTGAACGGCATCGAGTCGTCATGGGGAATTTGTTTCGCCTGGAAGTTTTGGAGCCACTCGATCGATTGTTGGGTTCCCCGAAAGGCAATGATGTTGGCGGTGGGAGAGGACAACACAAATCCCCAAAATACGGGGATTTGCCACTCAATGGTGATGACTTTTCCGGCGATCGCCCGAATCTCTTCTTTGACAAAGTCGATATTCTCTTGAAGCTGTTCGTTTAAGAGCAGGGTCGATGTCGGTGGAATCTCAACGGTTTGTCTAACTTCTGCATAATCCGGTCCTTGAATCGATGCCCGTTGTTGATAGGAATTCAGGGATTGGATGTAGCCGGGTAAGCGGGCGATCGCGCCCTCATAATCGGGCTGAAATTTGCCGTAGAGATATTGCTCGGTGCCCAACCGACAACATTGAATGAGCAAGTTGGACATTTCCCGCTGATAGGGCGATCGCGGTGGTGTGAGCTGCACCGATGCTTGAATGGCTGCGGCTGCTTCGACAGCCAGACTATCGCCAGTAAGAGCCGCCTCAAGGGATTGCTCCAGGTATTCGGGGGATTGCAGGAAGAAGTCGGTGGCGATCGCCTGCTGTCGCCGGATCTCCCGCAACCGGGCGGCTTCATGCAGAGCCGTTGCTGTTACTCCGGTGATTAACCCACCCAGCAAAAATTGTCGCCGCGTTAGCTTACCCATGATTGGACTCCTCTCCGGCTTGAGTAGCATAGGCTTTGAGGTAGCTGTGATTAATCACAAAACCGACCATCCACACCAGCGCAAACAACGATGCGGAGACCGCAAAACGATGCACGATTGGAAGGAATGCACTGACGATAATGAGCGTCAGCCATGCCATAAATGCAATGGATAAAGCCCCAATCCCACCGAGGAGACTATCGGTGCTTGCCCAAAATCCCCCTCGGCGGGAAACATTCCAAATTTTTCGAATATCCTGACGCATTTTGAATAGCAAAATACTCGTCAAAATCAACGTCACAATAAACAAATTTGGAAAGGGATTGAGTCCGATAATGGCTGCTCCCAGGGCATAGTCCAGCGCCAACTCATACCCGGCACGATAACGACGGCTGGATGTATAAGCTGATGCTTGATAGTTGTCTAGGTGTTAATTCGTGGAAAAAGAAATCTGAAAGCCAGGAATGGCAAGACTATCAAGAAATAGCCGTTTTTCCTTTCCCGGTTTTTAATCCAGATTTACAGGAGAAATGGATTTTGCTTCTCGCAGAGGAATGCGCCGCTGAAGATTGCAATACATGCTGGAACGAGGTTCTGATATTTCTACAGCCGTAAAATAACACCTAGACAACTATCGCTGATGCTTCTAAGAAGGTAGACGAGTCGTCCTGAGACATGGGCTTGTGTTCTCCAAAGGCATCAAGATTCGCATTGGGTCAGGGATGTCACAACCGTTGTCGAAACGGTGCTAAACCAGTTTGCCTGGATCTGGCGAGAAGAGGCACTGCGGTTAAACCCGTTGACCGCCCGCTGCCAGGAGGGGTCTCCGGATGGCAAGATTAAGCCGTAGAAGTCGCAGGTCAGGGGCAATTCGGGAAGCAGGGTAAACTGGCTGGGGTCGAGGTTTTGCTGCGCTAGTTCTCCCAGGATCAACACGCTATCATCGGCAAAGACATCAATGCGACCGTTGGCAACGGCATCCACGCCCGCTGCGGTGCCCAAAATTCCCTCAAAGTAAACGATGTCTGCATCGGGATAACGACCCTGCACAAACTGTTCCGTTGTGGTTTCTCGCAGAACTCCGGTTTGGACGCCTGCCAGGCTGCCGTTGGGGGCGATCGCCCCAGCCTCGCTACTCCGAACCAAAAACTGTGTTCCCGTCGCGAAGAAGGGGGTGGAGAAAGTAACTCCTTCTACATCGGTGCGAATGGTGTTGGGTCCACATTCGGCGTGGATGGTGCCACTGCGAACTAAGTTGAAGCGTTCGCGCAAGTTCGACGGAAAAGGAATTACTTCCACTGCAACGGGGCGTTCCAGGGAGTTGGAGAGGGATTGAGCCAGCCCGTCTGCCAGGTCAAAGCAGTATCCCGTCCATTGCCCAGCGGCGTCGATATAACCGAAGGGTGGGGCATCGGAGCGAATCCCAATCCGCAGCAATCCCGACTGGCGAATGTCGTCCAGAACGGTCGCGGGCGCAGGGGCAGGAGCGGTGTCGATTGTGGCAGTGAGGCGATCGCTTCCCGGTGCGATGCCGCCATAGGCGGGTGCCAGTTGCTCTGGGGTGAGGGAGCGCAGCATGTAGAGTTGCATCGCATCCTGGCGAATAGTTTCCGCATAGGATGCGGTCAGGTAGGGTTGATAGGTTGTGTCTTGAGGATCGCCCAAGTAGTTTCTAAAGAAGGCGACGCTTAACCCCTGGATGTAGCTCCGTCCAATGGCGGCATCGGGACCCCGGAGGGCTTCGGGGATGGTCGGTACGTTTTCGGGAGGGCTGGTGGAGAAGTGATTGCCCGGAGCGAAAAGCGCCAGATACTTGTCGGGGGTATCGAGCCAGGAAAACATGGGGATTTGCTCATACACGGATGGGGCGAGAATATCTTCGCTTCCCGCCAGTATCATCAAGGGAATGTCGATATTCGCAATGCCCTCAGGACCGAACATCGTCGCCCCCATCGGGAATTGGGCGATCGCCGCCCGAATACGCGGGTCAGAAAAGTCGAAATCCGTGGGTGGCAAGTACCGCGACTGACATTGCAGCACAAAGGACGGATTGAACTGGGTCAAGCCCTGGGAACAGGCTTCGCGATAGCGGGCGGGGTTAAACGTCGCTCCGGCACTCGCCAACGCCGTGGTTCCCCCCAGCGATTGCCCCATCACCCCAACCGACTGTACATTCAACCGCTCTGCCCAGGCGGGGTCTGTCGCGACCCGCTGTTCTAACGCATCCAGCAAGAAAGTAATATCGAGCTGCCGACTGACATATTCGATGGGGTTGGTAATATCCCCCAGTTGCCCCGTCAGAAACAGGCTGCGGTAGGTGTCGGTGGTGCCAATGTGCTCGGGAACGGCAACGGCGAAGCCATGGGATGCCAGGTGCTCTGCGATATATCGTCCATCCCCCAAACGCCCGCCCCAGCCGTGGGAGTACACGACGATGGGCGACGGCTCCGTTGTCCCTTGCGGCAGGTACAAATCCGCCCGCAGGGTATAGTTGCCGGAATAGCCTTCGAGGGTTGGACGGGCAGCTTGAACCGGGATACTCAGCGTTTCCTGGGTGAAGGCGTAGGGTCCAGGTTGGCTCAGATCCGGTAGTTGGGCATAGTCAAACGGTGGCTCGGCAGCGGCTTCCTGGGCGGAGAGTTGCATGATGGTGTCAACAGCGGCTTGCTGATACATTGAGGTTGCCGCCAGCTCTTGACTGGCGGCGATTAGGGCTTCTACGTTCAAGCGAATATCGTCGGTGGGGTATTGCCGCATCAGATCCAGGAAGGTCCACCCCTCTGGATGATTTACCGAGGCGAGAATGACGGACGATCGCAACGCCTGAAAGCCGTTCATCCCCGAATCTGTTTGCAGAGCATTGCCGATGCTTTGAAGCACCTGCTCCACCATCGGCATGTAGGTGAGCCGGGCGATCGCCGCCGGACTGGTCTGAATCGGCGCATTCAACACCAGCCGGAACTGCGCCTGGGTATCCGCATCCATCGCCGACAACAGCAGATTCAGGTTGCCCGATGCCTCTCCCGTCTGGGCAAAGCGCTCCAACTCATCCAGCGGAATGGATACCTGAGCCGGGCCGATGTAGGTGGTGATGCGCTCGGCACTGAGGGCAGACTGTGGGAAAAGGGCGATCGGAAATAGTCCAAGGCTGCACCCTATAGCCTTGAGCAGAAGTTTTTTGACAAGTTTGGTGGTCATCATGGGAATCTAAAAATTTATGAGAAACGAAAGTTGTAAGAAGTACCAGGGACCCGGATCATCACTAACAACCTGTTGAATGGCGTCGCCCGGGAATGCAACAGAACCACTGGCATACACCAGAAAATTGCGAGACAGGTTGTATCTCGCCGTTAACGTCACTTCCTGCCCAATATCGGCGGAGTCGAGGAAAGAGAGGGCTTGAGTCCCTCCCAAATTGTTTGATTCCGCCGCAGAGAGATGAATGTATTGCAGTGCCAAATCAAATCGTTGGGATGGGCGTAGTCTTAAAACTGCTTGATGCGTGATCAGGTTGGAATTTTGGTACAGCTTGACGAGATTTGCCCCTTGAATCCAGGTATCGGGGCTGCCGCCAGAAAGTAATGGATCGAAGCGTTCAAAAGCGGATGTGTTGGGATCATCGCCGCTGAAATAGGCGTAGCGGTAGCTGAGGGTGGGAGTCCAGGGCACATCTCGAACGGTGTAGCCAATTTGCCCCCAAACCGCATTCGCCGCCATATCAAAGTTGTTGTTCCACTGGTGGACATATTCCGCCTGGAGCCAAAGCCCATCCAGCCCAAAGGGATTGGTGAAGCGAACGCGAGGGTAAATGACATTCAGCCCTTCTCTGGAGAACACATCCGTCAGGGTGAAGTAGGAAAAATCGGAGTTGGGAACGTTGACATAGCTCAGCCCCAGTTGAATCGAGCGATTGTCGTCATATTCTAGATTTGCGCCGATGAATTCTGTTTGCGTGTTGAGCAGGGGCAACTCGTTGGGGTCGAGGTAGAACCCTTCCAGACGGAGGTTATTCCAGCGAATACGACCAATCACGGTGCTGTCGAATGCGGTGCGCGGGTTAGAGAGGATGGTGGCGCGATCGCCCCCATTGCCCGCACCATTGGCAAACAAGAGTCCATTACTAATCCGATAATCCTGCCGTCCAGCAGATAGGTTGATGCCAAAGCGCGAATTATCCGTGCGATAGCCGTAAACAAAGCCTCCATACAAATCTTCGATGCTGCTGAAGATGCGATCGTCCGATTCAAACAAATCCGGTTGAAGGGTGGCAGAGACGATATTAGACACGCCTCCATACATATAAAGCGGAATCGTATCGATCTGGGTAATCCCAGCCACGCCTAATTCTAAATAGCCGTCGAACCAACTGTAGGTACCTGAGCCAGCAGGATCACGGGCGAGGGGATTTCCCTGGGTGAACGTATCGGCGTTGCCAAACCAGGTGTTATCGCTGGTGAAGTTGGAAAGCCCACCCCGCAGGATGGCAACAGCAGTGGCGCGATCGCTCGTATAAAGGTTCGGAAATTCTCGCCAATCCCCCGTCACAAAAATGCCCGTTTCCGTGGGAGCCGCGACCGCTTCAGGGGCTAGTTGCACGGAGACAACGACAACCACCTCACCGGGAATTTGCACCTCATACAGGGCATATTGCGCCGATTCTACAAACGGCAGTTGTTCAACCCGTTGCAACCCTGCATTCAAAAAGAGTGGGTTGTAGCTGTCTCCTGTGCGTACGGCGAAGGCTTGGGTGATTTGTTGTTGATATTGTTGGTTGCGATCGCCATCCTCCGCAGAATTTTCAAGATAAACAATCACTTCTGCAATCCGTTCACCGTTTAGCAAAGCAGGATTCAGCAGAAATCCCCCCGGAGGTACGGACTCGGACGGTATTTCAGATGAAGGGTCAGATGAAGGGGAAGATGCGGGGACCGTTGCGGGTGGGTTTGCAGGGGCGGCATCTGGAGAAGCCTCCTGGGATAGGATAGGCGTGTTGTCTCCACCACCACTCACGCTTGATCGTGCAGGAAAATCCTCATGCGTCAGGTACTTCGCTTGACTCGGTTTGATGCCTACCCATGCTGCGTCATCAACTGCATTTGCATCAACATTTGCATCAACAATGGTTTGCGCCTGAACAGCGTTGCAAAACACGAGAGGCGCAAAGGCTGTCACACAAAGCAATGATAAGGACGTAGAGCGAAGGAATGACATAGCGATGAATGCACGGGTAGATTTTGAACGGATGGCGTTGAACTTGTAATTTTCTGGAACTTGTAATTTTCTTGGAAATGATGCCCCTGGTTGGTGGGCAAACCGTTTCCCCTCATCCCCCAGCCTCTTCTCCCACCGAGCTACCGTGTATACACAAGTTTCTTGCCCTCGTTTCAGGTTTATCCCGCTCCCCGTTAACACCCGCCCGCAAATGAATTGCGGGCTAGTATAGAAAACCCATTGAAATGGGTTGGGGCGTTCCTGTGGGTTTTTCCAGTCCGTTTTAACGGACTTTGCCGATTAGCCCGCAATTCATTCGCGGGCGGGCTAACGGCTGAAGTACTGACTGGTGTATGCACGGTAGCCCGTTCTGGGAGAGGGGTTTGGGGTGAGGGCTTCCGAGCTTTATCCGCCCATCAGACACGGCAAGGCGTCAGAAACGTTCCCCCATCGCTTCGTCAAGCGACCTTAGTACGCCGTCCAACCGCCATCTGTGGCGTAGACGCAGCCCGTCAAATTGGAGGCATCCGCCGAGAGCAGGAACAGGATAATAGCTCCCTGTTCCCAAACGGTTGCCATCCGGTTTTGAGAATCGGATGCCATTAACAGGCTTTGGGTCTTGAGAAGGGCTGTGGGGCTTCCGCCGCCTTCTTGCTGGGATGCCCGGACAAACTCAAAGGCGCGTTCGGTCATGGGTGTGTCCGTCGCAGCCATATTCACCGAATTGATCCGAATGCCGTTGGGGGCATAGTCCACCGCCGCCTGTCGGGTTAAGCCCGTCACCCCATGCTTGCTGGCAACATAGGCAGGATTGCCACCCAACCCGGTCAACCCGGCAATGGAACCAATGTTGACGATCGCCCCACCGCGCCCCTGACTTACCATCTGACGCAGTTCAGCCCGCATGGACTTAAAAACCCCTGTGGTATTGGTCGCCAGCACCGCCTCCCAATAGTCATCGGTTGCTTCATGGATGGAGCGGGGCAACAGATTCCGCTGCCCTGCAAAATTGAGCGGTTGCCCCGGATCGCCCCCATCCATGACCCCCGCCGCATTTAACGCCAGGTCTAATCCACCAAACACGCGCACGGCTTCTGTAACGGCGCGATCGCACACCTCAGTCTCCACCACATTGCCAAGGATGGCGATCGCCTCATGCCCTTCTCCTTTGATTTGCCCAACGGTTTCATTCAGTTCAGCTTCTTTGCGATCAAGAGCGACAATTTTTGCGCCCTCCCGTGCCGCCCGAATCGCTGTTGCCGCCCCAATCCCCGTTGCGGCTCCGGTTACCAGCAGCGTTTTGCCCTGGAAGCGATTGGGAATAAAGTAATTGGGATCAGTCGGGGTAATGTCAACCATTGGGGATGCTCCAAGTTGTGAAAGAGATGGGTTTGCCAGTTGTGATGCAGGGTCGGGCTGGGCAGAGGCAGGGGAGGCGGAAAGCGCTTTTTCCTGTTGGGCTGCCAGCCCCACGGCTAAGGCAAATGAGCCTGTGCCGAGTGCCAGAAATTGACGGCGGGAGAGAAAGTAGCGGAGAGCTTCTTGAACCCCCGGACTTTCAAGATTCAGACGAGAAAAATCAGGTTGCACGAACTAAACCTCTAAACCATGTGGAGAACTGTGGAGAACTAATTAATCTGCGGCGATGGACAGGGCGTGGCATTGGGGAAGTCCAACAACTCTTCCAGGGAGAAGCAGACGAAGGGGTTTTCGGGAACGGGTGCCGGACCAGCGGCAACCCAAAGATGGAGCCGTGCCGGGTCGAAAGTGGCCTGGCGATGGGCACCATTCCCACCGGGGCTGGCATCGTCATCAAATACCGTTAAGGGGCTGGGGGTGAGGGTTTCAGGGTTGGTGCGATCGCGCAATATCTGGGTCATCGCTTCCGGATCAACCGCACCATAGAGGGTCGCCAAGCCATCGGGTTCTAGCAGTTGCTCGTAGCGCTGCCAGCGCAACAGGCTGGAGGCATTGGGCGGAGCCTGCTTGTCATACATTTCGGGCAAGGCAAAGTGGTTGGTGGCATAGAGAACACCATTTTCCTGGAGTGGGCGCATCCCAAAGTGCTGTCCCGTAAACTCCATCACCCCTGCCTGTTTGGATTTGCCATCGGTCGTCATGATGATGTTGGGACGGACTCTGGGCTGGGAGGCAAAGTAATCCACGACCTCATCAAAGGTGGTGGCTCCTTGCAACACCTGCGCCATCAACTGCACATTACTGGCTCCGCTAAAGGACAGCTCATCGGTGCTGGCTGCCAATGCCGTATCCAGCCCCAATGTAATGCCCGCCACATTCAGCCCGGAGTTGGGCCAGACGACGCCCGGATAGGTGACGAAGGTATGGGGCAGCCCGTCGTTGGGTTGGCGCACAAACACCACGGGATTGTTCATGATGTAGTCGATGGGGGTGCCGCTATCCACGGTGCTGCCGTGGTAGAGGTAGCCATCCCGACTGGCTTCATTGGTTGCCACAAACTGGCTGCACCCTTCCCACAGCAAAACCTGGGGCAGCGTATAGCCAAAGGCATCCTGATAGACATCGCCGTAAGCCAGCACCATACAGGCTTCGTAGGTCATGCCAATGTCACCGATGGCATCTGCCATGCCGCGACATTCTTCAGCGGCATAGGAGAACGATCGCCCCTGCGACACATTCGCCAGCGCCAACCCACGCCCCGCAAACCGGAGAATTCCCAGGGTGGTGTCGCCCAAACTGGCAATCTCATCCCGCAGAAGTTCTCCATGCTGATAGCCCATTTCATAGGACGTGCCCTGGAGCCAGACCACGTTGATATTGCCGCGCTTTTCCTTGTGGGCGGGGACGGGTTGCCAGTTGGGAGGGAGGAATTCGGCGCGGCGATCGCTCGACACCATCAGCGGTGCAATGTTGGTCGGGTTTTCCAGGGGTGCTTCACAGGTGCAAACCTGATCTGATAAGGAAGCTTGCAACCCCACAAACCAATCCTCCAGGGCAACAGAGCCACCCTCGGTCGCCCCTGCACTGCCCAGGCGCTTGATCTGCCGTCCCAATGACGCCAACTTGCCCCCGTCAAAATACAACTGCCGGGTAGGGTAGTTTGCTAAGAACTCCAGGAACGTGATCTTGTTATCTTCCACCGCCGACAGCACCAGGGCTGAGCGCAACGCCTGGATGTTCGTGCGGCGCGTCCGGGTATGAACGATTTGCCCCACTTGATACAGGGCATACTCACCCAGCAAAGAGTTCAGCGTTGTGTCGAGGAACAGGAGATCAACCGAAACTTCCTGGGTCAACGCCGATCGCAAGTCCTCGGCATTCACCCCAGCGATATTGAAGTAGAACCGCCAAGCCGCAGGCAAACTGCCCGTTTCGACAAACGTAGTCAGTTCAGCCAGGGAGATAGACGATTGAAAGGGACCCAGGGTAACCACAAGGTTCTTGTCAGGAACGGTGGAAGCCTGGGCTAGTGTCAGGGCTTTGTTGGGTGCTGGGTAAGCAGCGGTAAGTGCCTCATCCGCCAGCAACGACTTCATGAGCGTGTTGACTTTGTTACGGGCAACAGCGCGTCGAGAATGGGGTGCATCGGAGGTGGCGGCGACGATGGCATCGGGCTTCGTGGTCGAAGCAGCGGCACCATTGTCGCAATCGCACAGCATTTCCGGCAAAAGCTGTTCGGCAATATTCAGAACGGGACCAATGCGGGTCAGCAGCAGGTCAATGTCGCGATAGACCGGAACCAGTTGATCCAGCGATATTCGCACCGAGGATTCGGGATAGTTCTCCACCAATTCCAGGGTTGAAAAGGTGTCATCCTGCTGGATGGATCGCCCGAAGGCTTCGCTCAACGCCTCCAAATTATTCTCCCGCCGCAGGGGATCGCCCACGGCTTTGTTCATCACGATCAAGCCAAATTCGCGGGGGATGAAGGGCGATCGCCCATAGGGAACCTGTCGATTGAGATAATCTTGAACCGTTGCCGCATCCTGCTCCGTTGCTGCAAAAAATGCCTGGAGTTCCGGGGAAGGTGTCCCGGTTTCAGCAAAAGCTTTGAGTTCGCTCAGTCCCATATCCAGCCGTTGATCGCGAAATTGCAAAATCACGGTTTGGGCGGCTTGGGCTTGTGTGACGAAGACGACAAAAACCGCTGTAAGTGATAGCAATAAACTGCGTAGAAGCAGCGATCGCTTAAACCAACGGCTCACTATTTTTAGTGCATTTCTCATAATGATTGATTACTCCAGAACATGACTCACCCTTGAAACTTACTGTGTATATACAGCTCTCTTGATTTCGCTATAGATCCACCTGGCTCCCTGTTTGTACCCGCCCGCGAATGAATTACGGGCTAATCGGCAAAGTCCGTTGAAACGGACTGGTGCGCACTGATCGAGGTTTTTTCAACCCATTTCAATGGGTTTCCTGACATTAGCCCGCAATTTATTCGCGGGCGGGCTATGGGTTGAGGGGTTGGGCGATCGCACAGCCTCCCCAGCTCAGCAGCAACACCAGTAGGCAAAGCGTCAATCGTTTCATCGGTTTCCTCGTAATAACAAAACTTTGAGTAATTTTTGGGGCTACAAAATCCCAACGGACTACAGCTTAAAACCCTGATAATTCAACCAGGGAAAGCTTTTGATTAAGCTGTTCTAAAAAGCGCCAGGCAATGACCAATTGGGCAAAGTTTGTTGCCGAAAGCTTCTCAAATTGTTCTTGCGGTATCGCTTCTTGAAGGGGAATGCCTGTGCAACGAACAATGTAGTTCTCCAATTCGTGGAGGGTTTCCGGGGAGAGATCGCCGTCGATGTGGATGGCGATCGCCGTTCGTCCCCAATAGCGAAAGGGCACCGCCGCTAGCAGAAACGCAGGTTGGTTGACCTCCAGCATGGAAGCCAAATCAAACGGGATGGATAGGCTGGGAAGAGTGTGTTGGGTGGGTTCCAGAATCAAACTCACCTTGTAACCCTTTGAGGTTTGGGTTTCTGAAAAGCGGGCAGGTAGAAATTTTTCTAATTCGCTATGGGCAACCTGAATCACAACATCCGCATCAATTTTTTGGGCATCAATCCACCGCAGAAAGGCTGCTTCCCGTTGCAACATTTCCTGTTCCAATGCTTCCGCTTTGTGTCCCCGCTTTTTCACATCCCGATCCCACTTCCACTGCCATTTCACCTCGCGATCGGGGGCAACGTAGAGGCTGAAATCCAGGTAGGGTAGAAACTGAGGGTATAAAACATGCAGTCCTTCTACAACAACAATCGGGGTTGGTAGAAAAGGTTCGGGCGGGTCAAACTTGCCAGTGGCGTGGTTGTAGATGGGGATGGCGATCGCCTTTCCCTGCTTCAGTTCGGATAAGTGCTGCTCCAACAAATCCAGATGGTTGGCATCTGGATCGAGCGGTAAGCGTCCGCTCTTTTGCCGTTGTTCCCGGTCTTCTTTGTGATAGCCATCCGTGCAGATGGTGGACACAATATCGCTACCCAAAAGGCGACGAATGCCATTGCTGAAGGTGGTTTTGCCACTACCACTATCGCCGGATACGCCGACGATGATGGGGGCTTGTAACTGCTTGAGGCGATCGCGCAGGGCATAGGATACAGGCGTTCCCGAAGCTGACATAGAGGCGCTTGACTACATGTGTAACTGGATAAACAGACTCTCGATGCACAAGACATAGGTCTGCAGCTACAAACGATAAAGCAGAAAAGTGCAAAACCGGTTCATTTCTGGTTGCACGTGCCCTTGTTACCAAATTGTCACTTTTCTTTGATTGGATGCAGAGTGACGAACTGTTTTACGTTTTAATGGATCTATCAGCTCAACCTCAGGCTAGAAGGTATGCGAATCCTGCTCGTTGAAGATGACGACAACCTGATACAAGCCCTCACGCCGCTGCTAGGCAAGCACAACTACTTGCTGGATGTGGCGACCGATGGCGAGATGGGGTGGGATATGACCCATGTTGTTGATTACGACCTGGTTTTGCTGGATGTTGGTCTGCCCAAGCTGGATGGGATTAGCCTGTGCCGCCACTTGCGGGAACAGGATCAAAACCTGCCCATCATGCTCATGACCGTGCGGGATTCAATGACTGACAAGCTGGTGGGATTAGATAGCGGAGCCGATGACTATCTCGTCAAACCCTTCGACCTTCAAGAGTTTCTCGCCCGGATTCGGGTGCTGGCGCGGCGGTCATCGGAGCGATCGCAAGCCATCCTTTCCTGTGGCAACATCTGCCTCAATCCGCAAATGCGCGAGATTACCTGCAACGGCGAAGTGCTGCCCTTCAGCCGCAAAGAATATTTACTGATTGAGCTATTTCTCCGCCATCCCCAGCGTGTCTACAGCCGCAGCGACATTGTTGACCACTTGTGGACTTTGGATAACACCCCCTCCGAAGACACCGTTAAGTCTCATATTCGCCGCATTCGCCGCAAACTCAGCGAATTTGGAGCCGAAGATTTTATTGAAACGCTGTACGGGCACGGCTATCGGGTCAATCCTGCTTTCCTCAACCCTGAATTGCCCGATATGACATTAACAGCGGCGCAGGTGGAGGAATTGGATGAGGCGATCGCCCAAATCTGGGACAACATCAAAGCGGGAGTCTTTGAGCGGGTCACGGTGCTTGAACAGGCGGTCGTTACCCTCCAAGCGGGACTGGTTCTCGATTCAGACCCGTTAGCCAAAGCCCAGCAAAACGCCCATCAACTCGCTGGCATGGTGGGAACCTGCGGGTTTGATGTAGCTTCCCAGATCGCCAGAGCCATTGAAACTTTGCTGCAACAACCAATTCATTCTAGAAGTATTTATTCCTTCGCCCAACTGGTTGCAACCCTGCGTTGGGAACTGGAGACCCCGGGCGATCGCACAGATCTTTCCATATCCGTAGAGGTTCAATAAGTCGTAACAAATAATCGCTTTAACTGTCACCAAAATTTCACTTTTCGGTAGTAGGCTTGAGGCAATCGGGCTGCCTTGTATTAAAAGCAAGTCAATTTCTTGTTACTAACCTTGTTAGTTTCGCCCTTTGTTATTACTTCCTCAAGGCATTAGGAACCGGGGATGATCAACCCTTCTCAAGAGCCGATCGAGCAGGTATTCTCGCGATTGAGCCATGAACTTCGGACACCCATTACCTCGCTTCAGGGGGCGATCGCTCTCCTCCAAAATCATCAATTAGTTGATGAATCAGAAGTCGAATCCCTGTTAGCCCTTGCCGCCGAAAGTACCGATCGACTGACCAAAGTGATCGAAGCGATTTTGGACTGGCACCAAATTACTCAAAAAGATATCAAACTTTTCAAACAACCCTGCCAGATCCAAACGATTTTGCGGCAGGTCGTTGAATCATTACACGCATTTGCAACCCATCAAAATGTTCCAGTTTATTTAGAGATTTCAAAAGAGATCTCAATCAATACAGTATTCCACGGTGATCAATACTTTTTAACCCGCGCCTTTTCCTATTTATTGCATAATGCGATTAAGTTCTCTCCACCCCAATGCCCCGTTCGCATAACTGCAAATCTCTATGAAAGTGGAGGACAACTCAATCCCCAGAACCAATTGCAAATTGGAGTCAGAGATCAAGGCGCAGGCATTCCCGAAGCCAATCTTGACGCGATCTTTCAACCGTTTCATCAAATTGATACATCCGATACCCGCCGCTATGGGGGATTAGGTTTAGACCTGGCAATCTGTCGAGAAATCATTCGACAGCACCAGGGGCATATTTGGGTCGAAAGTACCTTGGGGCAAGATACAACCTTTTACATCACCTTACCCCTTGATAGAGAAATCTCAAATGATTAGAGAGAGAGTGGGCGGGCTGCGTCCGCCCACTCTCTCTCAGCAGTTCACGAGCGATTTAGTATCGCTATAGAGAAGATGAGGTTAGTATCTAATTAGTTAACCTTCTGTTGATGGGAATTGTTGCTTCGTGCCCCTTGCATAATCTCCATAAATAGGGCTAAAAACCTATAAAGATCGCAAGTGAAGAGCGCAAGTAAAGAGCGCAAGTAATGAGGGGATGGATTAAAGTGGACGATCGCGCTAAAACAACCGATCAATTGATTGCGGAGCTAGAAGCGCTACGGGCGGAAGTCGCATCGCTAAAACAGCAACCAGCGCCTGACCCGTTTGTTCATGCCCCCCTCATTCAACTAGAACACTTATCGTCCGTTTTCTTCAATGGAGCGACGCAGTCCAATGTGGGTTTGTTCATTGTCGATACGGAATTGCGTTTTCTGCAAATCAACCAGGCTTTAGCCCACATTAATGGATATTCCATTGAAGCCCATCAAGGTCAACTCCTATCCGAACTGCTGCCTGATCTGGCTCCTACACTCACACCCCTGCTGCACTCCCTAATCAAAACAGGGCAACCGATTACCAATCTTGAAGTTTCTGGCTACGTTCCTAGCCAGCCTGATTCATTACGGCACTGGTTATCATCCTTTTTCCCTCTGACCAATCCCTCAGGTGCCATCATTGCTGTGGGGGGCATTGTTTTTGAAATCACTGACTCTAAACAAACCCTGGAAGCCTTGCGCTACAGCGAAGAAAACCTCCGCATGGCACAAAAAATTGCCCATGTCGGCAGTTGGCGATGGGATCGGGTGACCCAAAACGTCTTCTGGACTGAGGAAATGTATCGCATTCATGGGTGCGATCCTACCCAACCCCCGCCCCAGGGGGCAGATCTGGAACCTTACATCCACCCCGATGATCGGAGCCTGTATCAGGCTTTAACAGAGCAAGCACTGGCAGGTCAATCCTTTGAAATGGATCTGCGCATCGTGCGACCCGATGGGGAGGTGCGATACGTTGAGGCGAGGGCGGAACCGGGGGTCTTCAACGAGCAGGGAGAACTGCTCCACCTGTTTGGTACTTTGCTGGATGTGACGGAGCGCAAGCAGGTGGAGGAGGCATTGCGGCAGAGCGAATTTGCCCTGCGAGAAGCTCAACGCCTTGCCCATGTTGGTAGCTGGCAATGGACACGGGAAAGGGGGGTCGTTTGGTCCGACGAGATCTACCGCATCCACGGGCTAGATCCCGCTGCTCAGAATCCTCCCAGCGATGAGGAGCGGGCGAAGCATGTGCATCCAGACGACCTGGAGATTCACAAAGCGATTCATGAAGCTACCCTGGCAGGTCAGGCGTATGAGTTTGACCTGCGCATCCTCAGAACTGATGGGGAAGTTCGCTATGTGGAGGCGCGGGGATTGCCGGGTGTGCGGAATGAGCAGGGCGGAATTGTCGAATTGTTTGGCACAGTGATGGATGTGACCGATCGCAAGCGGGTAGAAGCCCAATTAAGAGAGAGTCAAGAACAGTTGGCAAGAGCGCAGAAAATTGCCCACATTGCCCGATGGGACCATGACCTGACGACTCAAACCTGTAAGTGGTCTGACGAGTTATATCAGATTCACCAGATTGATCCCAGCCAGCCAGCACCGACAGGGGACGCGATGGATCAACGCATTCATCCTGATGATTTGTGGATCGATCGTCAGTGTATTAAAGCGCCGCTGCTAGCAGGACAGCCCTACGAAGCCGATCTACGCATCGTGCGACCAGACGGCGAAATCCGGCATGTTGAGACGCGGGGAGAACCCGTTTTTGATGATCACGGTCGGGTTGTGGGTTTCACGGGAACCGTGGTGGATATTACCGATCGCAAACGGATTGAGGAACAGTTGCGTCGTAACGAGGCAGAAATCCGTGCCATTCTTGCTGCCATTCCCGATATGTTAATCCGGGTCAAACGTGATGGCACCCGGTCGTTTATCTCACCGGGGAACCTTAAATCCTATCGTCCGGTTGAATGTCTGGTGGGTGGTTCTGTTTATGACACGCTGCCTCCGGCGATCGCCCACCAGCGCATGACCTATGTCGAAAAAGCCATTGAGACGAAAGAACGACAGGTTTACGAATACGAAATTCTGATCGATGGCAAACTTTACTGCGAGGAAGCCAGGGTCGTCGCGATCAACGACGAAGAAGCGCTGATCGTCGTGCGCGACATTACCGAAAGCAAGCAGTTGGAACGGCTGAAAGCTGAGTTTATTTCCGTCGTCAGCCACGAGTTACGAACGCCTCTCACCTCCATGCAGGTTGCCCTTAGCCTGTTGGATGAGCAACTGGTTGATCCCGCTTCAGAGGATGGGCAGAACATGGTTCATGTGGCGACGGCAGGGGTCGATCGCCTGGTGCGCCTGGTCAACCACATCCTGGATCTGGAGCGGCTTGAATCGGGCAAGCTCCGCATCAAAAAGCAGCCATGTAATTTGTCGGATTTAGTTGATACGGCGATCGATCAGATGAAGGATTTGGCGAACCGTTCCAACGTACTGATTCAGACGGCGATCGCCCCCTTCCCCATTCACGCCGATGCCGATCGTCTGGTACAGGTTCTCACCAACCTGTTGAGCAACGCCATCCGATTCTCGCCGCCCCAATCAACCATCACGATCCATGCTGATCTATCTTCCCCCTCGTGGGTGCAGTTCAGCGTGCAAGATCAGGGGCGCGGCATTCCTGGCGAGCACCTGGAAAGTATTTTTGAGCGCTTTCAACAGGTCGATGCCTCAGACTCCCGCGAAAAGAGCGGAACTGGGCTGGGGCTTGCCATCTGCCGCAATATCATCCATCAGCATGGCGGGCATATCTGGGCTGACAGCACCCTGGGGCAAGGCAGCACGTTTTACTTCACCCTACCGACTTGGGACAAGGACTCCGATGGCTACGAAGCGCATTCTATTGATTGATGATGAACCCGGCATTCGTCAAGTGGTGCAGGTGACGTTCAAAGTCGCCACCTCCTGGGAAACGCTGGTGGCGGACTCCTGCGCTGTCGGGATGGCGATCGCCGAAGTGGAACAACCCGACGCCATTCTGCTGGATGTGATGATGCCCGAAATGGATGGCATCACCGCCTTTCAAAAGATGCAGGAGAACCCTGCAATTTGTAAGATTCCAACCATTTTGTTAACGGCAAAAGCACAAGCCAGTGAACGGGAGAGATTCGCCCAATTACCTATTGCTGGCGTGATTACTAAACCCTTCAAAGCACAGGATTTAGTTAAACAGGTGCGATCGCTTTTAGGGTGGCTCGACGAGTAGTTGGAGCGAAAAAATTGGGCAAAAAAATCGGGGGTAGTGGTGTTGAGGTAATGATTGTTGAGTGGGTAGGCACCGCCCACTCAACAATCATTACCCTTTGAGAACTACCAAAATCGGGATGTTCTTTTCTGGAGATCGCTTAAGTTCTGCGCAGGAAATGGCGGCGGTAGAGGCGATAGACGGTTCTTAGCCCATCGAGATAGGCATAGGGTATGCGTATACGAACCCACGAAAAGAGCGGACGATAAACCCAGTAATAGGCTCGTTTCAGGTCATCCCAGGCTGAACAGTCATCTGACTTTAGGAAATCAGATACATCCACAACGATACCGCGCCCGCCATGCATCATCACATTGCGACCATGAACATCATGGGGATGTAACCCCTGCTGACGGGCTACCGCTAACGCCTGATCAATATCAAGAATGACCTGTTTGGGAATGTAAAGCCCTTGATTGAGGCAATCGTATAGGGTGATGCCATGCAGACGCTTTAGCACGAGAAATGAGGCTTCGGCATAAAAGCACTGGGAGAACAGAGGATGGGTGCCCAAGCGGCGGTATACCTCCACTTCATCCTGCCAACCTGGACGACCTGGGGCATAAATTTTGACCACCACATCCGAATAGTCAGGATGAAACAGGACGGCGGCATAGTTACCCGTGCCCAGCACTTGCCACGGATACGGCAGGGAATAAACGATAACGGGGTGGTCTGGGTCAAGGCTTTTGAGATGGAGTTGAGGCAAGAGTTGTTGGTGAATACAAGACACCAGAGGATGAGCCAGACTGTATACCATCATGGAATGGAAAAGGTTTTGTTCAGGGACTTGAAAGGGATTTTCGCACATGTACCTGTAGCGGATTGATGCCCCCAAAAACTGTGGCTACAAATCGTGCCTTTTTGCTGCAATTAAAATTTTCCCAGTCATATCAACGCTCTGAAAGCCCGCTTTAGATATTGTTTTGAACCGCCCGCGCACCTCGCGCAGCGGGCGGTTCAAAACAATATCTGGTTTTGGGTTTCGAGAACCTGGTATGTACACCCAATTATACTTTGACGGGTGACAGTCCCAACCTCTGGCAGAACAACCTCTGGCAGAACAACCTCTGGCAGAAGTTGAGATCATCACCATGAACGATTGGTATTAGGATTGAAAATAAAATAAAACCCGGAATATTTGATGAGAAGCGCGGCGTCGCCACGCTTCTCATCAAATATTCCGGGTTTTATTTCATATGTGATCCTTTTTTCTCAAACCCTTGAGTTTGCGCGGAGCGCCCGAAAATTCAGGGGTTTGAGAAAAATGGCGAAGGTATTGGAAAAAACAAATTATATTTTTAGTGAAATGCTTGCTCCACAAGCATTTCACTAAAAATATCAGGGGTTGCCTATGCAGATTTGGCATAAAAGCTTTTCGACTGTGCTATGCTGATCGAAGAGATTAGTTATCGGTTTGCAACATTTGTTTCTAGTATTAACGAGTTTTCCCGTTTTTCCATTGACAGGCTTCTCTCCGAAAATTTACTCTACACATCCTTTAATTCTTGGAGACAAGTTATGTCAATCTATGTAGGCAATCTGTCCTATGACGTTACTGATGCAGATCTGACTTCTGTGTTTACAGAGTATGGCTCTGTGAAGCGAGTTCAGCTTCCTGTAGATCGTGAAACAGGTCGTATGCGCGGCTTTGGTTTCGTAGAAATGGGCACAGAATCAGAGGAATCGGCTGCCATTGAAGCACTAGATGGTGCGGAATGGATGGGTCGTGACTTAAAAGTAAATAAAGCCAAGCCTCGTGAAGATCGCAGCGGCTCATTTGGTGGAGATCGGAGAAACGTTAAGAGCTTTTCTCGTAGCTACTAAATGCCGACGCCGTTCGACATTTAAATTAGTAGTCTGGTCGTAGAGAGCCAGCTCTAATCAAATTGGGTTCAAGCAGAAAGGCTTGAACCCAATTTTTTTTGCCTAGTTTTAGTAGACTGAGCAGTCAAAAGTTCATGTTGCTTTTGGTATGCCTAAATCAGGGCTTCTGCCAAAGACATATAGCGGTGCGCAAGTTGCTTCAGCACATGGGAGGGGCGGCGCGGCGCGCCGCCCCTCCCATGTGCTGTACTTAAAGCGCTTGCAAAACGCTATAGATTTAGATTGCTTTTTCACTGGAGGGTACTATGAAGGGGCAGGGCAAGGTCGGTTAGCGCTCACCGCTCCTGTTGGGGGCGGCAGAGTCGGCGGCAAGCTGATCCAGTCCCTGGAGAAAATCAGGACATCCCTATGTACCCCTTAAGCGATCAGGAAAATCCCCAACCACAAAAGGGGAATCACGTTTCGTATCTGACCCTGTTCTGGACCTTTTTTCGCATCGGCTTGCTGACTCTCGGTGGCGGGTTGGCGATGGCTACGGTAATGCGCCACGAGCTGGTATTGCAACGTCAGTGGATTGACGATGACGACTTCATGGCCGAAATGGCTCTGGCGACACTGGTGCCGGGGGCGATCGCCGTCAACGTCGCCTTTCTTCAGGGCCGTCGTCTGCGGGGGAAGGTGGGGGCGGCGACGGCTGTTTTCGGCACTGTTTTGCCTGCTTTTGGGCTGATTCTGCTGGTGGCCTGGGTGGCGCTGCCCTACTTCAGCCATCCCCAAGTGGCGGCTTTTTTGCGGGGCTGTGCGATCGCTGTGGGCGGGCAACTGGCTTTTGCGGGCTTCATTTTTGGTCGCCGCCACCTGCGCACCTGGCAGAATGCCGTGGTCTGTGCCGTTGGGCTGGTGATTGTCGCCGGGTTGCGGTGGCATCCCGTGGCAGCGGTGCTGGCTACGGGGGGATTGGGCTATCTGCTGTGCAAACCGGGCCGCCCCTCTGACCCGTTGCAGGAGTCTGACTGACGCCCCTTCGCTGAATCCCCAGAGGTACTATGGAGACGATGTTACAGCTATTCAGAAGCTTCTTGCTGATTGGACTGGGAGCCTACGGCGGCGGACTGGTCACCATTCCCCTGATTCAGCATGAGATTGTTGTAAACCAGCAGTGGCTCACCTTTGACCAAATGGCGTCGTTGCTGGCGGTTGCCCAGATGACACCCGGCCCCATCGCCGTCAATGCCGCTACTTTTGTCGGGTTTCAGGTTAACGGGGTGCCTGGGGCAGTTGTTGCTACTTTGGCGGTGATTCTTCCCGCCATTTTGATTTTGCTCTGGTTAGCGCCCTTTGTCGATCGCATCAGCCACAATCGCTCTGTGCTCAAGATTCGCAAGGGCGTTCAACTGGGAGTGCTGAGCCTAATTCTTTACGCCACCTGGTCCTATGGGGCGATCGCCATTGAAGGCTGGCTTGACCTCCTGCTCGGTATCGCCGCCTTTGTCGTATTAGTCGCCTTTGAGGGCAAGCTGCATCCCATATTCGTAATTTTGGCCTGTGGGGTGGTCGGGCTGCTGCTTTTTTAAGCTTTGTTGAGCTAGAAAATGCATGATCATCATGTGCCTGTCGCTAAGGGCTCGGCGGATTAATAAAATCCCAATTGTTTGAGAGAGAAGGCTGGCAGAGCCAGCCTTCTCTCTCAAACAATTGGGATTTTATTTTCTTGCAAGTCGCTAAGGATTGAACATGAAATAAGATCCGGAATGTTTGATGAGAAGCGCGGCATTGCCGCGCTTCTCATCAAACATTCCGGATCTTATTTTGTACGGGATCCTAAGGGCTGGTGGTAGTGTGCTGGGCAGGAGCGATAGTGGCGATTGCTATCCCCTTTCTTCTGGTCAGTGCTACTCATCCGGGCAAGAAGGCAAAGGATCAGGGGGGCGAAACGGATCGCATCCCTGATCGTTATCATCTCACCGTAATACCTGAACCCAAGATTGCTCTAGAACTTGAAGAGACCCAATGAGAAACTGAATTAGCGGCCAGCCAATGAGACAGATCAAGGCTGCTGGCGGCGTGGAAATATTGAGGGATTCTCGCACCGCGATTGTCACTGCCAGCCAGCTCCAGGCTGCCAGAATAAGTTGAATGGGTCTGCCCAACAGGGGAATGAGCGTCAAAACGTTCAATATCTGAGGCGCATAGGCAAAGCCAATGGGTGTCAGCAAATCGTCATAGCTAAGAGCCCGTTTTTTCATCCATTTCCCCAACTTTAAGATGGTGAAAGTCCAGAAATAGTAGCCTGCAATCACACTGGCGGCATTGATGAAAAAAGCCAGAAAGATGAACCAGAGGGGGGCTCGACCAAACAACAAAATCACAGTCCCCCCCAAGGCATGGGAAAGGGCTGCCAGCACCACAATCGTCAAAGCGCGACGACGGGCTTTTGGGGTACTGAGGGCATCTTCGTAAAGGTTTTCCCGCAGGGTCAGTGCCTTGCAGAGGATGCTCCACAACGTTTTAGTACTGGGATTAGTGGGTTTAGCTTGCCTGCTCATTTAGCAAATTTTCTTATACGTCGGGTGGATGACAGGCTTCATTCAGGACGTTTGAATAAGGATGGGGGCACAGCCAGTACCACAGGCAGACAACGGTAAAAATAACTTGGGCACATCTAAATGAACCGGATTTTCCTTTGGCTACGGAGTGGCACTCTCAGGTTAATCCTTCTGGCGGGTTTTGTGCTCCTCCTGTGGGGGACTGTTGCCCCGGTAGGCACCCTCATTTGGTGGCTCAAACAAGACACTGAGAACCTGAAGTCTCAGAGAAATCGACTCAGGGGTCAGATTGTAGACGAAGAGACTGCCGCTTCAGAAGATTCGTCGATTAATTGCTACATTATTTTTTTAACCGGGGTGGGAGATTTTTCGTCTAACCAACTCTCTCCGGGTCAAGAGAGCTTTTTAGATCGCCTGGTGGAAGAACACCCAAATTGTGTTGCGGTGCGAGATGTGTTTCCCTACTCAGCAGCCAATGAAAGCCTGGATGGCGATCGGGCTTTGGAACCTTTATGGCAGGTAGCCAGAGAAGCCGATGGTTGGTTTGAAAACGCCAACGTTTTGATTAAAATTCGCAATCTCTGGCGCTTTGCTCTTTCGGTTGACGATCGCTATGGTTCGGTTTACAACATCGGTATTGCCAACGCCATTGTGGAGCGGATGGAGGCAGTCCAACCGATTGATACCACCCAGTCTCCCCTTAAGTTGATTCTGATGGGCACCAGTGGGGGAGCCCAGGTAGCCCTGGGCGCTGCCGACTATCTTGACCAGGGAAAGGTGGATGAGTTGATCGTGGTTTCGATTGGCGGTGATTTTTCAGGGGAAGAAGGGTTTGCAGCGGCAGATCAGATTTACCATCTCCAGGGTAGCCAGGATTGGATTGAGGATTTGAGCCGCTTCGTTTTTCCCCAGCGCTGGCCCTGGACGGTGGGTTCTGCCTTCAACAAAGCCCAAAGGCAGGGACGCTACCATGTTGTTCATAGTGGACCCCACAGCCATTCTGGGGCGACCGGCTACTTTGGGACAGAGCCCGTTCAGCCTGATGGCGATAAGACCTATCTGGACTTCACCCTGGAAACGGTTAATCAATTACCCATTTGGGAGTAGGTATAGTTGTAGCTATGAGGCGGACTCGAAGCAGAATCTTTCAGTTCTGACCAGTCCTGCCCGAGTTGAATGGTGATATCTGAGTAAAAATCACCCGTGTTCTCAACCCGAACTTTACCCACCCCCAACACCTGGCGCACGGCTTCTGCATCTAGGCGATCGCCATTTTGAGCGACGATGCGAGTGTGGTTAAGCGGTCTATAGTACGGAGCGGCAACCCGGATATGTTGGTAGCCAGATTCGGAGAGGGTTTGGATGAGTGGCTCAACGGCAACGGCCTGATTGGCATCAGGTTGAATAGCCACCCTTAAAGCAGATGGCTCAATCGCCTGGAAAGTATTCGCTTCTACGTCAAAATATTGCCCCATCAGCACTTGAATCCGCTCCTGATCCGGTAGCCAATAACTGGCACGATATTCCTGCTCCGTGCTAAATCTGCCCGGCAGCATCAGCATTTGAATCTGCGATCGCTCGACCTGAGAAGCAAAGTTGGCTAAAGCAATCAATTCCTCATTACTTAAATTCGTATCCAGGTTTTCCTGTACGACAGAAAAGAGTTGAGGGAGTCGAAGCACCGTTGAGGGTTTAAGCACCTGCTTGAGCATGGCTTGCATAAACAGTTGTTGCCGCCTTACTCGCCCAATATCGCCAAACTCGCCATAGCGAAAGCGGAGAAATTGTAGGGACTGGTCTCCGTTAAGGTGCTGTTCTCCTGCTTCTAGATCAACATAAAAATGCTGGCTATCATCGCGGTATTTCATATCTTTGGGCACGTAGACGGTCACACCACCCAGTGCATCAACCAACTCCTCAACGCCCTGAACATTAATGCGAACATAGCGATCGATGGCTACATCCTCTAGCAGACGACTGACAGTTGTCGCGGCGAGGGAAGGTCCCCCGTGGGCATTTGCAGCATTAATTTTGTTGACCCCATATCCGGCAATGCGAGTGCGGGTATCTCTGGGAATGGACAGGACGACTAACTGCTGAGTATCGGGATCAAACCGGAGTAGCAGCATGGTATCAGCTAAGCCATCCAGGGAGTTCACTAAGGCGTGATACCCTTCCGGCGATTCAGTCGCATCGGGTAGGTCGGATGTCAAAACCTTAGTACCAAGCAGCAAAACATTGATGGGACGAGATAGCTGAGGAATTTGTAAGCTCGATCCGTCTGCCAAATCATCACTTTGATCAAAAACTTCCGCATCCTCTGCACCAGGCTGACTTTTCATGAAGGATGTTTGGGAGAGCAAGGCTGCGAGTGACATTCCCGCCGCAAGAGATAATAGGGCAGTTCCGAGGATACTTCCCCAAAGGATAGGGCGATGTTTTTTGGGGTTTGAGGACTTATTCTGATTTGAAGGTGCGGTAGGTTTCTGGTGCGGAGGTTGGTCAGCCATAATGGGTTTGATGCTTGTGGCACATCAATGCCACTTACAAAACTTCAAGCAGTAATCTTTAAACTTTTACAATAGTATAGGCTTTCTCTGACGGGTAGGTCTTCTGCTGTGCAACAGGCTTTTGGAAGAGACTCCAGTAGATATTGTCTACTTTCATTTCTATCTGAAGGACGCTGACAGAGGTACCGCCTCGGTATATGCTTCTGAGGCTAACCGGAGCAGTAATGCCCTGGTGTGCAGAGGCACTGGAAGAATTTGCTGCGTATTTATCTGAGTTACCGTTACTGAGTGAGAGTTTGGGCAACATATTCTTTAGGTTCTGTGGTGAAGGTGGCAATTCTCACGTTCATCCTGGTTTTGCTGCTAGCTTTGGGCGCGGGGGCACAGGCCGATCGCGCCACCGTGCGTCTGGATGGACGGGCTGTTTTTCGGGTGGGATATACCGAGGAATTAGATGCGACTGCTCGATCCAGGCAGATTGAGCGACGGTTGAACCGACTTTTGGAGAACCCCACGGCGATCGCGCCCGCCCAAACTGAGACGACTCAAGATAGCAATCAGCAAATCATTACGGTGGCTGGAGTTCCCGTTGTCACCATTACCGAGTCAGACGCTCAAGATAATGTGACGACTGTAGACGCTTTATCGCAGCAGTGGTCGCAGGCTATAGATGCGGCGCTCCAAAGAGCCAGTCAGCAACGCCTGTCGCCCTGGGGGCGGTTCGTAAGCGAAGTGCGCTCATCGATCGCCACTGCCTTTGGGCGACTCCTGGAATCAGCGATTGTGATTATTCCCCGTGCTCTGGCGGCATTGTTGGTCATTGGGCTGTTCTGGGCTATTGCCACTGGTATGCGGTGGTCAATGCGGCTACTTTTTCGGCGCATCATTGCCGATCTGACCATTGAAAACCTGATCAAGCAGGTGGCTTACTACGCCGTCTGGACTTTAGGGGTTATAGTTGCCCTCGATGCTTTTGGCTTTGATCCCCAAACCGTTGCCACTGGCTTAGGTTTAACCAGTCTTGCCCTTGGGTTCGCCCTGAAAGATATTCTTTCTAACTTTGTCAGCGGTATTCTGATTCTGCTGCTCCGCCCCTTTGAACTCAATGACCAGATTATCGTCGGTGAAACCGAGGGCAATGTTGAGCGGATTGACCTGAGAGCCACCCAACTCAAAACCTACGATGGACGGGTGGTGCTGGTTCCCAATGCAGAATTGTTCACGTCGCGGATCATTAACAATACCGCGGCTCCGGTTCGTCGCAGTCGCGTTAGTCTACCGATTGGCTACGACAGCGACCTGGCGCAAGTTGTGCAAATTACCAACCAGGCTGCCCAGGCTACCGCAGGCGTACTCGCAGAACCGCCCACCTCCGTGCGGATTCAAGAACTAGGTCCAGACGACATTCTGCTAGAAGTTCGCTTTTGGACCGATTCGCGTCGTTCAGACGTGGTGTTAACGTCCTCCTCCGTCAGAACTGAAGTTGTTCGGGCTTTAAAGGCAGCAGGCATTGGCCTGCCAGACCCCAGCTTGCGGACTTTAACGTCTCGTCAACCTGACAACTTAGGAGCACGTACGAAATAAAACCCGGAATTTTTGATGAGCAGCGCGGCATTGCCGCGCTGCTCATCAAAAATTCCGGGTTTTATTTTATTTTCAATCCTTAGGCGCTTTCTGTGTCGTTATGCCGTTGGGCATGGAGTTAAACTCGGCGGCATGGGTGATTGTTCTGCTGAGTTTAACTCGACCCCAGAAGTCTCAGCTAACTGGAAAATTTACCACCATCATATTGTTTTCCCAGTTGGCGCTGGCGATCGCTTCGGGCATACGCCCCAGGGCTGGTTGTCCTCGCCGATAGGTATTCTCAATTACAATCAGCAAATCATTGGGCTGTAAAGCTGTAGAAATATGCCGTACAGGATTCCCCTGCATCTGCTGTAACAAGATTTCCTTCCCTTCCACTAGAGCAGCTAAATAGCTACCCCGGTGGGTAATGGCTGTAATGTGCAACAGGTGCAAGGGTGCTTTCAACTCTTCTGCCAGAGCCAGTGCGATATCTAAAGTGGTTTGAATTTGCGCCTGACCCGCTCGTTTTCCAGATAGAGCAAAGACCACCCGTCGCGTATTTTCAATGGGTTGAGGAAAGCGGGCAATTAGCACCGGAATGGTAGCTAAACGTACAATGTTATCGATGACGCCGCCAAAAAAGTTGTCTCGATAGGTCGAAAACCCCTTCCAACCACAGATCAGTACATCCGCATAGCGCTCCTGGCTGGCACGAATCACTCCCCAGTCGATGGAGTCATCAATGCGGCCAATCGACTCGACGGGGATATCAGCGGCGTGGGCAATGTCTTCGGCGGTATCGAGCAACTGGCGCTGCTTCAGGCGAGCAGAGGGGTTAATCGGCCCACTGCGATCGGCTAACACATGCAGAGGAAGTAATGTGCCCCCCACCCGCTTCGTCAAAATAATAGCGAGCTGCAGCAAGTTATCCTCTGTATTCGGATTTGCCACAGGCACCAGCACCCGTTGTCCCAGAGCCGTCTGGGGGCTGTCAGAGGGGGCGGGAGTATCGGCAGTTTCTAACTGCTCCTGCATTTTCTTTCCCCAGCGGTCAACAATCGATGGAGAAAGAATACAACTGACCAAAATCATGGCGATAATGCCATTGACCGCCAGTTCATCCACCAGCTCAATATCAAACGCCACCGTAATTGCCGCCAGCGTCGAAGCCGCTTGAGCAACCGATAGACCAAACATCGTCATGCCGTTGGCAAAGGGCCAGCCAAACCTGCGAGCTGAGACCGTGGCTGCCCCAAATTTACTCACCAGTTCTGCCCCAATCATGACCCCTGCCACCACCAGGGAGCGGGGTTCTTGGATCAGAATCAACGGGTCTACCAGCATCCCCACTGAAATCAGAAAGAAGGGCACAAACAGGGTGTTACCAATAAACTGAATCCGGTTCATTAAGGGGCTGAGACGGGGAATGATCTGGGTAATTGCCACCCCAGCCAAAAACGCACCTACAATCGGTTCAATTTCAATCAGGCTGGCTAGATAGGAAATCACAAACACCGCCACCAGGACGAAGGTGAATTCTGCCCCTTCGTCGTGACCGAAGCGCTTGAAAAACCAGCGTCCCAACCTCGGCACACCCCACAACACTGCAAAGGTGTAAATGACCAGGGAGGGAATCAGAAACAACCAAAAGCTGAGGGTCAGATCCCCCTCATTAGCTTTGACCACGACGGCCAAAACCAACAATGCCAACACATTGACAATTAAGGTTCCGCCCAGGGTCGTGGTGACGGTGGGGGTGCGCATAATTCCCAGCTTGTTCAACAGGGGCAGAGCCACCAGGGTATGGGAGGCAAAACATGAAGCAATTAGCACCGATGCCAGCAGACTGTAGCCCAGGGGCAACATGGCAGCGGTGCCAATGATCATTGGCAAAGCAAAGGTTGCCAGCCCAAACGTAATTGCTTTACCAGCATTGCGCTTGAGGTCATCCAGGCTGGTTTCCAGCCCCCCCAAAAACATCAAAAACAACAACCCCACCGTGCCAAGCAGAGTAATGGTGCTGTCTCTTTCTAATACCCCCAAGCCATGAGGCCCGACCACAATCCCAGCCAGGATCAGGCCAATAATCCCCGGCATCCGCAGTCGCTCGACCAGTAATGGAGCGATCAGCATGATCGCCAAAATGATCAAAAAAACGGCTACCGGATCGGTAGTCGGTTCTTCCACCAGTTGAGCCAGGGGCAACGCGGCCCAAAAATCTCCGTAATCAAAATGAGCCATGACCTCAAGGGGCTGCCAGAGTTGATGCATAAAATAATGAATTTTGTGTGAACACGAGATTAGGGGTACAAGGGATAGTTGTCTAGGTGTTATTTTACGGCTGTAGAAATATCAGAACCTCGTTCCAGCATGTATTGCAATCTTCAGCGGCGCATTCCTCTGCGAGAAGCAAAATCCATTTCTCCTGTAAATCTGGATTAAAAACCGGGAAAGGAAAAACGGCTATTTCTTGATAGTCTTGCCATTCCTGGCTTTCAGATTTCTTTTTCCACGAATTAACACCTAGACAACTATCGGGGTACAAGGCTTTGGGGGTACCTCGTACCTGATACCCCAAACCCTGCACCCTTGGCGCTAACTAGATTGCCGTTTTAGTCAGCCTTAGTGGTCTGGCAAAACTAATTTTGCAGGGAAATCCCATAGGAGTTTCCCCACAAAATAACAACTGGAACAGCTCTAACCCTCTGGAGGAACAGCCGGATCGGTGGGAGCTGCTGGATCGGTAGGCACTGCCGGATCGGTGGGAGCTGCTGGATCAGTGGGAACAGCCGGATCGGTGGGATCTGCTGGATCGGTGGGAACTGCTGGATCAGTGGGCTGGGCAGGTGGGACTTCACCTGCCGGAGGTTGATCAAGCGGTTCCTCTTGTTCGCAAGCCGCACCTAGTAGAGCGACTCCTACGAGTGCGACTGAGAAGATCCATCGAGTTATTTTCATAGAAACTACCTTCGGTAAAGGAACACTTAGATAAATTGCCAGATGCTCGGACAGGGGGTAGGCTACATCTGCAAACGCTGGTTGATTTGCTGCTGCAAGCCTGGGTCTTGCTGAGCCATGATTAGGATCTGCTCAAATTCTCCAAGCGTCATGTTTTCAGCCTGGATAGCTGCCGCTATTTCATCAGGAACACTCGCTTGAATTGTGGCGACCTGCTCGGCAGCCGCCATGAATGGTTCAGCTTGTTGGGAAGGGATCTCGGAAGCTGCAGGCGATTGCATAGTCTGGGCAATGGTATTAAACTCTTCGACCGTTAGTCCTTCTCCTTCTATAGCCGCTGCCATTTCAGCCTGGGCTTCTATTTGAATCTCTTGAACAGCCTGGTAAGCATTAGCAAATCGATCGAGCTGCTCTTCAGTGACTTCAACGGAGGTTGGTTGAGTCGGTGGGGGAACTTGAGCCTGGGCAGATGGAGGGATGCTCATTGCTCCTAAGCCCAACAGAACAGCCATCAAAGAGCCTGGTACCATTATTTTTCTCATCATCATTTAATCCTCATACATTTCAAAGCCTTAAAGCACGACATTAAATCGCAAAAACTAAATCGCAAAAACTGCGAAAGCCTGTCGCCGCAGGGTGTAAGCCAGCCAGTTTTGGTTAGCTCTCTACTGAGTAACGCTTGACTCAAGAGGGCTGGTTGGAGATTTGGGGGTTAGCGACTAGCGGTGGGCGGTACAATTATCTGATCAACCACATGGATGATGCCGTTGCTAGCTTCCAAGTCGGGTTGCGTTACCAAGGCATTGTTTACCAATACCGACTGGGCACCCTGGTCTACCTGAACCGTCAGAGGAGCACCTGCCAGGGTATCTATGTCAGCAGATTGCAGTTGACTGGCTGGTAGCTCTTCAGGCACCACGTGATAAGCCAACAACCCTGCTAGCTGCTCTTGCCCTTCAGGGGACAGGAGTTGTTGTAAGGTTTCGGGTGGAAGAGATGCAAAAGCTTCGTCAGATGGGGCAAACACGGTATATGGACCGGGTTCATTTAGAGCTTCAGTGAGACCAGCCGCTTCCAATGCTGAGTTGAAGGTTGACAAGGATGTCGTATTAGCCGCGACTGCGGCAATGGTCTCCGTTCCCGCGGTAGGCGCTGAGTCAGGCATCGTGGGTTCGACAGGAGCCGTTGGAGCTTCACCAACCTCAGGAGCTGTTTCTAAAGGAGCCTCTGCGGTGTTAGGGTCACAGGCGGCTCCTAGAGTAAGCACCATTAACAGCGCGGATAGTCCCAGCGTTTTACTTTTGAAACAGGTCAAAGTGATACCCTCTTGCTATTGCACAGTAGAACCTTACCTATGGAAAAGTTTTGATGTAATCTATCTAATGAAAGAAGTAGTCTTTGAATGGAAGATAAAAGGGATTGGAACAGGATACGTGTCAAAACCTGCAAGACAGGGGTGAATCGCCTGTAAAACAGGCATTTCAGCTTTCCAAGCACGACTCGATCTTCTCAAAATCCAGTATTAGTATTAGTATTAGTACAGATTTGGAAGAGATTTGGATTTCGCGTGACCTGAAGATCGGTAGTACATGCGTCATCTTTTTGCTTTTTTAGGAGCTTAAACTCTTATTCCTTCGTTTATTTTATTCTTTCGTTCATTATTCTTTCGCTCAATAATTGCCATGCGGAGCAGCGAATCAAGCGGCTGCATAGCTTTTATCAAATGTTTTATCAAATGATAGTTATCATCCGTTGTTGCAGTGTCTCTGGCGGGAGATCTGCAAAAGCCTCGTCGGACGGAGCAAACACAGTGTATGAACCGGGTTTACTTAGAGCTTCAGTGAGACCAGCCGCTTCTAGAACTGATAAATTTGAAATCAATCAATCAAGGTGGTTTCCTTTTGTCTTTTGCACAATAGAACCTTATTTACAGAAAGGTGCTGAGGCCATCTACCTAAGGGCAGAATAGCCTTTATGAACAACATATTCGCCATTTTTTTAAAGCCCTTGATTCTGCGTACACGAAGCGTACGTAAAATCAAGGGCTTTAAAGAATGGCGAAGTATTGATAAGTACCTCGGTCTTATTTGTGCCTCAATGCTTGAAAACCTGGCTCTCTATAGTTCTAGCCCAATTGTGTTTTGAGTTCTATCTCACCATCAAGCATTAAAATTAGATGTGCAACTCTTAAAAGTACCATGAGACTGGGCGAAATCTCTGAGAAGTAAATGCATCTTCATGTACTCCTTAAAAGATATAAGCTTTTATAAAGAATAAGTGAACCACAGAGTAAGTAACTGGGGGAAGTCCCTAAATTCCTGCTAAAAGTAAAACATCAAATTAGAACATCTCTGCCTCTGGCGTATGCCTTTCCTGTAAGTATCTACTCTCTCTTTACCTCTATAAAGCACTACAAAGTAGCAAGTAACAGGTTTATCAAGGAAACGCTTCCGAAAAGGTTGATGGTATCAAGTTTTACTGTAAGCTAGACGGGTATCGATATTTGTCGTAGCTCAAAATTTTTGAAGGTTAAAGCAGGGAAACGCTCCAAATATCGAGGGTAAAATCTGCTCACTCCATTTTACCGCATTGCTCAAGAGTATAAGTCGTGTTCTTCGCTTCATTTCTTCGAAGCGAAAGGAATTTGTTTGATTTAATCGTGTAGTAATTCGGTCATAGATTTGTACTGACCAAAGTAGATAGTCTTAGTTTTTTGCGGGCTACGTTAGCGATCGCGTAGCGCATCAAGGCTGCATGGAAATATGTCAAGGCTATGAGCTTAGCTCAGATAGACCACCGTCTACGGCATCCTATGCCCAGGTCTATTAATGATTTTTTGCGAAGGAATGGTTTATCTATTCCTTGAAATCCATGCGGTTCAAATAAGTATCAAACCTGATCCAAGACAACTTGGATATATCATGCTGCTCACTTTCCCAATTTAGGAGAACGGCGAAATGGAAAATGAATTGTTCACATTTCAACTGTTTACACCTGGTAGCGATATTGCTATCGGGTTTAGAGCCAGTCAAATAGTCTGGGGTCGTACCGGGAATGATGTAATGCTCGGCTCTTTGTCGAACGTGCCAAACGGAACTCAATCACAAATAGATATCTTGTTAGGTGATCTAGCTATTGAAGATCCGGCTTTCCGCCAATGGAAAGACAATTTTATCTTAGGGGACTGGGTTCGCCCTTTTTATACAAGTGGACAATCAAACATTTCGGAATTAGTCGATCTAGCAACATCCTTTGAATTTCTCTCTGATTTAGACTTCAACCAAATTGTTGAGACAATTAGCGATTTTCAATTGCCCGTTATTGACCAAACCTTAGAAGGGCTACTGGTTGATCTGGGACTGACAGACCTGGCATTTATTCCTGATTTCACCCCTGGGCTAGATGTCATAGAGCTTTATGGTACGGCTGATAACTACCAATTGCTTGATGTTGAACTGGGAACCTTCATTCTCTTTTCTGAAGCCGTTGTGCCAGAACCAGTGGGATTTTTGCTAGGGGTTACTGGCTTAAGTTTGACCGAAAGTTACTTCCAATTCAAAGGCTTTACTCCCCCAGTGGGACCAGTTAATCCTGCGATTCAGCAGTTTGGATCAACTGAATTTGATATTCCCTTGAGCGCCAGTACAGACCCTGGTGGCAACCTATATGTTGCTGGTGGAACGAACGGAGCACTGACAGAAGCCAATGCTGGATTGCGGGACAACTTCATTACTAAGTACGACAGTGATGGTAATGTGCTGTTTTCTCAGCAATTTGGGACAACGGGTTTTGAAACCATTTATGGCGTCGATACAGATAACCAGGGTAATTTTTATATTACCGGGGTAACGGATGGAGATTTAGGTGGTTCCAGACAGGCTGAGTCATTAGATACCTTCGTTGCCAAGTATGACAGTGCGGGGAATCAGATCTGGATTCGCCAGATTGGGCAAAACGTTATCTTTAATGCCTTCAACCTGGCGGTTGATAAAGAAAGCGGCGATGTGTTTATTTCGGGGGCTGACGTTAAACCCACTCTGGAGGATGATACCTTTGTCATCAAATTTGATACCGATGGTAACCAGCAGTGGTTTACAGAAACGGGAGTATCGGGTTTCCTCAGTTTTGATGAAAGCTATGGACTGACCGTTGCTGACGATGGTAGCGTTTATACCACAGGCTGGACCTCTGGCGACCTGGGCGGACCCAACGCCGGATTGTATGACAACTGGCTGGCGAAATATGACAACACCACGGGCGCAACCGAGTGGCTGGTTCAATATGGCACCCCCGACTACGAGTGGTCGTGGGATGTTCGCACGGATAGCGCGGAAAATGTCTATACCGCTGGTTGGACCCTGGGTACTTTGGGTGAAACTAATGCCGGATCCTTTGATGCTTACCTTACCAAATTTGATGATCAGGGCAACTTGCTTTGGGTAGAACAGTTTGGCAGCACAGGAGACGATCAGGCGTATAGCCTTTATATAGACAAGAGTGACAATATTTTCATCGCCGGATATACCGATGGTGACTTGGGTGGAGCGAATGCTGGCTCCTTTGATATTTGGGTCGCAAAATATGACACCAGCGGTAACCAGATCTGGATGACCCAATTTGGCTCCCCCAACCGGGACGAACTCTATGGTATCGTGGCTGACGAGAACGGCAACCTTTACGCAACGGGGGTGACTCAAGGATCGCTGGGAGCTTTGAACGCGGGTTCCTTTGACGGGTGGATCGCTAAACTGGATGCCTCCTCTGGAGAACTGCTTAACTTCAGTGCAGACGATGGGGGAAATGACACGATCAGTGGCGGCGATGGCAATGACACGATCAGTGGTGGCACAGGCATTAATACCCTGACCGGAGGCAATGGGAATGATGTTTTTGAAATTGCGTCTGGAGGCGTAGCGATTATCACCGACTTTGGGGGCATTGGTCGTGGCACTCAACCGTCCCCAGTCGCCCTTGCAACAGCTGATACGATCAAGTTCACTATTGAGGGGTTGACCGCTGATAGCCTGCGGCTGACCCAGGTAGGCGATGACTTGGAGATTTCTTTCTTTGGCGATGACACAGGTACCCAGGTCATCTTGCAGAACTTCGAATTGGAGAACTTTGACAATCTCCTCCAAACAACTGGCGGGCAGGTTGATTTCGATAACATCGAGTTTTTTGAAGATGCCCTGGGCGATAGCCTCGATGTCTTCAATGCTGACTCGGAGCAAGATCGCATTTGGAATCGCAATAGTGTTACCTTCCTCAACGACCTGGATAATCGAGTGCAAGGCTTTAATCAATCGAATGATGTGATTAACGGTCAGGAGGGCAACGATATCTTGAGTGGTCTCAGCGGAGATGACCTCCTGCGCGGTGGCGAAGGAGATGATCGGCTGGAGGGGGGTAGCGGCGATGACACCTTGCATGGGGGTTTAGGCAACGATACGTTGATTGGCGGTCAGGGTAACGATATTTTTGTACTGACGATGGGTGAGGGCACGGATGCAATTCAGGACTTTGAGATAGGGCAGGATGTTTTGGCTCTAGCGGAGGGGCTAAGACTAGAGCAGTTAGCTTTCAGCGGTAGCCAGATTCTTTTTGAAACCGAGGTGCTGGCTATTTTGCCTGGAGTCAATGCTGCCAACTTAGGCGTTGATACATTCATGACAATATAGGTTTTGTGGTTCTGTACTGAGTTGCAGTGGGCTAGCAGCAGCGGTGGTTGACCCCACCGCCTGTCTACTCCTTAACTAGAATCAGTGCAGAGATGGTCATAAAGATTGTGCCCTATGCCAAAAGGAAGGATGGGTATAGAAACGCAGGCTTGACTGGTGGTATCGCCAGCCAATGGACTGCTTTGTGCCCAAAAGTAATCAACTCCTTCAGACTGGGTTAAACCATGAACGGATTGTGTACCATTGGCGATCGCTTGCTCTCGAAGAAACACAAACGTATCGTCTGGAATATAGGCATTCGCCCAAGTCATGTCTTGAGATTCTGAGTAGAGTTTTTGGACAACTACCTGGCGAGGTTGCCAGCCATCCTGCCAACGTCGAACGGTTTTACTATTTTCTTCAACGATAACTGCATCCTGAGGAAAGGGCTGTAGCAGGGGGTCTTGATTCCTGGGGATGGTGCTCGAATGTGAGTCTACTTCAGAAGAGACTGGTCCTGCCAATAAGGTATTTAAGCCAAAGCTCAAACTATCATCCTGTGTTGTATCCAGCGTGGAAAAATCAAAGGTTATAGGTAACATGGTTGATGAAAAAGGGTTGATGAAAAAGGGTTGATGAAAAAGGGTTGATGAAAAAGGTTGTGGAAAAGATAGAAGTTATAAACGGTGCTGCTGACGTACTAAGTGCCTAAATAAAAAGAAAGTTCGCCTTCTGCTGCTAATTCATGATTGACCTCAGCTTTTGCCTGCACTTTCGCAAACCGTTGTTGTTTGATGCCCACTAATTCAACGGTCATGATCAGCTGGTCTCCGGGAGTAACCAGGCGACGAAATCGGGCTTTGTTGATGCCAGCAAAAAGTAGTAAGTTTTCCCCGACATCAAACTTTTCCCCAGCATCAAACATTTGTAGGAGTAGAATGCCACTCACCTGTGCCATCGCTTCTACAATCAAGACGCCAGGCATAACGGGGCGTCCTGGGAAATGCCCCTGAAATTGAGGCTCGTTGAAGGAAATGTTTTTGATGCCAACTGCTTTCTCTCCGGGGACATACTCAATGATTCGATCAATGAGCAACAAGGGATAACGGTGAGGCAGGAGTCTCTGGATATCTGCCAGGTTCAAAATCGGTTGACTGGAGTTAGCTGTGGCGACATTGGAAGAGCCACTTGCTGTTTTTGAGCTGGAAGGATGACTTGGATTGCGATCGAGTAAGGAAGTCATTTTCTTAAATGTTAATTTCCTAAACGTTAATTTCTTAAACGTGGATAACAAGATACCCTGGCGTAACTCAAAGGCTTGATGGTTGTTTGAAGCGTTAGGCTTTTTTGAACGCCAGCGACACATTATGTCCCCCAAATCCAAAGGAGTTGGACAGAGCCACATCTACTAACTGAGAACGGCTTTGTTGGGGTACATAGTCTAAATCGCAGGCAGGGTCAGCATTGTCCAGATTGAGTGTGGGTGGAATTTGGTTGGTGGCTAGGGTCAAGACGGTGGCGATCGCTTCAATGCCCCCCGCGCCTCCCAACAAATGCCCCGTCATAGACTTGGTGGAGCTAATAGCCACTTGAGAGGAGTGGTTGCCAAGTGCCTGCTTAATGGCTAGCGTTTCGGTTACATCATTGGCGCGGGTACTGGTTCCGTGAGCGTTGATGTAGTTCACCTGGTTGGGAAAAATTCTGGATTCTTTGAGTGCCAGTTCCATCGCTCTTGCCGCCGCTTTGCCCCCCGGTAGGGGAGCGGTCAGGTGGTGAGCATCGCAGGTAAGCCCATAGCCTGTAATTTCGGCGTAGATGGGAACCTGGCGATCGATCGCCTGCTGCCGTTCTTCGAGGAGTAGAATGCCTGCCCCTTCTCCCATGACAAACCCGGTGCGATCGCGATCAAACGGTCGAGACGCTTTTGTGGGTTCGGCGTTGCGGGTAGACAATGCTCTGGCGTTGGCAAATCCGGTAACAGATAGGGGGGTAATGGCGGCTTCCGTTCCCCCGCAGAGCATCGCTTTGGCATGACCATGCTGGATCATCCGGAAGGCTTCACCAATGGCATTGGAACCTGCGGCACAGGCAGTTACTGTACAAGAATTTGGACCTCTAGCACCCGTATGAATGGCGGTCAGCCCTGCGGCAATGTTAGCAATCATCATCGGAATCATAAATGGGCTACAGCGATCAGCCCCCCGGCTCAAGTAAGTTTCCTGCTGATCTTCCATCACTTTGATGCCACCGACCCCTGTGCCGATGATGACGCCAACATCATCAGCATTGGAATCCGTAATGATGAATTGGGCATTAGCTAAAGCTTGTAGACTGGCGCACACGGCAAACTGGGCAAAGCGATCCATCCGTTTTGCGGTTTTGCGTTCCAAATAGTCGCAGGGGTCAAACCCTGTGACTTCTCCAGCAATTTGGCAGGGTAAGCGAGAGGCATCAAAGTGGGTAATGGTAGCAATGCCACTACGCCCTGCCAGCAGCCCCTGCCAGTAGTCCTGAACCGTATTTCCTAAGGGAGTAATGGCTCCCAGCCCTGTAACCACAACTCGCTTTAATTCGACCATGTTTCTCTATCTCCAGCTTGCTAACTATTGGAAGGAAATCCTGACCCATCAGCTGATGTTTACCGGAGACGAAGCCATAGCTGGGATGAGAGTTTCGTCTTTTCGGTGGTTTCCCCATAGCTGCTGATAGTATTCGTGGAGCTTTTGACAGCCATGATCGACGGAATAATGTTTGGCATCCTGTAAGGCTTGCTGAATCAGTGTGGTGTTATCCTGCTCTAGCGCCCGCTGTAAGCCATTGGCTAATTCTGTAGTGTTGTCGGGTGGAACCAGGTAAGCATTGTGCTGGTCGATCAAATATTCTGCGACTGCTCCGCTCTTGACGGTGACCACAGGCAGTCCAGACGCCATTGCTTCAACCACAGTGAGACCAAAGGTTTCGTAGGGGGAAGGACTGCAAAATACATCGCCGGAGGCTAACACGTTGGCTTTTGTCTCGCCCATCAAGAACCCGGTGAAGTGGATATCGGCAATGGCAGCAGCCTGTTTTTTTAGGCTGTTGACGACATCGGCGGGACCATCACCCACAATCAGCAAAGAAACTTGGGGCTGTTGTTGCTTGAGTTGGGCAAAGGCTTGGATCAGCAAGTCCACCCGTTTTTCAAAGCCTAACCGTCCTAAAAATACGATGGTTTTGTGGTCTTGTTCGTGGGGCTTGAGCCAGGGGGGGAGCCATTGGCGATCGCACCTCTCAGGATGATAGGTCGAGATATCCGTCCCAAAAAATGGGACGACATGGGTATTTTTGACGCCCATCTCCTGACAACTCTGACTCGCGGCTTGGCTGGGGCAAACGGTCAGGTCTAATCGATGGTAGAGGCGGCTGAGTAATCGAGATTGGCGGACAACCGAGCGCAACCATTGCCAGCCTGGATAGGTGGCGGAGAAGTTGTAGACATCCGTGTGGTACTCAGCCAGATAAGGAACCTGATGCTCCTGGGCATAGCGGCGACCGGGTAGTTGCCACGCACTCAGCAGAAAGTAGCGTTCTACATCGGTCATGACGATGAGGTCGGGCTGATAGTGGTCGATCTGTCGGCTGATTTCCTGAGCCGCTTTGATCGTGGGAACATAGGTCAGCTTATAGGGAATCCAGGGTTGGGAAGGGTAGCGCTGGACAATCAAGTTCTCGTTGTTTGCGGGAAGCTCTATTTCTGTTTGCCAGTCGGGGGCAAAGACAATGACGCGATATCCCTGTTCTGCAAACCACTTTGCCCGTGCCAAATTAAAGTGAGCCGAACCGCTAACTTCGGGAGGAAAAGCAGTTACCAGAAATGCCAGGGTTTTATTTTGAACTGTCATGTTGTTGCGTCCTTTATGCGTCCTTTAGCAAATTCATTTCTGGAGGGGTTGGCTATTGGCTTACAGCCGTAACTTTGGGAGCTGCCAAGAAGCCGCTGCGAATGAAGTATTCAAAATAGGTTGATAGCAATTGGGCGTCGAGAGGCGGGCAGGTGATGCCGCTGTCTACCAGGGCTGCCAGGGTGGCTTCACAGCCAATCAGGGGACGATAGCCCTGTTCATTCAGCTCAATGTAGGTAAGGTTGTTAGTCCACTGGTGGCGGAAGAAGGGTAGAAGTGGATAGAGGGGGTTGTCGCGTTCATGGCTGAGTTGTTCCTGCCAGGTTTCATAGGAAACCTTTTGCATGGGATAGCCCATCGAAACAATAAACTCGGTCAGTTCTTTCCAATGCAGCAGGTGGGGATTTTGTAAGTGAAAGGCTTTACCCAAAGACGCTTTTTGTTGGGATAAATGGGCGATCGCCCGACTGTTGTAATCCACGGGGGACAGGTCTAGCAACAAGTCTAAATCAGACATGATGCTGCCCATTTGGATGCAGCCTTTCATCATGCGGCAGAGGAATCCGGTGGTATTCCAGGTGCCTGTTTGGCTATGACCTGAAACCAATGGAGGTCGATAAATGGTAACGGGAAGTCCCCGTTGTCCGGCCATTTGCACGAGCTTTTCAGAGACCCATTTACTCTGGGAATAGCCCAGAAAAATATCTTCCCAGCGATCGATGGGGTCGGCTTCGGTCACTCTCTGGTTGTAGTAGGCGGACGATTCAAAGACAGCCACGCTAGAAATGTGATGGACGGGCTTGAGCTTTGTTTTACAGGCTAGTCGCAGAACTTCTTGCGTACCCAATACATTGATGGGCTTGAACTTGGCATAGGGGTAAACGTAATTGAGCAAAGCGCCGTTGTGATAAATCCCATCAATCTGGCTGGCGAGTTGCTCATATTGGGGTGTGGCGATGCCCAGTTGGGGTTGTGCCAGATCCCCCAAAACCGGAATGATCCGTGAACGATAGGATGCCTGCCACAGTCCGTAGGTTTTCAGGTTTTCCCGCAACCGAAAGACAGCGGCATCACTATCGGTCGCCCGCACCAGACAGAAAACATTAGCCTGGGTCTGATCCAAAAGTTCCTGAAGGAGAAAGGCTCCTAAGAAACCCGTTGCCCCGGTTAACAAAATATTGCTGGCTTCCTGGGTGGGAGGGGCGGCTCGATCGGGACAAATCGCCTCATCCAAAACCGCTTCCCGGCTCAGATCCAACGCTGCTTCAGGCTTGACCTGCAAGCTGGGGCTACCCGGTGCCAGTTGTGCAGCAATCCCCGCTGCCAGGGTTTCCAGGGTGGGATCTTCCATCAGCGAGCGAATGGGTAGCTCCACCTGGAGTTCGGTACGAATCATGGCGGTTAGCTCGACAGCCATGAGGGAATCTAGCCCCATTTCGTGGAGCGATCGCCCTGGATTGAGGTCTGCCTCAGCCAATCCCAGTACCCGCGCCGCTTTGCTGCTCAAGTAATGCATCAACAACGATGGGCGCTCTGCTGAAGGGGCAGCTTGCAGACGTTGGAGGAGGTCGCTGGTGTGTGGGGTAGACGGTGTTGCTTCGGCGGCGGTGTCGAATAATTCACCCAGAAGCGCGGGGGCTTGTCCTGCCTGCCACTGGTGTTTGAAGACGGACCAGTCAATGGGGAGCACGCCAAGCTGAGCGATGTCCTGCCCCAATGCCTGAGCCAGAACCTGGAGTCCCTGGTCGGTGGCGATCGCCTGAATCCCCTGCGCCTTTAAACGAGCCTGATTGCGGCTGTTCAAGTTAGCTGCCATGCCCGATTCCTGCCAGGCTCCCCAGTTGAGGCTGAGGGCGGGAAGCCCCAACTGACGGCGGTAGTGAGCCAGTCCATCCATCCAGGCATTGGCGGCGGCGTAATTGCCCTGCCCTGGTGCACCCAGGAGCGCCGCTGCAGAAGAAAACAGGACGAAGAAGTCAAGGGGCTGATGTTGGGTTGCCTGATGCAGGTTCCAGGCTCCCGGAACTTTGGGTGCCATCACCTTTTGAAACCGTTCCCAAGTCTGTTGCTGCAAAATGCCATCATCCAGCACCCCTGCCGCGTGGACGATTCCCCGCAGTGGTGGCAGGTTCGTGGCGATCACCTCCATCACCCAAGCAACATCCGCTGCTTTCGCCACATCCGCCTGGGCGACCAGCACCTCAACCCCCAACCGCTGCAAGTGGTCGAGGGTAGCCTGTGCCTGGGGCGAAGCGCCCCGCCGCCCGACCAGCACCAGATAGCGTGCCCCCTGTTCCACCAACCAGAGCGCCACCTCCAAACCCAGCGCCCCCAGCCCCCCGGTAATCAGGTAGGTTGCTTGAGAACTGACAATCGTTGGCGGAGTGCCGGAGGATGCGGGTGGGTGCAAGTCTTCGGGGGCGGGCAACTCAGAACGGACTAATCGAGCGACATACCGCTGCCCATGCCGGAACGCCAGATGATCTTCTCCTGTAGGAGCCTGAACCTCGCGGATCAGGGCGGCGATCGCTGGCGAAGCGGCCCCTTCCGTCGCCCCAGTAAGAGACAGGGGCAAATCAATCAGTCCACCCCACAGATCCCGATGTTCGAGGGCGATCGCCCGTCCCAGTCCCCACACCGCCGCCTGAGCCACGGAGCTGGGCTGTTTCTGGGAGGATTTCAGCGCAATGGCGTTTTGGGTCACCAGCCAGAGCCGCAGTTGGGGGGATGTTTGCATTTCCCCACAGCTAATCAGGGATTGCAGTAGATGCAGCACACTGGCGACTCCGAGGGTCTGCGCCTGACTGAGGGCAGAGGGCGTCAGCTGATCCGGCGTGGCTGCTTCCAGATTCCACAAATGAATGATGCCCTTGAGGGGATGCTCCAGCATGTTTGCGATGTCTGAGAAGAGGCGATCGCACTCTGCCCGTCGCACAGGATTAACCTGCCAGATACCCGGCTGCCGTTGTTCAAAGGTTTCTCCCGGATATACCAGCCAACAGGTCTGACCCTGAGCCTGTAGCTGGGTGGCGATCGCCGCTCCAACGCCAGTGGTGTCGGCAAAAATCAACCAGCTTGCTGGGGCATGCGATCCACTCGTCTCTGGGACCTGGTGAGCCTGGGGTCGCCACTGGAGTTCGTAGAGCCAGTCCTGAATGGGAACGCCAGCCTGGGAGGGCGAGGGTTCTAGAAGGCCGTTCTTCGCCCCTTGCTCCTGAACTTGAACAACCAGATTTAACAGCTTGGGCAGCAGTTTTCGCTCGTCTGCCGACAGTTTTCCCGTTGTCGAGAGTTGGTCTGAGAGTTGGGCAAGGGCGATCGGGTCTGTTGGCAGCGCCAGGGAGGTGGCATCCAGCAGTCTCTTAGGGGTTGTACTGGCGCTTTTTGCTGGGATATCCGCCCAATAGCGTTGTCGCTGAAAGGCGTAGGTGGGCAGTGATAGGCGATGCCGCCCATACTCCTGCTCAAAGCTTGCCCAGTCTACGGGCACACCGTGGCTATAGAGAGTGGCGAGGGACTGAAGCAAGGTCTGCCAGTTGCTCTGTTTTGGGTGCAGGCTGGGCAGCCAGACGCCTTCCCCTTCCCCCCAGCAGTAACGCCCCATGCCCAGCAACACGGGTTTGGGTCCAATTTCTACCAGCAGGGAGCAGTTCTGTTGCCGCAACACTTCCATGCTGGGGGCAAACTGTACGGGCTGACGAATGTGACGACACCAGTAGTCTGGAGTGGCGATCGCATCGGTCGCCAGTTCCCCCGTCAGATTCGAGATCAGCTTGATCTGAGGGGCCGCGTAGCGAACTTTGGAGGCGATTTGCTCAAACTCCGCCAGCATCGGCTCCATCAGGGGCGAGTGGAAGGCGTGAGAAACCTGAAGGGGGCGGGTCTTAATACCGGACTGTCGAAGCGCGTCTACGATGGCGGCGATCGCCCCTTTCTCTCCGGAAATCACCACACTCTGGGGACCGTTGATAGCGGCGATCGCTACCTGCTCCTTCCAGTCCTGAATCGCCCCCTGCACCTGCTGCGGACTGGCAAACACCGCCACCATTGCGCCATTCATGGGGAGAGCCTGCATGAGCCTCGCCCGTGCCGCAATCAGCTTCAGCCCATCCTCCAGGCTGAACACTCCGGCGATGCAAGCCGCTGCATATTCCCCCACGCTGTGCCCCAGCAGCAGGCTGGGTTCGATGCCCCAGGATTTCCAGAGTTGAGCCAGGGAATATTCCAGGGCAAACAGGGCGGGCTGGGTATAGGCGGTGGTGTTGAGCAGCGCGGAGGTTTCGGTGGGTTGTCCCGGCTCAGGGTAAAGGACAGATAGTAGGGGTTGGGGCAGGTCGTCACGCAACAGGCGATCGCACCGCTCCATCGCAGCTCGAAATATCGGCTGCGTCTCATAGAGTTGCCGTCCCATTTCGATATACTGCGAACCCTGCCCGGTAAATAGAAAAGCAACCTTGGGACGCTTACGACTGGAGAGAGTGCCGCTGACCCAGCCATTGGGCAAGGTTTGCTGGACAAAGCCCTGCAACCGTTCCTGCATTTGAGCCGGGGACTCTGCCACGACTGCCAGCCGATGGTCGAAGTGCGATCGCCCCCTGTTGGCGGTAAAGCACACATCCGCCAGATCGACCGAGGGATGGGCAGCAAGGAACTCCCGGTAAGATACCGCTAAGTCCCGGAGAGCGGGTTCGCTCTTAGCCGAAAGGGTTAGCAGATGCAGGGGACGGGCGGCTCCCTTCAGTTGCGGCAGAGACACTGGTGAAACCTCCTGGCGAGTGACCAACTCGGATGCCGACTGGCTGAATTCGGGATGAGCCTCTTCCATCACCAGATGGCAGTTGGTGCCGCCAAAACCAAAGGCGCTAATCCCCGCCAGACGAGTCCCCTCGACCGTCCAGGGCTGACGCTCGGTGGGGATAGCAAAGGAGGTTCCCTCCAGAGAAATGTAGGGATTGGGCTGCTGAAAATGCAGATGTTGAGGAATTTCCCGGTGTTGCAGAGCGAGCACTACCTTGATGACGCTGGCAATGCCAGATGCCGCCTCCAAATGTCCGATGTTAGTTTTTACGGACCCTATCCAGCAGGGACGATCGGGTTGACGACCTGGCATGAATACGGACTTTAAAGCTTTGTACTCGATGGGGTCGCCCAGGGATGTTCCGGTGCCGTGAGCTTCCACATAGCTGATCTGATCCGGGGACACCCTCGCATTGCTTAACGCGCTGCGAATCACCGCCTGCTGGGAGGGACCGTTGGGGGCTGTCAGCCCATTGCTCATGCCGTCCTGGTTAATAGCCGTGCCCCGAATCACCCCCTGAATGCGATCGCCCTCCTTCAGGGCATCGCTCAGCCGTTTCAGCACCACCACCCCGCAACCTTCTCCCCGCACATAACCATCGGCGCGAGCGTCAAAGGTTTTGCAACGCCCATCCGAAGCCATCATGCGGGCATGGGAATAGGTGATAAACGGCTCTGGTGACAGCATCAGGCTCACACCGCCCACCAGACACAGGTTCGACTCGCCGCTTTGCAAGCTGCGGCAGGCAAAATGCATTGCCACCAGGGAGGATGAACAAGCCGTTTCAACCACCACACTGGGACCGCGCAAGTTCAGGGTGTAGGAAAGGCGATTGGCGGCAATAGAGAGGGTATTGCCCGTACCGTCATAGGCATTGACCTGGCTGATATCCTGCGCCAGTAGCCGACAGTAGTCGTAGTTACCAATGCCCATGAACACCCCCGCTGAACTCCCGATGAGGGAGTCGGGAGCGATTCCGGCATTTTCAAGGGCTTCCCATGCCACCTCCAGCACCAGGCGTTGCTGCGGGTCCATGCGCTCGGCCTCGCGGGGAGAAATGCCGAAAAACGCCGGATCAAACCCGTCCACCTGCTCCAAAAATCCACCCCAGCGGGTGCTCATTTTGCCAGACTTGCCAGGTTCCGAGTCGTAGAACTGATCAATATCCCAGCGGTTGGGAGGAACTTCTGCGATCGCATCCCCCCCCTCACATAAAAGCTGCCAAAACGCTTCAGGGTTCTTTGCCCCCGGAAAGCGGCATCCAATACCAACAACTGCAATAGGTTCCACGGCTAAACCTCATTATTAATCGAATGCGAGAATTGCTCAAACGCTCTGGTGTTATCTGCAAGCGCCTTCTCAATAGAACTTCCGGCTGCCATCACCCGTACCTCTCGATTCACAGCCCAGAGGTAATCCATCGGTTCAAAATGGCGGCGCAAGTCAGCCAGTAGCCGCTGATGATAGTGGAGGTTCTGATGAAACCCCTCATGCTCCTGGCACAAACACCGCTCCAGCCAGTGCAATGCATCAGAGTCAGACATCTCAAACACCGGAGACTGAAGCAGCCGATAGAGCGCGAGCAAAAAGTCTGAGTCGCTGCGGAAAATCGCTGGCAAGCCCCCCGAAAGCCCCCTCAGCCCTACCTGCTGCGCCCGATAGATGGTTAAATTGGCAACCAGGCTTTCATAGGCTGTCGGTTTGGCAAAATCCTTGTAGAGATCCTGAGCAATCAGTTGCGAGGTTGTGGTGTGGAAGGCTTCATCCATTAAATGGTTGAAGGAAACCGCTGTGGGAGTCGGAATAAATTCACCATTTTTTTCCAACTGTCGATAATACTGCACATAGCGATACTCGAAGTTCTTCAGCAGCATATTTGCCATGAACCGCGTTGCATAGAACACGCAGGCAATAAAGGGCGAACTGCCACAATTAAGGGTAAAGAACTGTAAGAGCGATCGCGGTGCAATTTGCCCCAGCAAGCCCGTCGTTTGAGCGGGAATAGCTTCCCCTTTCTGCTCCAGGTTTTGCAAATAACCAGAATAAAACTGAGCCTGTTCCTTTAGAAATACTTGATGGGTGATGAACCGATAGGCAGAATCTTGTAACTCCGGCAGGGAAACCATGGGTAAGTCGAAAGAAGAGAAGGGCGAAGCCAGTCTATTCCCCCCGACTGAATGGTTGGTTGATATCTTTTTCTTCGATTTATTGGACAAGCTTTGACTGGATTTCCCTCGAATCTGCTTACCCTGAATGGATGCATGGAATCCGCTCTGGCCCAGCAGCGCTTTTTTAGTTTTATAACCAATGCTATGAAAAGCATGAATATGGTGCCGCTCCTGGGCTGTTTCCAGGTCTAATTCTTCGCAAAGGGTGCCATACCCTCCCATCGCCGCAAACACTCCCGCTGTAACCTGGTTGTAGAGAACAGCATTGGCTTCCGTGGCAGCCGTTTGATTGTATTGCGTCGCCCAATACAGATGATTGAGGGCTTTGCGCTGGGTCAGAGAAGCCTCTTCGTAAAGTGGCGTCCCATACAGCAAAGACAGCTCCGGTTCACTCCACCAATAGTCACGGTTATCGTCATAATCAAAAGCTTTATCTAGCGCTTCAATTTGCTCCGTGTAGTCAGACTCCGTATTGCGCCGATAGTTAATCTCAGTAATCTTGAGGTGCTTCTTTTCGGTGCCGTTATGGGAAGTTTTGAGTGGGTTCAATTCAGCTGGTTCTTGAGCCGTTGCTTCAGCCATTTCTGCGGAAGACGGATTTGGGGTAACAGGTTGGCTAGCCCTGATCCCTTTAGTATGATTGAGCATAATTGAGTCCTAAACGTGAGTCCTAAACGAGGGGGCTTTCGAGTTTTGCGATCGCTGCTACCTATTTAGAAGCCTTATTTAGCAGTCTCGATTTCTTCGGCTAAATGGCGTGAAAAAGACTCTATAGTAGGGTAGTCATACAGCAGGGTTGGGTCGATCTTCTTGCCCAACCAATCTTCCAGATCTCCCGTCATTCCTACGGCAACCGCAGAATCTAAACCATATTGATCAAAAGGAATTTCAGCATCAATCTCATCTGGATCAATTTCAAGTACTTCAGCTAAGTACGAGACAATCCAGGCTTGAATATTCTCAGCACACAGTACTTCTCCATGCTGTTGAACATCTAGCTGTTGAACATCTAAATTGAGCTGGGAATTCGTAGTATTCTTGACAATCATATTGTTTTAGTCCAGGACATTTTACAAGGCTATTGAATGCCAGAATTGATCTGGGAAGAGGCAGAATTTTTAACAGTAAAGCCACAGAGCTTATACAGATAAGCCATCTGCTTGTTGCTTTACGGCAGAACGTTTAGCAAGGCTAGAAACAAAAACTATGGCTTAGATCAGATGCTTCTAGCATTGCGAACACAACGTTCTGCAACATAAGGGGAATTGGGGGTTTCGCCCCCAAGAAGGGGTTCCACCCCTTCACCCCTTTCAAAACTTATTTTTTGCTGTACCTTCTTGCTGTACTAGAAAAGATGCTTTGTAGACAAGGAGAAATAGAGGTGAGACGGTACATAGAATTCATTTCATAGATCCCATAGATCTTGTTGAACAAGTACCGTGATGGCAGACAGTTAGACGGTGTTCCTATTTGGGAGTTCCTCAACCTTCTGCGTCAATCTTTTGGTAGAGGTCTGTCCTAGTCTGTAAAGGAAGAATTCTCGAGTAGCTTATAACGAAGTCTGGCGGTCTCACAATGACTTTTTTTTAGATTGAACTATCCTTTTTTTAGATGAGAACTCTGCTTGGAGCGTTCATTTTATACGACCTTTCTTGCGTATGTAGAGCCTGAATCAGGACCAAATCGCCTGTTATTGCAGGGAAAAGCGCTACTTGATGGATCGCAGAGTCATAAAAAATCCCATGCATTTTGATGATATTTTTTACTAAATGATCAATGGTTGGTACTGACAAATATTGTTGCTACAAGGGGCAGAAACTAGCGAATAAGTCTTAAATTTTACGCTGTCATTTCGTTATTTTACTCTTCTTACTTACGGTGGATGTTCAATGCAATTCAATGAATGAAAATAGCTGTTTTAGATTTTTTGTCTACGGTTTTATATTCCTTTTGATTACTGTAAAGCTTTCGTGAAGCGTAACAATAAAAACACAATATTCATCTGAGTTGATGTTACAAAATAAGGGAACGCATCTGAGAAATGTATTAAGTTCAGATGGCGCAAGAGTTTTCTCAATGTAAAACTTAAAAGCCCATAAGCCTTCTGGAAAGCCTTCTGGAAAATTAGCCGCTGCGTTGCCAGCGATCGCCTACATCTCAAGTTAGATGTAGGCATTCATGCAAAAACTTGCCTTAATCAAGCGCATTCTTGATGGAAATCCATTTTGGTTTCTGTTCTAATCTTTCAGTATTAGTCGTTTTGATTAAGTGGGTTTCTCCAACGAACTGACCTGAATAAGGTTGGCGTAAACTGCATCTTTTTCAAGCAAATCAGGAAGAACAATATGACGGCTTGTTTCACTTCTCCCACTGTGCCTGAACAAAGCTTTGCGACACTGACAGATTTACTTTTAAGTAGATCTTGCCATCAACCAAGTCGGATTGCTTACACCTTCCTTCAGGATGGTGAAACAATAACTGGGCGGTTGACCTACCAGGAGTTAGATCAGCAAGCCCGAGCCATCGCTGCCACACTGCAACATCTGAAGGCAACTGGTTCCCGTGTCTTGCTAATTTATCCACCTGGCTTAGACTTTATTACAGCTTTCTTTGGATGCTTGTACGCTGGGGCGATCGCAGTTCCGGCTTATCCGCCCCGGCGTAACCAAAATATGTCTCGCCTACAAACCATTCTGGAATCTTCCCAGGCAACCCTGGCACTAACAACCGACAGCCTGCTGGAATCTATTGAGGGACGCTTTACCAGAGAAGCCAAAGGCACCCCCCTATACTGGTTAGCTACCGACACTATTGATGGCGATCTGGCGACCTCCTGGCAGCCACCGCTGATTAGCCCTGATTCCCTGGCGTTTCTCCAGTACACCTCCGGCTCCACGGGCACCCCCAAAGGCGTGATGGTGAGCCATCACAATGTCATGCACAACTCAGCCCTGATTCATCGCTGTTTTGCAGATACTCCAGATAGTTGTGGTGTCAGTTGGTTGCCGCCTTATCACGACATGGGATTGATTGGCGGTATCCTGCAACCTCTATATGTGGGAGCACCTATGGCGCTGATGCCACCGCTGGCATTTCTGCAAAAACCCATTCGTTGGCTACAAGCTATTTCAAATTTTCAAGCTACCACCAGTGGTGGTCCCAATTTTGCCTTTGATTTATGTGTCAGTAAAATCAAGCCCAAACAACTCGCTGAATTAGATCTAAGCCATTGGAAAGTTGCCTTCACAGGGGCAGAACCCATCCGTGCCAATACCCTGGAACAGTTTGCTGAAGCCTTTGCACCCTGTGGTTTTCGTAAAGCAGCCTTGCATCCCTGCTATGGCATGGCAGAAACAACGCTGATTGTCTCTGGAGGGATACCGGGCACCGCTCCCACCCTGCACCAGGTAAACACCACAGCCCTGGAGAATCATCACATTCAAACAGGGCAAATGAATCGAACCGAAACCCGAACCATTGTGGGATGCGGTCAATGCCTGGAGGATTTGCGGGTTGTGATTGTAGATCCGGCAACCTCAACCCTTTGCCCTGCGAATCAGGTTGGGGAGGTATGGGTCGCAGGAGGTAGTATTGCCCAGGGTTACTGGAACCAACCTGAGCAAACGCAAGATGTGTTTCATGCCTATCTCGCTGATACCGGGGAAGGTCCCTTTCTTCGCACAGGCGACTTAGGATTTTTGCTGGACAATGAGTTGTTTATCACCGGGCGCATCAAAGACTTGATGATCATTCGGGGGCAAAATCACTATCCCCAGGATATTGAACTGACCGTGGAGAATAGCCACCCAGCACTGCGACCAGCGGCAGGAGCCGCTTTTACCGTAGAAGTAAAAGGGCAAGAAAAGTTAGTCGTCGTGCAGGAAGTGGAACGCAGTTATCTTCGGAAGCTTAATGTGCAAGAGGTTGTCACAAGCATTCGTCAGGCGGTTGCGGCTCAACATGGGTTGCAGGTGTATGCAACTTTGCTAGTAAAAACAGGAAGCATCCCTAAAACATCTAGCGGAAAAATTCAGCGCTATGTCTGTCGATCGCTATTTCTTAATGGTGCATTAAATGTAGTAGATGACTGGTGCGAGAACCCACAAAGCAAAGCTAAATTTATGAACCTTAAGGCAGAAATGGAGTCGTTATTGCAGGAGTTAAGTCGTAAAAATTGAGGCGATAAATTGCCTGGCTGATGAATCCAGAGGTGGGCAATTCTCATTGACTGAATGGGGGTGCAGATGAAGAAGCAAGAATTCAAAATCTTAGTGATTGAAGAACAAGCTTCAATACGCAACCAGTTTCTGAGCGGACTACAAGCTGAGAACTTCACTGCTATGGGTGCTGAGAATGGTCAAATCGGTTTGCAGTATATTCAGGAGTATTCGCCCGATTTGATTACCTGCGGTATTTCCCTATCAGCGGGTTTTGATGGTTTTGCTGTATTAGAAAGGCTGCGCCAGAATTCGGCTACTGCCATCATTCCATTCATCTTTGTAACATTCAAAATGACTCGTGCAGATTTACATAAAGCAATGGAACTGGGAGCCAGCGGTTATCTGATTAAACCTTGCACAATTGACGAATTAGTAGGAACGATTACCGCTCAGCTAGAACGGTTATCGCTGTTACACCAGCACTATTCTGCTACAGAGAAACTACTGGCAAACATCCGTCCAGTTTCTCAACCTGCCAATCTAACGGTACTGGATTCAGCTTCTCAGCCCTGTGCAGCCCCATTAGACAAAGTCTTTCACTTCATTGCAGAAAACTATCATCGACCGATCGCCCTGAGTGATGTAGCTCAGGCAGTTGGGTATTCCCCTGCTTACTTAACGCACCTTATGGGAAAACAAACGGGACAAACCGTGCAGCAATGGATTATCAAACATCGGATGGGTGCAGCCTGCTCTCTCCTTTTAGAGACAGATGAACCCGTTGAATATATTGCTGGACAGGTTGGTTACCGAAATCCAGTTCATTTTTTTCGGCAGTTCCGCCGCCTCTACGGAACGACGCCTCAAGCCTGGAGAAAAGACCACAGTGATTGGACAACTAAGGAGTTGCTGTGAAGCCAAACTTTGTTTCCAATAATAAACCACTCTTAAAGCCGTCTTCCCGATGGATAGTTTTTGGAGTCGTAGCCGTCGCTTTAGCGATAAGTGGTGTGGCATGGACCTATGTTTCTCGCTTTCGTCCGGGTTCTGCTTCTGCCGACCTGGAAGTGAGCCAGGTGCGGCAAACGGGGGTATCGGCTCTGGGTTATTTGCAACCAGAAGGGGAAGTGATCAACCTGTCAGCGCCCATGCTGCCAGGTGGTACAGGCAGCCGGGTCGAGCAGCTACTTGTTGAGGAGGGAGAATGGGTCGAGCAGGGAGAAACCATTGCTATTCTGGATAACTTTGAGCGGTTGCAGGCAGCGGTAAAGCAAGCTGAGGAGCGGGTTGCGATCGCCCAAGCCCAATTAGCCCATGTGCAGGCTGGAGCAAAGGTGGGGGAACTGGAAGCCCAGCGTGCCACGATTGCCTCCTTGCAGGCTGAGCTACAGGGGCAGTTGAGTGCTCAGGAACAACAGTTAACCCGACTGCAAGCAGAACTAAGCAATGCTGAAACCGAATATAACCGCTATCAAGAGCTGTTTAGAGCCGGGGCAATCTCGGCTTCACAACTGGATAGCAGGCGATTGAGCAGGATTACAGCTCAGGAACAGTTGAATGAAGCTCAGTCCCAGCGCGATCGCATTGAAACGACTTTGCGTGAACAGATTAATGCCGCTCAATTTACCTTAAGTCAAATGGCGGAAGTTCGTCCGACGGAGGTGCAGGCAGCCCAGGCTGAACTCCAGAGTGCGATCGCAGATGTCGCTAAAGCTAAAGCCGACTTAAACCTGACCTATCTGCGGGCACCAACCGCAGGTCAAATTCTCGAAATCTATACCCGTCCTGGAGAAGTCATCAGCCAGCAGGGGGTAGTAGCTTTGGGGCAGACCCAGCAGATGATGGTGATAGCCGAAGTTTATGAGCTGGATGTGGGAAATGTGCAGGTAGGGCAGCCAGCTACCGTTACGGCAAATGCCTTTCCCGGCACCTTGCAGGGCGAAGTAGTCCAGGTAGGGTTTCAGGTGAATCGCCAAGACATTTTGAGCACCGATCCAGTTGCGGATGTTGATCAAAGAATTGTGGATGTCAAAATCCGGTTAAATCCTACCGACAGTCAGCGGGTGGATACCCTGACTAATCTCCAGGTCAACGTTGTAATTCATACCAATCGTTCATAGCGATGGGAGCAGACAAGACCTGCACCCATCGCCATCCAAAAAATGAAACCTGTATTTTTAGAGTAATTCTTCTACTGATTAGAACCTGATGTCATGCGATTTTATATTCCTCTGGCTTGGTTGCAACTCAGTCGAGAAAAGAGCCGTTTTATCATTGCTCTGGCAGGCATTGCATTTGCAGTTATTCTGATGTTTATGCAATTGGGGTTTCAATCTGCCCTTTATGATAGTGCGGCCCGGTTTCACCAAAGTTTGCGGGGAGACTTGATTTTAATTAGTTCTCGGTCGAAATCATTAGGCTATATGATGCCATTTTCTCGGCGGCGGCTTTATCAGGTTTTGGGTGTGCAGGGCGTACAGTCAGTCAGCCCAGTTTATGTTGGCTTCGGAGATTGGAAAAATCCAGAACAGGGAACCTTTCGTACTATCTATGTGTACGGCTTTAATGTTGGAGATGTTGCTACCCATTTGTCAGACGTTAATCAAGCCTTTGACCGAGCTAAGCTAGAGCAAAATATTCTCTTTGATCGAGCTTCTCGCTCAGAATATGGAGCGATCGCCACTGCCTTTGAGCAAGGTCAAACCATAAAGACAGAACTCAATGGTAAGACAGTAAACGTGGTTGGGTTGTTTACTTTAGGACCATCCTTTGGGGCAGACGGCAACATAATCACTAGCACCTCTAACTTTCTGCGGCTATTTCCGGAGCGCAAACCAGGTGAAGTCACTATCGGATTAATCCAGCTTCAATCAGGAGAAAATATTGCCGCCATTCAGGCTCAAATTTCTGGAAACTTACCTAAAGATGTTAGGGTATTAACGCATTCAGAATTTATTGAATTTGAAAAAAAGTACTGGCAAACTAGCACCGCTATTGGGTTTATTTTCACCCTGGGCGTTGGCATGGGTTTTATTGTTGGCACCGTAATCGTTTACCAAATTCTATATACGGACGTTTCCTCCCATCTGGCAGAATATGCCACGCTGAAAGCAATGGGTTATAAGAACAGCTACCTGCTCAATGTTATTTTTCAAGAAGCTATTATTTTAGCGGTGTTAGGCTATATTCCTGGTTTTTTGTTGTCCGTTGTTCTCTACGAACTAACTCAAACGGCGACCTTTTTACCACTAGCAATGGAGTTTTATCGTGCCCTGTTTGTGCTGCTGTTGTCTTTGCTGATGTGTGCTGTATCCGGTGCGATCGCCATGCGCAGGTTACGTCAGGCAGACCCCGCCGAAATCTTTTAGTTCTAACATGCCTGCCATGTCGTTTTCTCCCATCGTTTCTGTTCGTTCTCTCAACCATTATTTTGGGCAGGGAGCACTGCGCCGTCCGGTGCTCTCAGACATTAACCTGACTATTCAATCAGGAGAAATTGTCATTCTATCTGGACCATCAGGGTCTGGTAAGACAACGCTCCTTACCCTAATTGGAGGCTTGCGATCTGTTCAGGAAGGGAGCCTGGTGGTACTGGAACAAGAGCTACGTCAGGCAAACGAAGATCAACTCGTTCATACACGACGACAGATTGGCTATATCTTCCAGGCACACAACTTACTCCAATCACTGACCGCCTTGCAGAATGTGCAAATGTCTATTCAACTGCATCAAATTACCTCCCCCCAGGAAGCCCATCTCAGGGCAGCATCAGCCTTGAAAGCCGTTGGTCTAGAATGTCATGCACATAACTATCCCAATAATTTATCAGGTGGACAAAAACAGCGGGTCGCCATAGCCCGTGCCCTGGTCTGCCACCCTAAGCTACTGCTAGCTGATGAACCCACTGCTGCTTTGGATCGAAAGTCAGGTCGCGATGTCGTCAAACTGATGCAGCAATTAGTCAAAGAGCAGGGTTGCGCCGTCTTGATGGTTACTCACGACCACCGCATTTTAGATGTGGCTGACCGTATCGTTTATATGGAGGATGGCCATCTAGTTATGGGCGATCGCTCTGCTACCGGCTTAGCCGAAGCAGTCTCCACCTCTCCATTGTCACCTGGTTTATTCAGTCCTAATGATGCAAACTATCCGCCTCAACCCATGGGTTAAATGCCTGAACCCGTCCCCCAGCCCAACTCTCCGGTTGTTCTGTTTCCCCTATGCTGGCGGTGGTTCTGCTATCTTTCGTCCCTGGCTGCCGCAACTGCCCGATCCTACTGCGATAGAAATTTGCACCATTCAGCTTCCTGGTCGTGAAGAGCGGTTCAGAGAACCCCCGTTGACTTGCTTGGCTACTCTGGTTCAAACCTTGTCTCAGGAGTTATGTCCTTACCTGGATGTTCCCTTTACTTTCTTTGGGCATAGTATGGGCGCTTTAATAGGCTTTGAATTGGCAAATTATCTTCAGGCGCACCAGAATCCCATGCCAATTCACCTTTTTGTTTCAGGATGTCCTTCCCCTCGCTCAGTTCGAAAAAAGGGCCGCTATACTCTGTCAGACCAGGATCTATTAACAGAACTCCAACATTTAAAGGGCACACCCCAACAGGTGCTTGAGAACCCTGAGCTAATGCAGATGTTACTGCCGACCCTGCGGGCAGACTTTACCCTTTGTGAAACCTACGCTTATAGCCCTCAGGAACCTCTAACCTGTGGCATTTCTGTGTTTGGCGGGTTACAAGATGCAGAAGCCCCATTGGATTCATTATTTGGCTGGAGTGAGCATACCTGCATATCGTTCTCACAGTATTTTTTGCCCGGTGAGCACTTTTTCCTTCACAGTCACTACGCCTCCATTCTGGAAGTAATTATTCAGCAGGTGAGTTAGAGTTATTGTCAAATCTGGTGTATGAAGAAGAATTAAGCGGCGTTCTTGCCGGTATTGGAATCAGGTTGTTCGTCTACTCGAATTCCATCCTTGAACTTGACTCCTTCAATCACCTCCCCTAAACGCTTGAAGCCTCGAATTCGCAACCACCGCTTCTGGGCACTCTGTACCAACTTGAACACCAACGACAGAATGCTGTCTTGGGAAACACATCCTCGTGTTTTATCTGTCCTTAAGCGCACCGTCGCAAAGGTCGATTCAATCGGATTCGTGGTGCGAATATGCACCCAATGCTCCGCTGGAAAATCATAGAACGCTAACAGGGCCTCACGGTCTTTTGACAAGCACTCCACCGCCTTGGGATACCTGGCATCATAGGTTTTGATAAACCGCTCAAATGCCCTCAGCGCATCCTCTTTCGTCTCTGCCGTATAGATCTCATGTAGAGCCGATTTGGCTTGCGGTTGCTGGCTCTTGGGCAAGTTGTTGAGCACGTTGGCGGTTTTATGCACCCAACACCGTTGTACACGAGTGGCGGGAAACGCTTGGGCTAATGTCTTCCAAAACCCTAGGGTGTGTCATCAATTAGTTAAGCTGGAATAAACGGACCAGTTCAGTCAGGGCATCGTTAAAGGATGCGGATGATTCTGAAGACTGGAATGCAATAAGATTGTCCTTACTCATGGTGTATCCTCTCTGGTCTTTTTTGCTTATCCAGCAGGATACGCCCTTTTTTCTCCTTGGACTCATACACCACTTTTGAGCATAGCTCGTTGCTTGGCTCGTTTCAACTGAGCTTGTTCCAATAGTTGAAGGAACTGTTGGTAATCGATACCTAATATCCGTTGCGTCCGGTGGGGGTACTTGTGAATATAATAAAGTGGATTTTTCATGGTTGGTAGAGCGGTAAAAACTCCGTTCTACCATCTTTTTTCTCTACCTTTTATATTTCGGACTTATATTTCGGACAGGTCTAATGAAGTCTGAGAGCGCTCCGATAAATGAGGGATAGTGGTATGGCAATCCCTTCGCTATTTTTTTCGAACCCTTGATTTTGATTGCACTCCACGCAATCAAAATCAAGGGTTCGAAAAAAATAGCAAACACGTTGACTTCGCACTGCCGAGCCTAAATGAATCGTGGCATATTACTTTTTTATTTTATGCAAGTGGAATTATGATGGGAACAAAGGGTTGAGGAACCTGTTTATGACAACTAATGATCTGGTAGCTGCGCTTCAGGAAACACTATCGCGCTACCAACAAAATGGCAATCCAGAAAACGACTCCACACAGCAGCTTGAGTCCCAACTGGCAGATTTAAAGGCGACTGTCGCACATCTGCAAGAAACATTACGCAGTGCTCAAGATGAAAAGCGCCTGTTGCTGGAAACCCTGAGCGAACAGTCTCAGCAACTTTCCCGGTTAACCCAGATAGTCGTGCCAGGCGCTGTCCCAGCTAGTCAGCCTGCGGTTGGTAAATCACCGCTAGTGGCAGAGGAAGCGATCGCCCCCCCTTCTTCAGAGGAGGTTAAGGCTCCAACAAAATCAAAACCCAAGTCTCAAAGGAAGAAGACAGAAACGGAAGCAGCCGTTGAAAAAGCAACACCTGCCCCTACGGCTAAGACCAGCAAAGCTAAGGCAGAACCCAGTCGCCTGGATGTTTTGTGGGATAAGGTTCGTGATTACAACAGAGGCAAACCCTTTCCAGTCCGGATTAAGTTTGATGAAAACCTGGCGATGCAACACTTTGGTTTTACGCCCCAGGAGTGGGATGCCTGGTATCAGGGAAGTAACCGTGCCAAAGCCAAGCGGCAACCTTCACAAGTCCGCTCTAACAAGCGACAGGCTGCGAAGGATGCGATTGAAACTCTCAAGCAACAGTGGGTGAGTGAGTTCCCAGATTCCCCCCTCACTGCCCAGGTTTCTGCACCGCCCATAAAAACAGCAGAAACAGAACCGGAGACAACGCCAGAGCCTTCCGCTCAGCCAGCGGCGACTGAGACCAGTGCCTCTGCGTCTGATACTCCTGCAGAGGCGATCGCTCCTCCACCCAAGGGAGATTCCCCAGAGGATAATCTCAATGCTCTGCTACAACTGTTTCAAAGCTGGAATCAAAATGAAGCGAACCCTTCGGTGCGGTTAACACCCTACACCGCCACAAACTTTGGGATTGATGTGCAGCAGGCGCGGGAATGGATGGAGTCTCATCAAGAAAAAATTGACCGATTGAATGAGGGCGTGCCACCCAACAATCGTCGAGAAGCCCGACAGGCACTCAATCGCTTGAAAGAGACTTGGGCACTCGTCTGACAGAAGGGAGCGCTCATTTGAAGCCGCTTAAATGAACCTATGTCGCACATCATATCTGCAACGTAGCCCATCTTTAAGAAAGCAGATGCAATGACGGGTGCTCAGCGGCTAATACTTTGATAAAACCGTCAGTCCTGTTGAAGAATGAAATAGCACCATTCGAGGACTGACGGATGAAAAAAGCACAGGATTGGGCACAACCATGCCCCAACCCGAACTGCCCGGATTATAACCAATTCCATCGCGGGAATATCATCGCCCAAACCACCTACATGACCCAGAGTGGGAAACGGCGTATATTCAAATGCACTCACTGCAATCAACGGTTTTCCGAAACCCGCAATACGGTGTTCTATGATTTGCGCTTACCCGAGGAGACCGTCATGCTGGTGCTGAAGTTGTGCCTG